>Ga0334886_1002189_pt1 | contig 20275 bp, 19 predicted proteins | sample GraSluR1_MG_9_FD_207232 | JGI IMG/M metagenome (GOLD analysis project Ga0334886, IMG submission 207232) | Sludge microbial communities from methane-producing bioreactor in Wageningen University, Netherlands - Granular Sludge_27_06-R1 | ecosystem: Engineered > Bioreactor > Anaerobic >... | reverse complement strand
AAATTTATATGTTTGAAAACAACATGTTACCAAAAAGTTCCCTGCGTAAAAATTGGAAAAGTTTGCGAATCCCGATGCCGCCTTCTACGCTATTGCTGGGCTACAGGGCATAACGGGAATTGCTGCTGGGCGACCAACTCCTTGCCTCACCGCTTAAAAACAGGGTCAATGGAATACTTGAACCCGCAGCCATGGCGCAACAGCTAGTGGATTCTGCCCTGCGCCTCAAGCCAGGTACAAAAAATGCGGTACTGATAGCCGGAGCGTTTGAAAATGACGAGGCCCGGGCCATTGCCTTGAGAAAGGCCCTCAAAGACATGGGCGAACGTCTCCAACTAATCGATCTGACCGGATTGAGCCTGGGAGAAGTGCTCTCCCGCTGTGAAAGCCTGCCCAAGGAAAGCCTCATTTTTTACTCGACCCTTTTTGTCGATGCCAAAGGCCGCAGCTTTATTCCCAAAAATGTACTGCAATCAATTGTTGCGGTGAGCGACTACCCTGTTTTCGGCCCATACGAGTCCTACCTTGGCCATGGCATTGTTGGCGGCCCCCTGATTTCCCTGCGCCTTGAAGGAGCCCAGGCAGCGGAACTCGCCCTGCAGATGCTCCGGGGACAAACAACGACAATGCAAAAGTTCTTTGTCACCAGCGGCAGTCACAGCAATCTTTATGACTGGCGCCAACTCAGCATCCATCACATTGATGAGGATCTGCTGCCCGGTAACAGTACGGTTCTCTTCCGTGAAAACACCCTGTGGGATCAGTACAAATTCCTCATTATCGGCGTGGTACTGCTCCTCGCCATACAGTCGGGTTTGATTGTTGGGCTGGTATTCAACCTGCACCATCGCAAACTGGCGGAAAAGGCTCTGCGGAGCAGCCAGCAAGAACTTCAAGATCTGGCTGGCCGGCTGATCTCTTCCCAGGAAGAGGAACTCAGCCGCCTGTCCCGAGAATTCCATGACGACTATGCCCAGCGGCTGGCGGCAGTGAGTATTGAAATAGGCACCTTGGAAATCCAGGCCCAGCCCTATGGACCAGCCATGACGGAAAAGATTGCCCACATCAAAACCCAGCTGATTGCTCTGTCTAAAGATATACACAGCCTTTCTCGAGAATTACATCCAGCCATTCTCGCTGATCTAGGCTTAAAACAGGCGGTACACTCCCTCTGTCTCAACTTTACCGACCGGGAAAACATACCAGTGGGCTGCCATATCAGCGACCTCTCCGACACCATTCCCAAGGAAATTGCCCTGTGTGTGTACCGGGTTATTCAGGAAAGCCTGCGCAACATTGCCAAGCATGCCCGTGCCCACCATGTGGATATCTTCCTCAAACAAACTCCGCACCGTCTGTTGGCAACCATCGAAGATGACGGTACCGGCTTTGAACCGCAATGCACCCGCCACACTCCAGGGATTGGCCTGGCAAGCATGCGGGAACGGGTGCAATACGTCAAGGGAGAGTTCACTGTCCGCTCCGAACCGGGGCAAGGGACGGTGATCGATGTGTCGGTGCCGTTATGACAAGGAGGAAAAGATGAAAAAACCACGAATACTGCTGGCAGACGATCATCGTATGGTGAGCGAAGGCCTGCGCGGTCTGCTTGAACCAAACTATCAACTGGTGGGCATGGTCGAAGACGGGCGAGCCTTGCTCGAAGCGGCAGACAAGCTCATGCCCGATGTGGTGGTGGCAGACGTATCCATGCCGCTTTTAAACGGGATCGAGGCGGTAAGGCAGCTCAAGAAAAAAAATCCGCAATGCGTCGTTGTCTTTCTCACCATGCATCTCGATGTAGCCTATGCGGCTAGTGCCTTTGATGCTGGCGCCTCGGGTTATGTACTCAAACACTCTGCCCCCTCAGAATTGCTGACTGCCATTAACTCTGGCCTCAAGGGGCAAACCTATATCACGCCCATACTGGCCGAAGAGCTGCTCAATTACCAGCACAGCCATCCCAAGGGAAAACAGGAGGATCGCCTCTCCCGATTAACCTCCCGCCAACGCGAAGTGCTGCAACTCCTTGCCGAGGGCCTTTCAGTCAAGGAGGCAGCAGCCATACTCGGTATATCGGCCAGAACAGTCGAATTTCACAAGTACAGTATGATGGAAACCTTGCGGTTGAAAAGTTCGGCAGACCTGGTGCGCTTTGCCGTTGAACACGGCATCAAATAGAGCGTGCATCCGCATCTATTTTTCACTATCCACAAACACGCGGCGCAGCTCTGCGCTGCTGTCTACCATGAACAAGATCAGTGGAGCACCTGGAAAGGCGCCGACAGATAGAAAATATCTTCGACGGGCAGTGGTCAACAATCAAATAAGGAAGCGGAATTCGCCCTTGCCAAGCAAGTTGTGCAGATGGACAATGCCCTGAAAATGCCTGTCTTGATCAATCACTGCCAACACGGTTATTTCATGCTGCTGCATAAGGCTGAGTGCATCTGCAGCCAAAAGATCACTGGCAATAGACAGAGGATTTGCGGTCATCACCTGGTGCAGATCAAGCGACTCAAAGGAGCGTCCTGAAGACAGGCCGCGACGGATGTCCCCATCCGTAACAATGCCAACCAGCTCTCCCTGCTCTCCGAGCACAAAAACTGCACCCAGATTTTTTTCATTCAACTCGGTCAGGGTGGCTGCCAGGCTTGTTGTTAGCTGCACCTGCGGCACAGCTGCACCTGTCAGCATTACTTCCCGAATGGCCACCTTCAAGCGTGCCCCCAGGCTGCCACCGGGATGATTGCGACGAAAATCTTCAATCTTGAAATGCTTGCGATCAAGCAGCACCACTGCCAGTGCATCACCCAGGGCAAGCATTGCCGTGGTCGACGCTGTTGGTGCCAGTCCCAAGGGGCAAGCTTCCCGTGGTACCGCTGAGTTGAGCACTACCTTGGCCAGTTGCCCCAAGGTGGAGTCCGGACAACCACAGATGGCAACAATCGGCACATGGCGCTGCTGCAAACTGTGGAGTAGCTGATTGAGTTCAGCAGTTTCGCCGGAATAGGACAGGGCCAGCACCACATCAGTGGGCGACACCAATCCCAAATCACCATGCATGGCCTCTACCGGGTGGAGAAAAAACGCAGGGCTGCCAGTGGAATTGAGCGTTGCTGCAATTTTTTGGCCGACCAAACCAGATTTGCCTATACCGGTGACCACCACCCTGCTGGGACAGGCCATGATCAGTTTGATAGCTTCGTCAAATTCCAAACCCAACCGATCATGCACAGCCCGCAATCCTTCAGCCTCAATGGCCAGCACCTGCTTTGCCTCAGAGACGTTCATCCAACCTCCTGCATGTCGACCACAATACGCCCGTGGGCTTGCCCTGCCAACATGGCATCCATCTCGACAGGCACCTGGGCCAAAGGAATAATTCTGCTCAATTCAACCATCTTCGGCAGCTTCCATTCTCCAGCCAGTTTCTCCCATACCCGTAGCCGCTTGTGCATCGGGCTTTCGGCTGAATAGATACCAATTAGGTGTACACCGCGCAGGATAAAGGGATACACGTTGAGTGGCAGGTCGTGGGAGGCGGCATTGCCACAACAGGTTATCACGCCGTCAAAACCGGTACTTTTAACCGCAGTAGCTAAAATTTCGCCACCAACCGTGTCCACCACGCCTGCCCAGCGCGCAGGCAAAAGCAATTTGTCCTTGTTGTGCATAAACTGCTGCACGGCTTCTATGGCAACAGCCCCAAGATCACGTAAAAATTCTGCAGCATGTTCTTTACTGGTCAAAGCTGTAACTCGATAGCCCAACTGGCTGAGCAAATGCACAGCAATGCTGCCCACCCCGCCTGTGGCTCCAGTCACCAGGATATCCCCAGAATCTGTGGTAATTTCGCCATCCTGCAGTGCCAGCACACAAAGGGCCGCAGTATACCCTGCGGTGCCGTATTGCATGCTCTCCAGCAGTGATAAGGAAGCCGGCTTGTGTACGAGCCATTTTGCTGGTACACGGATGTACTGCCCCAGCCCACCGGGAGTATTCATACCCAGATCATATCCTGTGCAAAGCACCGCATCATCTGGTTTGAAGGCCGCATCAGCCGACTGCACAACCACACCCGCCGCATCAACACCTGGAGTATGGGGATAATGTTTGCTGACACCGGTATTACCACTGCCGGACAGTGCATCCTTGTAGTTCAAGGATGAGTAAAGTACCCGCACCAAAACATCACCAACAGGCAACTCGCGCACACGGCGCTCTTCAATTGCCCGCGTACAGCTGCCATCTGCATGCTTGCGCACCACCAAGGCTGAAAAAATTTGTTCATCCATCTTGCACTCCCATGGAGCAATCTGCAACTGCTTGACGCCTGCTTCCGGTTCAAAGTGGCCTAAGCTGGCCACCCAAAATTCTGCGCAATTGACCGCTATCCAGAAGAAGGTAGCGGCCCTGTTCGTCAATGCCCTGACCAATACCAAGGGCAAGTTGCTCATCGCGCAGCAGGTGCTGCACCTTACGGCCAAAAAGATAATCCGCCTGTTGCCACTGCGTAAGAAAGACGCTGCGGCTATTCGTCAGTTGCTCCACCCGCCAGCCAATGCTCTCCACACAGGCCTGTAAAAGTGCGGCCATATCTTGTCGTTTTCCACAACAATCAAGCAGGGTGCTGAGTTGCCCCTGCAACTCCGCCGGAAAATCAGTGCTGCGACTGTTCACGTTCATACCGACGCCCACCACCACAGCTGGAGTTTTGCCGCTGTCTGCCATTTCCAGGCAATATTCCGACAAGATGCCTGCTATTTTTTTCCCGGAACAATAGAGGTCGTTGGGCCATTTGATTTGGGTCGCAAGTCCGCATTGCGCCTGGATGGCATCGCGACAACCCAAACCTGCAGCCAAGGTCACCAGAGCGATTTCCTGCGCACTGAGTGTCGGATGTAGAATGAGAGAAAAATACAGGCCGCCTGGAGGAGAAAGAAAAGAGCGCTCGTACTGTCCCCGACCAGCACTCTGCCTCTTTGCCTGAACTACAGTTCCTGCAACAGCACCTTGATGGGCCAGTTCCTTAGCCAGACGATTGGTGGAGTCAAGTTGTTGATAATAAATAAGCTCTTGCATGATGAAGTGGCACTATACCGCCGGAACCGGTCAGATGCGTCTTTTGCCCCTTCGTAAAAAAAAAGCAGAGATCCCGCAAGATCCCTGCTGAATAGCAGTCTATTTAAGAGATATGCCTTACTTCTCTTCGTTCTGAATGCGGTCTGGACGAGCATACATGGTGGTGGAACCCGAAGACCAAAACATCAACTCACCTTCGGTGACCAGCGCGTTGGCAACTTTTTTGATGTCACGGGGCTTGGCATCTGGGTCGCACTCGTAGAAATCTTTGATGTACAGCTGTGGCTTGGGGGACTTTTTAGCCTTCTCGATGATGGCTTTCTTCAATTCTTCAGTGCTTAATGCCATGGGAAGCTCCTTGTATTGTTAAAAAAGGAATTGCCCGGCCATCCCCCGTGGCATGAGGGTTGACCGGGCAAAGGTCAGATTACTTGGTATAGGAATCGGTGTGGGTGGTGTACTTGAACAAAGTACTTGTACGCCACGTTGTGTACGCTAGACGGTAGTCGTCAATGGATTTCTCAGTAAAGGGGAGGCCTGTCTTTTCAAAGAATTTCTCCCATCCGATCCGTTCTGCCCATTCGCCCAAGCGCTCGTACTTGCGCGCATCTTTGGCGTAGACTTCCAGAATCTGACGTACGCAGGCCACGGTTTCTGGCCAGCGAGGGGTGTTGTTCGGCAAAAACGGCACCACCAGTTTGGAAAACTTGGGCGCAGATTTAGAGTTAGAGACCTTGCCCCCAACCAGGATTGCAATACCGTCACCCTCAGGATCTGAAAGCGGCATGGCCGGACACATGGTGTAGCAGTTACCGCAGAACATACAACGCTCGGCGTTTACCGTAACGGTCCTGATCTCTTCGCCTTTTACCGTGGCTTTTGCCGGCCTTACCGCACCCAGCGGACAGGAAGCAATGGCCAAGGGCAACTCGCAAACGCCAGTAATACGCTCATGGTCGATCATCGGCGGCTTGCGGTGTACACCCAGAATGGCGATATCAGATGCATGCACTGCACCGCACATGTTCAAGCAGCAGGCCAAAGCGATGCGCACTTGGGCCGGCAGAGTCATGCTGCCAAAATAGTCGAACAGATCATCCATAACCGCCTTAACCGGACCGGAAGCATCGGTAGCCGGAGTATGGCAGTGGATCCAACCCTGGGTATGCACGATATTGGTAACACAGGCACCAGTACCGCCAATGGGGAATTTGTTGCCATAACTCTTGATGGTTTCCTTCAGGGGAGCGACTTTCTCTTCGGCATCCACCATGAACTCGATGTTGTTGCGGGTGGTGAAGCGAACAAAGCCATCACAGTGCTTGTCAGCGATATCGCAAATATCCCGCACATAATTCACGGTTACCAAGCGGGGAGAACCGCAGCGTACCGTAAAAACTTTGGCACCACTGTCAGCGACATGCACCAGCACGCCCGGCTCCAAAATTTCATGGTACAGCCATTTGCCTTTATTTTCCTTGATCACCGGTGGGAGAAAATCGCCGAAATAGTGCGGCCCCAAGTCGGTGAGACGGCCTTCCATAGGATTTTTCGGATCGTAACCCATGTTCTGTCTCCTTCGTTTAAATATCAATTAATGGAGTAATTTTTGCGGTGATCATCAGGCTGCGTGCCGCTTGCGGAACTCAACGATATCACGCTCCCAACCGCCAGGTACTTCCTCTTCCTTCCAGAACACATAGGGGTTGGAACGTGGCTCCTGAATATGCTGTGGCATGGGCTCGATTTCCATAACACTGAGGAAGGTGGGCAGGCCGACACGCTGCATGGTTTCACCCACGCGCTCACGGTTCTTGCCAACCTCCATCCACCAGTCCCAAACCTTTTCGATCACATCGATCAGATCCTGGAAGTCGTTATCCTTGGTCACTTGAACAAAGGGAATAATCAGGGTACCGAACTGAGCACCATCCAGAATCGGGGCCTTAGCGCCGATACAGATGCTGGCGCCTTTTTCCACGCCAGGGCGCAGAGCACGGGGCATAACATTGATACAATGCATGCAACGGTTACATTCCGCATCGTCGATCTTCAGTTCATCTCCTTCCATCCACATGCAGCGGGTCGGACAGAGATTGAGTACCTCTTTGCGAATATCAAACTTGCCCCAATCACGCCCCTTGTGGGCGCCACCGCAGGACGGATACGCTGGATCGTTGTCGATATACTTTTTGACTGCAGCCTGATCGATACGGATTTTATCCTTCCAGGTGCCGATAACGGCAAAGTCGGAACGGGCTATTGCCGCCACACAGTCGTTCGGACAACCGGAAAATTTGAATTTGAACTTGTAGGGAAAGGCAGGACGGTGGATTTCGTCCTGATAGTGCATGGTCAGGCTGTGGCATACTTCCTGGGTATCATAGCAGGACCACTCACAGCGGGAAACACCCAGACAGCAAGAGGGAGTACGCAGGTTAGAACCAGAACCGCCCAAGTCCTGACCGAGGTTATGGGTCAAGTCCCAGAACAGGGGCTCGAGATTCTCGGTGCGGGTGCCCAGAAAAATCATGTCGCCGGTGGACCCGTGTATATTGGTTACACCAGAGCCGTATTTCTCCCAAAGGTCCATCAGGGCGCGCAAATTCTCGGTGCTATAATACATTCCGGAAGGCTGGGCCACGCGTAAGGTGTGGAAATGCTCCACGCCGGGAAACTGATCCGGCACATCCGAATAGCGGCCAACGATGCCGCCGCCATAACCGAAAACACCAACGATACCGCCGTGCTTCCAGTGGGTAATGCGATCTTTGTAGGAAAGCTCAAGCTGGCCAAGGATATCCCAGCACTCCGGCTTGGTCTCTGCCTGCTGCTTAAGGTCGGTGACGAAACTCGGCCAAGGGCCTTTTTCCAGCTCGTCCAGTAGAGGCGTTTTGTGCTGCTTTGCCATCAGTTTTCCTCCTGAAAAAATGTGAGGTTGAAAAAAACGGGAGTTCCCAGCTCCGCCCGTAGTATTACAGACGAAACAGGCGGGAGTGCAACAACCTATATTGAATACTCATTCATCAGCTGAGCATAAACGCCCGCAAAATCTTTGTCAACTAAAATTCAAACCTGCATAACTGCTGAAAAATCATTCAAATTTTGGCATGCTCTAGAGCATGCCCGCCTCTTGCAGCAAGGCCTCCTCCACAGTGGATGTCCGCACCTGTGCAGGAGCGCTTTTGTCTCTATTTGCAAGAAGATGCAGCAACTTTGTTGCCAAGACCTTGCCCAACTGCACCCCTTCCTGATCGAATGAGTTGATATTCCAACAAAAACCCTGAAAAGCGATACGATGCTCATACAGGGCCAACAGGGCGCCCATCTGGTATGGAGTGAGCTGCTCGGCAATGAGCACCAGGTTTGGTCGGTTGCCGGGAAAACGCCGTGCAGGATTGACATCCTCCTTACCCTGCGCCAGGGCCAGGGACTGGGCCAGCATATTGGCGACGAGTTTCTGCTGCGAACTGGTTTGGCCCACCTCAATGTCCAGCCCGCGCTGATTGCGACGAAAACCAATGAATTCAACGGGAATGATCTCGGTGCCCTGGTGGATGAGCTGGTAGAAGGCATGCTGGCCGTTGGTCCCTGGCTCGCCCCAGATGATTGGGCCGGTCTTCCATTCGACTGCATGTCCCTGGCGAGTGACAGACTTGCCATTGCTTTCCATATCACACTGTTGCAAGTGAGCAGGAAAACGAGATAAGGCCTGGCTGTAAGGCAAAATGGCACAGGTGGCGCACCCAAGGAAGTTGCGGTTCCAGACACCGATCAAGGCCATGAGTAGGGGCAGGTTGTTGCGAATATCTGTTTGTTCGCCAACGACATCCATGTCCCAGGCGCCGCGCAGGATTTCCAAAAGTGCCTCATAGCCCAGGGTGAAACCAAGGGTAAGGGCACCCACCATGGAGGTGGCTGAATAACGGCCGCCAATGTAGTCGTACATGTAGAAGGAAGCCAGGTAGCGGCTGGGATCATCCATGGGGCTGCCTTGGCCAGTGACCGCCAAAAGATGCTCTTTGGGCTCCAGGCCTGCGCGGACAAGGGCCGCGCGCACCAGTTCCTCATTGGTCAGCGTCTCAAGGGTGGTACCGCTTTTGGACACGATCACAAAAAGGCTGCGGCCAAGATCCAGGTCGTCAAGGATGGCCGCTGTATCATCCGGGTCTACATTGGCGATAAAACGAGCCTTCCTGCCGGGCAGGGTATAGGCCTGTAAAGCCATGGACAGGGCCCTTGGCCCCAAGTCTGAGCCGCCAATCCCTACCTGTACTAAGGTGGTGAAGGGCTCGCCATTGGCATTGACAAGGGTACCGGAAGCCAAGTCCTCCAAAAAGAGGCGCAGCTTTTCCAGCTCTTTTTTGGCTTTATCCGTGGCCTCAGGATAATGGGGCTGCTCCGTAAAAATATCCCGGGAAGCAGTATGGAGCACCTGCCGCTCCTCGCTGGCAAAGCCTTCTATCCGGTTCAGCACTGCCCCCCTTTTCATGGACATGAACTGCTCAACCAGCTCCGCCTCATCGGCAAGTGCTTGCAGCGCAGCCAGCACCTCATCATCAAGCCGCTCGGTGGCATACAGCAAATCAAAGCCGCAAGCGCTACTTTTACAGCTCTGGAGTCGAGCAGGCGAAAGTGCTTCCGGCCGGGTCAGGTCGTAGGGGTGCCTGGCAAGCCCGGTCAGCCTTGCCACCGTGGTCAGCGCAGAAAAATCTTTATACCGCATAGCCTTGCCCTCCTGCCTGCCTGATATTTTCTTTCATGGTACTGATCGCGCCTTCGTAGACGCTCTGCCCATAAATTGCCGAACCCGCAACAAAAATATTGGCCCCTGCCGCTGCCACCGCACCAATGGTGGCCGGGCCAATGCCACCATCCACCTCGATGCCCGCAGCAGGATTGACTGTATCCAATCGCGTCCGCAGGGCACTGATTTTTTCCAGAGATGAGGGAATAAATGATTGGCCGCCAAATCCTGGATTGACGCTCATCAACATGACAAAATCCACCATATCCAGGACATGATCCAAACTGCACAGAGGCGTGGCCGGATTGAGTACCACTCCGGTCTTTTTACCCGCATCTCTGATCAAGCCAAGGCTGCGGTGCAGATGGGGACAGGTCTCCACATGCACACTGATCCAGTCAGCACCGGCGGCAATAAAATCTGGTACATATCTGTCCGGGTCGGTAATCATCAGGTGCACGTCAAGCGGCAGCTTGGTCACCTTGCGCGCAGCTGCAACAACGAGCGGTCCAATGGTGATGTTGGGCACAAAATGCCCATCCATAACATCAACATGGATACAGTCTGCGCCTGCCTGCTCAACCGCCTGGATTTCCTCGCCCAGACGAGAAAAATCCGCAGATAGAATGGAAGGCGCGATCATATATCGTCTCATTTCCGGCAGATCCATCATGGTTGATTCCTCTGGGTAATACATGTGAGCATACATATGAGCCAGCATGGCGATCTAAACGCCTCAGTGCCAAGAAGACGCCAGCACGCGGGCAAGGCGAAGCAGAATACCATTCAAACAAACACTTTTTCATACAGTTGTCCGGGCAGTTGCCGCACAAGACCTTGCAACTCCAGTGTCAGCAGAAGGGATTGCAAGGTGGTGAGGCTCAGCCCGCTTGCCTGTGCCAATGCGTCAATGTCCGCAGGATAGGCATCCAGGGCCCGCAGCACCTGCTCCGCCTCAGATGGCAGAGCAGTGCCTGTGCCATTGTTTTCGCCCTGTACCGAGGAAGATCCAGCCCCGGGCCAGGCAAGCACCTCAAAAACATCCTCAATCCGTTGCACCAGGGTTGCCCCCTGCTGGATAAGCCAGTGTGCACCGCTACTTTTTACGGAATCGATGCGCCCAGGCACAGCCATCACCTCCCTGCCCTGATCCAGGGCCAGACGGGCCGTGATCAGGGAACCTGATTTCTCACTGGCTTCGACCACCAACACCGCCCTGGCCAAGCCGCTGATGATCCGGTTGCGGATGGGAAAGCGGAAAGCCTCTGGTTTACTGCCCAGTGGAAATTCGGAAAGCACCGCACCATCTGTGACAATCTCCTCTAAAAGACGCCTATGCGCAGCCGGATAGGCCACGTCCACTCCGCAACCCAGCACAGCAACTGTTTTCCCACGTACCTGCAAGGCCCCCTGGTGTGCAGCCGCATCAATACCGTAGGCTGCACCGGAAACAATCACCAAACCCCGCTCTGCTGCGGCAGCGGCAAAGCGTTTGGCCACCCGTCGCCCGTATTCACTGGCACTCCTGGCGCCAATCACAGCCAACATCGGCTCGCGCAAACGCGCTACTTTTCCCCTTAGGTAGAGTAAAATCGGTTTGTCGGCAATATCTTGCAGAACAGACGGATACTCCGCACAGGTGCAGGAAATCAGGGATACGCCCCGGCGCTCGATGTGTTCCAGTTCACGCATCGCCTTTTCCCTGGCCAGAGCAAGGGCTGTGTCATCACCTAACAGGGCCGCAAGTCCTGGCCGGATCCCCGGACAATGAGTACCTATTTCCTTACCATGTTCAAGCACAGCCCGGGCAGAACCCAAGACCTCCACCAGCCGGGAGATACTGTGGCAGCCAAGCCCCGGCAAGAACTGCAGGGTAAGCCATTCTTGTGCATCCGGGCAGATCAAGGTTCCTCCAAAAAAATAATGCGTACTATAAGTCGCGAGTCGCGCCACACGCTCTTCAGCGGTCTGCTTAACGCAAGCAATGGGCAAAAAGACAGCAGACATGGATTTGTTGAGAATGGTTCACAAAAACAACAACTCCACAAACATATGGCACATATGGCGCCAGTGCCACCCTGCAAAAACAAGGACAGAGGCAATGACAGGCAAGCGGACAAACAGCCAGGCCTGGCCTATTCCAGACACGGCTCCTGCAGCTTCTTGTTTCTGGAGGGATGCCGCAATTTGTTCAAAGCCTGCACTTCGATTTGACGGATACGCTCCCTGGTCACATTGAAGCAGCGGCGATCAACCTGACACCGGTTATTGCCAGTGCGGCGATCATGTCTGGCACGATGTTTTACCCCATTCCAAGGGCTGAAGAACCGCGACGATTATCCTGCGGCGATTGGGCATTCATCATATTCACCCCGCCCTGCTTACCTGCTTTCCCATTGTTGCAAAAAAAGCGGCAAAGGTCGCACTGCCTTACAAACAAAAAACAGCCTTGGATCTATTGAAACATCTCCTTAAAATCGTACATTATTTTCAATATACTGCAAGAATTGATCCCGGCATGTCAGGGGGAAGGATCACCCCTTTGTTTTTTGCCCTGTTGTTTGATCCGCAAAAGCTCCCAAACCCGCTTGTTGTCTCCGGCCTGTTCCGCCTCCTGCAGTTGCTGCTGCAGGCTGGCTGCATTTTGCCGTTGACGCTGCTGGCGTACCCATACCAGCAGTTGATCAAACATGAGCTGGGGAGTCGTATCCGGCCCACCAGCAGCCAAGGGTGCCGGCTGCATCAAACGGGCGATGACATAGGCTCGCTCCTCAGGCTCCAGCGGTGCAGCCAGAAGATATTCCGGCTGACTGGCTGTGGCTGCGCCATGGGCCTCCATCAACTCCAACATGCGCCGCAGGGCTGGGCTACGCACTACCTCAATTAAACCGGCTTCTTGCAAAGGGCCGCAATATTCTGGCCAGAACAACAAAAAATCAAACAGTTGCTTTTCCTGTCTACCAAGGGTTTGCAAGGGAGCAACAGTAGTCGGGCCTGGATCTGTGGGCGGAGCACTTGGGACAGGGCCAGTTTTGCCGCTATTGAAATAACTGGCAGAAACGCCAAGTTTTGCGGCAAAATGAGAGACCATCAGCTCACGCTGCTCACGCTTGGTCGCGGCCTGGATGAGCGGTTTGAGTTCTTCCACGATGCGCCCTTTGCCATCCAGCGTCAGACCGTGCTCGCCAATCAGGTTGCCCAGGACAAATTCGGCCAGGGGCAGGGCCCCATCCACCAGGGAATCAATAGCAGTGCGGCCCTGCTCCCGCACAAAGGAATCTGGATCATGGCCCTTGGGCAAAAGCGCCACCAAGCCGTCCAGGGCCTCTTCCAAAAAAAAGGGAATACTACGCATGGCTGCCTTAAGCCCAGCCGCATCGGCATCAAAGAGCAAAACCACCTCATCGCAGTATTTTTTCAGGGAATGGACATGTTCACGACTCAGGGCCGTGCCCAGGGGTGCCACCACATTGTCGATGCCATGCACGGCCAGTAAAAGCAGGTCGAAGTTGCCTTCCACCACCAAAACACGCCGTGTTGTGCGGATGGCCTCCCGGTGCGGATACAGGCCAAAGAGCTGACGGCTTTTGCTGAAAATCAAACTCTCCGGCGAATTCATGTACTTGGGCTGGCCTTCTCCCAAGATACGGCCACCAAAAGCAGTGATGCGGCCGCTCATGTCCTCTAAAGGAAACAGCACTCGGCTGCGGAAGCGGTCGTAGTGACCGCCCCTCTTGCCGCTCAAAACCAGACCAGCCTGCAGAAGCAGCTCAGCGGCAAAGCCTTGCCCACAGAGATTGCGGGCTAGATAATCCCAGCCAGCTGCCGCTGGATCTGGTGCAAAACCGAGGCGATAGTGGGAGATGGCCTCATCTGGCACCCCCCGCTGACGCAAATATTCCCGTGCCTGCGCCCCCAAGCGGGTATCGACCAAGGTTTGTTCATAGCACTGGGCCGCGGCCTCGTGCACTGCATACAGTTGTTCACGCAGTCGCAGCCGAGCCTGCTCCGCCTCGCTCAACTGCCGCTCAGGCAGCTCAATGCGGTATTTGGCGGCCAGCTGTTTGAGTGCCTCGGGAAAATCGAGGTGATGGAACTGCATGACAAAGGAGAAAACATCTCCTGAAGCGCCACAGCCAAAACAGTAATAGAATTGCCCTTGGGGATTCACCGAAAAGGATGGGGTTTTTTCCCCGTGGAAAGGACACAGGCCAGTGTAGCGCGTCCCGGTTTTTTTCAGGGCAACGTGCTCGCCGATAACCTCGACAATATCGGCCGCCTCCTTAACAGTGGCCTTGGCTGCCTCTTGGGCGGAAAATAGGGTCATGACTGGTGCCGAACAGAAACATCGTCAGCCACAGCTACCAACGAGCTGTGTTGGTGCAAACAGAAGCCAGGCGCCATATTACAGCACCCACTGTTCCAGAGTATTGATCTGGTAGGTGCCACCACCAGGGTACTGTCGCCAGGCGCAAGCACCATCCATATCCATGCCGCGGTAGAGTACAGATACCGGCAAGTCTGCGGAAACTACTACCACAATCACATTCTGGTGTTCATGACTGTAGCGCAGGGCAGAATTGTAGCGTGCTCCCCTGGCACGATCTTCGCCGGTATAGGTACGACCATCGAGCAGGCTGGCAAAACCGTGCAGGTGCAAGTCTGCCCCAATGTGCAGGGCACCGTCCACCTTGGCCAGGGCTTTGGTCATGTGCAGCATGTAGGGTTTGCGCAGATCCAGTGGTGGTTTCAGCACATAGCCCGAAATATCTTCGGGCTTTTCATTCAGGTCGAGGACAATGGTGCAGCCGTGTTTATGGCGCTGGGCATGGTATACCAGACCAGTGACAATGCTGAACAGGTAGAAGCGCTGGGTCTGCTCCAGGTCGCATTCCAGGAGCAGTTCTTCCAGTTGCACCAGGGTGGGGCGATAATTGCTGGAAGAAAAGCGACCGTCGGAAAAACTGCAGATCTTGTCGCTATTGACCCTGAGAAAGCCCCGGCGTCCAAAAAATTCGGCGCTGACGGAAAAAGCAGGTCGCTGTCCGCCGCAAATACCCAGTATGGCGCGGCCATCGCTGACCAGATAGCGGTTGGCATGTTCCACGCTCTGCAACATCTTGCGCACATGCCGGTAGTGGGTCAACTGGGGCCGCTCCTCCTCGTTGAAGCGGATCAAATAGTCCAGATCATCCGCCAAACGCGGGTCGATGAAAAGCAACCGCCCCTCTGGCCAGGAACCCTCCTCCCTGGTTTCGGAGATCATGAGTACTGCATCCAGTACGGGATAGATCCTCAGGGGCGTATCCCAGCCAATGAGCCGGTTCATGCGGTCGATGATATGATCGCGCACCGCATGGGTGGCGTATTCCTTGAGAAAGTAGCCAGAAATCCCAGAGTAGCGCTCCACGCCATTGGCCACGTCATGGGCAAAACGCCAAAGGGCATGTTCCAGCCAGCATTCGCTGGGACCGGTGGAACAGAGATTGGGATGGTGTTCCGTAAACCAGAACTGAAAAAAAACCGGGCTCGAGTAGCCACCGCTGGAGAGCAGACCAGCCAGGCCCAAATTCGGCACAGAAAGCACATCGATAAATTTCCTGCCTCCGATCCTGGCCTTTTCGTGGTAACGCCACGATTCATCCTGCAAAAAGAGCTGCTTGAAGATGGGCTCGTGCCCCTGCAAGAGATTCTGCGGGTCACAGATCATGAGCGGGCTATCCGGCCCAAGCGCAAAAACAACCGCTGCCCGGCTTGCGCCAGAGAAATGGGTGAAGCCTTCACTCAAACCATTGATAATATCGCTAACGCAGCGCCGGATAAAGGAGTAGCCCGCCTTGTCAATCATGGCACCCACCTCTCACTGTTGCTTCCGGTTGACCACGGTATCTTCCCGAAGATTCATTAAAAATGATGCCGAACACCTATTTAGTTTAAGGTACAGGCAAGGCAGAGCAGCGTCAAGTTGATTTCCCACCAACCACTTCGACCAGCCACGTCGTTATGGTTGCAACCCACGGTATCCGGCACGTCCCTGTTCTTGCCGAAACGGTCAGGGGGGTTCCCTGGAAAAACACTGACGCAGTCTCTCCTGGTATGGTACCTTAGTGCATATTTTTCCCTTCACTTCCCACCATGTTAAAGAGGTCTCAAGCATGGAAGAGCACATCGCCCAGGAACTGGTCCGTATTCTACGGAAAAATGAGCAGTCCGACTATGAAGAAAGCTTTGAGCGTGCCTTTGAACTGACCAAGGCTTATGCAGGTTCGGCCAATGCCCAGGCATCGGCCATTCCCTTTGTCTTTGAAAAACTCTTTGAACTCTTTGTCAGTGGTAAGACCAGAAACTGATCAAAAGAAAGAGTTATGAACAGTATACCGACATTACTGACATCGGTTATTACTTGGTGCCGAAAATCTTGTCGCCGGCATCACCCAGACCAGGCAGGATATAGCTATTCTGATCCAGGCGTTCGTCCACCGCAGCCACATAGATATCCACATCCGGATGCCGGGCTTCCAGGCGGGCAATGCCCTCGGGCGCAGCCACCAGAAAAATACCGATAATATCCCTGCAGCCCGCCTCCTTGAGCATGTCAATGGTGGCGATCAGGGTACCACCCGTGGCCAGCATGGGGTCAAGGATCATGGCCTTGCGTTGGTCGATATCCTGCACCAGTTTTTTGAAGTAGGTTACTGGCTGCATGGTTTGCTCATCCCGATAGACACCCACCATCGAAATTCTGGCTGTGGGTACCGCCCGCAATACCCCGTCCATCATACCAATGCCCGCGCGCAAAATGGGAACAATGGTGAACTTCTTGCCCTTGATCCGTTCAACCTCAACCGGCCCGGCCCAGGATTCGGTCCGCACTTTCCCCAGCGGAAGATCCCGGGTTGCCTCGTAGGTGAGCAGCATGCCCAGTTCAGAGGCCAGTTCGCGAAAATCCTTGGTGGAGATATCCTTTTCCCGCAAAAGCCCCAGCTTATGCCGCACAAGCGGATGGTGCAACTCATGCACAGCCATGTCATTTCTCCTCTGGTGAAAGGTGCTACGGGTTGAATGGGCCTATGCTGCCCTATGCTGCCATACGGCCCGTTTACTCAACCTCGAACTGTACCACGCTGGTGCAGCATGCTGCGCACCTGTTGCAAATCCTGCCACGCAGCCGCCTTCATGTCGGTGAGGCGGAGCAGAAGACGGGGATGGTAGGTAACCATAACCCTATATGCCGCTGCCCCAGCACCGCCTGTCCGGAAAAGGTGTGCACGCCCCCGCAACCGCGCCACCGGCTCTGTACCCCCCAACAGCGCAGATGCCGCAGTATCGCCCATGGCGCATACAACCGCCGGCTGCACCGCAGCAATCTCGTCGAACAGATGCTGCCTGCATTGCCAAAGGCTCTCAATACCTGGTTCTTGTTCCTGCGGCAGAAAACATTTCAGCGCATTGGTCACGTACACATCCTGCGGACCCAGACCAATGGCCTGCATCATTTTCCATAACAGTTCATCCTCGGCCTTGCCAAAGCAAAGCGTGATCTGATCTGCTGGCAAGGATGGTAAGGGGCCGCTATTCTGGCCCTCTGCCACGGCATAATCACCCACCACCAGCAGACGGGCTCGCGCCCTGCCCAAGCCCACAGTTCGTGCTGGCGAAGCAGGCGCCAGAGCACAGAGTGTGCAGGCGCGCACAGTTTCCGCAATAGTCTTCAAACGGCGCATTGTCTGCGGCCGGGACTGCTCTTCTGTTTTTGTCTTTTCCAAAGCCTGCTGGCGCATGTTTTCTCCCCCCATATTTTGTGGCTGGGATGGCGGCAACTCTGCTTTTTTCGGTAAAGAGGGAAGAGCAAGGGGAGGATAGGCACTGATACCGCATTGCTGATGAAAGCGCAGGCGGGCACGCAGGGCAGAGGCCAGCTGCCATACATATTCAGAAGATGAGTCCACGCCTGTCTTGCTCTCTACCATAATCTATTACGCTTTTATTACACTGGGTGTATCTTGCTGTGCTCCGGCCAGCGAGGTGTCGCCCTTGCCGTTTGCTCGCCTTTAACGTTTACTGTAAAATAAGTTGAAACATTGACCTCAAAGGGTGGTACGGCTATTTTAAGGTGACCATCGTAATCACGGATCCTGCTTTCCGGATCCTGCTTCCAGATAGAGGGACCGGAACAAGACCACTGACTACCTGCAGCACCGAATGTAAACCAAGTCACAAACACATACCCCCTCTACACAACAAAACCACATGCCGCTTTACGAATACCATTGCCGCTCCTGCGACAAAGACTTTGAACAGCTCACCACCTCTGCCGCAAGCCAACAGATCGTAGCATGTCCACACTGTGGCAGCACAGAGGTACGCAAGCAGATATCTGCCTCGAGCCACCGCTCCTCTCCGGCACAGACCGGGCCAACCTGTCAACCCAGGGGAGGCTTTCGCTGAGGATGATCCAGGAACCCGTGCGGTTCCCCACACAGTGCCAGCACCTTCATTTGCCACCCGGGCTGTTGAATTCATAGACCCGTTCGTTTTTTTTCAGGAGCCCATGCTTTTTGCGCGCAACCTCCTCAAGGTAAGCCTCATCTGTTTTCAGGCGCCCAATTTCCTGTCGCAGAGCTTCATTATCGCGCTGCAAACGGAGATTTTCCTGCTCTATCGCCTCCAGCTGCCGTTGCGCCTTTTTGTAGTGCAAATAGCCGCTGCCCGGCGCAAACAGTACCCACAGGACCAACAGCACAACAATCGCCCCTACGGCCGGCCAAAAAACGTTGGCCCGGGCCTTCTCCCCCAGCTGCCGCCCTGGCGTTCCCACAGTCATCCGTTTTTTTGTCAACCATTTCACTGGAGTTCTCCCCATGCCGCCTCAGCCCTTGTCCAAGCCCCTGTGCCTGGTCAGCGCTTGTCTTCTTGGCCTGTGCACCCGTTATGACGGAAAAAACAAAACAAATAAAGCCTGCCTGCACGTTCTTAAACAGTATCAGTACATCCCCATCTGTCCTGAGCAACTGGGTGGTTTGCCCACCCCTCGACTTCCAGCCATGCTCATGGGTGGGGATGGCCATGCCGTGTTAGAGGGCCGGGCCCGGGTGCTCGACCCCTATGGCCGCGACCTCAGCCCTGCCTTTATACAGGGCGCGAACATGGTGCATGCCATTGTCCGCATGCAAAATATTCATCTGGCCCTGCTCAAATCAGGCAGCCCATCCTGTGGTTGTACGCCAAGGCCCGGGGTATGCGCCGCCCTGCTCCAACGCTCAGGCATCCAAGTGCAGGAATTTTAATGCACCTCAGCCGGTCGCCTTCCCTTTCGACTCCACCTGCTTATCCAACCGGAACACACGGATCAGGACAATGCCTATCTCGTACAACAGGTATAAAGGAAGACCCATAAGCCCCATATTGACTGCATCCGGGGTTGGTGTCAACACCGCAGCCAGGATGGCGATGGTTAAAATGGCGTAGCGCCGGTTCCGTTCAAAGCCTCTGCGACTGATCAAGCCGACGCGCGAGCAGAAAATCATAAAAACCGGTAGCTCAAACACCAAGCCAAAGGCCAGCACAAAAAGGGAAATAAAATTGGTGAACCGGTTGATGGAGATGACCGGCTCCAGGGTTTCGCCCGCAAAACCGAGCAGAAACTGGATGCCAAAGGGCAGGGTCAGCAGGTAACAAAAAATAGTACCACAATAAAACAGCAGGCTGGTGGAGAAGGTAAACCAAAAACGCTGCCTGCCGCTCAACCCAAAGGGACGCCCCAGTGCCCGCCACAACACATACAGAAACAGGGGCATCAACAGGTAGAGCGCAGCGAAAAAAGCCAGCTTGACATGGGCAAGAAAAGGTTCAGCCACTGAGAAAAAATACAGCTGCCCGCCAATATGTTGCTGTAAAAAAGTGCGCAAGTGTCCGGAAAAGAGGAAAAGCGCCACGGTCAGGCCAATGAGCGCTGCGCCAAGCAAGCGTATTGATCGTCTGAGCTCGGCTATAAACAGTAGGATTGCGCTCCGGTTGATGTGCATCGGCAGGCCTGTTCATGAAGGGGTTGCCGCCCGGTTTTTCCTGATGGCGGACTGGGCTTGAGTCCGGAAAATAGCAAAAGAGTCCTTGCCGCGCAAGCCTGGAGCTGCTGGCAAAAAAGAGCCCTCCCCTTGTCCGACTCCGGGTTTTGGGGCTCTGCTCCTCTGGCTTCTCTCTTCTTCGCCAGCATGAGCGCAGCTTGACCGTATCTACAGGATTGCGCCTTGCACTCCAGATGGGCCCATGCTAAATTTTTGAGATGTGTTTTAGCAAGCTGTACACCTTGCCCACGTCTCCTTAGCCATAATGGCTGACAGTAGACATTAAAAGACCTGCCCCTTGCAAACATGGGTTATTCTGGGAGTCGAAACAATCCACCAAAACAGAGCCACAACCAAGGAGGCAGGTCATGAAACAGTC
>Ga0334886_1002187_pt1 | contig 20292 bp, 14 predicted proteins | sample GraSluR1_MG_9_FD_207232 | JGI IMG/M metagenome (GOLD analysis project Ga0334886, IMG submission 207232) | Sludge microbial communities from methane-producing bioreactor in Wageningen University, Netherlands - Granular Sludge_27_06-R1 | ecosystem: Engineered > Bioreactor > Anaerobic >... | reverse complement strand
TATATACCAATCAAGCCCGACAATCTCGCAAATTTCGGATATTACAGAAACACCAGTCCTATGCTGGTAAGTTGTATTGACCAGTGTAGTAGGAAAATTTGGTGCTGACGGCGACCACGTTACGGTATCAGACTCAGAATTATATGTGGCAACTGACCAAGTATCGCCGTTCCAAAATACTAGGGTCAAGTCAGGATAAAACTCGTCAAGGATTCCTGCTAAGCTTATATCGGCAGTAACAGAAATTTCTAAACCAGTAACCGTCTTATCAGCTAACTCTGGATAATCACGACCATAGAGCTCAATATACCAACCATCACTAGAATTTAACCCGTATTTTATATCGTCTATCCTACCATAGAATAGTAACGTAGTAGCGTCAATAGTATCGCAGTATATTTTTACAACCTCGCCACCATCAAACTCGTCAAGGAATATGCCCTCATCATTAAATAGTCTAAGAGTGAACGTTCCTAACTCGCCAGACGCTGATTTTGAACAACTGGCACTAAGAGTATAATTATCTGAAGCAAGCCCACTATAAGTATCCATAACCGTAACATCATCGCCATTATCCTTAGTTATAACTATTTTGGCATAAGTATCTGATTCAGTAGGTATCCAAATATTTCCTCTAGTCCGGGTTATGTTAGTTACTGCAATTTTAAATCAGCTCTTCACTACAATAATCAACGTCTTCAGCACACATTCTCAAATAAACTTCTGGCGACCAAACTACAAAGTTGTCAGGCGTGCAATTATAATCAGCCCAGAACCATAGCCCAAAATTGGTTTCTGATGAAATGTTTGTTTTCAAATAGTACCACGAATTTATTGGTAAGACTGAACCTCCAGATTTTAAACTTGTATTGCTGATAGTTAGATTAACACAATTAATTATAGGAGATGTTGTATTTTCTATATATATAGACAAATTACTATTCTTGCCACCATAATTATAACTTGTTATATTATAAAAAGGAACAGAACTTTTCTGACCAAACGGAACTACATTCGTAGATGTTGGTCGTGACGGATAAAAATCCATCTGATAAATTTTGTCTGGTAACGAGACACTATACGCCGAATTATAAAACAATATAGTTCTTGTTATATTCTGACTATAATCAGGCAAATGGGCTAAAATAGAGAACGTTGAATTAGGACCAATACGATTATATAATACATTAGTAGGGTATAAAATACCTTTAGTGGAACTACTAAATGTTATTGGAATCGTTGAATTCTTGTATACTGAATAATAATTATTTAATAACGAACCGTTTATTAATACTTTCTTAGACTCGGTAGTGTCGATACCAACATTTAAGTTACTAATATTAATGGATACAGAACCAGTAGGATACGAAGGGTTGGTATCAAAAATGAAATAAACCGGCACATTGCATGCGTTGTTTGAATCAGGAATACAGACCGATAAATAAGTATTAAGTGCTTCCGAAATGTCGTCAGTGGTCGCTGAAGTGTTCAAGTTGCCATAGTAGCTATATTCGTAAATGCCGTCTAAGATACCAACTTCTATCCTCGGATTCAGTGGGTAATAGTTGAACTCGGATACTTCTATAGAGCCATTAGACAACATCATATACAGAGTGTTATTGCTTATCGTGAACTTGTCGTAAGTGAAATTGGTGCCCCTATCTAGTATATAATTCTGTTCTTGTTTGTTGCTAGAATTGAACCTAATTATGAACCTATCACTATCACCAATATAAGTGTAACCATTATAATAACTTATACCATAATTTGCGTTAGTGATATTAGATAGGTTCTGGTAAATAGCATAATAATGCGAACCAGTGAAATTCCAAACCAAAGCTAAAAGCTGGTAAATATCATTACCTGGCAAATCTTGGACTAAGTAAAAGTATGGGCTCTTGTAGGTAATGCCACGTGGTGCGGACACGAAACTGTCCAAAGTTGTAATATTAACTGTGGTATTGGTAGTTAAATTTGTATAATATATATGATACTGTTCTCGTGAATCTTTTCTGACAACGTATAATGATTCCGAATCCACATAAACAATACCGTGATTCTTCTTGCAGGAATCGGTAGTGCATAATCTATAAGTACCAGAAAAACCCCATTCCATCGAGATATTATAATCTTTGTACCTTGTTCCGTTCTTGTAATAGCTACGGATAACCGGAGTGTTCAAAGGTAAATCCTCATTACCACAAAGAACAAAAATGTGTGTGTCGTTGCTTGTTATGCTCGAATATCCAGTAGTACAGTTTGTTATATTTATTGGGAACACAGAACGGTCAGATTGGTTAAACTCAGGTAATCCAGTTATGTTAAAACTACCAGAAGTAACTATAGCTTTCTTATCAAGACTGATATTTTTTATAAGAGATGTTGTTGTGTTAGACACTATCTTAGAACTTGTTTTGAGGTCGCTAAAGGTAGTTAGCGAACCGTCCAAGCTATAAATTGACTGGACAAGGATATTGTTCAGATAAACTTTGATGTTTGTAGGGTCGTAACCACTAATCTTGTCGGTGTTTAGTTCAAACGTTAAATTAGATACGATATCGCCATACGAACCAGTAAAAATAGTAGACACATTAGAGTTGGTAGAAACGAACTGAACAACATCATAGTTTGTATATTCCACTGTTACGTCGTCCCATCTCTGTAAGTCCAAGTCGTCAGTCAGGTTATAGAACGCACCAAGCCCGATACCAGCAGTCCCAATCTCGGTCAAACTTGTATCAGAAGCATTACAAACTAAAGACCCGTTCTTGTAAGCGGATATTGTTGAGCCGTTAACCTCTAATTTTAGGATATTATTAACGGCAATATTCCCACAACTATTATTTAATACCGATTTAGAGCCACCAACAATTTTGAATAAATAATTATAGTATTCACCAGTAGACCCCGATGAAGTCCAACCATAAGTATTACTAGAGTTTAGCCATCTAACAACGAGAGTGAAAGTGTCATCGCCAGTATCAAGAGTACTAACTTTAGCAGAAATTGAATAGTCAGGGTACACCAACGAGTTAGTAATGGTACTAATAAAACCTCTACTAGTGCCAGTAGTGTTAGCAGCCAAAACCGAAGAATTAATATAGCCAGCGGCACTACCAGTGCCATACGAAAAAGAGTCTGACCAACCTGTACCAATATTTGGGGTATGGGTGGAGACTAATTTATTGGAGTCAGTAAATGTGTCATAAAATAAAGTCTTATTACCAGATTCTAAATTTAGTTGTATAGACGACGGAAACAACGAAGTATTTAAATTATATAATGAAGTGTTTACGCCACAACTTATATTTGTACCATTATCGTCACCTATAATGTCTATACAAACCTCGTGAGAGTTAGCGGTTGCTATTAGCATAATATCTCCTAGCTCAGCAGTGATGTCTTTATAAAACCCAGCAACGCTCAGATTCAAATCCGATAATGATGCGTTGGATACAGGAACAACCGATGAATTAATCCAACTACTGTTCTGGATATCGTCACTAGCCATACACGAAAAAATCCATTGGTCGCCGACTTTTAAGCTTGAGCCTAGAGTATTAACCAAGTATTCTTTGCCACCATCAAAATTACCGGCAATAGAGCCACTAGTATTCAATGACCCGTTCTTGAACCACATATAATAGATAGCAGTATACGGGACAGATAAAGACGTGTTAGCAGTACAATAGCCGTTTAAGGTGTCTGTGTGGTATGCTAGTGACGGAAACACCCGAGACGAATTTATTGTCGGGTCTACAGTGCTAAAGTTTAACAAAATAGACAAATACGCAGAATTTGAATCTAACTTAATCGTACACGTTCCGTCAGAACAGGTTTGGGTAGTATCTAACCAAAGCCCAACACGACTTATATTCTTAGTTATGAAATATTGGAGAGCTGTTGTTATATCAAAAGAATACCATTCGCCAGTAGAATTGGCACTAGTGAAGGTTATTGTATCAGTGGCAACACTCAAATACGAACTTGACGGTTTGTGGTCATAATTTAATCTGCGAGGTAATGACCAGTTCTCATAAACATACTTAACATTAACATTTATTGATTCGCCAGTACCCAACCCATATCTACGATTATACCGCAACGTTAAATTTGCAGAACTTGAATTTATTGGGTACGCTAATAACTCGGCAATATCAAAAAAAATGAACGATTGGTAATCGTAGCCAGTAGTAATACCGACAGTTAATTCTTTGTTCTCAAAATAATTATCAGAATATTTACCATAAACGTATCCGTACCGATATTGGTTGGTTAAATTATAAGTAATTACTAAAGGGTCAAACAAACGAACATTATAAGTTACGTTATCAGAATCTGGGCGATACCTGACCTTTAAAATGCCTGAAGCGTAAACAGTAGACCAATAATTACTATCGTCCCATTCCACTTTCATATTTCTGCCAAAGCTCATTGGAGATGATACGTCTTTAATAGTCTCGCCATCATAAACCAAATCTCTAACTTCGTATTGGTAAATATAACCTTCGCCATTCAATATGTTTACTTCGTGACGAATAGGAAACAACTCAACTTTACTAGCCCGACCATCAAAATAGTAAGTATCGATAATAACAGGACCTCTTATGTAAGGAGTTGTTCTTATAACCTTAATATCAGAAGCCGGTAATGTTGATAAATCAGTGTCTAATAAGTTTAGCCAGTCACCAGATTCGTCAAGATAGAAATATTCTAGTGTTATCTTGGAAGCGGCTCGGTTCAGTTTTGTGTTACCACTAAACAATGAGTTGTATTCGGTTCCAGATATTACCCACCGGTTCGTAATCTCGTCTAATGTATAAAACACAGACTTATCATTATCTATTCGCATCCTGACATTGCTACCTTCTAGGTTCAAATAAATAACGCCTGTTGCCATTAAAGTTACAATGATAAAACCTATTAAGATATTTCGTTTAGTTACTGACATTTTTAATCCTCTATTAATCTCATCCTATACCTATAATACATACCACCAAACTCGCCCATGTCCTCGAACGATAAAGAGCCAGGCAAGATGTAATAATTACCGTCATGGATACCATCAACGTATGTGTGTGGTTCGCAATCGTCAAGAGCTTCGATATTTGCTCGGTTTGTTCCTAATTCAGAAATAGATGCTCCAAAAATGTAAGCGTCAATATCTATCTCCCACTGAGTATCGTTTATGCCTATAACCGAAGCTTGTGCCAATGTTCTGCCAACCCTTGATTTTTTGGTTAGTTGTGTTTTTATTGGTGTTGCTGATATCACGTTAAGCGTGACACCGCCAAATGTTATTGTTGAACCATAATTCGCCACTTAAATCGACCTCAGCTCTCTTTTTATTGTGTTAATAAACTCTCTAGCGAACACGTTATAGTCGCCAGATACGCCACTTATTGTTAGCTGGTTTATGTTCAAGTTTGCTCCGCCAACATTGTTCGACCTGTTAAGTGGTATGACCAGTTCAGGACCAGCTTCACCAATCATAGCAAAAGTTGGTTGTGTAACCAGTCCACCGCTAGCCATTGGCGTTATAATACCAGCGTCTATCATTTTTTGACGTTCGGAATAAAAGCTTGACTGCGAAACTGACGAAACTTTGGCGGGCTCTGAAACTACGGACTTAGCCGTTGAATTTCCAATCAAGTTAGGATTATAAGTTACTTTCTGGATATTACCGAGAATACTGAACCAACTATCTAAACCAGACGGCTCTTTTAGAAGATTCAAGCTATATATTAATTCCAGAACCGTATCCTTTAACGATTCCATTTTCGTGTTTGTGTCGTCAATTATATCATTATGCGTTTTTAATTCGGCGTTTAGATTTTTAATACTATCTTCAGTTAGTTTGATAGCGGACTCGTATTTGGACTGAACTTTCCATTTGTTCTCTAATGCTTTAATCACCACGACAGAGTTCGCATAAACACCGTTCTTTTCGTCTTCGTGGGCTTGGATTGCTAACTTTACGTTGTTCTCCATACTACCATAATACAAATCATAAGCTTCTTTCAATAGCGATAAATACACCTCTTCGCCACTCTTTTCTTTTTTCTGGGCGTCGCCGTATTTGTTAGTTTGTAACAAGAGCGTTGAATATGCACGCACAGTATCGGTCATATTAACTTTCAAATCGTTACCTTGAATTATCTGGTTACGGATGAACTCAGTAATAGTGTCCTGCCACGCTTTGAACTTGTCTTTACTACTCTCTACCTCAGCATTGACCTCGTTGACTATAGCCAAATACTGCTCATAATCGCCAGACGTTGATTTGAGCTGAGCCTGTAACCAAGAATAAGCGTCGCCCAAACCATAAGTGTTCCATTTATTACGCTTTATTGACTGGTCAACGTTCTCGATTAAACGTTCTATGCCGATTTGTCCGGTATACCGAGCAGTAGACAAAAGTTTTATTTGGTTATTAACAGCACTTAGTGCGTCTTTTTGGTCTGATAATAATTCGTTCTGGACTTTAATTGCAGAATTGAGTCTGGTTATCTCCTGTTCCTCATTTTTGATAGTGGTATAATATTCAATCACTACTGGTATTTGGTCTTCGATAAACTTCTTGTTCTTTTCCAATTCTGTCCTAAAACTGGCAGAGCCTGCAAACTCTTTGATGAATAATTCATACTGGTCTATGTATTGCTTGAAATCGTCAATTAGTGGCATATTAGCATACCTCAAATCGTCTACCCATTTTTGGTATTCCTGACGGAAATAAGCGAGTGCACGCTGTCTTGTTTCTGAATATTCTTTTTCTAAAATTTCTGACTCTTTTAAGATTCGCTCTTGTTCTTTAAGTTTTTGTTCTAATAGTTCAGTCTCGCTGGGCATAGTCCATTTCTGGAACGCTTTGCCCCAAGCCAGAGGAGCAGCAGCTACCAATAAAGTTAAATCATTAAGTTTTTTTATGAAATTTGTAATTGTGGTATCTTTACCCAATAGTTTATCTATCCGTTTATCAAGCTCGTCTAAAAACCCGCCTTCCTTACTACCTTTGAACCCAACAGCAAATCCAGCAATTACTGCTAAAATAGCGGATACAGCCAACGCAACAGGAACTAATGCATTTAATGCCAACGTTGCTCCATTAACGAATGTAGCAAAAGCACCGCCGGATACGGCTAATGCTTTGAAACCGCCAACCAATGCAGTTATTCCGGCGATACTACCAATAATAGCTAATAATTGGGTTGCACCACCTAATATGGTTCCAATAACTGGGAACTCGGTATTGAGTTCAGCAAGCTTTGCGGTTACTGGCTCGATTATGTCCAAAATGTATGTGAACGATTGAACGAAAGTATCCCTAAAAGTGATTAAGCTTGTTTTTAAATTGTTCATGCTTTTCTGCATCCTAAGCATTGAACTCTCCATTGCCTTAGACGCGGCATCCGAAGCATACGATACGTCATTTTCTAACATATCAGCCATATCGTCCATTGCTGTTGTGGATTCACTGAGCAAGTTCAAAAACGCAGTCACCGCCACTTTGCCCCTAATATTAAACAGTTTACCAAGAGCCTCTTCTTTCTCTTTAGCAGTCAAGTTTTCTAGCGCGAAATATAAAGTCTTGAGACGTTCTGTCAAGCCTTTGGAATTGCCTTCAACGTCGTGGTAGCTTATACCGAGCCGGTTCATTAGTTCTTCAGCTTCTCGGGTTGGCTCGGACATAGAAGATAATACTTGTCTCAACGCTGTTCCGGCTTGGGTTCCGCGCAAGCCCTGATTGGATAATAGCGATAATGCAGCAGCGGTCTCTGATAATTTGATGCCCATATTAGCAGCGATTGGACCAACATACGATAGAGAACTACCAAATGTTTGAACTGATAATGCACTTTTGTTAGCGGCTAAAGATATTATATTAACAGCCTTCTCTGCGGATACGCCTTCGATAGAGAATGCGTGCATAGTCTGAGCCACAATAGTCCCTGCAACCCCTAAGTCGGTCATGCCGATAGTGGCAAGGTTCAAAATGTGAGGCAACGCTTCGGTGGCTTCGGTCACAGAGAACCCTGCTTTTGTGTATTCCAAAAACGCACTCCCTGCCTCAGTGGTCGAATATGGCGTGCCTTTCCTACCGCCTATGATTATCCCGGCAACGTTCTCCATGTCTTTACTTGTTTTCAGGATATCCAAATTCACCATTTGGATACGCTTGAGCTGAAGCTCCCACTCCATCCCTGCTTTAGTAGCATCAACGAAAGGCTTAGCTATCATTGATAGTGTTCTTGCTATGAAAGTTATATTAACCATTGACCAACGTAGCAAGTTAAGCTTCTCAAACAACCCAGAAATAGCGTTCTGCGAGTCTCTAGCGGCTTGGTCTATGTATTTTCGTGTATTATTAAACACCCTAGTAATGGCACCAGATTCTTTCTCGGTTAAGGATACTACATTAGATATGCGAGTCCCTATCTCTTTGTCATACTTATCAACTATTGGCGAAGCGGTAGACATTAATCGTATCGAAGAAAAACCACCAGCCAGTTCGCCAGATTCAGTAATGGCTTTAGATTTAATCAAATCGTCTTTTAGACGTTTGTAACGCTCGTCAGTAGCTATAAGTTTTAAAGTAGCTTTGTTCAATAATTTAATCTTTGATGCTTGTGCGTCTAAAGACGAAGCAACATCGACACCGGATTTGGTTTGTTCCTTGTTTAAAGTATTAACCTTAGCTAAAGCATTATTATAAGAATCTTGTGTACTAGAAACTTTTGCTATAGAAGAACTAAGCTTTTCGACCTCTGACCTTAGTTTAGTGACCTGCTCAGAGTTCAATACCTGAGCAAAAATTTTTACAATTATCTCGTTGATTTCGGTTTGGTTAGCCAAGGTTCATTATCTCCTAGTGTGTTTAGTTTTTACTGAATCTAATAACGAGTTCATTTCTTTGTTTTTAATATTATCAGCTTCAATCAAGCTATTGATTTCGTTGTATGTTAATCGACCATAATCGAAATAAGTATAGCCTAGCTCGTGAAGGAATAATATCATATCGGACTCGGATTTTTTTGATTTGAAATCTCGCAACGATTTACCGAACTCGTCTTCATCAGTTCTAGCGTTTCGTTTCAAACTTTTGTCAATATCTATTCCAGATATGAACAAAATATCTTTAATAACTAAATCTACAAAGTCTTGCTTGATATACTTGAACTCGTCGCCTGTAAACTTGGGCGATTTGATATGGTTAATCAACATATCAAATTCTATCTGACTATCAGTTAATAGCCCTGAACCGTATAGTTTCAGTTCCGAAACAGTAACAGGAACTAAAAAAATATGATTAATTTTGTTGTTGTATTCAATATTGCGTTTGACCGGGATAAGTTCACCAGCCAAATCACGATACAAACTAACCGAATCTAGTTTTGGCATCTTAACGAAACTTATTTGACAGGCATCCCGCTAATTTTCAAAATCGTCTTTGCGATTATTGATACCAGCACCGGTTTCATATATTTAATATCTTCTCTTGTGAATACCGGGTCTTTGCAGTGGTCCAAAATTATTAGTCCGTCAAAATCAGAGCTCTTTTCAGTACTCGCTTGTTCTAGTAATTCTTTAAGCTTAATCCTATCAACAGGCGTTACAAAAATTTTCATCCCTTTGTATTCGGATTGGTCAGAATCGTTATCGTCTATAAATAGTTCAACTTCTTGCGACACCAAATTCCCTTTTTCATCCCGTTCATATAACACATCTTCCTTCTTTAATAATACCATAGTTTAATCACCTTTTACTAATATTTAAAAAAATAAAAAAATAAAAAAAATTAAGCCCACGAAGCATCTGTATCTACAAAGTATAGCTTTGCACTCTCAACAGATACTGTTATGTTCTGTGAAACTATATCTTCTGGAGCACCAGTAATATTTATGTCTTCAAACGCACAAGAACCTAGTACTAACCTCATCCAGTTATCAGTTTCTAACTTTGGAGTTGCACCTATTGTTCCACTTCTAACAAAGTCAAGTGCTATCTGATATTTAGATAGTGTGGATTGTGATGCAGTTGCAGTATTAGACCCAAGGAATCTTTGGTACATTGCTTTATTCGCAAAATGCAACCCTAGTCGTGCTTCATAATCTCTTCCTTTTGGAACTAATGCTTTCAATCCTCTTAACGTTTGATGTGTTGCTGTAGTCCCAGAAATATACCAAACCGCTTCTAAATTATTGTTGATTGAAAAATCAATCGAATTTACTTCGGCAATCTCGTTACTAGTTCCGGGGGTTGTGTATGCAGTAATAGCACCAGAAGTGCAGTATACTTGACCCTGATAAAACACGAATGGATTTTTAGTAGACTCTGATACCGAAGTAGCGTCTCCAGTTGAAACAGTAACTCCCTGTGCTATCCAATCGACAGTACATTTAACCGGTTCATCAACAGTAGCACTAATAGATAACGTGTTTACTCTTGCACCAGTAAATAGTCTTTTTAAGTTGTATGTTCCAGTAGAATCTTCATAATCTGTGAATTCTAGACTGAAACTTGGGAAACTATTTACCCCCGGAGATGTTGCACTACCTAAGACGTGCAAAAAACTAGTGCCAGTATGAACCTTTGGTCCACTATCAGTTGTTGCAGTTGACCCAGAATCTTCTCCAAACGCCTGTCTAAGCAAAGCGCCCTCTTGCAAATAATATTCAAAACTACCAGAAATTTCGAATTTTCCCGGAACAATGTTACTATAATCCCTCGACCCGCCAAGAGTTCTTATTTTTATCAAATTGTTTTTCTCGGTGGGGTTTACTGATTGGACAAGCCCGACTGGCTCGTCTATTGTTCCGGCTACACCGTAGGTTGATTCACAACCCCAAAAGAGCTTTTGTTTGTAGCCCGTATTTACCATAGTTATTCTCCTCCTTTTTAGTTATAATCTATTTTACTCAAATTACTTTTTTATCCGTTTCGAAAACGAGTTAATGTTAGAGATGGATGATTTTGTGCTTAACTCAGATATTGGTTCATCACTTATCTTACTGTCAACAACACTTGATTCTTTCTGAACTAAAACAAAATCCGAATTATCAAGAATAATCTTGTCAACCACACTGCTAGGCAAATCCCTAACTTCACCAACATACCAATTAGTATACAAATTACCCTTAGCCGAAACATTGCAGGGATTTAAATTTCCGTTGTATTTTATTTTTGCCATATATAGTTCACCACTTTAATATTTAGTACTATACCCGAAGTTCTTTTTTAATGTGTTCAGTGAATATCTCGTTCACTCTAACCCTAAAATATTGTGACGGAAACCCGCCAACAACCTGCCAATTCGAACTATCAAAATCTAAAAAATGATAACCTTCCCACCACACGCCGTTCCTTAGTCTATGACCCATCTCTACATATATAGCATACGGGGCAGTAGCACCACCAGCAACTACCCTACTATGAACCGACGAATCTGTTTCTTCTACCCGTTCGTGTCTAAAACTATTAATAATCGCACTATTTGACGGAGCCGGGTTCATGGTTTTTCGTTGTTTCAAATATACGACCTGTGCCGCTGTTATCAGTTCTCTACCAGTTTGACTATCTGCATTAGATATCGCACGCTTAATTTGTTTAGCGTAGTTAAACAATAAATTTTTAGTCGCTCGTGGGATTATTATCTCGGTTTTAGGCATTTTAATCGTTATTGATGGAAACTTCTAACCCTTACTGTTACAGCACCAAAATAAAGCTGGGTTTCGGAATTGTACTGGACAGGCGTAGTATCGACAGCTTTATAATCTCTTGCACCATCACTACACATCTCCAAAAACTTAGACTTTAGCGTTGATTTTATTTCGCCCAAGTAATATTCGACCGCTTGAGCGTTTTTGTATGTTACGCCATTAACGTTTATTGAAAATCCGTTTTTGCTATAAAACCATATATTTGCAAATACCTGTTCGTGCTCCCAGTATTCAGGACCTATAGATATTGGCACACTTGGGTTAGTTAGTTTAAGAATTTGTATTGCTGGATACTTAGCAGAATTCATCGGCTCATCGCCAAAAATCCAGTACGACCCGTCCCTAGCCTGAGCAGTAGGAACAGCGTAAGTATAGGGGTCTATCAAGTAAGTCCTTAAAGTGTCCCTTAGAACATTGAGTAATGTTATGCTATACACCATTTGAACTTCGCCCCCCGGACAAGATATATATATATATATGCACTTCGGCATATATATTCTATTATATACAACTTCTTATATTTAAAACTTTCGTTTTAGTCAGTAAATTTTGGGTTATCAGTATATTTCTTTCTCTTGTTAGTATCAATAACGAAATCTGAAGCCACGCATTGTTTGGAGTGTTCGGAATTCAATCCGTATGCAGTATCCATTTGTTTTATTTTGTTTTTTGTCTTTGTATCCATCTTAACCAAACCCGGTTCCTACATATTTGTTTCTGTCAAAATCTTGATTTATATGTTTCAAATTAACACCATAAAGCGTATCATAATATTGTAAATCTGAGCTAATCTGAACACCTATTCTGTCCATTAGTAGTTTTTCGACCATCTGTACTTTCTTGGTTATTACTTCGAGTTCTTTGCTCATCTTTTTACCGCTAGTAGTATCTATCTGTTCAAGTAGAGATTGACACGTTCTGTATAAACTCAGTTTATGATACAGCATAGGCACATAATGGATTTCTAGTATTGACGTTGTATCCAGCTCAATACCACTAGACGCATACGGTAAAATCTGAATCATTCCACGTCTTAGATTTGTTTTGTACTCGTCGTCCAAAAACAGTTCTGATTTAGTAGCAGTCCCATAAAAGACACGGTCTATTCTATAAATATTCTCTTCACCAACATAGTATCGATATTGTGTTTCGCCATTAATACGACCAATATATGTAGTAATTCCTTGTATCGGAGTCCCTGCCTCGATATAAATTAAGTCATCGACCTCAGTAATCATATCAAATATTTCGTCGTCTGTCCATCTTCCAGTAGTTTCTATCATACGCCGAACATCTTCTACAGTACATAACCGAAGCAATTCTTCAGCGGCTATAGGGTCAGAATATTCTGAATACAAATCTGCGGTTCCGTCATAGAAACGTAATTTATACCAGTTAGTCTTACCGCCACTAACATCAGTATAATTAGTTATCCAAGTATTGCTAGCACTTTTTGGAGCACCGTCACTTGTTGCGTCAATGAACGCAATAATTGCGTATGTCCCATAAATAGATGTAGCTCGGTTTATTTCAATCTTTGTAATAGTCAGTTCTTCTGGTTCTTGCCACGTTATTTTAATAGCGATTATAATCACCTTCTTTAATATATATTACTTCAAGTATTTAAATGTTTTGGTTTCAGTATGTTCAAAATTGGAACTGATTGCACACAACAAAAAAATTAATTGGGGTCAACTAAATAGACACGCTTAAATTTAGCCCTTGGCTTAGGCTGGGTTATCAAACTTTCAGTCTTTCTGCTAATAGGTTTGCCAATAGACTTAGCACTTTTGTTAACTATAGGTTTATTATATTTATACCTGATGTCTGTTAAAATTGGTATGCTAGGAGATTTATAGCCCTTAGACATAATCGTTGCAGACGATTTTATTGATACTTTACTCTGCTTGAAAATTGTTAGTGCCGAAATCAAATCTTCATACATCGACTTTAATATACACGATTTTGTTAATAAACTTGAATAATACCTAATATTTATATAACAATCAGAGTTTAAACTTACCAAATAAGTTCTATTTATAAACGAATTCACGCTTAAAGATTTAATAAAACTCTGTTTAATGATAGAATCCGTGATTATATCATTAAACATACGCATTGAAATTACTAGGTTTGAAAGTAATGTTGAACTAGCAGACTTTAAAACATAAGATTTGGCTGATAAATTTTTACTAATTACGTTTTTTATATAACTAACCGAACTAAAATCAGCAACTTCTTTACGCTTTATTATTGAATTGGAATATATAGCGTCTGACTTAGTTTTGGTTATGAACGATAAACAAACCAATTGTTTAGTCGCTGTTTTTAAAATATAAGAACGTGACGGAATACGCACATCATAAGAACATTTTATGTTAGAGTCAGAATTCAAACTATTGGTTTGCGTAGTTTTTATAACAAAATTTGAATTTAGACTAAATTCTTTTATTAATTTTATTGTCAAATTAGAATTCAAGTTATCTACATACGATTTAAACACATAAAATTTAGAACTTAGATTGATATAATTAGAAGATTTGATAAAGTAATTTGTGTCTATGTTTGAAAATTCAATTTTTTTAATTGTGGAATTAGAATTAATGGTGGCATATTCTAGCCTCTTAATATAAGAATCGGTAAACATACTACCTTCTTCGCCAGTCCTTAAGATATAGCAATTTAAACTTAAATGCTTTAACGAGATTTTACTAATAAACGAGTCCAATAACAACGAACTAGATTCGATTCTTTTGATAACTAACCCTGAGTTTAATGAATATGTGTTGCCTATTTTTTTTACGAATAAATTCGAATCTAAACCATTAGTATTTATTTTTAGTATATACGATTCCGAAACAATAGGTTCAGTATTAATATTTTTTATATGTGTATCAGATGTGATTTGACGCTTGTTATCTTTGGTTTTGATATAATAACTAGATTGTATGTTGTTTATCACACCCTTCCTAGAAATAACAAAATCGTTATTAATATTATTAGATATGGCGGACTTTCTTATATATGACGAACTTTGAATTTGTGATTCGATACCAACATTCTTTATAAAACTTACCAAACCCAACTGCTTATACAAAGACGATTTAATAAAATTGTTAGAATAAATACTACCTTCTTCGCCAGAAACTAAAATATAAGATGAAGATAAAAGGCTTTTAGTAACTGGAGTCTTTATATTCAGCATAGAATATAAACTATACTCGTTCTTAGTCAGAATAAAAGAGTCAGACTTGATTATTAAAGAATTGCTATATTTTATATACGAATCACTTTTAATTGTTTTAGTGGTTTTTTTCAGTATATACGAAACATTATTAATTGTGTTTGATTCAGTTTGTAAAACGTAGGATATGGAATCTAAACTATAATCAGAACTGGATAAAAGCATAGAATTGGTAGTTATGCTACCCTCTTCGCCTCCTACTAAAATATACGAGTTGGTTAATATATACTTTGAACTTGTTTTGAACACAAACGAGTTAGAATTTAAATTAAATTTGTTTATAAGCAAAATGTATGAATCAGAGTCAATATCTTTTGATACAAATCCCTTCACAAACGAATCTGAAACTAACGAGCCGCTAACAGTTTCCTTAATATACGATATTGAATTTAAGTTAGCATCAGACGATTTTAAAACATAAGATTTAGAATTCAGTTCAGAACTGCCACGCCTGAAAATAAACGAATCCGAATCCAAACTAGTTTTTATTATGTTCTTGATAGTAGCATTAGAATTAAGCGATATTGATTTTTGCTCAATTATAAACGAGTTTGAATTTAATGTTTTAGAAATCTTTGATTTGATAAATGAATCTGACTCTAAATAATTAGAATCATCAGTTGTTTTTATATACGAGACAGAATAAATACTGCCTTCTTCGCCAGAAACTAAAATATAAGACGAAGAATTTATGTGCTTAGAAACTGACGATTTTATGCTAAAAATTGAGTTTATAGACTTAGAACTAGTAGCTTTCACATAAGATAGTGTGCTAATATCTACATCTCTGATTATAATAAATTCTCCTTCGTTAGCCATTGAATTGAATCGCCTTAAGTATTTTATTACTTATACTTCAACTCATATCACATACGCATTTACTTTGAACAATCCGCCACTAGTAGGATTATCATAATCCGCCCAGCAACTTATATACGCACAAGCATCTATATCCAAACTACCACTAATAGTTTGGTTGCTAGTTGTTAATACTATTGAATCATCGCTAGTATAATCATCATCACATTTCAAATCGATATTGGATATTGTGTTATTCATACTCATTACTAAACTAGTTCCAGCAATTGTCCCATTGTTACATACTTTATATATGCTCTGCGTATTCCCAATATCTTGATTAACTGGCTCGCAATCGGTTTGGGTGGGTCTACACCTAAACCTAATAGATAATGTAGTTGTATCAACCCAATCCGAGCCGTCCCAGATTAGAAATTGAGTGCTTGGAAATAGGGGTTTGAAAGCTAATGGTAAATAGTCAGTATTATTACCGTCATCCAATACAGCGTATGAATCATCGCAAAAACCATCATTATTAGAGTCATTACAAGTTTCGGAAAACCCATCGCCTGCAGTAGTCAGCCACAAATTACCACCAATGTTACCACTTACACCATCTATCCTGGTTCCTGTTCTGTTAGTAACATTCCAATAATTTAGTGTGTGAGTAGCATTCTTATCAGTAAATGGGTAATACACTTTTTCTACGTTAACGGTATTATTAAAATAATTATTATAAATATATATAGGATATGTGGCATTAGCATTTGTGTTACCTAATGAAATACCAACATCATTATCAATTATCATATTATTAGTAATGTTTGCGTTTGCAAAATAGTAATAAGGATAACCTGATGGAGTTATTACAATGCCTTTAGTTGAATTTGAGATGTTATTGTTGGATATTAACCAACTTGTTATTTTATAGCTTGAACGGTACATTATTTCTATTGACCTGTTCATACCATAAATTTGATTATTGGATATATTAAACGAAAAAGCATAACTGTCATCATAACCAATCATTAAAACACCATTTGGCAAATAGTCAGTTTCTATAGTGTTGTTTAAAGTGTTGTTGAAAAATAAAACATAATGTGTATCGGTATATGTTTCACTAGAATAAGAAAAAAAATATGGGCCAATATCTTCACTAGAGTATCCCATATCTATGTTTGTTTCAAAATAATTAGAAGAAATATTTTGACTATGAAGTACATCATCATTATATATTGCACGTTTACAGTTTATAAAGGTATTATTTATTGCGGTCTCTACGCTATCAATGCCCTGAGTAACATTATTGAAAACGCTATTATAAACATGACCATCTCCTTCATCCCATAGAAGGATGCCTAACCATGAATCAGAGAATGTTGAATTATTAATAACCGTTAAAGAAGTTCCATCCTCGCCACCGTTATAATCGCCAATACCATAATCGGCATTAATTATATTAACATTACTAATAGTTAGTGTAGACCCAGGATAGCCGCTAAGCTTTTTAAACATATAACACTCCTCTTCGTTGTTGCCATCAATAGTATAGCCTAAACCGTCAATAGTTACATTTTCGGCATCTATCTCAAAACAATATCCAACTGCAGAACAACTTGAACTAGCACTTATATTATTCACTATGTTATAGTGCCAGTTAGAATTGTTTAAAACCCCACACCCTGTAAGATTAGTAACACCAGTAGCAGGTTCGCCCAACATCAGAGTTATATTATCAAAAGTATCGGGCGTATAACCGCCCTTTAAAACAAGAGTTATATTGTCATAAGTATCTGGAGTGTAAGAACTACTAACAAACGCCGAAACTAAAACCAATACAAAAAAGAATATAATAAAGTTGATTTCTATTTTCATTCTGATTCTATACACTCTATAAATGGTTCTGCAGTACCATACCTAGTATTATTGTTTGGGTCATACGCAACAGCTGTAAAATTACCCATCGTTGTCATATTATAAGACCAACCGCCAGTAGCGTTAGATTGAGTGGTTGTGACTATTGAATTATCGGCTTGATTAATAATAATAACAGTAGCATTATCTATTGGTGTATCGCTTTCATCAACAACCACCCCTTCAAAAAAACAAAATGGTATGTCACCAGATTCCATATCACCAAAGTATGAAATGGTAGGCTCATAGACTAATGAGAGATTGCTAATTTCATTATCGGATAGCTCTCGGTTATAAACCTTGATGTAATCAATACTACCGTTAAAAAGTTCTGTTGTGCCTCTACCACCAATTAAATAATCAAGCCCACTGTTAAATGTTGAAGAATATGCAGAATCGGAATTAGAAGAGCCATTCCAATAAAAATATACTTTATTACTTTCGTTATATTTAACAGCAAGATTAGACCATTGATTATAAGGGAATGCCCCAACATCATATAAACCATTAACACCAACTTTAGTTAGAAAAACACGGTTGCCATCGGCATCGTGAGAAATCACTATTCCATATCCGTTGTTTAGTTGAGATATTAGTATAGGATAATTACCCCCCTGTGCGTATGTTCCAGCAGGTGCAAGAGGGTATATACTACTAATCATAGTAAAAGATGGTCCACTTAAATCTATTGTATTTTTTCCCACATTAAGCATTCCACCTGCTGATTTTCCGTAAAACTGTCTCGAGCCATTGACTTCCCCAGAAGCAGATAAATTATACCCTACTGTGCCTGTAACAGAACTAACATTATTCTGGTTCCAAACATCAACATCATTATTATCGAAATCCCAAAATGAAATCAAGCCTGTGCCGAACACATTAGTCATATTGCTTATTGATGTAGCTTCAGGGTTACCGTAATAGATATAGATTGTAGTGTTAGTGTCTTTTTCGAGGTATGGCATTCTTACCCAAATCCGAGACTCGCCTGAAGTGTTCCAAGATTGGATATAATGGTCAAGCATTGTACCGTTATCGAGTGCGAACCTAATATCTTGACCTGTTGTATTAGCAAGCGAATAATTGAAATTAGTAGTATTGAGTTTTACTTTCACAGAAGCGTTATACACGCTTCTATCTATATGCGATACATTGAGAAGATTCCTGTATTGCCAAGTGGAATTGAACCAAGCCCACTCCTCTTTAGTGAACTCAGAAACTTCATCAGTCAAAGTGTTAGTAGTTTTGAGTGTTGGAATCCAATCAATCTTATACCCCCAAGAATCGCCACAACTGGATATTTTTGGCAAAACCTTGATTTTGTAGTCTCTAACTCCTATCGGCAACTTATCTGTCTCTTGCCAACACTCATAAGTCTCATAAGAAGTAATATAATAATCAACAACCTCATCTATTATACAACCGTCTTTGGCGTATAACTCGCCTCTCTCCTCACCACATATCTCTATCTTTTTAAGAACAGGAGTTTTGATTTCTTTAGTGCAATTAGTTTTGTATTCGAAAGTATACGAAACAACATCACCACATACTTTATCGAAATCAATCTCCAAATTTTTAGAGCTTATATCTTCTTCATAAATATTGTTAAATGTAAATATAGACGTAGTTAATTGCGTATCTGTTTTTTTTAATTCTTTAAAGAAAGTGTCTTCGTTAACAGAATCCCATACCGGGTCAATTTTGCCGAATGCACCCCATTTCACTACCTGTAACGGGTCTTCCTTGAAACCAACCAGCCTTATCTGATAAGCGTTTCCTTTGAAGAATGCTAAACTATAAGCGTTCTCGGTTATATCATTCTTACCGCCACAGAAGAGGTTAGAACATTTAGAAGTTAAATCAATATCAAACCACTCTTCACCGTATAATACTTCTAGTTTCCAGTCACGAAGTTCTTTATCAAAAACAAACGGACTCCCATCTCCTTTCATACTTAAATTGGTAGGATAAAGAAATATGTTTTCATTAGCAGTAAAATTTATATACGCATAGCATGGGTCGTTCAATGTTCCTGCACAAACCATATCACTCGAATACGAATCTATCGTTATGTAACCAAAAAAAGATAAATATATAAATACTAGAGCGATAAGTGATGTGCCAGAAATACCTAAACCGATTCCCCATTTCTTTACCGTGTTGTAATTTACTCTGACCATTTTTATTTCCTCAAAATTTTGCAATAATTATTTTCTGAAACAGATAATATAATTTGTTTATTCACACCGTTTATAGTTACTTGATAGCCTATATTATGAACGACTGATTTGTTTAATTGTGAACCGCCAATACTAATGTCGACAGAATTTCGTCTGAAATAAATGAGCCGATACTTTTGTTTCAAATCATACAATTCAGGAAATTCTAATACCATTCCGTTACACATTATTAGTCCATTAACCAAGTCTACTACAATACTACCATTCATACTATCTATTCTGAAAGCAATTAATCTCTCTTGGTCAATGTCCTTGAACAACATTTCTTTGCCATTATTGAATTGTTTTAATTCTGAAAAGTCCGAATAAATCGCAGTCCATTCATAACCCATTTACTACACCACTCTACTTTATGAATACAATATTCTTTGCTTGTTTG
>Ga0334886_1002178_pt1 | contig 20357 bp, 16 predicted proteins | sample GraSluR1_MG_9_FD_207232 | JGI IMG/M metagenome (GOLD analysis project Ga0334886, IMG submission 207232) | Sludge microbial communities from methane-producing bioreactor in Wageningen University, Netherlands - Granular Sludge_27_06-R1 | ecosystem: Engineered > Bioreactor > Anaerobic >... | reverse complement strand
CGAAATAGGTCTTTGAAATTTAACCCCATAATTTGTAAGAGTGTTTAGGATTGATGGTATTGGGATGTAATTGGGTGGAACGAAAATACCGTTCAAACCGGTCATTCCGCGTATTATTTCTCCTGCTCGTTCGAAGGACGGTGATCTGAAGAAAATCCATGCAAACGCTGTTGCAAGAAAAGTTCCCAACCAACCTATTGTCTTAGGAGTTGTTATTCCATAAGATTTAGATAAATGCCTCCATTCATGGTTTACACAAAGATAGCAACCATGAAGACCACCCCAAAGGACAAAGTTCCATGATGCTCCATGCCATAGACCTCCCAAAAGCATTGTGATCATTAGATTTATATATCTTCTGAAAGATCCCTTTTTGTTACCTCCCAATGAAATGTAAAGATAATCCCTAAGAAAAATTGATAGAGAGATATGCCATTTTTTCCAGAAGTCAATAATTGATGTTGCTTTGTACGGTGAATTGAAATTTATAGGTATGTTAATATTAAAAAGTTTTCCTAGGCCAATTGCCATGTCCGAATAGCCGGAAAAATCGAAATAGATTTGAAAGGTATAGCACAATATCCCCGCCCAAGACTCTAAAAATGTTAAAGGGCTAGTTGAATCAAAAACAGCGGCGACCCAAGGTGAGAGCGAGTCGGCAATTACAACTTTTTTGAAAAGCCCTATTGACAATAAAGAAATGCCAGTTGCAATGTTTCTCTGGTTGATAACAAAAGTTTTCAAGTTTGAGAATTGAGGGATTATTTGGTCGAATCTTACAATAGGCCCGGCAATTAGTTGAGGGAAAAAAGTTACAAAAAGGGCGTAGTGGTTAAAACTATCATTCTTTATCGATCCTTTATATGTGTCAAAAAGATATGCTATTTGCTGGAAAGTGAAAAAAGATATTCCTAAGGGAAGAAATATATTTCTACTGTTCCAATCATACCCTGTAAGGGAAGCAAAGTTGTACATAAGAAAATTTGAGTACTTGAAATATATTATTAAGGCAAGATTTATGATAACACCGGAGTACAACCACAACTTTGAAGGAAGAAATTTCATCTTTTTCTCCCTCTGAATAATTCTTCCCCACGAATAATTAAACAGAATAGAAAAAAGTATGAGGAGTACAAATGGAGGGTTCCAGTAGGAATAAAAAACCAAAGATGCAACCAACAAAACCGTAAGAGCAACGTCAGTAACGTGTCTAATACAAGCAATTCTGAATGCGATCCATGTTAAAGGCAAAAAAATAAACAAAAAAACATAGGAATTAAAAAGCATCAGAATCCTCCGTTTTTGCGAAATAAATTGCATCAATACAAAGTTTTAAATCATGAGTTCTCCATAGAAAGAGTATTTTATTTGGGTCTAAATCAAATATTTTCCACCACATTACATCAAACACGGAGAAACATGGTTTATAGGGGAACACGCAACAGGTAATCTAAACTGTAGTGGTCTAATTTGTACTCTAAATAAGAATTATATCATGTTGTCGATATAACTGTATCATGCTGATAACAGCGACTGAAGGGCATAGATTTTGCTTACTAAGTGGACGAATTGGACCATAAATCTTAAAGAATAAATTTTCCACCTGAATTGCTCAGGCAAATCACCAGCGATGAATGCTCGAATTCCCCGCGTCATGAAGCACGCATCAATTCACCTGCGGATGTATTTTTCGCTGCAGTTCCGGCTTCTCAACTTTGATCAAAAATGTTAAAATTAATATTAGAAATTTAAAGTATTTTTAAATACATATCGGGTGAAATATCAGTTAGAGTCTTCTCATTCTTGGAATGTGTGCTAAAATTTACAAATGGTGCGACGGTTGGTCCAATGTTAGTGAATTAGATAATTAGAGAGATTCTTTCTTTTTCTTATTTTGTCACGTTACCCTTGAACAGGGGAGTTTTTATATGTCCGGAAGTAAAAATGTTTTTATAAAGAAAATCTTTACTTTTTATCTTCTTTTATCATCAAGGGCCCGGTATGTTTTGACCCTTGATTTGTTTATGCTCTGCTTTTCTGTATATCTTGCCTATTCTCTCAGACTCACCTTCTTTATTACACAGGGATACGTCAAAGAACTATTTATAACAATGGTCGTTTTTTCCTGCTGCGTTATTGGATCATTCATACTTGGCGGAGTTCACAAAATCGTTTGGACAAGGGCAAGTATTGAAGAGTACACGGACCTATTCAAATGGTATGTCGTTGGATCGTTGATTTTCCTGGGTTTATTGCAATTCGGACACATAACCAGGATCCCAAGATCGTCGCTCGTGCTGATGCTCCTTATGGGGATAAGCTCCATAACCGGGGTCAGGGCTCTTTGGAAACTTATCTTTGTCTCCAGAAAGACAGAATGTCAGGCATCAAAAAGGACGCTTATCATCGGAGCGGGAGAAGCAGGAACACTCATAGCACGCGATATCCTCCGGAATCCCTGCGAGATGGAGCCCATAGGATTTATTGATGACAACCGGGACCTTAAGGGAATGACGGTCGCATCGATCAAAGTACTCGGAACGACCAAAGACCTGCGCAAGATAGTTGTCTCACAAAAGATAGAACTTGTCCTTATCGTGATACCTTCAGCTACCGGCGAAGTCATCAAGAAGTTTGTTGCGGCGGTCAGCGGTCTCGGAGTTGACGTCAGGATCCTTCCAAGCCTTATAGACATAGCAGGTGGACACATAGGAGTAAGCAGACTAAGGTCAGTCCGGCTGGAAGACCTCCTTCGACGTGAACCTGTAGAGCTGGACAGCACAGGTATAGAAAAATTTATTAAAGGAAAAAGGATCCTGGTTACAGGAGCAGGAGGATCCATAGGTTCAGAGATATTCCGTCAGATACTTTCAAAAGGCCCGGCGGAATTGTTGGCTCTGGGACATGGAGAGCAGTCGATATACAAACTTATGGAATCCATAAACGATCATCCTGCGAAAGATATCGTCAGGCCTTTGATCGCCGATGTCGCAGACAGGGAGACGATGACCGCCATCTTTAAAAAGTACAGGCCCGAAGTCATCTTCCATGCCGCCGCCCATAAACACGTTCCGCTGATGGAAGACAATCCAAGGGAAGCCTTGAGGGTAAACGCATTGGGAAGCTTTACGCTGGCTGATGTTGCGGGGGAATTCAATGCCGAGCGCTTCGTAATGATTTCAACGGATAAGGCAGTCAACCCGACCAGTATTATGGGGGCGACCAAACGCATAGCCGAAAGGCTTATTTTTTCGATTCGCAGCAAATACCCCGATACCAGGTACATGGCAGTCCGTTTCGGAAACGTTCTCGGCAGCAGGGGCAGCGTCATCCCCAAATTTGAGCACCAGATAAAGAACGGCGGTCCCGTAACAGTCACCCACAAAGAGATGCAGCGCTACTTCATGCTCATCCCCGAAGCAGTCAGCCTCGTTCTGCAGGCCGGAGCAATGGGGGAGGGAGGAGAGCTCTACGTACTCGACATGGGCAAACCCGTTAAAATAACAGAAATGGCCGAGACCCTCATCCGTCTCCACGGCTACAATCCCTACAAAGACATCGACATCAAATTCACAGGAATCCGCCCCGGAGAAAAGCTCTACGAAGAGCTCTTCTACGATCCCGACCACATAGACAGCACAGCCAGTGATAAAATTTACCTCAGCAAACGTACTGAAGAAAGAAATTCCCTGTTGCCGAAGGTGGAAGGGCTGCTGGCAGGCTCAGCGGGCGGCAGCCTCACGGAAGGCGAACTTAAAGATGAAATTTTCGCCCTGGCAAGCAATGGGGAGAGTTCGCAGGCAGAGCCTGCGGGAAGTGTCGGCAGAGCCGACGAGAAGGCGAAAAACATTTGAGAAGAGCGGCGGAATAAAGCCGCGGGAAGTGACGGACGAAGTCCGTCGAGAAGTGCAGGCGAAGCCTGCGAGAAGTGTCGGCGAAGCCGACGGAATGGTTTCGAAGCATTTAAACAACTACTTCTCAACCACTTCTCGTTGCTTAGCAACACTTCTCGTCGCAAAGCGACACTTCGCACGCATCTAACCCTTCTCGTCACGAAGCAACACTTCCCGTCGCAAAGCGACTCTTCGAACGCATCTAACAATGTAAAAGTGGATTAGAATATCGTAGAAATTAAAACAAAGGCGTCACGCGTTTGAATTTTAATAGCAGTTTACCGTGATATACTGTTGTTAACAGTTGGTTTTAGGGGGGCTGTCAATAATGGAAAACAAAGAGAACATTTTCAAACACGGTTCTACATGGCTTAGAGCAGATTTCCACCTCCACACGCAAAAAGACCTCAAATGTTTTAATTACAATGGGGATGACAGTTATTTTGTTAGCAATTATGTGAATGCCCTGAAACAAAAAGGTATCCACTTGGGCGTTATTACAAATCACAATAAATTTGACTATGAAGAATATAGGCAGATATCAAGCCTTGCAAGAAGAAATGAAATATATCTTCTCCCTGGAACGGAACTTTCTGTAGCCGAAGGAGAAGGCGGAATTCATGTATTGATAATATTTAATGAGAAATGGCTTGATGACAAAGCGTTTCATATTACCCAGTTTCTCAATTCGATCTTTCCCGGCAAGACACCGAATGAATACGAAAACAACGGTAGCCGTGGCGACAAGCATCTCATCGAGATAGTTGAAATGCTGGAAGCGCATGTGCTTAACGGAAGAGACTTCTTCCTCATCTTTGCTCACGTTGAGGCAGAACGAGGCCTGTGGTCAGAACTTGGTAATAACAGACTCGCAGATATTGGAAAGCAAGATGGGTATAAAAAAGTAAGGGAACATGTCTTAGGTCTGCAAAAAGTGCGTACCAGGGACCGTGAGGCAGAAGTAAGAAAATTGTGGGGTGACTGGTTCCCTGCCAAAGTAGAGGGATCCGATTGTAAAAGTATCGAGGATATCGGAAGAGATCCGGGGTGCTGGTTAAAAATTGGTGAATTCACCTTTGAAGCAATCAAATTTGCGCTTATGGATCATAAATACAGAGTGGCCTGTAATGATCCTGGGCAACCTCAGCATTCTTATATAAAGAACATTTCATTCAAATGCAATGGCGGTTTCTTGGGGGAGCAAGATGTTTTTTTCTCTCATGAACTAAACACATTGATAGGAATAAGAGGCAGCGGAAAATCTGCTATTCTGGAGACATTAAGATATGTAATGGACATTCCTGTTGAAAATAACGCTCAAGACAGCGTTTACAAGCAGAAACTTGTTGAATATGCTATGGGAAGCGGAGGAAAAGCCGTTATAGAAGCGGTAGATTCTTATGGACAGAAAGTTGCCATATCAAGAATTCTCGATGAATCGCCGGGTGTTTATATAAACGGAGTCTTACAACCCGGAATATCTATCAGGAGCAGTGTGATAAGAAAACCTCTTTACTTGGGGCAAAAAGATCTTGCAAGCTCAAGCGAAGGCTTTGAAAAAAATTTAATTGAAAAGATGGTCGGCGTAAATTTAATTGATATAAGACGCGAGATAAATGAACAAAGGATCAAAGTTACCGATGCTGTCACAAAATGGAAGAGACTTTTGAGTTTAGATAATGACAAAAAAGAACTCAATAAAGAACTTCAGAATATTAATTACAATCTGGAAAAATTCAAACACTACAAACTGGAGGAGAAACTTCAGCGAAGAGTTGATTTTGACAAAGACATTAAAAAACTCAGGCAAATTGACGAAAAAATTGAAGATTATTTAGGTGCTGTGGAAAACCTGATCAATCAATATGAAGACGATCTAATAAACATCAAAACATACCAATCAAAAGAAAATAAAGTTTTTTTTAAAGATTATTTTTCTGCTTATGAAGGATTACTGATTTCTTTCGTCAATATAAAAAATAATTTAGATCAATCTACGGAGATCAATGAGAAATTAAAAGAAAAAGCAAAAAGTTTTGAAGGAAAATATGAATCAATGAAGGAAGAATTTGCGCGCGTAGAAAGAGAATTGGCAGGAGAACTTAAAGGTAGTGCTCCTTCATCAATTCGTCCGGACGAGTTTGTTAAACAAAAAAACAGATCTCAAGTTCTGATCGAGAAACTTAAAATTATCGATGAGCAGAAAACGCTGGAAAAGCAATCTTACGATGATTTGATCAAAGAGCTGGCCAAGTTGAATGCCATGTGGCTTAATGAATTCAACATCATTCAATCTGAACTGGAAAAAATAACTGAAAATCAAAACTCTTTGTCGGTGAACGTAAAGTACAAAGGAGACAAAAATACTTATCTTGCTTTTATGAAGGACATGTTCAAAGGCAGCAGGATAAGGGAAAACATTCTGGAGACAGCGGTACAAAAATATTCCGATTTCGGGGAAATTTTTAAAAACATAAGCGAGGCAAAGGAAGGATTTGGAAATCTCGATGATGTCTTTGAATCTTATTTCATGGAAAATTTGTCAACCTTATTAACATGGCAGCCGCCGAACTCGTTTGTAATGAAATATCACGGCAGGGAACTAAAAGATCATTCCATTGGTCAAAGGGCTTCGGCTCTTATCCTTTTTATTCTGAGCCAAAGAGAAAACGATCTTATTATTATTGATCAGCCAGAAGACGACATAGACAACCAGACAATATATAACGATGTAATTAAACTGGTAAAAATAATCAAACCAAAGATCCAGTTTATATTTGCCACACACAATGCAAATATTCCGGTTCTCGGAGACGCTGACCAGATAATTGCCTGTTCAAACGAGGCAGATACTATTTCACTGTTTTCTGGAAGCATAGATTCACCAAAACTTCAACAAAGCGTAATAAATATAATGGAGGGTGGCCGAGAAGCGTTCAAAATGCGAAAGGAGATATATGGTTTATGGACCAACATGAATTATTAGACATCATTGCTAACGGTGAAGACAGCAAACACCAATTTAAAGCAAACATTACCAATGAAGTATCTCTTGCGCAGGAATTTGTTGCACTGAGCAATTCTGAGGGGGGCCAAATTTTAATAGGCGTTGCTGACGACGGAAAACTGGTCGGTCTTTCTGAACATGACATTATTCGATTAAACCAACTTATTTCGAATGCTGCCTCACAGCACGTAAAACCTCCGATCATTCCAACAACGGAGAACATACGAATATCTCAGGATCATCTTGTAATGGCAGTAAAGATACAGCCTGGAATCAGCAGGCCGTATATGGATAATGACGGAGCGATCTGGTTGAAGTGCGGCGCAGACAAAAGGAAAGCTATATCACGTGAAGAGATCCAACGCATTTTTCAGAGTTCAGGGATAATGCACGGAGATGAAGTTCCTGTTGCCGGGATGAACGTAGGCGATATCGATACAGATTATTTTAAAAAGTTTTTTAAGAAGACATATGGCAGTTCAGTGGAAGAACAGGATATCTCACTCCCACAAATAATCGAGAATCTGAATTTGTCAAAAAACGGATCGCTCAACGTATCAGGAGCTCTGTTGTTTGGTAAAAACACAAGTTTCAGATTGCCAGCGTTTATTGTAAAGGCGGTTTCTTGGCCGACAGGGGACATCTCAGGCTCAGAATATATTGACAGTGAGGATATTGACGGCAAGCTGGAAGATATATTTAACAGGTCTGTGGGTTTTGTAACAAGAAATTTACTTCACAGACAGGGAGCCAGATCTGTCAATTCTCCCGGCAAACTAGAGATTCCGCGTGAGGCCTTAGAAGAATTAATTGCTAATGCTCTAATACACAGGGATTATTTTATTATGTCTCATGTGAAAATCTTTATTTTCCCTGAGAGAATAGAAATAATCAGCCCCGGACATCTGCCTAATAATTTGACGATAGAAAACATTAAATCTGGAAACTCAAACATTCGAAATCCTATACTTGCATCATTTGCGACCAAGATCCTTCCGTATAGAGGTCTTGGCAGCGGAATACTAAGGGCGTTACGCCTTTGGCCCGATATTGAATTCATAGATGACAGAGAGAGATGTTTATTTAAAGTAATAATTAAGCGCAAAGTATGATTGCTGTAAGGATGAGCCGGCGAGAAGGCTATAAACATTTGAGAAGTGCTGGCAGAGCCAGCGGGAAGAGCAGGTATAACCTGCGAGAAGTGACGGTGAAACCGTCGAGAAGTGTCGGCGAAGCCGACGGAAGGGCACAAAGCATTTGAGAAGTGCCGGTGAAACCGGCGAGAAGTGACGGTGAAACCGTCGAGAAGAGTCGGCGAAGCCGACGGAAGGGCACAAAGCATTTGAGAAGTGCGGCGGGAACGTGCCGCGAGAAGTGACGGACAAAGTCCGTCGAGAAGAGCAGGTGAAACCTGCGAGAAGAGTCGGCAGAGCCGACGGGAAGGTTTTATGTATTTAACAACCACTTCTCGTGACGGAGTCACTCTTCTCGTTGCGAAGCAACCCTTCCCGTCGCAAAGCGACACTTCCCGAAGGTTTGACGGAGTTACAACGCTTATCGTGACGAAGTCACTCTTCTCGTTGCAAAGCAACACTTCTCGTCACAACGTGACTCTTTCCGTCACACAGTGGCTCTTCCCAAAGGTTTTAAGCAACCCTTCTCGTCATAAAGTGACACTTCGCAAAGGTTTTAAGCAACACTTCTCGGATCACCATCCACACCAAGACAAGAACGGAGCATGCAACTTTGTTATTTATGAGCGGAGAAAGCTATAAACCAATAAAACGCATAATAGATCTAACTCTCTCAATTGCGGGCCTCTTAGTCTTGTCGCCGGTGTTGGTTCTTTTGGCTATCGCTATCAAACTGGACTCTCCCGGCCCGGTGCTTTTTAAGCAAAAGCGGGTGGGGATCAACAAGACCCACTTTAATATTTATAAATTTAGGACGATGAGGACGGATACGCCGAAGGACACTCCGACACATCTACTGGCAGACCCCGATAAGTACATTACAAAGATGGGGCGGTTTTTGAGAAAGACCAGCCTGGACGAGCTGCCGCAGATAATTAACATATTGTTCGGACAAATGGCTATAATAGGACCCAGGCCCGCGCTCTGGAACCAGTACGACCTTATAGAGGAACGCGACAAGTACGGTGCAAATGAAATAAGGCCCGGACTCACAGGATGGGCCCAGATAAACGGAAGAGATGAGCTTCCTATAGAAGTTAAGGCGAAATATGACGGTGAATACGTACAAAGGATGAGTTTTCTTTTTGACTTTAAATGCTTCCTCGGCACGATAGCAGTGGTTATGAACCGCGAGGGCCTCGTAGAAGGTGGCACCGGTAAGATGGAAAATAAACAGGAGAAATCCAATGACAACTAAGAGAATATTGATAACAGGGAAGAACAGCTACATAGGGATGTCCTTTGAAAAATGGTTGGCCCAGTGGCCTGATGAGTACATTGTGGACACTGTTGACATGATAGATGGCTCATGTCGTGAGAAATCATTTTCCGGTTATGATGTTGTATTCCATGTTGCGGGGATCGCGCATGTTTCCGCGGACCCTTCTAAAGAAGACCTTTATTACAAGATCAATCGTGATCTTGCCATTGAAACTGCAGAAAAAGCCAAGGTTGATGGTGTCAAACAGTTTATCTTTATGAGCAGCATGATCGTATATGGAAAAGACGAACCCGCAGGAAGCCAAAAGATAATTACCTCTGAAACACAGCCTTTCCCCTCTGATTTTTATGGCAGGAGCAAGTTTGAGGCAGATCTAGCAATTCAAAAAATGGCTGGCGATAAATTTGCAGTTTCTATAATGCGACCACCTGTAATATATGGTCCCGGGTGCAAGGGGAATTTTCCAAGACTTCTCAACCTTGCAAAGAAGACATTCGTCTTCCCAAACATCACCAATTTAAGAAGCATGCTTTATATCGACAACTTTTGCGAATTTTTGAGGATAGTAATAAATCAGACTAAAATAGGTATATTTTTCCCGCAAAATAAAGAGTACGTATCTACTAAAGATGTGATAGTTGAATACCGAAAACAAGCCGGAAAATCAACGTTGCTTCTACCTTTCCCGGGTTTTCTTGTTTCTCTTATGTCAGGGATAGATGTCTTTAACAAGGCATTCGGCACAAAAGTTTATGATAAAAATATGAGCTTGTTTGGCCTGAGCTACAATGTAGTAGATTTTGAAACCGGCATAAAAAGGATGTCTGTTTAATGTCCGGTAAACATTTATTGGTTGTATCTCAGTATTTTTATCCTGAGCAGTTCCGTATAAACGACATATGTTCAGAGTGGGTCAAAAGAGGATACAAGGTTACGGTTTTGACAGGCATACCCAATTATCCTCAGGGTAAATTTTATAAGGGGTATGGATTTTTTAAAAAAACAAAAGAGCAATATAACGGTATGGAAATAAGAAGGATCCCCTTGCTTCCAAGAGCTAGAGGTGCTGTCATGATGGCCCTGAATTATTTTTCTTTTGTGGTTTCAGGTTTTTTCTGGTCAATTTTCACCGGTTTGAATGCTGACATTGTCTTTATTTACGAAGTCTCTCCCATGACCCAGGCACTGCCGGGAGTGTGGTACTCCAAACGAAAGAAAATACCGTGCTTTTTGTATGTTATGGATCTTTGGCCTGAAAATGTCGAGATAGTTGGAGGAATAAAAAACAAGACTATTCTTAATTTTATTGGTAGGATGGTCACTTACATTTACTCCAACTGCGATAAAATTTTTACATCTTCAAAAAGCTTTATCAGTGCGATCATGGACCGAGGAATATCCAAAGGAAAAATAAAATTTTGGCCCCAGTACGCAGAAGAATGCTACAAGCCATTGAATAAAGATGACAATACTATTGGTCTGATACCTGATGACGGCACTTTCAACCTGATTTTTGCAGGAAACATTGGATACGCTCAAGGGTTGGAAATATTGCCTAAAGCTGCAAATATACTAAAATCTGAAGGCAAAAGAGTCAGGTTCAATATCGTTGGGGACGGAAGATTCAAAGAGAACCTCATAAGCATGACAGTTGTAGAAGATGTGAGGGAAATGTTTAATTTCATTGAAAAACAGCCTGCTCAAAAGATTCCGGAGTTCATGTCAGTATGTGATGCTGCATTGATCACACTGTCAGGGAGTAGGATATTTGAGATGACATTGCCCGCCAAACTTCAGTCTTACCTCGCATGCGGCATACCTATCGTTGTCTCGGGCAACGGAGAGATACAGGAAGTAGTTAAAGAATCAGGGGCAGGACTTTACTGCAAAGCTGCAGACCCTGAAGCACTAAGTCAAATAATTGCCGAACTTCTTTCCCAAACAGCCGATGAAATGGTTTCGTTGGGGAAGAACGCACGGAAATTTTATGAAGAAAATTATGACAGATCAATGTTGCTTGACAAGATGGACAAATATTTAATTGCCGGAAGTGATGACAGAAATGTTTAGAGACAAAACACTGCTTATAACAGGAGGGACCGGTTCATTCGGCCATGCTGTGCTTGACCGTTTCCTTTTAACTGAAATCAGAGAGATACGTATCTTTTCACGTGATGAAAAGAAGCAGGATGATATGCGTACACAATACCACAGTGACAAGGTCAAGTTTTATATCGGTGACGTAAGGGACATTAACAGCGTCAAAAATGCCATGCACGGGGTCGATTATGTGTTCCATGCAGCTGCGTTGAAGCAGGTCCCTTCGTGTGAATTTTTCCCATTGGAAGCTGTAAAGACAAACGTATTCGGAACGGACAATGTGCTGAGCGCATCAATATCATATGGTGTCAAAAAGGTCATTTGCCTTTCAACGGATAAGGCGGCTTATCCGATAAATGCTATGGGGACATCAAAGGCAATGATGGAAAAAGTTGTCGTGGCAAAGTCAAGGACAGTCTCTTCCGAAAGGACATCGATATGCTGCACCAGATACGGCAACGTCATGGCCTCAAGAGGATCCGTAATTCCTCGTTTTGTAGAACAGATCAAGGCGGGACATCCCCTGACCGTAACAGAACCCTCCATGACACGCTTCATAATGAGCCTTGAGGAAGCTGTTGAACTTGTCCTCTTTGCATTCGAAAACGCTGAAAGCGGAGACATCATGGTCCAGAAAGCTCCGGCATGTACAATAGGTGTGCTTGCCCAGGCTGTAAAGGAACTATTCAAATCAAACGCAGAGACGCAGATAATAGGCATACGTCATGGAGAAAAGATGTACGAGACCCTTCTTACCAAAGAAGAGAGTGCCAATGCTCTGGACATGGGCAACTTCTTCCGTGTCCCCTGTGATAAGAGGGATCTAAATTATGAAAAATACTTTGAACAGGGAACCAAAGAGATATCCCCGATAAAAGAATTCAATTCGGAAAACACCAATTTGCTTGACATCGAAGAAGTGAAGCAAAAGCTTTTATCGCTCAAATATATACAGGATGAACTTGAAGCCATGGAGAACTGGAAATGAAAATACTTGTCACGGGAGCAAAAGGATTCATAGGTAAAAACCTGATCTTCGAACTTCGAAACAGGGGATATCAGGACATATATGAGTATGACATCGACACAAAAGAGGAGCTCCTGGACGAGTACACAAAGGAGTGCGAATTCGTATTTCACCTTGCCGGCGTAAACAGGCCTAAAGAAGCCGGGGAATTCATGCAGGGTAACTTCGGTTTTACAGGCCTGCTCCTTAAAAAACTGAAAGAGCACCAAAACAGATGTCCTGTAATGCTCTCTTCCTCTATCCAGGCTGCTTTGGACAACCCATATGGAATAAGCAAAAAAGCGGGGGAGGATCTTCTATTCGAATATGGAAAGGAAACCGGAGCAAAAATATATGTCTACCGTTTCCCAAACGTATTCGGAAAATGGTGCAGGCCGAACTACAACAGCGCAGTTGCAACTTTTTGCCACAACATTGCAAACGGACTGCCGATACAAATAAACGACAGAAACACAGTAATGAACCTTGTATATATAGATGATGTCGTTGGAGAGCTTATAAAAGCCTTAGAAGGCAATGCATCGGTCGATATGAATGGATACTGCTATGTCCCTGTAACATATAAGATGACCCTGGGGGAGATCGCAGACCTTATACACTCATTCAGGGAGAGCCGTAACGATCTTCAAATGCCTGATATGGCAGATGGGTTTACAAAGAAGCTATACAGCACATATTTGAACTATCTTCCAAAAGAGAGTTTCAGCTATCCTTTGAAGATGAACATTGACAGTAGGGGCAGCTTTACAGAGATCATCAGAACAAAAAACAGGGGGCAATTTTCTGTCAATATAACAAAACCCGGAATAACCAAAGGCAACCACTGGCATCATACGAAAAATGAAAAGTTTCTGGTTGTTAGCGGCAAAGGCGTAATACGCTTCAGAAAGATCGATTCTGATGAGATAATAGAATATCGGGTAGACGGAGAAAAGATGGAAGCGGTGGACATCCCGCCCGGATACACCCACAATATAACAAACACGGGAGAGACAGACCTTGTGACATTCATGTGGGTAAACGAACCATACGATCCAGATAAGCCGGATACCTACTTCCTGGAGGTATAGAGATATGAAAAAACTAAAAGTGATGACAGTTGTGGGGACAAGACCTGAAATAATAAGGCTTTCTGCCGTCATAAAAAAACTGGATTCTTGCGAAGCTATAGACCATGTATTGGTACATACTGGACAGAACTATGACTATGAGCTTAATGAGATATTTTTTAAAGATTTTGTTCTGAATAAACCGGACTATTTCCTGAATGCTGCGGAAGGGACTGCTGTTGAAACCATAGGCAACATACTTGTGAAAATAGATCCAATACTTGAAGAGGTAAAACCGGACGCTTTTCTTATACTGGGAGACACGAACAGCTGTCTTTGCGCGATAGCAGCCAAAAGAAGACATATCCCGATATTCCACATGGAAGCAGGCAATAGATGTTTCGATCAGCGAGTTCCCGAAGAGACAAACAGGAAAATAGTTGATCACATATCAGATATAAACCTCACATACAGCGACATCGCAAGGGAATATCTTTTGAGCGAAGGACTACCTGCGGACAGAATAATAAAGACCGGAAGTCCAATGTTTGAAGTCCTAAATTCTAGAAAAAGCGATATCGAAAAATCAGATGTCTTGAAAAGGTTTGGACTTCAAGAAGGTAAATATTTTGTAGTATCTGCTCACCGAGAAGAAAACATAAATTCTGAACAAAATTTTTTAAATCTTGTTGAAAGCATTAATACTATTGCAGAGAAGTATAAATTGCCGATAATAGTCAGCACACATCCTAGGACACGCAATATGATTGAGGCAAAGAATATTAAGTTTGATCCATTAGTCAAAGCCATGAAACCTCTCGGTTTTAACGACTATGTAAAATTACAGAAACAGGCTAAGGCGGTGTTGAGTGACAGCGGTACCATAAGCGAAGAATCTTCAATACTTGGATTTAGGGCATTAAATATAAGAGAAGCTCATGAAAGACCTGAGGCAATGGAAGAGGCATACGTAATGCTGGTTGGTCTGAAGAAAGAGAGGATACTTCAGGGTCTCGAAGTACTTGAGACACAAATTCATACTACATTAAGGCAAGTTCCAGATTACAGCATGCCTAACGTATCAGATAAAGTACAGAGGATCATCTTGTCATACACAGATTATGTTAATAGGGTTGTCTGGGGGAAATAGGATGAAAGAAAATCATAGAGATTACCAAATATGTACAAATTGTGTAATGGATACGTCGGATTCTAAAATCATATTTGATGAAGATGGAGTTTGTGATCACTGCAGAAATTTTTACGATAACATATTGCCAAATTGGCATAATGATGAAAGAGGTAAAAAAGAACTTGATGAAATAGTTAAACAAATAAAGAAAAGTGAGAAAAACAAAAAGTACGACTGTATTATAGGGATAAGCGGTGGTGTTGACAGCTCTTATCTTGCATATTACGCAAAAGAGGTTCTTGGACTTCGGCCTCTTTTGTTTGCAGTAGATACAGGTTGGAACCTAAATGTTGCTGTTTCGAATGTTGAAAAAATAGCAAAAGGATTAGGCAGTGGGCTATATACAGAAATTGTTAACTGGAACGAAATCAAAGATTTACAGTTAGCATATTTAAATTCTCAAGTTCCTTACCAAGACACAGTACAAGATCATGTAATATTTGCTTCATTATACAATTTTGCTGCAAAACAGGGAATAAAATATGTATTAACTGGAGCTAATTATTCCACTGAATGTGTAAGGGAACCAGATGAATGGGTTTATCAGAATGACCTCAAACAAATCAAGGACATACATAAAAAATTCGGCAAAGCGCCACTTAAAACTCTTCCTTTGTGTGGAATATTTAAATATAAACTCTATTATAGATATATAAAAGGCATTAGGGTCATAAAACCATTAGATTATATTAATTATACAAAATATGGAGCAATAAAGACACTGCAAGAACGTTTCGGATGGGAGCCATATGCTAATAAACATTTTGAAAGTATTTTTACAAGATTCTATGAAGGATATTGGCTAGTCAAGAAGTTTGGTTATGATAAAAGGCGTGCGCATTTCTCCAGTTTGATCCTTACAGGACAGATGGCTCGTGATGAAGCATTAAAAATCCTGCAAGAACCGCCATATGATGAACAGCTTGCAATGGAAGATTTGGAATATGTGGCCAAAAAACTTGGCGTATCCAAGGAAGAATTTATTAATATGATGAACGGTGAAAACATGACATTCAGAGATTATCGGAACAGTTCAAAAATGATAGGTCTGTGTGTAAAAGCAGCGAAATTTTTGGGGATTGAGAAACGTAATTTCAGGTAGGATGATAAGATGATTGCTGTTATTGACTATGGAATGGGCAATGTTGGTTCAATAATCAACATGTTCCATAAAATTCATGAAGATGTTGTTCTTGTAAGTGACTCTGCATCGATAGAGTCAGCAGATAAACTTATTTTGCCCGGAGTTGGTTCATTTGACAACGGAATGTCAAAATTAGGTGAATTAGGATTGATCAATCCGATTAAAAAGCATGCCTCAAAAGGCAAATTGCTTTTAGGAATTTGTCTTGGAATGCAGCTGTTAGGCAAGTCAAGCGAAGAGGGCAAATTAAAAGGTCTTTCTCTAGTGGACTTTCACTGTCAACGATTTTCATTTAAGAATAACATTGAACTTAAAGTTCCTCATATGGGATGGAACCTTGTTGCGGTGAAATCAAGTGACAAAATTTTGAACGAAATCGAAGACCTTCCACGATATTATTTCGTTCATTCTTATCATGCGGTTTGCAATGATAATAATGATATATTGATGACCAGCATATATGGCTATGAGTTTACTGCGGCAGTCAAGCATGGCAGTGTTTATGGAACGCAGTTTCATCCTGAAAAAAGCCATAACTTCGGTATGACATTGCTGCAGAATTTCGCGAGGTTATAATTGAATATGTTTTATCGTCCAAGGCTGATTCCATGTTTATCAATACAAAACAGGAGTTTAGTAAAAACAGTCCAATTTTCTAACCCTCGGTATTTGGGGGATCCAATCAACGCAGTAAGGATCTTTAATGATAAGGGTGTTGACGAACTGGCTGTATTAGATATTTCAGCGTCCCAGGATAAACGGGGTCCGGATTTTCAGTATCTTCAGTCTATCGCATGTGAAGCGTTTATGCCGCTAAGTTATGGTGGAGGAATTGCATCTTTGTCCGAGATTAAAAAACTTTTTTATATAGGTTTTGAAAAGGTAATTATCAACACAAGTTTTATTAACACACCGGAACTGATAATCGAAGCGGTTTCTCATGCGGGCAGCCAGAGCATCGTTGTTTCAATTGACGTAAAGCGCAACATGTTTGGGAAATATTACTGTTACTCATGCAGTGGAAAAATTAAAACAAACAAAGACCCCGTCACTTTGGCAAAAGAAGCAGAATTATTTGGGGCAGGGGAGATTCTGTTGAACTCTATTTCTGATGATGGAATGATGCGTGGATATGACCTTAAGCTTGTAAAAATGGTATCTGAATCCGTTTCGATACCAGTAATTGCCTGTGGAGGAGCAAGAGATATAACGGACTTCAAAAAAGTTCTTACTGAAGGTGGAGCGCAGGCCGCAGCTGCAGGAAGTTTATACGTGTACTATGGCGAAGAAAAAGCTGTTTTGATTACTGTTCCAAAAGAAAGGGATCTTTATGAATTTGGAATATACAAGCCGCTATAAAGTATACAATTACACTTCTAGGTTTTTCAGTTAGCAGACAAAATATAATTTCAAGTACAAACAAAAACTGAATATTTGTTAGTTGGTGAGACAATGAAAGTATTACTTGTAGATGTCAATTGTAAAAATAGCAGCACAGGTAAAATCGTTTATGATCTCTACACGGGATTAAATAAAAGAGGTATTGAAGCTGCTGTATGCTATGGTAGGGGGCCTTTGATAAAAGAAAAAAATATTTTCAAATTTGGAATCGACTTAGAGACTTATTTTCATGCATTAATGACACGTATTACAGGACTTACAGGCTTTTTTTCGTTTTTTTCCACTTATAGATTGATTAAATTTATGAAAAACTTTGATCCTGATGTTGTCCATTTACATGAATTACACGCTTACTTTGTTAATTATGGAACAGTGATAAAATATCTAAAAAAAAATAACATTAAAACAGTTTGGACATTCCATTGTGAATTTATGTATACGGGGAAATGTGGTCATGCATATGAATGTGATAGATGGCAGACAGAATGTAATCAATGTCCGCAGCTTCGAAATTACCCCAAAAGTTTATTTTTCGATTTTACAAAAGAAATGTATTCCTACAAAAAGAGCCTAATGCAAGATTTTGACAATTTAGTTATTGTAACCCCATCTGAGTGGTTGGCGAACAGAGTTAAATCATCTTTCCTTCATAAATTAATAATTAAAGTAATACATAATGGAATTGACACAGAAAACATTTTTTATCCAAGAGATACTGATGTTTTAAGAAAAAAAATAGGCATTAAAGATGAAAAAATAGTTCTTGCTGTTGCTCCTGATATTATGTCCTGCCGTAAGGGAGGAACTTATGTACTTCAACTGGCAAAACGGTTTAATGACGGAAAAGTAAAATTCATAATGGTTGGAATGACAGATGAAGACTTACATGAAACATATCCAAATAACGTAATACCAGTAGGATTGGTTAAAGATCAATGTGAATTAGCCACATATTATTCATTTGCGAATGTATTTGTAATTTGCAGTGAAAAAGAAAACTATCCAACAGTCTGCCTTGAAGCTCAAGCATGTGGGGCGGTAATTTGTGGTTTTGATGTTGGCGGAACGAAGGAAACTGCTCCGTTATATTATGAAAATTTTGTTAATTTTGGAGACATTGATGCTTTAGAAATAAAAGTCAGGTCTGCATTAGCTCCTACAACAAATGCGACATCATGTTTAAATACTGGTGATTTCAGTATATTTAAAATGGTTAATGATTATTTAGAACTATACGAAATAATTAACGAAAATAAATAAGATTAATTTATTATATACTGATTTGGAGAGGACTGTAAAATGAAGAACTGTATAGTAACAGGCGGTGCTGGATATGTTGGCAGTCACTGCTGTAAAGAACTTGCTAAAGCTGGTTACACTCCCGTAACAGTCGACAATTTATTCAGAGGGCATAAAGAATTAGTAAAATGGGGGCCATTCTATGAGTGTGATGTTTTGGACACAGAAAAACTCTCATCAATATTTTACGAATGTAAACCAGAGGCTGTTTTTCACTTTGCTGGCTTAACTTATGTAGGAGAATCTGTAGAAAATCCATACATATATTATAGGACAAATACAATGGGTACATTGTCTTTGTTAAATGCCATGAAAAAGTGTGAATGTGAAAATATTATTTTTTCCAGCACAGCAGCAACCTATGGCGTGCCACAATATATTCCAATTGATGAAGAACATCTACAAATGCCTATTAATCCTTATGGACGAAGTAAATTTTTTGTAGAACAAATATTAGAAGATTTTAATAAAGCACACGGCATAAAATACGCTGCGTTAAGATATTTTAATGCAGCGGGTGCAGATCCTGAGTGTGAAACCGGAGAAATGCATGATCCGGAGACTCATCTTATTCCCTTAATTATTTTAGCTGCATTAGGAAAAAAGGAGTTCGTTAAAATTTTCGGGAGCGATTATCCAACAAAAGACGGTACAGCCATTAGGGACTACGTTCATGTAACTGATTTAGCTTCTGCACATATAAAAGCATTAGAATTTCTCAAACAGGGAACAAATAATATTAAACTTAACTTAGGAACTGGGAAGGGATATTCTGTTCATGACGTTATAAAAACAGTAGAAAATATTTCAGGAAATAAAATCAATTCTATTAATGAACAAAGACGTCAAGGTGATCCTCCGATCCTTGTTGCAAAATCTGATTTGGCTCAAAAAACACTAAACTGGAAAATATTATATTCAAAATTAAGTACTATTGTTGAAACTGCGATGAAATGGCATGTTAGTAAGTATTAGAAACTCAAACTTCGCAATAAAGAATATACGACAGCACTTTGACAATTCAATAAAAATCGGCAAAAAAGAGCGGCATCAGCACTATTTTTTTGTAAAATTTAGTTGCCGCACTAAAACTATGCTATGCGGAGATCCATACCATGAAAAGAATGTCACAGTCCCCTGTTTTTGACTATGAACTTACTACAGCAACAGATGCTTTCTTCCTCATATTTAAGCTTTGTTCCGTTTTTAAGAGAGCAAATGCGTACAAATCCAGGAGTATTCTTGCTGTAACCGTTTTTCAAGGTTTTTTCAACCTTGTATTCAACAATCAAAATCTCTTTATGGAGCTGAAGATAGGAAGATATTTTAAGGTCGGGAAAGACATCTTTTGCAGAAAGGAGTACAAAGGGTAAATGCTCCCTGTAACTGAGATCTACAGAAGAAACGGGAAACGCAGGTGCAGATTCAGGTATTTGCTCTCCGCTGGAATCCGAATATGCAGCAGAAAAGGCAGATGCTCAATTCCCGCCAGATTTGTCTATGCCCGCAACAGATCCAGACATAAGGATTATCTTTTGCCCATATCGACAGACATGACCCTTTCAGAGGAAGGGATAATCCGAATATATAGAAAGTGCTGAGACATAGAAGAATTTTTCAAGGTCAGCAAGAAATACCTAAAACTGACAAAGGAATGCCACTCGCTATCTTACGATGCTATGACATATATGTCTCCATAGTCTTTGCGAGATACATGATGTTTGCCATAGAGAACAGGATCAGAGGGGATAAGAGGACTGTGAAATATATTGCTATGTATCAAATGAACTCTCTGACATCACATGGATTGAAGCTTTCCGTCTGCTGATG
>Ga0334886_1002168_pt1 | contig 20402 bp, 18 predicted proteins | sample GraSluR1_MG_9_FD_207232 | JGI IMG/M metagenome (GOLD analysis project Ga0334886, IMG submission 207232) | Sludge microbial communities from methane-producing bioreactor in Wageningen University, Netherlands - Granular Sludge_27_06-R1 | ecosystem: Engineered > Bioreactor > Anaerobic >... | reverse complement strand
CAAGGAGCAGAGCCACTTCCGTTTCTGAGGGGTGGCTCTCAACCGACGCGCCGGTGGCTCTATTATAGCGCGGAGGCGGTTCTCATATCGACGAGTAGGTGGCTCTTAAAAAACGCTCTTTGCACCGATTTTCTTACATATCGTATCCCAAGGCTTTTTCGTATCCCCTACTAAAAAAACTCGGTTTTCTCCCGACGGACTCCCTGATCGTTGATACCAGGCCAAAAGAGATTTTAAGGCGATTTCGTTCAGTGGGATGGTTTTTTCTTTACCGCCTTTCATGATCTCAGCACGCAGGCGCAGTGTGCGACGATCCCAATCTACGTCAGACCACAAAAGTCCTAAAAGGGTTCCCTTGCGAATGCCTGTGTTTAACGATAAAAGGACAGCGCATTTGAGATAATCGCGCTCACGTCGATCCCGTTTTTCGAGCACGGTTAAAAGATCTTTACGTTCTTCCGGGGAGAGATATCTGATTTTTGTACTGGACGGCTCTTTCTTTCGTTCGACCTTGCCTTTGATAGGATTAGTTTGAATCAGTCCTCTTTTGACAGCCCAGTTTAGCATAGACTGTATCGATGCCATTTGTCTATTTATTGTTTTAGGATTAAGATGTGATCGGTCACGTTGCCATTGATCAATGTCCGCAGCCGTAATATCCTCCGCGATCCTTGAAAATAAAGAACGAAACATACTTAAAATATTTATCGTTTGTCGAGCACTTTTTCTGTTTTGCTGTACCCACGGCTCATATTGCGCGACGATATCTCCCAGTGTCAAGCGTGACCATAGTTGTTTGCGCTCTTCTATTGGATCGACACCCGTTATCCGTATCGCAGCCAGTTTTTTTCTGGCCGCATCTCTCGCTTGAGCGGGAGACAACACTCGTACATCTCCCAGCTTCAGCGTAGTACGTTTTCCGGTTCTGGGATTTTGATAATCCAAGTACCATCGTTTGATACCACTGGGATCTATCCGCAACAGCAATCCAGGAACCATATCATCATGCAAGGAGTAACGACGCTCTTTTGGTAAACATTTGTTTACTATGGACTGGGTAAGGTTCACACGTCTCACCTCGGACTCAATATGGACTCGCAGATTATCTTACAAGCAATTACAAACAAACGCAAGGATAACTAAAAGTATGTGTATAAAATTAGTTTTTAAGGGCTTCTATGAGTTTTTATGTTGAAGTGATAGTTACTACAAGAAACACAATATCTCTCTCGTAATGCGCAGGTCTCCAGTTCAAGTCTGGACACCGGCTCCAGTAATAGCAGGGGTTCCCGTGATCGGCGGGGACCCTTTTTCGTTTTCGATGCATCCACGAAAAACTCGTCGTCGGAAGAAACGCCCTCTTTCTCCTTCACTTTCCAATGTGATATGATCTACTCTGCAAAAGACAAAAATCGGGGGTTTCGTACGTGACAAAAAAACACGTTTATTTTGTTCGTCATGGGAAAACCGAATGGAACGGTCAGTATCGTTTCCAGGGAAAAAGCGACATTCCTCTGAACGAAGAGGGGCGTCGCCAAGCTCGAAGCCTTGCTTCGCGTCTCGGCGGCTGGAGCGGAGCGAGGATGCTCACGAGTCCGCTCTCCAGGGCTTTTGAAACGTCCGCTATTCTTGCCGCAGTCTGCGGAACGATCTCCGAAACGCGGGAAGGGCTCTCCGAGATGGGGTTCGGCGTTTGGGAAGGCCTGTCGATCTTTGAAACGGAATCCTCCGATCCACACGCTTTCAGAGAATGGAAACGCAACCCCTTCCACTTCGTCCCCCCGGGCGGAGAGTGTTTCCCGGAGATCCGGCGCCGTCTTCTGCCGGTGCTTGAGGAAGCGCTCTCCTCCGATAAGGAGCGCGTCCTCATCGTAAGCCACGGAGGAATCATCCGCGCCGCTCTCTCCCTTCTTCTCGATCTGAGCCAGGAGTCCGTGTGGAGAATGAAGCTTTCCAACTGCTCGGTGACCGCCGTTGAATCGGGGAAGCGCGGCAACTCCCTCGTTTTTCTCAACGACGACATACATACTGTGTTGCCCGCCGCAATTTTACCGAATCTCCCCTTTCCCACTTAGACAAGAGGGGCTCTTGCTGGTAGAATTTACTGGAATTCGAAACGAGGGAGTGTGCATGCCGTGACCGGGAAACCAACATCTGCGGAAAAACGAGACGAAAGTCTCCCTCGAGGGAGCGCCGTTGCCCTTCCCGCCGCGCCGGGAAGCTCTCCCGAAGAGGTCGAGGAAGCGGCGTTGTGGAGACGGTGTGTCGAAGAGCATGATGAAGATGCTCGGGACGCGCTGATCGTTTCCTATCGTCCTCTGGTTTTCTGGCTTGCAAAGAAATTTCACGTTCGCCCCTCTTCGTACCAGGACCTGATTCAGGAGGGAATGCTGGCGCTCATTCGAGCTGTGGACAAGTTCGAGCCGGAACGTCATCTCAAATTCACCACCTATGCGTTTTACCGGATCAAAGGACAGATGATCAACTTCCTGCAGCGCTCCGAAAAAAAGGCCCCTGTGCCTGTGGACGACGAATTTCTTATGCCGGAGGATCCTTTTCTTCCTGAAACGTTCGAGACGATGCTCGCTCTATCGGACGAGCTGCGACGCCTTCCGGCAAAGGAGGGGGAGATACTGCAGGCCATTCTGATGGATGGACGGGAGGCAAAAGAAGTGGCGCGGGAGCGCGGAATCGATATCAGCCACGTCTATCGCCTGAAGAGGAATGCGCTGGCGAAACTTCGAAAATGGCTTGACGCGGAGGCCACAAACGAGGTCTGAAACGGGATAAGAGAATACAGTGAACGCCCACGCGCGTTTTTTTCCGTTTGAAAGCGTGGAGTATCTTCCCGGGAGGACTTGCTATGGAGAAGAAGATCGCTCGGATCTATAGATGGCTTGAACGTTGCGCGAAAGCATGTGCCGCGGATTCCTGGAACAGCGCGCTGCTTGATGTGGAGTGCGCGAAAGCGGAACTGGAAGATGTCCGGACCGAGATATGGTCGAAGACCGAGGGAGTTTGTCAGGTGCGGCCGACCAGGAGAGGCGCTCTCGTGCTGAAGGCGTCCTTTTTGAGCGTTGTGCTGCTTTTTTCCCTTGCCGCCCCGCTCGCGATGCAGAGCTCGAGACCGGCGTCTTCAGTTTATCAGGCCAGCGGAAATGTTCACTCGGGAGCACATGTTCTTGAATGGGTGACCGGAGATGAACAAGCTGTTCTTGCCGCCCTTCGCAAAAGCCTGAGCGATGCGAATCGAGCATGGAGCGCCGCTGCGCTTCGGGGAGAATCCGACGCGGTCGAAGCGGCGAGCGGCCCCCGCATGGACGAACATCTCTTGCAGGAGGCGCTTCCCGAGGAAAAAGTATTGGTTGCGCGCGCTCCGTCCGTATCGGAAGGGAGCGGAGGCCCCCCGGAAGCCGCAACTGCTCCTCGGCGGGGACGCACGAAAGATCGGAAAGAGCCTGCGGCTGGTTCCGTTGTACTGAAGAATGACGTCGCCGCAGCGGAAGATGCTGTTCGCCCGTCTTCGGCCGGAAAAGAACTCGATTCGATTATCTCCCTCGTGCAGATCGGGCAGAAGGCTTTGCGCGAGAGGGAGTCTCCGATACAGTTTCAGCGTCCGTGATTCAACTGCCGATTTTCGGACATCCGGTTGAATTCTTCTTGATGACGTACGTTTGCCGTGTGTCTGTTTTTCGTCCAGTTCAGGGCGAATCCATTTTTTATTTTTTGGAAGGAGAGAGCGTGCGTGAAAGAAAAAATTGGAAGGTCCCGGCCGGCGATATGCTTCTTGTTCTTAATGACGGCGATTCTGTTCGGAGCGTATCCTGCAGCGGCCGCGGATCCTCTGGTTGCAGCGCTTGATGTGGAGGGGAACGACCATGTCGTCTCCCCGCATATTTTGGGAGTAATCCGGACCGCGGTGGGAGAGCCGCTCAGCCGCGAGCAGCTTCAGAGCGACGTTGAAGCCATCTATGCTTTGGGCTTCTTCTCTTTCGTCGATATCAATCTTTACAGTATCGCGGGAGGAGTCGGCGTTACCTTCATCGTGCGTGAAAATCCGGTCGTGGAGAGCGTTTCTTTCTCAGGAAACGAGATCTACAGCGACGAGGAACTCCTGAAGCTCGTCTTCACGACTCCGGGCAATGTGTTCAACAGGGTCTTCTTCCGCCACGACCTCGACCGGATCCAGGAGAAATATCATAAAGACGGCTACGTGATGGTAAAGATCGCGGATGTCCAGGTGCTCGACGGAAACGTCAGCGTCCAGGTAGTGGAGCCCAAGGTGGGAAACATCATCATCCAGGGCAACCGTAAAACGAAGACGAACGTCATTGCCCGCGAGATCAAGATGCAGCGGGGCGACCCTTTTAACGCCACCATCCTCAGACATTCGATCAACAAACTGCAAAGCAAGGGGTATTTCGAGGATGTCAACGTGGGGTTCGAGCCCGGGGAGACTCCGAATGAGACGGACATCATTCTCACCGTAATCGAACAGAAGACCGGCAAAATCGGACTCTCGGTAAGCCACGGAACGGAAAGCGGCTGGTCGGGAGGACTGACCTACACCGATACGAACTGGAAGGGGCTTGGACACATAGGAGAGGTTGGTTTTGAAACCGGCGATAACGAGCAGTACTGGATATCATACTCCGAACCGTACATGGACTCCAAGCATTACGCATGGAAAGTCGGTTTCGCGAAGCGTAAGTGGGAGGATCGCTATTACTACAGGCGCGGAGTGAAGCAGCTCAAGTACGATGAGGATCTGAAAAATTTCTACGTTGGCGCGGGGAAAAAATTCGGCAGGGATGAGAAGTTCAGCTGGTTCCTGACGCTTGACTGGAAGGAGATCGACGCATATAACATCCGGGAGCAGTCCGGTGTGGACGATCTGACCCGCGGAAAGATATTTTCCGTTCTCGGAACCGTTTCGCGAAACAATACGGATCCGTATCTCAGCTACCTCAAGGGCGACATTATCGACTTGAACGTCGAGCAGGCATTGGAAGCTCTTGGTGGAGAGCACAGCTATTCGAAATACTGGTTGCAGGCTCGGTATTATACGCCGATCAAGGGGCTTGACGATCTTCTGAACCGGCAACTCAGCGTGGACCCCGACAACCCCGCCATTTTTGCCGCGAGAATGCGTATCGGTTTTTCGTCGGGAACCTTGCCGACCGCCAGCCTCTACTCGCTCGGCGGTTCGAGCACGCTCAGGGGGTATGACGGCGGCGAGTACGAGGGAACGAAGATGTTTCTCGCGAACCTTGAACTGCGGGTTCCGATCGAGAAAGCGTTCGGGCTTGTTCTCTTCTACGATACCGGCAACGCATGGCTCGATGAGAGCATGAACTTTTCCGACCTTCATGATGCGTGGGGAGTCGGCGTCAGGGTGAAGACCCCCCTTGGGAATTTCAGGCTCGACCATGCCACGGGAGAAAACGAGTCCCGCACGCACTTCGGTTTTGGAGAAATGTTCTAGAGCGCCCGAGGAGGGCGCCGGTGTGCATCTTGAGGCTCGGAATACCGCATTGAAGGTCTTCTGCAAGGGCTGCGTCATTTTTTCGCTTGCCGCGGCCCTTGTTTTCCTTCTTCCTTTCGGAGCGTATGCGTCTGCCCGGGATATCCGTGTCGAAGGCGCCCCCTTCTGGCTTCGTCCGAGCGTCGAAAGGAGCCTGCGTTCCGTATGGAATGAGATCGCTCACCGCTCCGGATTCTCGGGAGAAGAGCGCCGCGCACTCCTCTCCGTGGTTGCGGAGAGGATTTTCGTCGGCTACTCTTCCTCGGTTTCTCTCTCCGACTCCGGCGTGCTCGTCGCCCTATCCCCTGTATCGCCCGTTGCGTGGGCTGTGGAGATCAAGCCTCCGTCGCTTTCCGCTCCGGCCGAAGAGTGGTTCGCCGAGAGCACCGGAGAACTCGCCGGAACTCTGGCCCGTATGCTTGGACTTCTCCCCGTGGAGGCGCTTTCTTGGGCGGATGTCGCGTTAAAGGAAGCGATAGAAGATGTATGCACCCCTCTCCTTCCGGGATGGAGCCCTTCGCTTCTTGTACGGCTCGAGGGAGGACGTATTGCGAGCGGGTCGTATAGGGAGGACGAAAAGTGGATCCTCCAGATTTCTTTTTCACCCAAGCCCCCCCTGGTGCTGGCTATCGTTCCGTCCATCTCCTCCGCCACGCTGCCCGTGGCTTTCCGTTCCGATCTGAGGGAAAAGATACTGAGGACGCTTGCTCCGGTTGTCGGTCTGCCGATAGAGTGGGCGGCAAAAAACAAGCTCCGTATCGAGGCTCTCGCCGCGGAGGCGCTGCTCGATACCAATACGGTATCGAATGCCCGGGCCACGGTCGATGTTTCTTTCTCACCCGAACAGCTTTCCCCCGTGAAAGCGGAAGTGGAAAGCCCGAGATACTCTATCCGGGCGTGGATTGCGGCCTATGCCGGAGCGGATGGGAAGTACCCGGAGATAGGTCTTCATCTGGGAAGAAATGCGCTTCCATTCTCCGGATGGGATGTGGAGCTTTACGGAGAATGGATACTCTCGGCCAACGATTTCTCCCTGGAAAGCAGGTGGGGGGCGCGCTGGAGTCCGTGGAAGCACATCCACGTAGGGGCGGAAGTGTCGTTTCCCGGCAATAATCTCTGGTATCGCCTCTCGGTCGCCGGCGGTTCCCGTTCTCCTTACTTCTGGTGGCGACTGAGCGAGGACGGCGACTCCATGGTTGGAGTGGGGTACCGTCTCGACGAGAGGATCTCGCTGGAACTTCACTACGATGAACGAACGGAAGATAAACTGACGCTGAAAGCGATCAGCGATCTGTAAACCGAGAAAATCGTTTCGAACGGAGGACGTGGAATGGAAGAAATCTGGACTCTTCGATCTCTCGCGGAGAGAGTCGGGGGCAGAGTGATCGGAGATGCGGCACGCCTTGTGGAAGGCGTGGCCTCTCCTTCGAAGGCGCGCAGGGGAGAGATCGTCTGCCTCTGGAGTGCCCCCGATGCAGCTTCCGGACAAAGAACGGGCGCTCTTGAGTCCGCGCATGCACAAGAAAGAGCTTCTGAAGGTGTTCTTTATCTTGCTGCGCCGGAGTTTTTCGCGCATCATCCGGGAACGTCCGGGGTTGCCGTCGAGCATCCGAAGAAGCTGTTCCCTCTCGTGCTCTCTCTCTTTTCGCGCTCTCGCCGTACGGAAAACCAGTGCGGAATCCATCCGACGGCGGTTGTGTCCCCGGAAGCGCGCGTCGCTCCATCGGCCTGGATCGGCCCTCTGTGCATCGTCGAGGCAGGGGCGGTCGTCGAGGAACGCGCTCTGGTGCATGGACGTGTTTTTATCGGCCGAGACTGTTTCGTGGGCGCGGAGACCGTCATCGAACCGGGAGCGGTACTTTTTGAAAGCGTGCGGGCGGGACGCCGTTGCCTGGTTCACTCAAATGCCGTTCTCGGGTGCGACGGATTCGGAATCGTCCCTTCCGAAGGAGACGCGCCGCCCGAGAAGACTCCTCAACTCGGCGGCGTCGTGCTCGGCGACGATGTGGAACTCGGCGTCTGCACCACGGTCGACAGAGGAACGCTCGACGATACCGTGATCGAGAGCGGCACGAAGGTGGATAATCATGTCCACATCGCCCATAATGTCCGTATAGGCAGAAACTGCATCATTGTCGCCATGACGGGAATCGCCGGCAGCGCCGTCCTCGAGGACAACGTGATCATGGCGGCCGGCAGCGGAGTGAAAGAGCATACGCGGATAGGGAAGGGCGCCACCGTGGCGGCGAAAGGCGGAGCGATCAAGGATGTTCCGCCGGGAGAAATCGTCTCGGGGTTTCCGGCTCGCCCCCACAGGGAGAACTTCAGGGTGCAGGCGGCGTTGCAGCGCCTTCCGGAAACGCTCTCCCGCGTAAAAAAACTCGAGAAACGTCTCGACGCTCTGATCCCCGATGGAAGCGGCGAGAGCGGAGCAGGGGAATGACCCCGATCCGCCGTCTGCTTCATCCGGTCAGTTTCTCCGGACATGGGCTCCATACAGGAGAACCGTCCGAGGTACTCGTCGCCCCGTTGCCCTCGGAGAGCGGGCCTGAACTGGAGATCGGAGGAGAAAGCGCCCCTTTGGAGCTCTGCTCCGTTTCGGGCGTCGGCCGCGGAACGACAGTTTTCCTACCGCATTGCGGGCTTCGAGCGCGCACTACGGAGCATCTCTTTGCGGCGCTGGCCGCGCTCGGACTTTGGTCGGTGAGAATATCGCTCAAGGGACCGGAGGTACCGGCGGCCGACGGATGTTCCGCCCTCTTCGCCGGGGCGCTTTTTGAAGCGTCGACGCCTGAAACGGATCTTTCCGTTCGTACGCGCGCCTTTTCTCCCGCGTTCCCTGTGACAATAGTCGACGGAGAGAAGGAGAGCGTTCTCTCTCTTTTCCCCGGCAGGGCGCTTCGGCTCTCGTACGTCATTGAATACGACGAGCGGCCGATCAGCACTCAGATGGCGACGTTCGACGCCGAAAAAGACGATTTCCGCACATGCATCGCAGAAGCGAGGACCTTCGCGCTTGATTCGGAAATCGAGCGGTTGCGCGCCGCAGGCCTGGCCCGCGGCGGAAGTCTTGACAACGCGGTCGTCGTGGGGGATGAAACTGTCCAGGCATCGGGAGGCTTGCGCTTCCCGGACGAGTTCGTCCGGCATAAAATTCTCGACCTTCTGGGCGATCTCTATCTGCTCGGTTGTCCCTTGAACGCCCGTATCACGGCGATCAGAGCGGGGCACGCAATGCACTGCGTGCTTGTGGACAGGTTACGACGGCTGCGCGGGGGCGGACGCAGAGAGAAAAAACAATGATCTTTCAATAAAGGAGACGACTATGCTTGACATCCAGAAGATAATGAAGTTTTTGCCGCACCGGTATCCCTTCCTTCTCGTCGATCGCATCATCGAAATCGACGAGGCTCATGCGGTGGGCATAAAAAATGTCACGATCAACGAGCCTTTTTTTCAGGGACATTTTCCCTCCGAACCCGTCATGCCCGGAGTGCTCGTCCTGGAAGCGATGGGACAAGTCGCGGCGATGATGCTCTCCGCCCGCCCTGGAAGCGAGAATCTCATTACATTCCTTACAGGAGTGGAAAAAGCGAAATTCCGCAGGCCCGTAAAGCCTGGAGACCAGCTTGTGACGACTGCGGAGATGCTCAAGCTCCGGGGGAAGATGGGGAAGGTCCGCACTGTAGGCCGCGTGGACGGCGCGGTCGCTGCGGAGGCGGAATTCAGTTTCGTCGCCGCCGAGACCCTCGCCGACCCGGAAGAAAAAGCCGCCCCCTCGCACAACGGGGAGGAGGCGGCTCGTTAGATGGCGCTCATACATCCGACGGCTCTCGTATCATCGAAGGCGGAACTGGAAGACGACGTCGTCGTCGGGCCCTTTTGCATAGTGCACGACCGTGTCAGGATCGGGTCGGGGACCGTGCTCTCCGCCTTCGTCACCGTACTCGATTTCGTCGAGACGGGAAAAAACTGCCGTTTTGAACAGCATGTGGTCCTCGGCGGCGAGCCCCAGGATCATGCGTTCAATGGAGAGGAGTCCTGGGTTCGCATAGGCGATTCCGTGACGCTCCGTGAAAACGTTACGGTGCATCGCGCCACGGGCGAGGGCGCCTGCACCGTCGTCGGCGACGAATCGCTGCTGATGGAAGGAGTCCACGTCGGGCACAATGCCGTCGTCGGAAAGCGCGCCACCCTGGCGAACAAGGTCGGGCTCTCGGGCTTTTCCTCCGTGGGGGACGGCGCCGTCATGGGCGGCATGTCCGGTATTCACCAGTTCGTCCGTGTCGGGGCTCTCTGCATGATCGGCGGGTTGTCGAAAATCGTCAAGGATATTCCTCCCTATCTCATGGCGGACGGACACCCCGCGGATATCTACGGGCTGAACAAGGTCGGGATGCGGAGAGCGGGGTTCGACGCATCCGCCCGTTCCGCGGTCCGCTCCCTCTACGAAGAACTTTTCAGAGGAGGCCTTCCTTTCCGCCAGGCCGTCGAACGGCTTGCCGCCTCCGGAAAGGGAGACGATCCCGCCGTCGGGGAGATACTTTCCTTCTGCGGAGAATCCAAGCGGGGCGTCGCCCTGTGGACAAAGGGGCATGCCTCCCGGGGGAAGGATCATGAAGACGATTAAGCTTTTCGTGCTCGATGTCGACGGCACGCTTACCGACGGGGGCGTGTATATGGACGGCCGGGGGGGAGAATTCAAACGCTTCGACATCCGCGACGGAATGGGTATAGTCCGTTTACGCGCGGCGGGAGTCCGTACGGCGTTTCTCAGCGGACGCCGTTCGGAAGCGACGGCCCAGCGCGCCGCCGATCTCGGCGTGGAGCTCCTTTTCAACGGCGTGGCGGAGAAACTCCCCGTTCTCCATGCGCTGCTCTCGGATCTTTCGCTTTCCACGGAGGAGACGGCCTACATGGGTGACGATGTGAACGACGTCGACTGTCTCCGGGCTGCCTCTCTCGCGTTCGCTCCCGCCGACGCCGTTCCGGAGGCGAAGGCGGCGGCGGATTTCGTGACGTCCGCTCGTGGCGGCGAAGGCGCTGTTCGCGAGGCCGCGGAACGTATCATTTCGCTGAATCTGCGTTGCGAGGGGCTTCATTCAGGAGCCGAAGAGAGACCGTGATGAAAAAAAAGGCCGGGGTCGGTATTCTTGATCGTTTTATCCTGAAGGAGCTTTCCGGCTCCTTCCTTTTCGGCGTGACCTCATTCACGATGGTTTTCGTCGCCGGAGATCTGCTCTTTCAGGCTGCGAACCTGATCATCGAGCAGGGCGTCTCGCTCGGCGTGGTTGCCCGCCTCTTCATCTACCGGCTTCCCGAGGTGGTGATGCTCACGCTCCCCATGGCCTCTCTGCTCTCGTCGCTACTGACGTTCAGCCGGCTTTCCACCAACAGCGAGCTGGTCGCTCTGAAGTCGGCGGGGATACCGTTCCACAGAATTCTCCGGCCCGTCTTCCTTGCGTCCATCCTCGTGAGTCTTGCCTCGACGATCGGGGCGGAGACCGTCGTTCCGTTCGCCAACAGGGCGGCCGAGAACCTGATGAAATTCGAAATCCTGCAGGAGAAACCGTCTCTGTTGAAAGAAAAAGTCTTCCTTCGGGAGGAAAAGGACGGCCTGCTCCAGCGGGTGCTCTATCTCGGGGAACTCAAGCCCAAAGACGGCTTTATGAAAGACATCGTTATCCAGGAGTTCGAGGAAGGCCGCTTGCGTAGGATTTCCCTGGCCGACGAAGGCATGTGGGCAGGAGGCGAATGGTGGATAGAGAACGGCCAGGTGTTCGAAGTGACGCCTGCGGGCAAAGTGCAGTCGCTTTTCCGTTTCGAGCGGCAGCGGCTCCTCCTCAATTTAAGCCCAGTGCAGATAGAACAGGCGTCGAGACGGCCTTCGGAAATGGGTTCGCTGGAGCTGTTGGCGCAGATCGCGCTCATGGAACAGCAGGGGCAGAACCTTGCGCCGCTGAAGGTGATGTTCCATCTTCGGCTGGCGCTGCCATGGGCCAGCGTGGTGCTCGCGGTGCTCGGGTCGTCGCTCGGCGTCCGCTCCACGCGCGCCGGTCCCGGAATCGGTTTCGGGCTGAGCGTGCTCATCGTTTTTGCGTACTATGTCGCGATGTCCTTCAGCAGGGCCCTGGGCGAGGCCGGGTATCTTCCGGCGTTCATCGCAGCGTGGTTTCCCAACGGTTCGTTTCTTCTCGTCGGCGGATACTTCGCGAGGAGAGCGAACGGCTGAGTCGCGGCCCGTCCATCGAAGAAGCGCTCGCTGGTATGGAGCGCTCCGGCCGGAACGGATGATATCGTGAAAGGATTTGAATACATGAAACAGGATGTTTCCGCCCGCTGTTCTTCCGGGAACCCCTTCGGGGCGCTCATCGCCGGCGAAGGCGCTCTGCCGCGTCTCGTCGCCGAACATGCGTCGCGGTCCGGTGTACAGCTCATCGTCTACTGTCTGGACGACCCGTCTCCGTACGCGGGGTTGGACGGAGTGGACGCCGTTCCGTTGCCTTCGTACAGTGGAAGCGAACCGGATCAGAGTCGTGGACTCGACCTGAGTGCGACGATACACGATATGCTCCGTCGCGGCGCCCGTTCCGTGACGCTTGCCGGAACGGTGCCCAAACGGATGATGTACGGGTCGCGGCTCGACCCCTCGCTCCGCGCGCTTCTCGCAAAGGGGAGCAACGACGACCACAGCATGCTCGGAAGAATAGTCGCCGCCTTTGAGAGCGCGGGGCTGCGCGTGCTCCCCTACACTTCGTATCTGGCCGATAACCTTGCCCCTGAAGGGCATGTTGCGGGGAGGGAACTCTCGGAGAAAGAGGCCGCCGATATAGAGTACGGCCGCAATGTGCTCTCCGTCACCCTGCCGCTCTCTTTCGGCCAGTCCGTCGTGGTTGCCGGGGGAGCCGTGGTTGCGGTGGAGGCGATGGAAGGGACGGACGCCATGATCCGCAGAGCCGGGAAGCTTTTGGGCGGCCGGAGCGCGAAGGCGGAAGGCGTCGTGGTGAAGATGATGCGGTTCGACCAGGACGAACGCTACGACGTGCCCGTCGTCGGCGCCTCCACTCTCGAGACGATGCGCTCCGCCGGACTCTCCTGTCTCGCCGTGGAGGCGGGGAGGACGCTGCTGCTCCATCCCGAGACGTTCACGGAACGCGCGGAGAAGTGGGGCATCGCGGTCGTCGGGATATCGGGCGGTTCGAAGCCGCTTTCCGGAGGTCCTTGTTCTTGACCGCGGAGATGGCCTCCGGAGGGATTTTCATCAGTTGCGGCGAACTTTCCGGCGACGGATATGCTTCCGCTGTGGTGCGTACGCTGCGCTCCAAGGGGTTGAGCGGAAGAATCTTCGGAATGGCCGGGGGCCGAAGCGCCGCCGCGGGCATGGAAATCCTCTGGGACTCCCGCCTGCTCCACCTCATGGGTATCGGCGAGGTGCTCCCCGCGATTCCGCGGCTGCTTCGTCTGAAGTCCAAGATGGTCGATAGCGTTATGAACAGCGGAGTAACGACTGTTCTCGTGGTCGACAGCCCCGATTTTCATCTTCCGTTCATTGCGTCCCTCCGTGCCCGGGGGTGGCGCGGGCTGGTCGTGTACGCGGTTCCGCCCACGGTGTGGGCATGGAGGAGCGGCCGCGTGAAGGCGCTTGCCCGCGACGTGGATCTCTGCCTTCCGCTCTTCCGCTTTGAACACGAATTTCTGGAAGCGCGCGGCGTCCCCTCCGCATGGCGAGGGCATCCGTTGGCGGATGATTTTGCCTCTGTCGCTCCGTCGCCCCCCCCTTTGGATGCGCGCCGCATAGCGCTTCTTCCCGGAAGCCGGAGATCGGAGATTCGCCGCCTGCTTCCGACGCTGCATACGATCGCCTCTCGGTTGCGGGCCGAGGGCTTCTCACCGGTTTTCTCCGTTGCCCCCGGACTCTCCGACGACCTGAAGGAGTGGATGAAGGGCGAGCTTCTTGGTATGGAGATTTTCGAGGGGGAGGGGCGCGAGCTCCTCGCGGGGAGCTCCGCGGCCGCGGGAGCCAGCGGCACCGTCGCCGTCGAGGCCATGCTGCTCGACAGGTTCATGGTCGTGCTGTATAAAACGGGTTTTCTCTCGGAATGCGTCTGGAGGATGCTGGCGAAGACGCAGAAAATCTCCCTGCCCAATATTCTCGCCGGAAGAGAAATCTATCCCGAGTTGCTGCAGCGACATGCGGCGCCTGAGAATACCACGGAAGCGTTGCTCCGCTACCTTCGGGATACGGAATACCGCGACGCCGTCCACGACGGTCTTCGTGTTGCAAGAGAGGGGATGGGAGCTCCCGGAGCGCTTGCATTCTGGGCGGAACTCATTCTGTCAAGAAATGTCGGAGCATCGAGTCGGGAGCGACGAACGCAGGAGGAGGCGACCCGGTGAGTAGACATGCCGTCCTCCTGACCAACGGCCCCGGAGAGCTCTGGGGGTGGGTTCGCCCCTTTGCCGCGGAGCTGCTTCGCCGCCGGTGGGACGTATCGCTCAGAATTCTTCCCTGCCAGTTCGCGTCGGGGGAAGAGCGTCGCATCGCGCTCTCTCTCGGATTTCCGGATGTCTCCGGACCGGAATCTTCTTTCCGGACGGCGATCTCTCTGCGGAAATGCGGAAAAGGAGCGAACGGAACCGCTCCCGACGCGGTGGTGCAGCTCGGCGGCGACCTCCTCTGGGGACGGATGCTCGCCGCGAGCGCCCGGGCGCCGCTCTTCTGTTACTCCTACGGGCGAAAAAACGGGATGGAGCGCTGCGCCGCCCTCTTTACCGCGTACAGGGAGATGGCGGAATCGATTGCCTCTTCCGGCGAGGGACAAACGCTGCAGCGGACAGGGCGTATTCTCGTCGCGGGCGATCTCGCCGCCGAGCTGCCGGATGCCGCGGTGAACCCACCCGACGGGGAAGGCCGCATACCTTCGGGCCGTCCCGGAGTCGCCTTCTTCCCCGGAAGTCGGGAACACATCAGGGAGTACGCCGTACCGCTGATACGCGAGACTGCGGCTGAGCTGCGGGAGTCATTTCCGTCGCTTGACGCCCGTATCATCCTTTCTCCCTTCGCCTCGCCCGGAGAGGAAGAAGCGTTCCATCGCTCCGGGGACTTGACCCCTGTGCGAGGCGGAAGCAAAGAGTCGCTTCGCGGCGTCGACTTCGCGGTGACGCAGCCGGGGACGAACACGCTCGAACTGATGCACTGTTCCGTTCCCTTTCTCGTCGCCGTTCCGTTTTCTTCCCTTCGCCATATTCCGCTGCCCGGCGTCGCCGGAGCGCTGGCGAAGATTCCGCTGGTCGGCCCTGCGCTGCGTGAAGCCGTCCTCAAGGCGAAGGGGCGTCGTACCGGGTTTCTGGCGTGGCCGAATCGCCTCGCGGGGCGTGAAGTCGTCGACGAAATGATCGGCGAGATTTCCGCGCGGGATGTCGCCGGGAGAGTCGAAAAGCGTCTCCTGGATGAAGAGTACCTCTCCCGGACGAAAAAGACGCTCGCCGCGCTCTCTTCCTCCGCGCCCCGGAACGCCGCCGCCTTCATGGCGGACCATATCGAAAGGATGCTTGCTGAACGATGACCCCCGAAGAGAAAACCGCCTCGCCGTCTCCGTATCTTCGGCTGCTCGCCTACGCCCGCCCCTACTCCCGCAGGTTTTTTCTCGCGCTGGGGTGCATGGTGGCGGCCTCGGCGTGCAACGTCGTGCCGCCCTGGCTGCTCAAGAACGTCGTGGACGACGTCCTGATCGCCAAGAACCTTGCCATGCTCAACGCGCTCCCCTTCATCCTCGTGGCGCTCTTCGCCGGGAAAGGGATCGCCTCGTACGGGCACCAGTACCTGATGAACTGGGTAGGGCAAAACGTCGTGATGGATCTGCGCCTTCGACTCTACGACCATCTCCAGCGGATGTCGCTGAAATATCTCTACGGGAAGCGTCTCGGGGAGCTGATGTCGCGGATCACGAACGACGTCACCATTCTCCAGAATCTGGTCACGTCCGTACTGGTCAACCTCGTCGTGCAGGCGGCGACCTTCTTGGGAATGATCGGCTTTCTCCTGTACATCAACTGGAAACTCACGCTCATCACCTTCGCCATTCTCCCGATGACCGTGCTCATCCTCGACCGTGCCGCGAAGAAACTCCGCGGGGTGGGGCACGCCATACAAAGCGAGCTGGCGACGCTCTCCTCGGTCGTGCAGGAGGCATTCGGGGCGATCCGGATCGTGCGTTCCTTCGCGACCGAAGATCTGGAGCTCGCCCGGTTCAGGAACAGCAACCGCGACAACTTCCGCGCGGTGATGCACGGCGTCCAGGTGCAGTCGGCCCTCGCCGGGATCATCGAGGTCGTCCTCATCGGGGCGCTCGCGCTCATCCTTTGGCTCGGGGGAAAGGACGTCGTCGGAGGCGAACTCACTCCGGGCGAACTGATCGCCTTCCTCGGCTATCTGGGATTCCTCGTGCAGCCCATTCGTGTGTTCACCTCGGTGGTCGGTTCCATGCAGATAGGGCTTGCCGCCACGGACAGGATATTCGCCCTGCTCGACGCGCCGGAGGACATCGTCTCGCCGGACAACCCGGCGCCGCTCGGGGCGATCGAGGGAAGCGTCACATTCAGGCACGTTTGTTTTTCGTACGTCAAGGGGCAGGAAGTCCTCAAGGGAATCAACCTCGACGTCCGCCCCGGAGAGAAGATCGCCATCGTGGGCCCGACCGGCTCCGGCAAGTCGACGCTCGCCGATCTCATTCCCCGCTTCTACGATCCCGACGCCGGCACGGTCTCCGTCGACGGCACGGATGTGCGCACCGTCGATCTTCGGGAGCTTCGAAAACAGATCGGCGTGGTGCATCAGGATTCGCTGCTGCTTCGCGGCTCCATAGCCTTCAACATCTCGTACGGTTTGCCCGGGCTTTCTCCGGAGGAAATCGTCAAAGCCGCGGAAATAGCGGGAATTCACTCTTTCATAGAATCCCTTCCCAATGGATACGACACCGAAGTCGGCGAGCGGGGCGTTACGCTCAGCGGCGGGCAGAGGCAGCGCATCGCCATCGCCAGGGCCGTTGTGCGGAATCCGCGGATCCTCATCCTCGACGAGGCGACGTCCTCCCTCGACATGGAGGTCGAGCGGCTTGTCCAGAAGGCGATGAACAAGGCCATGGAGGGGCGGACCTCTTTTGTCATCGCGCATCGTCTCTCAACTGTCCGGAACGCGGACAGGATCGTCGTGCTCGACGACGGGCGCATCGCCGAACAGGGATCGCACGAAGAGCTGCTCGCGCGCAACGGTCTCTATCACCGTATGTGCGCGCTCGGGGAGACGCCTTCTCCATGAGTGGCGCAGGAGAGGTGCGAAGCCGTTTCTCTCCGGCGAAGGCGCTCCAAAACGTCCGCGCTTCGGTCGGCGTCGCCCTGGGAAGCTATCTCTCCTTCGCCCGCGGGGAGACGCGCTTTTCTCCGTGGATTCTCGTCTATCCGTTCGGCCTGATCGCACGAACAGTTGTCGCCGTAAGGAACTTCGCTTTCGATCACGGTTTGATCCGTTCGGAAGAACCCCCTCTCCCGGTGGTGAGCGTCGGAAACATCACGCTGGGAGGGACGAACAAGACGCCGTTCGTCGAGATGCTCTGCCGTATGTTCAAGGAAGCCGGCCTAACGCCGGGCATCATCAGCAGAGGGTACGGAGGACGGACTGTCGATCCCGTGGTGATCACCGCGGAGGAGATCTCCTCCGCGGCGGCTTCCGAGCGGACGCTCTCCCGATACAGAGATCTGGTCGGCGACGAGCCGCTCCTTCTGGCCTCGCGCCTTCCGGGAGTGCCGGTGGCGGTCTCGAAAGACCGCCTGCGCGACGTCGACGTTCTGTCGGAGCGGAACGTGCAGTTGATCGTGGCCGACGACGCCTTCCAGCACCGGAGGATGGGGCGCGACGCGGACATCGTGCTCGTCGACGCGTGCTGCCCTTTCGGCAACGGGTGGATAGCCCCGGCCGGCATTCTCAGAGAATCGCCGTCGGTGCTTTCGAGGGCGTCCGCAGTCGTCGTCACCAAATCGGAGCAGGTGGAGCCCGAATGTCTTGAGCGTCTTGTCGAGGATCTCTCGCGCTTCGTCCCGAAGGAACGTCTGTTCTTCTCGCGCATCTCGCTGCTCGCCTGGAGACGGTGGAACGGCGGGTGGAAAGACGCGCCCGGAGAACGGCCGGACTCGGTGCTCGCGTTTTCGGCCATCGGCAGTCCCGAGAGCTTTCGTCGTTCTCTGGAAGCCGGAGGCGTCGAGATTCTGAAAGAGCATCGCTTTAAAGATCACTACCGCTACCGGGTGGAGGACATGGCCGCGCTGGAGGCTTCTCTGGAGGAGTCCGGCGCGTCGTGCATGGTCTGCACCGAAAAGGACGTCTACAATCTCCCGCAGGCGTGGCGCGCAACACGAGATATCATGGTTCCGTTCATCTCCACCGTGCTCGACGAGGAGACGCGATTCAGGGAGTGTCTGCTGGAAGCCCTGCGCCCCCGGATGGTGGTCGCGTCCAACGGATACGGCGAAGACTCGATGGGCGTGCTGCTCGCCAGGAAGCTCAAGGAGCGTTTCCCGTCCGCGTCGGTTTCGGCGTTCCCCATCGTCGGCAGGGGCGAGCACTACCTGAAGGAGGGGATCGCGATCGACTCGGTTCCCTCCGACTCGCCGAGCGGCGGCGTGATCAAGTACCGGTTCGCCGACCTCTGGCGGGATCTACGCTCCGGTCTCCTTCGTTCCATAGCCCGGCAGATGGGGGCGTGGAAGCTGCTCCGCGGGCGCATCAGGACCCCGCTGTGCGTCGGCGACGTCTATTTGCTGCTGCACGCGCTCTTCGGCCAGGGACAGCTTCCCGTCCTCATCGCGACGGCGAAGACCGTCTACCTCAGCGGCCACTGGAGGCTCGAACGCTTTCTGATCAAGCACAGGAGCCGGATGGCGTGGACCCGGGACCGGGATACCGCCGAGGAGCTGCGGCGCTCGGGCGTTCTCGCATGCTTCGACGGCAATCCCATAATGGACATTACATGTGATAATACTATCGAGCCGGTTTCCTGGGGAAGGGAGGACGTTCCGAGAATTCTTCTTCTTCCCGGGAGCAGACGGCGTGCGTACGACGACCTGGTGCTTTTGTTGCAGGCCGTGGAATGCATACACGCGATGCTGCCGGAGGGAGCGTCGTACCTTATGGTCGTCGCGCCCACCCTCGACATGGAAAAGCTGTTGAAAGCCTGCGAAGGCGTTCCCGCGACGGAGGAAGGGCGGTGGACCGCGTACGGAGAAGAAGGCGACCCGGGAGTGCGGAAAGGAACCTGCGAAATCCGCTTCTTCTTCGGTCCGCTTCCGGCGGTTGCCGGAAGCGCGCATCTTCTCGTCGGGCTCGGAGGGACCGCGAATCAGGTGTGCGCCGGAATGGGAGTTCCCGTGGTCTCCATCGAAGAGAAGGGGAAGTTCGTCCAAAAAAAACTCCTCGGCGAGTCCGAGGTCCTTGTCCCCCCGGAGCCGCGGGCGCTTGCGGAAGCCGCGGTGCGCATCCTCATGGACGAACCGCTCCGCTTGCGTATGGCAGCCGAAGGAATGGCGCGGCTGGGAGGACCGGGAGCCCTGGACAAGGTCGTGGAGTACGCGGCCTCCAGGATGGGGTGGGAACTGCGGGTCCGTCTGTATGAAACGCTCGCTGAACGCTGGGGCGCGTCCGAAGGAAGGCGTCCGTAACTGTTTTGCGGGTTGATTATTGAGAATCAGGAGATGATGCTGCAGTGAATGCTTCTTCATGCGCCTCGGAGCGCTTCCCCGCTTCCGATGAAACGTGCCTTTGCGTGGACGCGGTCGTCCGCATAGCGGATACCTCGCCCGAGGAACGGTGGGATTTTTCGATAGGGAAAGGGGAGCTGACGCTCATCGCCGGTCCCTGCTCCCTGGAGACTCCCGAATTGGGGCTCGAGATCGCCGAAACGGTACGGGACATCTGCGCGTCCCTCGGGGTGCGCTATATCTTCAAGGCCTCCTTCGACAAGGCGAACCGCACCTCGCTGTCCGGTTTTCGCGGTCCGGGGCTCGACGCCGGCCTTGAACAGCTCGCGGAGATACGCCGCAAGGCGTCGGTCCCGGTGCTCACGGATATTCACGAATCCTGGCAGGCAGAGCCCGCGGCACGCGCCGTCGACGTCCTGCAGATTCCGGCGTTCCTCTGCCGTCAAACCGACCTGCTGCTCGCCGCAGCCGCGACCGGAAAGCCGCTCAACGTGAAAAAAGCGCAGTTTCTAGCCCCCGGCGACATGAAGCACGTGGTGGAGAAGTGCCGCCAGGGCGGGTGCTCCGGCCTGATTCTCTGTGAACGCGGCACCTTCATGGGGTACGGCCAGCTCGTGGTGGATATGCGCTCCCTGCCTCTCATGCGCGCCCTCGGGTGTCCGGTCGTCTTCGACGCGACGCACAGCGTCCAGATGCCCGGCGCCGCGGGCGGGGCGAGCGGCGGCGACAGACGTTTCGTCCTCCCGCTCGCCAGGAGCGCCGTCGCGGCAGGGATCGACGCGCTTTTCCTGGAGACGCACCCCCGGCCGGAAAAGGCGAAGAGCGACGGTCCGAACCTCGTCCCGCTGAAGAAGATGCGTTTCCTCCTCGAACAGCTCGCCGAACTGCACGCCTTCGTCCGCGACCGATTCGGACACGCCTCTCTGGAGTGGGCCGACGAAGCCGCTTCCGAAGGCGAAGGGGGACGCTGAGATGTTTTGCCTTCCATGGGAACGCGAAGGACGATGTCTCTCCGACATCGAACTTCTTGAAGCGGGAAAAGGGATTCTGCGCGCCGAGGCGGCCGAGATCGAGAGAGCCGCGCAGCGAACGGGCATGGAGCTGGTGAAGGCCGCGCGGATCGTGCACT
>Ga0334886_1002163_pt1 | contig 20431 bp, 16 predicted proteins | sample GraSluR1_MG_9_FD_207232 | JGI IMG/M metagenome (GOLD analysis project Ga0334886, IMG submission 207232) | Sludge microbial communities from methane-producing bioreactor in Wageningen University, Netherlands - Granular Sludge_27_06-R1 | ecosystem: Engineered > Bioreactor > Anaerobic >... | reverse complement strand
CATCGTGCGACAAGGCGGGCGAGACGCCCGCCCTCCACACTCTGTCAAGCCTTACATCAAGAAGACGCGACAACACATGGAGCGCGGACGACTCGTCCGCGCAACGCTGCGCAGCAGCGTCCTGGCCACGATACGTCACGTACTGTCAAGTATCCGTTCCTCCACATTGCTTCGGCTGGCGTTCCCACGGAATGTGGAGCGTCGCATCAGGGGCAGCAAGATAGCGGGCGCTGCTGAACGGCCAGTCCTGTGGCCGCTCTGCGAGACCGGCCAGTACGGGGTTATCGTGAACATAGCGCACGGCCCGCTCAAGGTGCCGCTCGTCGCGAATGTAGCGGTCGTAGTAGTCTTTCTGCCAGAAAGTGCCGGAGCGATCCAGGAGGTCGTTCGCCCGGTGTGCCGTGTAGCTCTTCCAGCTTTGCACGATAGACGCCAGGGTATATCCCTGCATCGTCTCGGCCAACACATGCACATGATTCGGCATCACGACCCAGGCCAGCATGCAGTAACGCTCGCCGTCAAAGAACAAGAGCGTGCGCTCGACCAGGCTTGCGACACTCGGATCGCGCAGTGCACACGAGCCGTGGCCTGCATCCAAGTGCATCTGGAAATGATTCTGCCGACGCACCGAACTGCCCGGCGCGTACCTTTCCAGGCGATCCCAGTATGCCTTGGGGAGGCTGTCTGCCAAGCGAAACGTGATCGCCTGTACCTGACCCGGCGCATCGAAATGGGGCAATTGACCTCGCGAATACCAGCCCTTGTGCTGTATCTGAACGCTCACCTTTGCAGCCTCCACTGCCCAGATCATACCGAACCCGTTACGTCGGCAGTATATGCCATTAGGCGGTCACGATCTAGTCAAGGCGCAAGGGCGGGCGTCTCGCCCGCCCTCCACACTCTGGCGAGCCCTACACCTAGAGGACGCGACAACACATGGAGCGCGGACGACTCGTCCGCGCAACGCTGCGCAGCAGCGTCCTGGCCGTAGGCCGGTTCAGCCACAAGACGACGTCTATCGTCGCCAATTTGTACCGCATCGTGCGACAAGGCGGGCGAGACGCCCGCCCTCCACACTCTGTCAAGCCTTACATCAAGAAGACGCGACAACACATGGAGCGCGGACGACTCGTCCGCGCAACGCTGCGCAGCAGCGTCCTGGCCGTAGGCCGGTTCAGCCACAAGGCGACGCATATCGTCGCCAACTTGTGCCGTATCGGGCGACAAGGCGGGCGTCTCGCCCGCCCTCCAACCGTGGCAGGGCCAGGGCTCGCCCGCGCTCCATGGCTCCATGTTTCGCACGTCCACCGTCCCACAGCTCCCAGGAGGTTCCCATGTCCACCCTCAGCGAACTCGTCGCCCTGGTCGCCGCCGACCTCCAAGACCCCGACCACCTCACCTGGTCGGCGGAGGACCACACCAACAATATCCGCCGCGCCCTGGCCCAGTACACCACCCTCAACCCGCACCGCGCCAGCGCCCTGCTGGACGCCGTCCTCGGCCAGCGCGAATACGACATTGCCGCGCTGGGCGCCCTGAGCATCATGGACCTCTGGCATCCCTACGACCCCGACGCCCCCGCCCATCCACCGCAGCGCCCTCCCTTCTCTCTGTTGAGTCAGGATACTCTGTATATTGAGGGTGATGCGCTGCCCTCGGGCGGCAAGCTGCGCCTGTTCTACCTGGCGCAGCACACCATCTCCGGGCTGGATGGGGCTGCGGCCACGACCCTGGATGCCGCCGGGGAGGAGCTGATCGTCCTGCTGGCTACCGCCTCCGCGGCCATGCAGCGCTGCCAGGCCGCCATCGGCAAGGTCACCGTCACCGGCTGGACGCCCCAGCAACTGCTGGCCTGGGCCGGTGCGCGTCAGGCTGACGCCGCACGCGCCTGGGATGCCTTGCGCCAACGCCTGGCCCTCTCGGGGGATGCCCGTGTCTCCTGGGACATTCCGGCATAAGGGAGCCTTCCATGAGCGACACCCACATCATCCGGGCCCTGGTCGAGTCCTATGATCCGATGGCCCATACCGCCACTGTGCGCCCTTTGGGGCACCCCACCGCCACCCTACAGGATACGCCCGTCAGCGCCGACGTGCCCGGCGAGCTGGTGTTGCCGGGCGCGCATGTCCTGGTGCTGCTCTTTGGCGATGTGGGCCAGGTGGTGTTGGCCCCCTATGGGGAGCTACCCCTATACCCTCCCTCCGGCGCAGCGGACTATAACACGTTCTACATGCTCACCGCGCCCGAGGGCATGGCCTATGCGCCCCATCCCTACCTGTCGGTGCAACTTACGGTGGCCGTGTATAGCTACTTTTGGGTCCAGTTCGCGGGCGCGTACGTCGCCCAGAATACCCGCTCGTGGAACCTGATCTGCCGCACGTTGATCAACGGCGCGCCCACGGGCGTCACCAGCGTGGTGGACAAGGTGGTTGTGGGCGGCTGGTACCAGGTGGGCATGGCCTTTCGCACCATCGAGAGCTATGCCCCTGGCGGGTACACCTTTCAGATGGGGTTCATGCAGCAACAAGCTGGCGATCAGGTGCGCCCGGCGGGGGTGCATCTCTCGGTGCTGGCGCTGCCCGCCCCGCCGCCCGCCTGATCCCCCAAGTCGCAAGGTCGCAAGACGAGAATTGCGAAACGAACCCATTTTCACGAGCAGAGCTGGCGCGTGCGCCGTACCTGCTCGGAGGAGGCCCCATGCAGCCCATCACCCCCACCTTGCTACACGCGGCCTGCTCTTGGCAGGCTGAACCCATCGTGCAGGCCATCATCGAGGACCGGCGCATCCGCTGGCGCGCGCTGCACGATTGGCCCGCCGGCCCTGACGCGGGGCCCGTGGCCCAATACAACAACGGCTCTATCACCCTGCGCATGGTCGCAGATGAGGCAGGGCGCATCTGGATGGCCCGGGTGTGGGACCATGGCGATCCCGACGCGTGGGAAAGCTGGACCCTGGTAGCCGGCGACGCCCACAGCGCCTGCGACCTGGCCGTGGCCTGGATCGCGCCCTATACCTGGCTGTTGGTCTACGAGGGCGCCGTCGGCCACCAGGTGTTGGCGCGCATCTCGACGGACAACGGCCTCACGTGGCCGGCCCCCGCGACGCTGCATGTCGCCGCCCAGGCGCCCTGGCTGGCCGCCTGGGGCGCCTGGGCCTTTGTGCTGGAGGATCAGCTCCACGCCTACCGCTGGACCGGCGCCGCGTGGAGCGGCCCTCACACCCTGGGAGACATGGCCACCCCCGACCCTGGCGGCGTGGCCGCCTACCATGACCCAGACGCGCAACTGGCCCACATCCTGTATAGCAGCGGCGGCCAGTTGCACAAGGTAGAGTTGCACACCGGCGGCGCGTCGCCCGCCTACACCACGCCCCGCATCCTGGCCCCCGGCGGCGACCAGGCGGGCGCTGCGCCGGCCCGCATCGTGCTGCCCAGCCTCGCCTGGGTGGCGGATCTCGGCCTGGTGGCCACCTGGGTCGAGCGCCACACAGGGGCGCTGTCGGGCTGGGGGCTGCCCGTCAGCGCCGTGGCCCGCGACGATGCCGCCCAGCACTTTGGCCAGCTCTGTCCCCTGGCCGAGCCCCAGGTCTCCTCGCAGCGCTGGTCGCTGGCCTATGGCAGCCAGGCCAAGGTGCTCTATGCGGGCAATCGCCGCCGCATCGTCAGCGCGCCGGTGTTCGACGTGGATATCCGCGGTTGGATGCGCCTGGGCCCCGCCGATGCCCTGTCCTATCGGCGTGTGGCCGAGGGCCACGAGCCTGGCGCCCTGACCGTCGAGCTGCTCGATCCGGCCCTGGCCTACCGCAACCCTGGCGACACAGCCTCGGCGGCCCGCGCCATCAAGCCGCTGTCGGCGGTGCGGATGCGACGCGGCTATCGCACGGCGGCGGGCATCGAGACCGTGGATACGCCCAACTACTATATCACCTCGGCGACCCTGAGCGAGGGCCAGGGGGCGGGCCACCTGTGTATCCGGGCGACGGACGTTTACGGCCTGTTGGCCCTCTGGCGACCTGTCGAGTCTATCCAATGGTACGGGCGTTCTGTCGCGTGGCTGCTGGAGGAGGTCTGTGGGCGGGTGGGGCTGCGAGTGGCCATCGAGGGGGCGCCCGGGCTGCAAGATACCTTGCCCCATTTCAGTCTGCACCCGCACCAGAGCGCGCTGACGGCGGTGCAAGCCTTGCTGCGCCTGGGCCGGGCCGTGGCGCGGCCTGCCGCCGATGACACGCTGCGTGTGCTCGCCTATCCGCCTTCGCAACAGGTGGCGCCACAGATCGGGGCGGCGGGCGAGGTGCGCGAGGCGACCTATGGCTGCGCCCGCTACCCGTATACCCATGCGCGCATCGCCTCCGAGGCGCATGACGCCTACGCCGAGGCCGAGTGTGTGGCGGCCTCGCAGGCGATGGGCCAGCGCTTTTCCTACGTGCTGGAGGACAATCGGGTGGCGAGCGAGGCGATGGCAGCCGGGATCGCGACACATATCCTGGGCCTGGCCGCGCTCTATGGCAGAGCGGACCAGGCGACGATCCCCCTGCGGCCTGATTTGGAGATCTGGGATGCGGTAACGCTCCTGGCCGACGAGGCAGCCATCCCTGCAAGCGCCGGCGCGCGGGTGGTCGCGCGGCTCGTCGAGGAGGCCGCGCCTGTGCGCAACCGCCATGTCACCCAGCTTACGCTGGGCGCAACGCCGCCGGACTAGTCATCCAGGTGTTTGATGCGGGCGTACGAAAAGTTGTCCTCGTCGTACCGGGCGTAAGCCGTATAGCCCAGATCCAGCTCGTCGTCGTCCTCATCATCGAGGTCGTCGTCTTCGGGCTCGTCGTCGTCTTCGTGCCAGACCTCGAACCCGTCGCCATAGTCGTCGTCGCCATCGTCGTCATCGAGCCCGGTCTCGTCCCCCTCCCAGGGCCAATCCAGCTCGATGGGGTGCAGGCCGACCACCTCCAGACGCACGCCGCAGGTGCGGCAACGCACGATATCGCCGATATCCGGCGTTTCGGGCATATAGATCTCTTCGTCACACTGGGGACAGGTTGCATACGGCATAGGATCTTTCCTCACGCATAGAGCTTGCGAGATAACGCGCTCACAACCAGTATAAGGGAGAGGGCGCGTGGATAGCAAGTACTTGGAGACAGATTTTACGTCATGTATACGATCGCCGAGCCTGGATCAGCGCTTGCGCCGGCTCAGCCCTCGTTCTCCTCTTGGGACAAAGCGGTCTCCACCAGCCCAAGGCGCTCGGCCACGCCTGGCGCGTGGGCGTACCACTCGGCGTCGCGCGGCGCCAAGGCATAAGGCGGCTCGGAGCGTTTGCGCGGGTGCATCAGGGCAAAGCGCTCCAGCCGTTGCGCCAGCTCGGCGGCCAGGGCCTCGGCGGTGGCCTCGTCGCGATAGTCGGGATGAATCACCGCGTAGCAATCCACCAGTGGCTGATCGTTTTCCATCCGCACCGGCCCCAGCGCTCCCAGGGCCACGAGCTCGTCATCGTCGCCCAGGGCGATCACCGTCTCGCGCCAATCCCTTTCCAGGTCGGGCAGCAAGCGCGCCTCCAGCGCCTGGCGCTCCAACGGCAGGTCGGCCAGCGCGCTATCCGCCAGTGCGACGCGCAGCAGATGCAACACGGCGCCCAAATCGCTGGGCATGCATGGGCGGATCTCCAGGTCCAGGTCGCTGTCATCTTGTTCCACAAGGTGCTGCACCCAGGCGTACTTGCGGCGCAGTGTCGTGGGATAAAAGCTATTTAACACATCATAGTCCACGGCCTGGCCCCAACGGTGGTAGACGCGCGGGTCAATATACGCGCGCAGGCTGGTGTTGGGGTTCCAGCGGCGCTTGCGCTGGGCGATGGCGAGCTGGGCGCGGACCTTGCCCAGGGCATCCTCGGCGCGAGACAGCCGCTCCCTGGCGGCCTCGATGCGCCGCCGGGCCGCAGCCAGACGCTTGGCATAGCGCCGCCGCGCGGCCTTTTTGCGCTCCTCTGTGGCAGCATCCTCCTGGGCCTGCTGGGCCTCTTGCTGAAGGGCCTCACGCTGCGCGCGCAGCTCGGCCACCTGCTGGCGATAGCGCTCCACGCGCTCCTGGGCGCTGGCGATGCGCTGCTCATAGCGCTCGCGCGCGCTGGCCCAATTGCTCCGATCCTGCTTGGTGTGGTTGCACAGCTCTGCCGCTTCCAGGTTGGCGATGCTGGCCGCCTTCCACTTGCGATACTCGGGGTGCTCGCGCTTGACGCCCGAGGCGTCCAGGCTGCGCTCCACCGCCTTGGTGGCGTGGTAGGTGCGGAACATCTTGGCCGATAGCCGGGGGATGATCCCGGAGAGAAAGGCGTTCACATCCCGGCTGGCGATATCGGGAAAGAGCTGGGGCAGGGCCTGGCGCCCATTGCCGTCGTTGTCCACCGATCCACCGGAGGGACGCGCCTCGCGTATCAGCTCGGCCAGGTTGTCATAGACCACCTGGGGCGGCTGGATCGTCTTGTGCCACTCCACCGAGTCCTTGCCCAAAAAGCGGAACTCGACCCTGCCATCTTCGTGCAGCGTGACATGCTCGGGGCGCAACGTGGTGGCGCCCACCGTATCGGCCTCGTCGGCCTCTTTTTCGTCGCCCACGCGCAGGCAGAGGGTATCTATCAGGTAGCAGGCAGTGGCCACCATGCGGGCGCGGGGGTTCTCGGCCACCAAGCCGCGCTGGATCGCCTGGCGCACATCGTCCAGGCGGCCATCCAGCCGCAGCGCCTGGTCGAACTTGAGCGCTTCGCGGCGCTGCTTGACGGGCGCGGTATCGCTCAGCCAGATATACTTGAGCTTGCCGCTGAGCTTGTCTTTCCAGCGGGCCACCCAGAGCGATTCGGGCTGCCAGATCACCTCCGCCCAGTCGCCCTCCATCTCTTCCGGGTGTGGGCCATAGTTCAGGGTGATATCCTGCCGGCCGGCGCCCTCTTTCCAGCGCCCCCGCAACGGGTGTTGGCCGCGCCCCATAAAGATGCCGCTCGGCTCCACCATATAGGTGCCCAGCTCCACCCGCTGCCCGTTGACGATGGCATAGCCATAGCGGGCCTTGAGTTCCTCGCGCACCTGTCTGCGCGCCGCCGCCTGCGCCTTGCGCTCCTCTGGCGTCAGGGCCTCTTTTTGGCGGCGCTCCTCGTCCACCAGCGCGTAATAGGCGTCGAAATCCACCTCTTCCAGGTGCAAGGGCGGCTCGATGCCCAGCGCCTCGGAGAAATCCAGCATGAAATTGGCGACAAACACCTCATCCTGGACGTAGGCGGTGTCCTTTTTCCTGGCCCAGGCCAGGGCCATCTCTTCCTGCTTGGGCGTCAGCGCCATCCGCCGGCCACGGGCGACGATATAGAGTCCCGGCGGCTCGGGTGGATCGGGCACAATCACGCCGTTATGTACAAGCTGCTCTAGCAAGGGTATCCTGTTCTCCTGGTTCGATCTGCCGTTTTCACACGGCCTATTGTTTAGCATACCATGAGCCCGCCGTCTGACAAAAAACCGCTGGCGGGAGAGAGGTCTTCGGTAATCATCCAGATTAGGGGGATGCGTTCTTGACTATCCAGGCCGGTGATGCCTATCTCCTGCGATCGGCGGGCACACAGACTCGGCAATGGAGGGCGGGCGTCTCGCCCGCCCACGATGCGCAGCTTCGTCCGAAGCGCAGCACCGTCCGATGCGCAGCAGCGCCAAACTCCTTGGCCCGCCAACAGCGTCTTGATACTTTCTTAACAACCCGTGGCTACACTGAGGGCGACGGCGGGCGGGACGTGCGCAGCCCGCCCAAAGGAGGCATTGAGTGAACCGGATTCGGTCTGCCGGCGGGGTGGAACAGCAGGGGCCGTTCGCCCTCTCTCCCTACCCCCACGATACCGCCCTGGCCCAAGGCTTGCGCCAGTTCACTGCCGTGGGCCTGGCAGAGATCGAGACGCTGGCCCTGCTCAAACGCAGGGATACCAAGTATGTACTGCCTGCCTGGAGGCTTGTCGCGCTGTTGGAGGCGCTGTATGAGGACTATGCCCTGCTGGAAATCGAGGGCGTGCGCTGCCACCCCTATCAGACGTTGTACCTGGATACCCCCGACCTGGCTCTGTTTCGAATGCACCATAACGGCCGCCGCAAGCGCTACAAGGTGCGCTGCCGCAGCTATCTGGCTACCGACCGGTCATTCCTGGAGATCAAGCTGCACACCCGCAAACGCACCACCTGCAAGGTGCGCCGGGAGTTGGTGCGCCCTCTCACCCGGCTGACCCCCCAGGCCCGCGCCTTTGTGGCCCGCCAGCTCGCGGGCCAGTTCGGAGAGTTGCCCGAGTTGATCCCTACCCTGGGCAACGACTTTCGCCGCATCACCCTCGCCAGCGAGCGCCATCAGGAACGTCTGACCCTCGACCTGGGCCTGCGCCTCTGGAGTGAGCGGGGCGCTGTCGGCCTAAGCGGCGTGGTGATCGCCGAAATCAAGCAGGCGCGCCCCTGCCGCGATGCGCCCTTTGTGAGGCAGATGCGCGCCTGGGGGCAGCGGCCCACCAGCCTGAGCAAGTACTGTCTGGGCATCTCGCTGCTTTGGCCTCAAGAGCGACATAACCTTTTCAGCCGCCAATTGCGGCTGGTGCAGCAGTGCAACAAAGGAGAACTCGATGTGGAATGGATTCGCTAGTTTTGCAGCCGGGGCCCTGTTCAACCTGGCGGTAGCCACGCTGATCGTGCGCCTGATCTACTACCCCGCCACCCAGGAAAAGAACTATGTCTTTACGTTCATTGCCTTCAACACCATCCTGTACTTTGTCATGGGCTTGCTGTCCGGCGCCCAGCTTGGCGTAGGCGTGGGGTTTGGGCTCTTTGCCATCTTTTCCGTCCTGCGCTACCGCACCGACCCGATCCCCATCCGCGAGATGACCTATCTCTTTGTGATCATCGCCCTGCCGGTGATCAACGCCCTGATGGTCTCGGCGGAGGATCTGCCGCACCTGCTGCTGGCGAACGCCTTGATGATCGCCATCCTGTACGCCCTGGAAAAAGGCTGGGGCTTTTGCTTTCAGGAGAGCAAAGAGATCACCTACGAGAGGATCGGCCTGATCACCCCGGAGAAACGCGAGCTCTTGCTGGCCGATCTGCGCGCCCGTACCGGCCTGCCCGTGCACACCGTGGATGTCACCTCCATTGATCTGGTGAACGACACCGCCGTGCTCAGGGTCTATTACCGTGAGCCCCGCAGCCCTGCCCAGGCCCCCTGGGAGCGGGAGCAGCCCGAGGGCTCCGGCTGGCGCGCCGAGCCCTAGCACATGCAGGGCGAACCCATGACCCATGCGCTCCGCCGTGCGTATGGGCTCCGATGCTGGCGCAGGCGCAAACACAGGCGCGCCCTCTCATAGAGAGGGCGCGCCTGTGATCAACAGTCTGGGCTGCTTATCCCACCGGGCGGATGCGCGCCGCCATGTAGGGCTTGCCCGGCAGCGGGATCTCGGCGGCGTTGAGGAACGTCTCGGGCAGCGTCTTGCACGTCATCTCCCAGGTGTCAATCCAATCCACCCGGTAGGGCGTATCTTTGGGCAGGCCAAAGCCCCAGGCCGCCGGCTGGTGCGGCCCAAAGTAGAGCAGCCGGAAATCGCCGCAAGCGCCGCCCGCCACGCGACTCCAGACCCACTCCTTTTCCAGCGGGGTCAGGCCGCCGGGCAGCGTCTCTAGCACCTCGCGCAGGAACGCCAGGCGCAGCCAGCTCTCGCCCCGCAGATCGCCCCCCTTGGACCACCACAGCTCCTCTTCCGGGTTGAGGTAGGTCTCGCCGTGGCCCGCATAGCAGCCGTTGGCCGCCATCACCCAAAAGCGGTGCACCAGCTCTTGGGCCGAGATATTGCCCCAGGGCATGGGGACATTGCCCTCGTACTCGCACTCGTCATTGATCACCGGCTTGCCATAGGCGCGCCGCCACGCCTTGCACTCGTGCACAAAGGGGTTCTGAATGCACACATGGGTCACCCAGGGCTTGGTGTGGTCATAGTTGGCGTTCAGATCCCCGTTGTGGATCGAGCGCAGGTGGCCATAGGGGTCGCGCAGCGCCAGCTCCTGGAAAAAGGCATCCCAATGGCCCATCGTCTTCCAACCCAGGGTGAAATCGTACTCGTTGGCCAGCGACCACCACACGTTGCGATAGGCGGCCAGCCGCGCCACGATATAGCGCAGATAGTGCAGGTCGTCGGCGTGATCCATGCGCACATAGCCCCAGCGGTCGTAGGGGTGCCAGAGGATCAGGTCCACCTCGATGCCCAGCTCCCCCAATTGGCCGATGCGCTGCTCCAGATGCCGGAAAAAGGCCACGTTGGGCTGCGTATAGTCGTTCTCGCCCTCTTGGCTGCGCGCAAAGGGGTAAAGGGGCGGCTCGTTATGGTTGTAGATATAGTGCTTGGGGAACACCGTCATGCGCAGCTTGTTAAAGGGCGCGCCGCGCAGGCTCTCCAGCGTGCGCTCCTGTAGCTCCATAGGCTGGTGTAGCCACGCGTAGCAGGTGGTGCCCACCGGGTAATACGGCGTGCCGTCGGCAAAGGCGAAATGGTAGGTATCATGCACGCGCACGGGCCCGTGCACGCCGGGCTTTGCCGGGCCGCAGGTAAAGGTGTGGCGCTGCCCATCCAGCGCCGGCGCCGTGCTCTCTGCCACCACCTCCCACGGCCCCTCGGCATCGGGCATAAAGCGCACGCGATAGACCCCATCGCCATCGTAAAAGCCAGCCACCATCACCTGGCGGTCGCCCTGGGTGCAGCGCGCCCGCAGCCACACATCGCGGAACGGGTTGCCCTCGCGCGGGCCTTCCAGTGTCAGCTCCATGATGTCGTACTTGTGCACGGTTTCGCCGTTGGTCATATCATCTCCCCCTGTTGCTGGTGACCGGGCCATTCGCTCCTAAGCCAGCATCTCTAGCGCCAGCCGCGCATAGACCCGCGCGGCGGCGTACACATCCGCCAAGCGCACCTGATCGTCCACCGTGTGGGCATAGCGCTCCTCGCCGGGGCCAAAGCCGATGGTGGGGATGCCCGCCACCCCTGCCGTATAGACTCCGTCGGTGGAAAACTCCCAGCGGCCCAGGCGCGGCGCATAACCCAGCACCGTCTCGATGGTCTCGGCGGCCCGCCGCAAGAGCGGCTCGTCATCGGGCGTGATCCAATAAGGGAACACCTCGCGGGCCTCGGCCTCATAGCCGGTATAGCTCACACTGCGATAGATAGGGGCCTCCACCTCAGCCTGGATCGCCTCGCGGGTCAGGATGCGCCGCACCTCGGTCAACGCCTTGGCCTCCGTTTCGCCGATGGTCAGCCGCCGGTCAATGTGCACCAGGCAGTGATCGGGCACCACATTGTGGCTTCCGGCGCGGCTCTGGATCTCGGTGGCGGCCACGGTGCCCCGTCCCAGAAACGAGTCGCTCTGCAACTGGGGGGCCAGCAGTTGCAGCCCAAACACAAAGCGCGCCGCCTCATAGATGGCGTTGACGCCGCGCTCCGGCGCTGAGGCATGGCAACTCTGTCCCCGGACGATCACCTGCATCTCTATCCGGCCCCGCTGGCCCCGGGCGATCTGCAGGTTGGTCGCCTCGCCGATCACCACCCAATCGGGCCGCAGCCCGCCGACCTCGACAATGTGCCGCATGGCCAGCCCCTCGCAGGGCTCCTCCTGCACCACGCCCACGACGTACAGGCTGCCCGCCAACTGCTCTCGCAGCGGGACCAGCGCCCCGCCCGCATGGATCATGGCCGCCAGGCCGCCCTTCATATCCGACGCGCCGCGCCCATAGAGCACGCCATCGCGCACCAGCCCCGCATAGGGATCGTGGGGCCAGAAGGTGAGGTCGCCCACGTCCACCGTGTCCATGTGCCCGTTGAGCACCAGGCGCGGCCCCTCGTCCGGACCGATGCGCCCGATGACGTTGCCCATTGCGTCTACATGCACCGCGTCATAGCCCAGAGCGCGCATCTCGGCGGCCACCCGCTCTGCCACGGCGCCCTCCTGGGTGGATGGGCTGGGCGTGCGCACCAGATCGCATGTCAAGGCTTCCAGCGCTTCACGGTTGATGGACGGTTGTGTTGGCGGCATCATGGCTCCACTCTATGGTGCTGGGCGATGTCCGGGAATCACGGCCGGTGGCGGCTAGTAGGCCCCACTGCCAAACAGGACGGTTGGGATCGTCTTGAGAAGGATGCGCAGGTCCATCAAGGGCGACCAGTTCTCGATATAGTAGACATCCAGGAGCACCATCTCGTCAAAGGTGAGGTCGCTGCGCCCGCTCACCTGCCAGAGGCCGGTCAGCCCCGGCAACACCTGCAGGCGCTGGCAGTGCCAGGGCTCGTAGGCCTCGACCTCCGCCGGAATGGGGGGGCGAGGCCCGATGATGCTCATATCGCCCCGGAGCACGTTCCAGAGCTGCGGCAGCTCATCCAGGCTGAGACGTCGCAAAAAGCGCCCCACCCGCGTGCGTCGCGGATCGTCGCGAATCTTGAATATCGGGCCGCTGGCCTCGTTGCGGTTGCGCAGCTCGCTCAGCCGCGCCTCGGCATCGGAAAACATGGTGCGGAACTTGAGGCAGGTGAACTGACGTCGCCCCCGGCCCACGCGCGTCTGGCGAAAGATCACCGGCCCGGGCGAATCCAGTTTGATGGCGAGCGCCAGGATCAGAAAGAGGGGTGAGAGCAGCGCCAACCCCAGCGAGGCCATCACGAGATCGCTGATGCGCTTGAACAGCCGTTGCCAGCCCTGCAGGCTCGGTTGTTGCACGCCCAAGAGCGGGATGCCATCCAGGTTATCCACCACCACCGAGCTGAGGGCGATCTGGAACAGGTCGGGCACGATGCGCACCTGCACCTGGCTGCCCTGACAACTGCGCACGATCTGTAGGATCTTGCGATGGGACATCCAGGGCAGCGTGATAATCACCTGGTCCACGGGCGTTGTGCGGATCACCTCCGGCAGATCGTCGGTGGCCCCCAGCGACGGATAGGGGCCAATGGGGGCGCTGGCGCGCTCGGGGTCATCATCCACAAAGCCGACGATGCGATAGCCCAGCTCGGGGCGCGCCATCACGGCGCGCATCACCGAGCGCCCGATCTCGCCCGCGCCCACGATCAGCACATGCTCGACGCCTTTGCCCCGCCGGTGGCGCGCATTGATCACGGCCCGTTCGACCCAGCGCGCCGCCCCCAGCAGCCCCAGCGCCGCTACGCCGGTATAGCCAAAGATCAACCGCGAATAGAAGGATGGCCCGGTTAGGAACACGATCACGATCACCGTTGCGATGGCCACCAGGGTGCTGCGAAACACAATGTACAGTTCATCCAGCAGGGTACGCCCACGTTCAGCCCGATAGGCGCCTTCGAGCCAGTATACCAGGAGCAGGGTCAGGGTCTGCATGACAATGCTGGGGATATAGACGCGCAGCGGCACCAGATAGGCGGGCTCGACCTCGCGAAACCATTGCAGCCCATAGCGCACCCAATAGGCCAGCAGAAACGCCAGCACGAACAAGAGCAGATCCACGACGGGCTTGAGATAGCGCCACCGGTTCGGGCGCAGCGTGGGGGAGCTATGCTTCGTCATGCAGCACCTGATGATAGAGCTCGGCCGTGGCGCGCGCCGTGGCCAGCCAGCTCAACCCTTGGGCGCGCAGCAGGCCCGCTTCGCGCAGCGCAGCCCTCCGAGCGGGCGCTTCCAGCAGCTCGGCTATGGCCTCCGCCCACAAGTCGGGGTCGTCGGGCGGCAACTGCACCCCGGCCTCCCCCACCACCTCCGGCAGCGACGACTGGTCGGAGACGATCACCGGCGCGCCGCAGGCCATGGCCTCCAGCGGCGGCAGCCCAAAGCCCTCATAGCGCGAAGGATAGACGAACAGCTCGGCGGCGCTGTACCAGAGGGGCAGCTCGTCATCGGGCACGAACCCGGGGAACTGCACCCGCTCCTGCAAGCCCAGGGCCTGCACGCGGGCATCCAGCGTCTCGTAGAACCAGCCCTTGCCCCCGGCGATCACCAGGCGATGCGGCAGATCCGTCCGCTCGCACAGCCGCGCCATCGCTTCCAGCAGCAGGAGAATGTTCTTGCGCGGCTCTAGCGTGGCGATGCATAGGATGAACCGCTCCGGCAGGCCATAGCGCGCCCGCAAGGCTGCCAGCCGCCCCGCATCCTCGACCGGCTGCATCTCGGGGCCGACGCCCGGATAGATCACGTCCACGCGGCTGCGGCTCAGGCCCAGGATCTCTTGCATATCGCGCCGCGTGCTCTGCGAATCGGCGATCAGGCGAGCGGCGCGCTGGGCCGAAAGTCGCGTAAAGCGTTGCAGGTACAGACGGTTGCCCTTGGGGAATAGCTCGGGGTAGCGGAAAAAGCTCAGATCGTGGACGGTGACCACCAGGGGACGCGATGTGGCCAGCGGCCCCACATAGACCGGCGCATGCACCAGGTCCACCTTGTCTCTGCGCAGGGCCCAAGGCTGGGCCGCTTGCTCCCACAGGATGCGCGCAGGAGGGCGCTCGGTGCGCCAGGGCGAAACCCGCATCTGCCAGCCGCGCACACGCAGATCGGGGTCGCCCGTATAGGCGACATACGCCAGCGAATCATCTACCAGGGGCAGGTGCGTCATCAGGCCGTGGATGTACCGGCTCACCCCCGCGTTGCGGTAGGTGAGGGAACGCGACAACAGATGGGCGTTCAGCCCAACTGTGGGTCGCTGGGCGGCCGCGCGTGGCCGTTCGGTGGATTGGATGTCGTTATCCATATCGGCACGATTGTAGCAGCAGACCCGCAATGAGCCAAGTCCTGTCGCGGCGTCAAAGCCATTTCCCCGCCCCACGCCGCCCGCGAGACCCCGACCGTCCTTGCCTGGAGGCCGGGTGTCTCGCCCGCCCTGTTGGGGCGAGGCATGCCTCGCCCCTGCTTCCGAGACCCTGTGGAGCGCAGGCTGCCCCACGCTGCCCGGGAGGCCCCGACCCGTCCGCGTCCGGTGGAGGGCGGGCGTCTCGCCCGCCCTGTTGGGGCGAGGCATGCCTCGCCCCTGCCCTCCGAGACCCTGTAGAGCGCAGGCTGCCCCACGCCGCCCGCGAGACCCCGACCGTCCTTGCCTGGAGGCCGAGCGTCTCGCCCGCCCTGTTGGGGCGAGGCATGCCTCGCCCCTGCGCCGTCCCCTACACCTCGCTTACCGCCACCGGGCGCCCCAGCTCGAGGGAGCGCTGTGCCGCCAGGCCCAGGACGAGCGCAGCGCGCCCGTCGGCGCCATCCGGCGTGGGCGGCGCGCCCGCCTGCATGGCCTCCACAAAGGCGCCCATCTCTCGGCGGTAGCTCTCGGCATAGCGCTCCAGAAAGAAATGCAGCGGCAGATCGCGCCGGATCTGCTCCGCCGTCCGAAAGGTGACCTCGTTGGGATAGAGGTTCTCTGTCGAGAGGGCGCCCCGGCTGCCGAACACCTCGGCGCGCTGGTCATAGCCATAGACCGCCTGGCGGCTGTTGTCTATCGTCGCCAGCACGCCGTTCTCGAAGGTCAGCGCCGTCAGGGCCGTGTCAATATCGCCCGCCGCCCCGATCTCGGGCGAGATGCGCGCCGCGCCCTGGGCATAGACCGAGCGCACCTCGGCGCCCACCAGAAAGCGGGCCATGTCCAGATCGTGGATGGTCATATCCAGGAATAGGCCGCCCGAAGAGCGCACATAGCTGATGGGCGGCGGGGCCGGGTCGCGGCTGACGATGTGCAGCAGGTGAATCTCGCCCACGGCGCCCTGGGCGATGGCCTCCCGCAGCCGCGCATAGGTGGGATCGTAGCGCCGGTTCATGCCCACCTGCAACCGCACCCCGGCGCGGGCCACGGCCCCCAGGGCGGTATCGGTCTGAGCCAGGTCCAGGGCGATGGGCTTTTCCACAAAGAGCTGCTTGCCCGCCGCTGCCCCGGCCTGGATCCACCTTGCGTGGCTATCGGTGGGCGAGCAGATCAGCAGCGCCCCGATCTGCGGGTCCTCCAGCAGCTCGGCGGCCTCCCCCGTGGCCCGTGGGATGCCCAGGCGCGCCGCAACCTGCTCGGCCGCGGCCGGGTTCGCGTCGGCGATGGCCAACACCCGCGCCTGCGGCACATGGTGCATCAGGGCCTCGGCCCGCAACGCCCCCATGCGCCCCGCCCCAATGATCCCGATCCCTAGAGTACCGCCCTGCCGCTCTCCCATGTTCACAACCCCAACCCTCGCATATAGGCCCGGTTGCGCCGGGCGCTCTCGAGCGGCGCGCCCATGCCGGGCAGCACATCCTGTTCCACCACGATCCAGCCCGCATAGCCCGTCGCTCGCAGCGCCTCGCCCACGGCGGCGAAATCCACGCTCCCCTGGCCCAGCTCGCAAAAGACCCCCTGGCGCACCGCCTGCAAGTAATCCCAGCCCTGGGCCGCCGCCTGGGCCGCTATGGCGGGGTGGCAGTCCTTCCAGTGCACATGCCAGATGCGCGCGCCATAGCGGCCCAGCAAGGCCAGCGGGTCGCCGCCGCCGAACGTGGCGTGCCCCGTATCCAGGCAGAGCCCCAGCAGCGCCGGATCGGTCAGCGCCATCAGGCGCTCGATCTCGGCGGGGGTCTCTACATAGCCGCCGCAGTGGTGGTGGAACACAGTGCGCAGGCCGGTCCCGGCGCGCACGGCCCCGGCAATGGTCTCGGCGCCCCGGGCAAAGATGCGCCAATGGGCATCGCTCAGGCCCATTGCGGGGGTCACGCGGCCTGCGTTCTGGGTGCGCTCCGCCACCGTGCCATTGTCGTCGGCCAGCACCACATACGGCTCCGGCCCCTCCGCAGCGCGCAGCAGCCGCGCCACACGCAGGGCGCGCCCAATCCCCTCGGCATGGGCCTCGGGGCGGGCCAGCGCCACGGGCACAAAGGCGCCCACCAGGGCCAGCCCACGGGACGCCAGGGCCGCCCGCAGCGCGTCCGGCTCGGTGGGCATAAAGCCCCAATCGCCCAGCTCCGTGCCCACATAGCCCGCCCCGGCGATCTCGTCCAGCACCTGCTCATAGCCGGGCGCCTCCCCGGCCAGGCCGAACTCGAGCACCCCCCAGGAGGCGGGCGTGTTGGCGACGCGAATGGCGTTCATGCCGTTCCTCACAGGCTGTGGCGCTGGAGGCGCCGCGCCTCTTCGTAGGCGCGGCGGGCGGCCTGTACCTCTGGCTCTGTCGAGACCTCGGCCACTGGCACGTCCCACCAGCTCGCATAGCCGTCCACCCGCTGCTCGCGGTCCGTCTCGACCACGATGCACACGGGGCGCCCCTCGATCCCCTGGGCCGCGACGATGGCGTCGGCCAGCTCGGCGCGGGTGTTGGCGCGGATCACGTGGGCGCCCAGGCTGGCGGCGTTGGCCCCATAGTCAATGGGCAGCACTTTGCCCGCCAGCACCCGGTTCCCGTTACGGTAGCGGTACTCGGTGCCAAAGCCACCGTCACCCACGCTATCCGAGAGGGCCCCGATGCTGGCAAAGCCGTGGTTGTCCAGCAGCACGATGGTGACCTTGATGCGCTCTTGCACCATGGTCGCGATCTCGCTGTTCATCATCAGGTAAGAGCCGTCGCCCACCATGACATAGACCTCGCGCTCCGGGGCGGCCAGCTTGACCCCCAGCCCCCCGGCGATCTCGTAGCCCATGGTCGAGTAGCCGTATTCCAGGTGATAGCCCCGGGGGTCGCGGGTGCGCCAGAGCTTGTGCAGATCGCCGGGCAGGCTGCCCGCCGCGCACAGCACCACGTCCTGGGGCCGCGAGAGGCTGTTGACCACGCCGATCACCTCGCCCTGGCTGATGGGCGGGCCGTGCTCCAGGGAATAGATGCGCTCCACCTCGGCGTCCCAGGCGCGGTTCAGCTCGGCGGCCCGCGCCGCATACTCGGCATCCACCCGATGGCCCGCCAGCAGGGGCAGCAGCTCCTCCAGCGTGGCCCGCGCATCCCCCACCAGGGGCAGCGCCGCCTGCTTGTAGGCGTCGAACTCGGCCACGTTGATATTGATATAGCGCACGTTCGGGTGCTGGAAGGCTGTCTTGGAGGCGGTGGTGAAATCGGTGTAGCGGGTGCCGATGCCAATGACCAAGTCCGCCTCGCGGGCCATCAGGTTGGCCCCCTCTGCGCCGCTGGAGCCCAGGGCGCCCAGGTTGGCCCGGTGGTCGTAGGGCAGCGCCCCCTTGCCCGCCTGGGTCTCGCCCACGGGGATGCCGGTCGCCTCGACGAATTGGCGCAGCAGCGCTGTGGCCTCGGAATAATGCACGCCGCCGCCCGCGATCAGCAACGGTCGCCGGGCCGCCCGGATCCACTCGGCGGCCTTGGCCAGCAGCCCCGCGTCGGGCCGGTTGCGCGGCACCACCCACACCCTTGGCTCGAACAGCGCCGCCGGATAGTCATGGGCCATGGCCTGCACATCCTGGGGCAGCGCCAGGGTCACGGCGCCCGTGTCGGCGGGCGAGGTCAGCACCCGCATCGCCTCGGGCAGCGCCGTGATCAACTGCTCGGGCCGATAGATGCGATCCCAATAGCGCGAGACGGGCCGAAAGCAGTCATTGACGCCGATGTCCTGGGTGTGCTCCGATTCGAGCTGCTGCAAAACCGGCGCCTGGAGCCGCTCGGCAAAGATGTCGCCCGGCAGCAGCAGCACGGGGATGCGGTTCACCGTGGCGGTGGCTGCACCGGTGACCATGTTGGTGGCACCCGGCCCGATGGACGAGGCGCAGGCAAAGGTTTGCAGGCGATTCTTGTGCTTGGCGTAGGCGATGGCCGTGTGCACCATGGCCTGCTCGTTGCGGGTCTGGTAATAGGGGAAGGAACCGGCAAACTGGTGCAGCGCCTGGCCAATGCCCGCCACATTGCCGTGGCCAAAGATGCCCCAGCAACCGGCAAAGAACGGCTGTTGCACGCCGTCCCGCTCTATATGCTGGTTCTGCAAGAATGCGATCACGGCCTGGGCCATGGTGAATCGTCGGGTGGACATGGCGCCCTCCTTGCTATGCGAGCGTGCAGTTTCAGACGGATGGTACTCCGTCTGGGAACCCACGTCAACGGCGCACCCTGTAGGCCGGCCCGCCTCGTTGGGGCGCGGCATGCCGCGCCCCTAGCCCCTCCTGCCTCTGCCTCGGCGCGTCGCCCTTGCCCGCCCGCCCTGTAGGGGCAGCCCCCCGTGGCTGCCCCAGGCGCATGCATACGCAGGCCACCCTGCCCCGCGCCCGCCCCTCTACCTTCCCATCACTTCCCGATAGAACGCCGCCGTCTGGGCGGCGATCTGTTGCTGCGTATAGTGGGCCAACACCCGCGCCCGGCCCGCGCGCCCCAGACGCCGCGCCAGCCCCGCCTCGTCTCGCAGGCGCGCCAGCGCCGCCGCCAGCGCCCCCGCGTCGCCCTCCGGCGTCACCAGCCCCGCCTCGCCGATCACATGGGGGATCTCGCCCGAATCCGAGCCCACCACCGTCGTCTCGCAGGCCATCGCCTCGATCAGGATGCGCCCAAACTGCTCTTTCCAGTTGGGGCGGGTGAGGGAGGGCAGCACCACGGCATCCAGCCCCGCCAGCACGCCCGGCATGGCCGTCGAGGCGATGCGCGCGTGAAATGTAGCCCGTTCCGCCAGCCCCAGGGCCGCCAGGCGCGCCGCCAGCTCGCCCCGCAGCGGGCCGTCGCCATAGAGCTCTAGCCGCCAGTCGCCGCCCAGCAGCGCCAGCGCCTCGGCCAGCACCAGCAGCCCCTTTTCCGGCACCAGGCGGCCCGCATAGCCGATGGTCAAGGGCCGTGGGCGCCCACGGAGGGACGGCTCCACGGTATCCGGCGGCTCCTTGGGCCGGAACAGGCCGGGGTCCACGCCGAACTGGGGGATCACCTGCAACGCCCCGCCATAGCCCTTGGCGCGGAGTACCTGGGCGGCGGCGTGGTTGCCCGCCAGGATGCCATCCGCGCGGCGGTAGACGGCCTGCTCGAACCAGCGAAAGGGCGGCGGATAGGGGCGGTTCAGGTTCTGCCAGGCAAAGCAGATGGCCCGCGCCCCCACGGCCCGGGCCGCCCGCAGCGCCAGATAGGTGGCCAGGTTGTAGGGCTCTTCGTCAATGTGGCACAGATCGGGGCGCAGCCGCCGCAGCAGCCGCCCCAGCGTGGGGTACCAGTGCAGGTGGTAGCTGCCGTTGCACAGCATGGGCGCTGTCAGCAGCTCATAGCCCCGGGTGTGGCTGCGCTCCAGCGCCAGCCGCTGGGCGCCCTCGCGCCAATAGGGCGGCGCGATCACCGTCAGCTCGATGTCCGGCTCGGCGGCCAGGGCCTCAGCCTTGGTCTGATAGGCGCCCACCACCAGGGCTTTGGAGAGCATCACAACGCGCACGGGCGTTTCCCCCTTTCTGCAAAGGAGATTGTACCCGCCGCCGCGCCCCGCGCAAACAGGAACGCCCTTTGACCGGGGCCGTCGCGCCCGCCTCGTAGGGGCGAGGCA
>Ga0334886_1002162_pt1 | contig 20438 bp, 9 predicted proteins | sample GraSluR1_MG_9_FD_207232 | JGI IMG/M metagenome (GOLD analysis project Ga0334886, IMG submission 207232) | Sludge microbial communities from methane-producing bioreactor in Wageningen University, Netherlands - Granular Sludge_27_06-R1 | ecosystem: Engineered > Bioreactor > Anaerobic > Unclassified... | reverse complement strand
ATATCAGCTTCGGCCTGCCCAATCGCCAGGCCATCAACAGCGCGTTCATCGCCATGGCGATCGCCTCGGGCTTGACCTCGGCCATCACCAACCCGCTGGACGAGGCCGTGCGCCAGACTATTTACGCGGCCGACGTGCTCATGGGTCGCGACGAATACTGTATGGCCTATATCACGGCCATGCGCAAAGCAACCGCCTAATTTCCGCCAGGCCCGCGCCAGACGCAGGCCGATCCACTGCTCGCGGGGTGTGCTCCATGACCGACAATGGCAACCTTTCCGCCTCCGCTCCCAGCCAACCCGCCGCTGCGCCGGCCTCGCGCCCCGAGCGCACCGGCAGCCGGCTGGAACGCGTGTTGCGCTCCGGCCGCTTCGCCGTCACCGCGGAGTTGCACGCACCCGACAGCGCCGACCCGGAGGACGTGTATCGCAACGCGCTGGTGCTTTCCGAGGTGTGCGACGCCATCAACGCCACCGACGGTTCCGGGGCCAACTGCCACATGAGCAGCCTGGGCTGCTGCGCGCTGCTGGTGCGCGCCGGCTACGAGCCGGTCTTCCAGATCGGCTGCCGCGACCGCAACCGCATCGCCATCCAGGGCGAGCTGCTTGGCGCAGCCGCACTGGGCATCCGCAATGTGCTCTGCCTGACCGGCGACGATGTGAGCGCCGGCGATCAGCCCCAGGCCAAACGCGTCTTCGACTTCGACTCGATCCAACTGCTGCGCACAGCGCGGGTGATGCGCGACCAGGGCGTGTTCCTCAGCGGACGCCAACTGACTACGCCGCCCAAGCTGTTCCTCGGCGCGGCAGTCAATCCTTTCGCCCCGCCTTTCGCATGGCGACCGCATCGCATGGCGAAAAAGATTCAGGCGGGCGCGGATTTCTTCCAGACACAGTACTGCTTCGACGTGCCGCGCCTGACGCAGTTCATGCAGCGCGTGCGCGATTTGGGCCTGCACGAGCGCACCTTTATCCTGGCCGGCGTCGGTCCGTTGCGCTCGGCGCGCGCCGCCGAATTCATCCGCACGAAGGTGCCTGGCGTACACATCCCCGACGCGGTGATGGACCGGCTGGCAAAGACGCCCAAAAAGCAGCAAGCAGAGGAAGGCAAGCGTATCTGTATCGAGATCATCGAGCAGGTGCGCGAAATCGAAGGCATACACGGAGTGCATCTCATGGCCTACCGGCAGGAGGAGACAGTCAGCGAGATCGTAGAACGCGCCGGGCTCTTCCCGCGCCGCCCCGCGTCATGACATGACGGCAAACCGCAAAGGCGCAAAATACAAAGCGGTTTTGATTTTCATCGCACCAACAGGAGAATGATCGTGGCTCTTAGAACCGCCGTACCCAGCGACATCGAAATTGCCCAGGCCGCCAAGCTCGAGCCCATCGAGGCTATCGCCGAGAAGATGGGCCTGTCGCGCAGCGACATCGAGCTGTATGGCGATCACATCGCCAAGGTCAAGCTCGAAGCGCGCGACAAGCTTAAGGACCGGCCCAACGCTAAATACATCCTGGTGACGGCCATCACGCCCACGCCGTTGGGCGAAGGCAAATCCACCACTACCGTGGGCCTCGGACAGGGGCTGCACCACATCGGCAAGACGGCCACCATCGCCATCCGCCAGCCCTCACAGGGGCCGACTTTCGGCATCAAGGGCGGCGCGGCGGGCGGCGGCTACAGCCAAGTCGTGCCCATGGAGCAGTTCAACTTGCACATGACCGGCGACATCCACGCCGTGACTGCGGCCAACAACCTGCTGGCCGCCATGATCGACAACCACATCTACCAGGGCAACGAGTTAGACATCGACCCCTACAGCATCACCTGGCGGCGCGTGCTCGACGTAAACGACCGCGACCTGCGCAACACCATCCTCGGCCTCGGCGGCAAGGCCGACGGCCGCCCGCGCGCCTCCGGCTTCGATATTAGCGTCGCCAGCGAGGTTATGGCAATCCTGGCCCTCACCACCGGCCTGCGCGACATGCGCGAGCGTTTCAGCCGCATCGTCATCGGCCAGACCGGGGCGCGCATGCCCGTCACCGCCGAGGACCTGAAGGCCGCGGGCGCTATGACCGTGCTCATGAAGGAGGCCATCAAGCCCAACCTCTTCCAGACGCTGGAGAACACACCAGCTCTCGTCCACGCCGGCCCCTTCGCCAACATCGCCCACGGCAACAGCTCCGTCATCGCCGACCAGATCGGCATTAAGACCGCGGACTACCTGCTCACCGAGGCCGGCTTCGGCGCGGACATCGGCGCGGAGAAGTTCTTCAACATCAAATGCCGTTACAGCGGTCTGCGCCCCGATGCGGCCGTGATCGTCGCCACCATCCGCGCGCTCAAGCTGCACACGGGCAAATACCGCGTCGTGCCGGGCCGCCCCCTGCCCGACGAGATGCTCAAGGAGAACCCGGACGACATCTACGAGGGCGCGGCCAACTTGCGCAAGCAGATCGAGAACATGCGCAAGCATGGCGTCAGCCCCGTAGTCTGCGTCAACCACTTCGCCTCGGACTTCGACAGCGAGGTCGAGGCCGTCTTTGAGATCGCCAAGGAAATGGGCGTGCGTTGCGCGCGTTCGGATCACTGGGCAGAGGGCGGCGCGGGCAGCGTCGACCTGGCGCGCGTCGTGGTTGAGGCCGCCGAGGAGCCGGCCGACTTCAAGTTCCTCTATGACCTGGAGCAGCCGATCAAGGCCAAGATCGAGACGATCGCACGCGAGATCTACGGCGCGGGCGAGGTCGTCTTCGAGACAAAGGCTGCGTCACAGATCCGCCAGTACGAGAAGAACGGCTTCGGCCATCTGCCCATCTGCATGGCGAAAACCCACCTGAGCTTGACCGCCGATCCCGGCGTCAAAGGCGCGCCAAGCGGCTTCACCTTCCCAATCCGCGAGGTGCGCGCCAGCGTCGGCGCCGGCTTCATCTACCCGCTGGCGGGCGAGATGCGCACCATGCCCGGCCTGCCCAGCCACCCGGCGGCGGAGAACGTGGACATCGACTTCGAGACGGGGCGAGTAGTCGGTCTGTTCTAGACAACAAAACGCCAGCCAGGAGGCCGCGCGCTTCCTGGCAGGCTAGGCGACCACGGGAGCTACACGGCGGCTATGCCGCATCCGGTGCGGAAGCAGCGTGCGGATCCAGCGCCTGCAGCGGGCCGTAGTCGCCGGCGCGGCGATCTTGGAATTGCTGCGCGAAGTGCATGAAGCGGTAGACATCCACAAAGTTGGACGCGACGCCCAGCGAGATGCGCACCGTGCTGGCCGTCTTGCCGCCGTTGCGTTTGAGCCACTCGTATAACTCGGCATAGGAAACCGGCGTGTCGCTCTTGAAGCAGCCGGCCATGAGGTCTTGCGAGATCTCGTGCGCGATCTCGCCCGCGCCTGGATTGCAAAAGCAGCCGGTGCGCAGCGAGATGTTGGCGGCCGCGGCCAAACGCTCGGTGTGACGAAAGTCGACCGGCTCGCCGTCGGGGTCCAGGAAATTGAGGGCGATGGTCGCCCCGCGCTCCACGAGGTCGAGCGGGCCGAAGATGCGCACCACGGGCGCGCCGTTGCTGTGGCGCAGCTCGTGCAGTTGCTCCAGCAGCCAGCCAGCCAGGCTTGTGACGCGCGCATGGATCGTGTCCATGCCGATAGCGGCGAGGTGGCGCAGGCCGATCTCCACGCCGGGCAGCATCAGATAGTTGACGGTCCCGTCCTCGAAGCCCGCCTCGCCGTCGATCAGGTAGTGCCAACCCTCGCCTTGTACCGAGGCGATGGTGATCGTGCCGCCTGCAAACCAGGGCCGCCGCAACTTCTTCAAGGCCTGGCGGCGGGCGATCAGCGCACCCACGCCCGTCGGGTAGCCAAACATCTTGTAGAACGAGAGCGGCACGAAGTCCGGCTTCCAGCGCCCCAGGTCGAGCCGGTTGGTCGGCGCGAAGGCGGCGCTGTCCAGCAGCACGTCCCAGCCTCTTTGTTGGGCTTCCTCGATCCAGGCAAGGGAATGCTGCACGCCGGAGAAGTTGGACTGCGCCGGATAAGAGAAGAGGTTGTCGCCGCCGGGCCGGCGCATGTCGAGATGCTCGATCAGCCGGTCCGGGTCGAGGCGCATGTCCGGCATCTGCACGGGCAGATAGGTGACGGCGGCGCCGCGGCTGCGCGCGAACTCGCGAATGCCGTTGACGGAGTTGTGGTTGTCGTAGGTTAGAAGGTAATGGCTGCCCGGTGCGAAGGGATAGGACTCGCCCACCAGCTTGAGCGCAGCGCTGGCATTGGCCGTAAAGATCACGGCGTATTCGTCCGGCGAGGCGTTGAAAAACTCGAAGACCGCGGCGCGCGCCCGGTCGACCAAGCCGGTGCTTGCCAGCGAAGTGGGGTTGTTGGAGTGGGGGTTGCCGTAGACGTTGGCGGTGAGCAATTCTATATGCTCCCGCACTTGCGAGTCGGCGTACAGCCCGCCGCCGGTATAGTCGAGGTATATCTGCCCGGTGCGGTCGAGCCGGCCATACTCGCGGGCTCGCAGGTCGTCGAGGGCGCGTGTTGCAGCGAAGTCGGGCGAGCTCTCCTCGAACGCGGCGAGGGCGCGTGCGTAACCGTCCGGGTCATAGGCAGGCGTGAGGACGTGGCGGTCGTGCTGTGTCATAGCGGTCTTTCCCCTGTGGTCGATGCCGTCTGCGGAGGCCGTCTGCGGAGGATCGTGCGGCGCTGTTTCCGCCAGTATACACGCGAGCCGGGCCATGCCCAACCGTGGGGCCGGGCTTCCGGTTGCTTGCCGCTGCTGCACGAATAATCCGGCGGGGGCGGATGCGACAATTGCCCCTTGCGGCGGGCGCGGCTGCGCTCTATGCTGCGATTGACCGTGCGTTTGGATGATTTAGCGCGATTGACGCTGCGCCTGTTCTTGGACCGCCATGCATTCCCTACAACCGCGTTTCGCCGCTGCCTTGCTCGCCCTATTCGCCCTATTGACCATTGCGCCGTTGCCTGTGCTGGCCGGCGAGGATGACGACGACCGCCTCCGCCTGCCACTTATCATCGCGCCTGCGCGCGGCGACTCCTCTGCGGCGGGACTGGAGGCAGCGCTGTTCGCCGCGCTGGAGCGCATGGCCGCAGCCGATCCCGTGCGCTTGAGCGGGATGGCCTTGTCGCCGGTACGCGTGTCCGGCGCCTTCGCCGTCGCGTTCGCGCAGACGCAAACCGGCCCGCACCCGACAGAAGTCGTCCTGCTCGCCGCGTATGCAGAACCCGTAGGCTGGCGCGTTCTCGCCACGTCCGCAGACCCGGCCTCCCGCTTCAACGCTGCGCTGGACGCCATGCCCGCAGCCCTGCTCGACGAGGGCGACAAGGCCTTTCTCCACCGATCCGACCCGGAGCAGGCCGCGGCCAACGTCGCCGTCTACGCCGGTCACTACCTGCCCTGGCCCGGCGCCCAGATCGCCTACCTCATGCAGAAGGATGGCGGCGGTCATGAAAGCCAACTTGATTTCGACATCCTGGGCAACGCCGCATCCGGTGCGGTCTACGCCTCCAAGCCGGGCATGGTCGTGTTCGCCAAACAGAGCAGCGCGGGCGGCTGCCCCAGCATGGCGTGCTGGCAGCAGGCCAACATGGTCGTCGTGCGGCATGACACGGGCGAATATTCTTGGTACGTCCACCTGGCGCCGGGCAGCGTGCCCGTGCGCGTAGGCGACCGGGTGAGCTACGGCACGAAGATCGGCGTGGAGGGAGAGACGGGCTTTGCGCGCGGCGTCCACCTGCACTACATGGTATCCACCGGACACACCGCCTGGACGCTACCCGAAGACCCCAACCGTGCACCGTGGGCGCTGGACATCCGCCGTGTGGATTTTCACGAAGCCGCCTGGGATCAGTTGGCGGTCGGGCAGCGCTACACCTCACAAAACGGCGTGGGGGGGCCGTGCCCTGGACCGCTGCCGGCGGCCAACCAGGTCGCCCTATATGAGCATGCCGGTTATTGCGGCCTGTATACGCTGCTCGGCGCCGGCGACTACGCCAACCCCGCCGCGCTGGCCTTCCCCAACGACGCGGCCTCTTCCATACGCGTGGGTCGCGATGCCGCGGCTGTGCTCTGCCGCGACGACAACTTCGGGGGCGTATGCGAGACGTTCACGGCGGACGTCGCCAACCTGACCGGCTCCGCGGTGGGCAACGACCAGGTGTCATCGGCGCGCGTCTTGCCGCACGCGCAGGCGCCGCCGCCTGCCGCGCCGGCGTTGCGCCAGCCCGCGGCCGGCGCGTTGATCACCGGCACGTCCGTGGCGCTGGTGTGGAGCCAACCGCCGAACGCGACAGCCTATGTGTTGCAGATCGCGTCCACGCCGGACTTCGCCGCGCCCGTTGCGACGCTGGACACGGACGGCGCGTCCGCATCCATCGACACACTGGCCGAAGGGGCGTACTATTGGCGGGTGCGCGGGCGCAACATCGCCGGATTGTGGGGAGAGTGGAGCGCGCCGGGATTCTTCGTGAGGGACGCCGCGCCCTATTACAGCCCGCACCTCGATCTGCCCGCCTACAACGCGCTGCGCAACACGCCCGAAATCCGTTTCTCCTGGCTGGATTCCGAGCCCGGCGCGGCCTACCGGCTGCAGGTGTTCGCCGGCGCGCCGACCGGCCCCGTGCCGGACGGCCAATCTCCATCCGGCGCGCTCGTCGTGGACGCGCAAACCGGTGAGCGCAGCCACACGCCCGCCCCCCTGGCGGACGGCTCGTACGGGTGGCGCGTGTGCCGCTTGCAAGCGGACAAGCCTGCGTCGCCGTGCAGCGAACTGCGCCGCCTCGAGATCGACACAACGCCGCCGCAACCGCCCGTCCCGGCCTACGCCGACGGCGTGACCCTGACCGAGCGCACGCGCGCTTTCGCCTGGCTGTCCGCAGCCGGCGCGGTCGAGTATCACCTTCAGGTGTATGTGGGGGACGGCGTGCAGGCCGGGTCAATCGCTGCGCCGCAAACGCTGGCGCCGTTTATCGACACCCGCACCGGCGAAACGGCCTACACCCCGGCAGCGCTGCCCGACGGCGTCTACGGCTGGCGCGTGCGTGCCGGCGACGCGGCCGGCAATTGGAGCGCGTGGAGCGAACCGCGTACGGTGCGCATGGTCGCGCCCACGTCGTGGGAGACATATCTGCCGGCCCTCTCCGGCGGGTGAGGCCATTGCTCAGCGATTGACCAGCTAGGCGTCATAGCCCAGGTTGGGGCGCAGCCAGCGCTCTGTCTCGTCGAGCGTCATGCCCTTGCGTGCGGCGTAGTCCTCAACCTGGTCGCGGCCGATGCGTCCTACCGAGAAATAGGTCGACTGCGGGTGCGCCAGATAGAAGCCGCTGACCGCGGCCGTGGGCGTCATGGCGCAGTTCTCGGTCAGGTGCAGATCGATGGCCTCCTCTACGCCCAGTGAGTCAAAGAGGATGCGCTTCTCGCTGTGGTCGGGGCAGGCGGGATAGCCCGGCGCAGGCCGGATGCCGCGGTATTTCTCCGCCACTAGCTCCTCGTTGGACAGGTCCTCGTCCGGCGCATAGCCCCAGAGATGGCGGCGCACTTCCTCGTGCATGTGCTCAGCCAGCGCCTCGGCCAGACGGTCGGCCAGCGCCTTGACCATGATGGCGTTGTAGTCGTCGTGGGCGGCCTCGTAACGTTGCACCAGCGCATCCACGCCGATGCCCGCGGTCACGGCGAAGACGCCTATATAGTCGGCGACGCCGCTCTCGATTGGCGCCACGAAGTCGGCCAGGCTGTAGCAGGGCCGCGACAGGCCGCGGTCCGTCTGCTGGCGCAGCATGTGGAACGTGGTCGCGATCGCGCTGCGCGACTCGTCCGTGTAGAGCAGCACGTCGTCGCCGCTGGCATTGGCCGGATAGAGGCCGATGACGGCCCGCGCCTGCAAAGAGCCGGTGCGGATCATCTCCGCCAGCATGGCCTGCGCGTCCTGGTAGACGGCGCGCGCCTGCTCGCCCTTCACCGGGTCGTTGAGGATCTGGGGGTATGCGCCCTTCACCTCCCAGGCGTGGAAGAACGGCGTCCAGTCGATCTTCTCGGCTAGGGTTCCCAGGTTGATGTCGCCGTAGACCTTGACGCCCAGGAAAGCGGGCCGGACGATGGCGGCCTCGTCCCAGTCGGGCGCGAAACGGCGGCGTCTGGCCTCGGCCAGATCGAGTAGAGAGCGGCCTATCTGTCCGCTTTGGTGCAGTTCACGCAGGCGCGCGTATTCGTCCTTCACTTCTTGAATATACGCGTCGCGCGAGGCCGGGTTGATCAGCTTTTCGACCACGCCCACGCTGCGCGAGGCGTCGTTGACGTGCACTACCGGCCCCGAATAGACCGGGTCGATGCGCACGGCAGCGTGCATGCGCGAGGTCGTGGCCCCGCCGATCAGCAGCGGCTTATCCATCTCCAGGCGCGCCATCTCCTTGGCGACGTGCACCATCTCGTCCAGAGAAGGCGTGATCAGCCCGCTCAGGCCGATCATGTCGGCGTTCTCGTCGATGGCAGTCTGCAGGATCTTCTCGGCGGGCGTCATCACGCCCAGGTCGATGATCTCGTAGTTGTTGCAGCCGAGCACTACGCCGACGATGTTCTTGCCGATGTCGTGGACGTCGCCCTTGACCGTCGCCATCACGATCTTGCCGGCGGCGTTCGACCCGCCGCCGTTGACGCGCCGGGCGGCCTCGATGTAGGGCGTCAGATAGGCTACGGCGCGCTTCATGACACGGGCGCTCTTCACCACCTGAGGTAAGAACATCTTGCCCGCGCCGAAGAGGTCGCCCACATGGTTCATGCCGTCCATGAGCGGCCCTTCGATGACCTGCACCGGGTCATCGGCCTGCTGCCGCGCCTCTTCGGCGTCCTCTTCGACAAAATCGGCGATGCCGCGCACCAAGGCATGGACCAGGCGGTCATGCACCGGCGCTGCGCGCCAAGACAGGTCTTCGGTCTTCTTCTTGGCGGTTCCCTTCACCGTCTCGGCATAGGCGACGAGGCGCTCGGTGGCGTCCGGCCTGCGGTTGAAGAGCACGTCCTCCACCCGCTCCAGCAGTTCGGGGGGGATGTCTTCGTAGACCATGAGCGCGCCGGCGTTGACGATGCCCATGTCCATGCCCGCCTGGATGGCGTGATAGAGGAAGGCGGCGTGCATCGCCTCGCGCACGGTGTTGTTGCCGCGAAAGGCGAAGGAAACGTTGCTGACGCCGCCGCTGACTTTGACGCCGGGCAGCGTGGCCTTGATGCGCCGTGTGGCCTCGATGAAGTCGATCGCATAGGAGGCGTGCTCCTCGATGCCGGTCCCCACGGTGAGGATGTTCGGGTCGAAGATGATGTCTTCGGGCGGGAAGCCGGCCTCCTCGGTGAGGATGCGGTAGGCGCGCGTGCAGATCGCCACACGGCGTTCCAGGGTATCGGCCTGGCCCTGCTCGTCGAAGGCCATGACGACCGCGGCCGCGCCGTAGCGCCGGATTAGCCGCGCCCGCCGCTTGAACTCCTCCTCGCCTTCCTTGAGGCTGATAGAGTTGACCACGGCCTTGCCCTGCACGCACTTGAGGCCCGCCTCCAGCACCGACCACTTGGACGAGTCGATCATCACCGGCACGCGGGCAATGTCCGGTTCGGCCGCGATCAGGTTGAGGAAGCGCACCATGGCCGCTTCGCCGTCTAGCATGCCGTCGTCGAAGTTGACGTCGATCATCTGCGCGCCGTTTTCCACCTGCTGCGCGGCGATGCGGACGCCCGTCTCGAAATCGCCCTCCATGATCAGACGGCGAAAGCGGGCGGAACCGGTCACGTTGGTGCGCTCGCCCACGTTGACAAAGTTGGTGAAGGGCGTGATCGCCAGCGGCTCCAGGCCGCTGAAACGCGATACCGGCTCAATTTCCGGTATGGCGCGCGGCTGGAGATGTTCTACGGCCTGGGCGATGGCGCGGATGTGCTCGGGCGTCGTGCCGCAGCAGCCGCCCACGATGTTGACGAAACCGCTCTGCGCGAACTCGCCCAGATAGGCGGCGATCTCCTCCGGCGACTGATCGTATTCGCCGAACTCGTTGGGCAGCCCGGCGTTGGGATAGCAACTGATCGGCGTATCGGCGAGAGCGGAGAGCGTTTCCAGATAGGGTCGCATCTCTTTGGCGCCGAGCGCACAGTTCAGCCCTACGCTGAAGGGGCGGGCGTGCATGACCGAATTCCAGAAGGCTTCGGTCGTCTGGCCGGAAAGCGTGCGGCCGCTGGCGTCGGTGATTGTGCCGGAGATCATGACCGGCACGGACTCGCCGCGTTGCTCCAGCAGTTCGTCGATGGCGAAGAGCGCGGCCTTGGCGTTGAGCGTGTCGTAAACCGTCTCGACCAGCAACAGGTCTACGCCGCCGTCGAGCAGGCCGCGCGCCTGTTCGGCGTACGCTTGCTTGAGCTCGTCGAAGGCGGCGTTGCGCGCGCCGGGGTCGTTGACGTCGGGCGAAAGCGAGGCGGAGCGGTTGGTCGGCCCCAGCGCGCCGGCCACGTAGCGCGGCTTGTGCGGCGTCTTGGCGGTATACTCGTCCGCTGCGGTGCGCGCCAGACGTGCGCCGGCCAGGTTGATGTCATAGACCGCGTCCGCCAACCCGTAGTCCGCCTGCGAGAAAGCGTTGGCGTTGAAGGTGTTGGTCTCGATGATGTCCGCGCCGGCTTCCAGGTAGGCGCGGTGGATGCGGGCGATGACGTCGGGGCGAGTGAGGCAGAGCAGATCGTTGTCGCCCATGAGCGCGGACGGATGATGGCGGAACATCTCGCCGCGAAAATCAGCCTCCTCCAGTCTCTCCTGTTGGATCATGGTGCCCATAGCGCCGTCCAGCAACAAGATGCGCTCGGCGGCGAGTTGGCGAATGTCCGGTTTGACGTGCCCCATACGTGCGTCCTATCTCTCGGGTCCATTTCACGTTCGGGCCAAGCGGTCAGCCAGACCCTTCGCTGCGTTCAGGGTGACAGGTACGCGTACCCAACGAGAAATGCACCTCTCTCCTGCGCCAATATGACCTGCATTATAGCCGGACTTGCCAAAATGATAGGAACCGCGAATTACAAACCGCCATGAGCGTGAAATCGCAAGCCCTCAGCGCCCCTGTGCTTTTATATCCCTGCGCCCGCGAATTACCGCAAGCGGCCCGGTTCACGGTAGAATCAGAGACCGGCACTTTTTCGCGCTTTAGCAATCCATGCGCGCATTCGGCAGTGCGCCCCCCCGCACGGCCTCCGCGCATACGGCGCTATACCCATTGCGGAGCCACTCCGCGCCTACCCCTTGCTACTTCACAAGTTAGGAGGACTGCATGAGCAACTTCGTCTATACCGGCGCCAAAACCAGTCAGATCAGCTTTCCGCTGGGCGGGATCGGCAGCGGCAGCATCGGGCTGGCAGGCAATGGCCGCCTGATCGACTGGGAGATCTTCAACCGGCCCAACAAGGGCAGCGTCAACGGCTTTTCGCACTTCGCCATCCGCGCCGAGAACGACCACGAGGTCGTGGCGGCGCGCATCCTCAACTCGGACCTGTTGCCTCCCTACCAGGGCGAACTCAACGGGCCCGCGTTCAACTCATTCGGTTGGGGGCCGCGCCGCGAATACCTGACCGGCCTGCCCCACTTCGTCAGCGCCGCGTTCACCGGCGAATTCCCCATCGCCAAACTGACCTTCGAGGATGATTCCTTCCCCGGACGGGCAGCGCTGCAAGCCTTCAACCCCTTCATCCCGACCAACGACAAGGACTCCAGCATCCCCGCGGCCTTTTTCGACCTGGAAGTGACGAACACGACCGCAGAGCCGCTGACCTATACCTTCGCCGGCGTGCTGGGCAACCCGCTGCCCGCCAACCACCTGCACACCGTCGAAGAGACGCCCTGGGGACACGCGCTGCATCTGCGCAGCGACAGCGTCGGCCCGCAGGAACTGCGCTATGGCGACATGACGCTTGCCACCGACGCCGGTCTGGAAGACGACGTGCAGGTGAGCTGGCAACAGTTCTGGTTCAAGGGCGCCTGGTTCGATAATCTGGAAGTCTACTGGCACGACCTGAACACGCCCGGACCGTTTAAGAATCGCGTCTATCCGCCGGAGCAGGCTGCCACGCACAACGAAGGTCTCTTGGCCGTGCATGTCCCGGTTGCGCCGGGAGCCACCCGCCACGTGCGCTTTGTGATCACGTGGAACTTCCCCAACTGCGAGAACTACTGGAAGGCCGGCGCTGAGGGCACGTGGCGCAACTACTACGCCACCGTCTGGCCCGACTCTCTCTCCAGCGCGCAGTACGCGCTGGAAAACTGGCCGCGCCTTTATGCCGAGACGCGCCGCTTCAAGGATGCGCTCTTTGCGTCCTCGCTGCCCGACGCTGCCTTGGATGCCGTCTCCGCCAACATCTCGATCCTCAAATCGCCCACGGTGCTGCGGCTGGAAGACGGCACATTCTACGGCTGGGAAGGCTGTCACCCGACCGCGGGCTGCTGCGAAGGAAGCTGCACGCATGTGTGGAACTACCAGCAAGCGCTGCCCTTCCTCTTCCCCAAGCTGGAACGTTCCATGCGCGATGCGGACTATGCGTATAACCTGCGCCCGGACGGCGGCATGCCCTTCCGCCTCCAGCTTCCCATCGGCTCCGCGCCGTGGGAATTCCGCCCCTGCGCCGACGGGCAGTTCGGCGGCATCCTCAAGCTCTACCGCGACTGGAAGATCAGCGGCGACAGCGAATGGCTGCGCAAGCTCTGGCCCGCGGCCAAGAAGTCCCTCGAGTTCGCCTGGAGCCCGCGCAACATCGACCGCTGGGACCCCGAGAAGACGGGCGTGTTGTGGGGCCGCCAGCACCACACGCTGGACATGGAACTGTTTGGGCCGAATTCCTGGCTCACGGGCATGTACCTGGCCGCGCTTAAGGCCGGCGCAGAGATCGCCGAGCGCCTGGGCGAAACCGAGTCGGCCGCGGAGTACCGCCAGATCTTCGCCCGCGGCAAAGCCTGGGCCGACGAAAACCTCTTCAACGGCGAGTACTACTACCAGGACATCGACCTGGGCGACAAGAGCATCGTGGATGCCTACGCCGACGACCTCGTGATCCAGGGCGGCTCTGCGCAGAAGGCCTATTGGACCGAGGAGCATGGCGAGATCAAGTACCAGATCGGGGCGGGCAGCAGCATCGACCAGGTGTTGGGCCAGTGGCACGCCAGCCTCTACGGCCTGGGCGAGATCTTCGACCCGGAGAAGGTGAAGAAGGCCAGCGCTGCCATCTTCAAGTACAACTACAAGCCGGTGATGCGCAATGCCTACAACCCGGACCGCATCTACTGCCTGAACGACGAAGGCGGCCTGGTCATCTGCGCCTGGCCCGAAGGCGTGCGCCAGCCGGTGATCCCCGCGCCCTATTCGCAGGAGACGATGAACGGCTTCGAGTATTCGGCAGCCACCCACATGATCATGAACGGGCTGGTCGAGGAAGGCATGACCTGTGTTGCGGCGGTGCGCAAGCGCTATGACGGCGAGCGCCGCAACCCGTGGAACGAGTTCGAGTGCGGCAGCAACTACGCCCGCTCGATGGCCTCGTACGCGCTGCTCAACGCCTTCTCCGGCTTCCAGTTCGACATGGTGCAGCGTACGCTGAGCTTCGAGCCGGTGCAGGCCGAAGACGGGCGCTTCCGCTGCTTCTGGTCGCTCGATTCCGGCTGGGGCGAGTTCGAGATGGGGCCGGGCATGGCCGAGGTGCGCGTGCTCTACGGCGACCTCGAGCTGAACAGCCTGCGCCTGCCCTTCCTCGACGGCCAGTCTGTGCGCGAAGTGCGCGTGGACGACCGCGCGGTTAAGTTCGAGCAGGAAGACGGCGTGATCCGCTTTGTCGACGGCGCGTCGATCCGGCAGGACAGCATCCTGGCGATCAATTTGTAGGCGGGCCGCTGCGACACAGCCAAGCAAATCGCCAACAGAAACGGGGGACAGGAACGCTCCTGTCCCCCGGCGCTTTTCCGGTGGGCAAGCCGCTATTGGTCGCTTGCGGTTTCGACAGCACTGTGGCATCGTCATGGCCTGCCATCCATGCTAAACGAGGTGTACGATGATCGACCCGCAATTGACCGGCAAGACCGTCCTCATCACCGGCGCCAACCACGGCATCGGCGCGGCTACGGCGCGCGCCTTCGCCGCACAGGGCGCAAAGGTCTTTATCACCTACTATCGGGAGCCGTCCACGACGCCCGAAGAGGAACTGGCTGAGGCGCGCAACGCCGGCATCGGCGGGCCGCGCTTTTACGAAGCCATGCAGCAGCAGCCCGCCGAGCATGTGCTCACCCAGATCGCGGCTGCGGGCGGCGTCGCCGCAGCCCAGGAGGCGGACCTATCCGACCCGGCCAACATCCCGCTGCTCTTCGACCGCTGTGAGGCGGAATTGGGGCCGGTTGCCGTACTCGTCAACAACCACACCTACTGCGTGCTGGAAACTTTTGACCCGGCGTTGGAGCGGGAGGAGGGCTTCCCGCTGCACATGGTTGCGCCTGGCGTGATCGATGCGCATTTCGCCATCAACGCGCGCGGGGTGGCCTTGCTTATGGCGGAGTACGTGCGGCGCTACCTGGCGCGCGGCGCGTCCACCGGGCGCATCATCAACCTCAGCACCGACGCCGCGCATGCGCATCCGGAGAACGTCAGCTACGCGGCCAGCAAACACGCTATCGAATCCTATAGCCGCTCCGCCGCGGTTGAGTTGGGCAAATACGGCATTACCGTCAACGTGGTTGCGCCCGGGCCGGTCCAGACCGGCTACATCACGCCGGAGGACGAAGCTGCCATCGCAGCGGGGACGCCGCTGGGACGCGTGGGCAGGCCGGAGGACATCGCCGGCGTGATCGTGTTCCTCGCCTCGGAGCAGGCGCACTGGCTGACGGGGCAACAACTCTATGTGGGCGGCGGCTGGCGCATACCGCAGTAGGTTGCAGCGAGTCTACTCGATGGCGATCGTATAGCCCGCGTCGCAGCCGGCGGCGCTGCCTGCGGCGGGCATGACGCGCACAAAGTACGTTCCTTCGTCCGGCGGCGTCCACCGCAAGGCGACAGGCCGGCCTGTTGCGCCGCTGTCCGCGGCCAGACGCGTCAAGCCGTCCAACCCGTAAATTTCGGCGGTAAGGCGTACACCCTCGGTGATATCGTCGATGCGCACGGTGCGCGTCTCGCCCGCCGGCGCGTCAAAGCGCACCCAGTCCTCGTCATCCTCCAGATCGAGCAGCCGGCGTTGCGGCGCGTCGCCGCGGCCGATATAGGCGGCGGCGTAGTAGCTGTCGTCTGGCTCCAGCGTGTCGGCGGGGCAACGCAGCGGCGCTTGCAGGTCGAAGTGGCCAAGTTGGTTGGCCTCGGCGATCACGGTGCGGGCGCCTTCGTTCACCGTGGTGGGCAGGGGCAGCCATGTCTGCGAGGCTTCGTCCCAACGCTGCACGATGGCGCGCGCCATGTCCAGGCGGCGCGTGTCCGCGTCGGCGTAATTGAGAGCCAGCGCCAGCGGTCGCGCCGTCATTGCTCCATCCAGGTTGGCGGCTAATGCGCCGGCGCCGGTCTGTGCGCCGGGCGCGTACCAGTCCAGCACGCGCAGCCAGAAAGCGCGGCCGAGGCTGCGCTGTGCGCCTTCCGTCAAGCCTGCCGGGGAGCCGGGGGCTAGTTCCAGGCGCGCCTGCCCGGTAAGGGCGTCGGGCGGCACGGTCACGGCGATGGCGCCGGTGAGGTCGGCCAACTTAGCGCCTTGGCTGCCAAAGACGAACATTTCTACGTTAGGGTGGTGCAGCCAAAGCCAGCGACTTACCGCGCCGTCTTCGGCCTGCGCCCAGGGGTCAGGCTGAGCGCCGGCCCAGCCGAACGGGTCCACCGGCTTGTCCTGTTCGCCGCCGTCCCAGCGTCCGTTGCCGTCGTCGCGGTGCACCGCGAAGTGCAGGTGTGCGCCGTAGCTGTTGCCGGTGCTGCCCATGACGCCGATCACGTCGCCTGGCCCTACCTGTGCGGGCAGGGCTGCGCCAGGTTTATCGCCGATGTGGGCTAGGTGCGCATAGCGCGTGAAATAGCCGTTGCCGTGGTCGAGGATCACCTCGTTGCCATAGCCGCCGTTGCACCAGCGGTCGCCGGCGACGCAATGGCTGACCGTGGTCGCCACCCTGCCTACCGCGGCCGGATGGATCTCTACCGGCTCGAACACGTCCGGCGTGGCGGGGTTGGGGTCCCGATAGGGGAAATCGATGCCGTCGTGCCCGTCATAGCAGCGCCGCTCGTAGCAGCCCAAGGCGGCGTTATAACGTGCTGCGCTGCGCGGGCGCCCGTCCCAGAGCAATACCGCGTCGTTCTTGGCATAGGTGGGCGAGTCGTGATCGAACCAGGCATCCACTAGGCCGCCCTCGTCGGTATCGCGCAGCGCTTGCCACAGCGCGGCGGGCGATGAGCGGCCTCCCAGGGGCAGGCCGAGAAAAGCCGGCGAAGGCCCGCCGTCCGAGCGGGCGACGAAATCGGCGCCGGCGATGTCCGCAACCACGCTCAGGGTGCGGCGTTGGGGGGAAAAGCTGTAGCCTTGGCGCTCGGCAGTCAGTGTGTAGGTGCCGCCGGTGATGTGCATGAACGCAAACCTGCCGTCGCTGCCGGTCGTGGCGCTGTGCGGCCCGGCCCTCACCACGACGCCTTCCAGCGGGCGGTTAGCGGTGTCCACGATGCGTCCGGCCAGCGTGTAGGCGGGCAGGTCGGCGCGCTCGTGGATGAAGACATCGGCCACGCCGTTGCCGTCGCCTGCCGCCAGGTTAGCAGCGGCGGAGACAAAGGCGACAAAGCGGCCGGCGTCGGAAAGCGCGGGCGGGCCGTATGAGTCCGCGTCCGCCTCGACGCCTGTCCAGGGAGCGGTCACCGCCAGCGAAGCGCGGCTCGTGTGGCGCGCCAGCCGGTCATAGACGAAGATGTCGACGGCCCCATTGGCGTCGCCGTTGACCAGATTGCTCGCCGCGGATGCATACGCCACGTAGCGACCATCGGCAGAGAGGGCGGGCGTCTGTGCGTCGCGGTTGGCGGGAATACCCGCGGACGAGACGGAGACCCGCTCCAATGTGTTGCTCTGCCGGTCATACACGAAGATATGCGCCACGGCTTTGGCATCGCCCGGCACGAGGTTCGCGGCGTAGGAGGAGAAAGCCACGAAACGGCCGTCGGCAGAAATGGCTGCATCGCCCGAAGCCGCGTCGCCCGCCAGGCCGTCAATGCCAAACGAAATCAGGTCGGTGCGCCCCATGTCGCGGTCATGCACGTAGACCTGGCTGATCCCGTCTGGATTGGGCCAGGCCAGGTCGAGGTTCTTGGCGCGCGACTCGAAGGCGACCACGCGGCCGTCGCCCGACAACGCGGGCCGCACGGAGTCGTCGCTGCCCTGCGCGCCCTGCGTAGAGACGGAAATGCGCGCGGTCTCGCCTGTCAGACGGTCTCGCACAAACACGTCGGCGGCGCGGTTCGTGTCGCCCTCGACGAGGTTCGATGCCTGGGAATGGAAGGCGACTACGCGCCCGTCGGCGGAAATGGCCGGGCGCGCGCCGAGTCGCCCGTCGCCGGACCGCCCGTTGGCCTGTGCGCCGCGCGTAGAGACGGAAACGCGTTCGTTCGTGCCATGCTGCCGGTCGTAGACAAAGACATCCTGCACGGCGTTGGTATCGCCCAGCGTCAGGTCGCTCGCCCACGAGTAATAGGCGATGTAACGCCCGCCGGCGGAAATGGCCGGCCCGCTCGACCAGCCCTCGCCAGGCGCGCCGTCGACCGCAGCGGAGATCAGGGTGAGCGCGCCGGTCTGCCCGTCAAGGAGGAAGACGTTCTCGTAGCCGCTGTGGTCGGGGTTGCGATCGCCTGCGATCAGATTGTTCGCAGCGGAGGTGAAGGCGACGTAGCGCCCGTCGGCCGAGAGGGCGACATCGCGCGCCGGCGCGTTGAGCGCGGTTCCGTCCGCGCTGAGGGAGACCAGCCGCGTCGCCACTAACTCGCGGCTTACGACCGCGCCGGGTGAACTGGACGAATCTGGCGTGTCGAGGGACGGGTTCTCTGACACAAGCAGCGGGAAAGATTCCGGCTCGGGCGAGGGCAGAGGAAGCGTAACGAAGGAAGACGGCGCCTGGCGCAAAACAAGTGCGGGCGGCGGTTTGATTGCTGCCGGACCGCTTGCGCCAATGAGCACGAGCAGGCTCCAGCCCGCGGCCAGCGCTAGTTTTGCCCAACGAGGCAGCCTGCTCCTGTATGACCGCCGGCGCGCCATCTAGCCGCCCCTACGCTTCCGGCGCCGGCGACATCGCGATCATGCCGCCCACAACCCGCCGTCGTCGGCAGCGGCCTGGGCGATGGCGACCAGCGCCTCCGGCCCTTCCAACGCAGCCACCAGCGACAGGCTGCCCTCGACGCCGTGCACCGTCTGCCAGACGCCCTTGGCGGCGTCGCTCTGCCACAGCGCCAGCAGGAACTCGCGCAACTGCGCCTGAGCGGCTGCCGCGGCGTCGGCGCTAAGTTGCGGAAAGCCTGCGCCGTCGCCATATTCAGCGGGAGGCGCGGCGTCGCCGGTTTCAGCAATGCCCGGAATGCTAGCCAACAGCGAAGCCACCTTGCGCACATGCACTGTGTGCTTGTCGCCCGAGCTGTTTGCCAGCGCCTGGCTCACCCCCTGCGGCAGCAAGGCCAACGCCTGATCGACCAAGCCCGCAGCCAGCAGCGGTCGCAACATCCCCTCCACATAGAAGGTGATCAGCGCTTCCCTGTCCAGCAGCCGCGGGATCCACTGGCGAAGCTGGTCGTACAGCCGTTGCAGGTCCTTGGTCCACGCCGGATCCTTCATCAAGTAGGCGCGGAGGCGCAGACGGTCATCGCGCAGTTGGTCGTCGGTCACCACGGTGCGCACCATGCCGCGCAGCCGCTCGCCGAAACTGGGCTGCACCTGGCGTTGATCCAGCAGATACAGCGCCATGTCCGGGTCGCCGTGGTCGAGATAGACTTCGGCCAGCCCCCAGATGGTGGCGCGTTCGGGGTTGCGCTTCTCGTAGGACTTGACCCAGGCGAGCGCCTTGTCGACCTGTTCGCGCGCCAGCTTGGCGTCGCCGAGGTCGAGCAGGGCGCGCACCAGCGAGATCACGCCTTCGCTGCGCGTCGGGTCGTTGGGCGGGATCGAATCCACGGCTTCCACGGCGTACTTGAGCGCGCCCAGGCCAACGAGCGTCGAGGCGGCTCCGGCCGCGGTCCAGCCGTCGGACTGACCGGCCAATGCCGCCACGCGGTCGGCTAAATCGATGCGCTGCTCGCGCGAGATGCGGCGCACGGGCATGGCGCGGATCGCCTCTTGCAGGGTGTAGACCTGGAGGTCCACATCGGGGTTGGCATTGGGCCGCGTTACCTGGCGCAGGAAATTCGGGTCGCCGGTCAGGGTCGCCAGACCGCTCTCGCGGCGCGCCTCCTGCACGTTCGCCATGGTAACCAACTGCTCCAGCACATCTGCAGCCATGCCGCCGCGGCCGAAGGCGATGGCTGCCAGCCGCCGGCTGGTGAGTGTGGCAAGCGTGGCATATTGAAACGTCTCGATGCAGCGCTGTTGGAGGCGCGCGGCGCGCCGCGGCAGTTCCTGCCCGTCCGTCTCGGTGATAGCCGTCAAAATCTCGTGTAGAAATTGCGCGCCGGCATCCTCATAGCGCCGGATCGATGCGGTGATCAGATAGCTGGTGAGCGGGGACAGCCCGACGCGGCTGATGGTCTGCGCCAGCAGGCTGCGCCACTCGCCATTGGCGAGCACCTTGCCCCAGATGCGCGGCTGTTGGTCCAGCCGTTCCAGGCAGGCCAAGGCGGCCGGCTCGTCCCCGATCGAGGCCGCGGCCGCCGCGGAGAAGAGCAACCGCTCGGTCTGCCGCTCCTGATCCGACACGATGAGCGGGTTAAAGAGCTTAGCGGAAAGCCGGTCTAGTTCCTGCGCCGCCAGTTGCTTGAGCGCAGGGAAACGCTCCGTCTGTTGCGCCACACGGTACAGCGCCTGGGCGGGCGCGAGCGGGTGGCGCAATTCCAGCAGCGCGGCGACAGCCATCGCCTCGTCGCCGGCCCCCAGGTCGGCCAATGCCTGCCAACAGCGCTGCATCAACCAGAAGTCCGGCTGCCAGATGTTGCGTTCTTCGACCGTTGCATCCGGATCGTCGGGCGTAACGCCGGCCGCGGCGTGCAGCAGGTCGATGGCGGCCTGCGCCAGAGAAACGGCGCACATCGCCGCCGGTTGATCGGCGCGGGTCTGCGCCTTGCGCACCAAGATAGGCACGAATGAGTCCTTATCCCAAAAGCTGCCACAAGAGTGACAGCGCCAAGATTGCCAAACCGGCCAAGCCCAGCGCCAGGCCGATCAGCGCCAACCTGCCGGCGTTCAGCGCCATGCGCCCGTGAGCGTGATGCGCCGCATCGCCCCGCTCCAACAAAGCCGGGTCTTCAT
>Ga0334886_1002161_pt1 | contig 20465 bp, 15 predicted proteins | sample GraSluR1_MG_9_FD_207232 | JGI IMG/M metagenome (GOLD analysis project Ga0334886, IMG submission 207232) | Sludge microbial communities from methane-producing bioreactor in Wageningen University, Netherlands - Granular Sludge_27_06-R1 | ecosystem: Engineered > Bioreactor > Anaerobic >... | reverse complement strand
CTGGGCTGTGCTGGCAGATTTAAAAAATCCCTCTTCGTCAATATCAAGGTCTACAAGCTTTCCGCATTTTCTGCAGAGGAAGTGACCGTGCGTCGATGTTGTAGGGTCAAAATATACCCTTTTGTCGTCGATGCTCAGTATCTTGATAAGACCCGCGTCCGCAAGAAGCTGTGCTGTGCTGTAAACAGTTGCGACAGACATTGTCGGGTAATCGACGGCTAGCTCTTTGTAGAGCGTGTCAGCTGACGGATGATCTGTCCTGCCTTCAAGCTGCTTCAGAATAGCGATCCTTTGAGCGGTAATTTTCGCCCCTCGTCCTCTTAGAATGTTTATGCCTTCACTTATTGTCCACATAAATAGATACCTCCGGTTTAAATAGAATCCGACTTAGGAGTCATTATAAATCATATAGAAATAATTGTATATATTAAGAGGAAATTACTGAAATTATAACAGGTTCCTTAATGACAATAACATAGCCCCTCCATCTACTTGCCTAATTTTCTATATACAGGCTATAATGTCCGTTGCACGTAATGGGGTGTAGCCAAGAGGAAAGGCAGCGGACTTTGGATCCGCCACCGATGGTTCGAATCCATCCACCCCAGCCAGTATTTTTTGACAGGGTAGGCAATGACAGCGCCTTCTCAATGTTTTACTGTGTTTTATATAAATTCTAAGCTTTTCATGAAAGGAGCCGGAGTCATGCAGCATGAGCAGAAACGTTTCTGTGTATTGATATTGGCGGCAGGCAAAGGTACACGTATGCGCAGTAAGACGCCCAAAGTCCTTCACAAAATAATGGAAGAACCGCTTCTTTATTACCCCCTTTCAGAGTTAAGGTCCGCAGGTTTCAATGACATTTCTGTAATGGTCGGTTTTTCTGGTGAAACAGTTGAGGAATGGATAAAGAACGAGTTTCCCGGAATCAATGTTCTGTGGCAGAGGGAACAGCTCGGGACCGGACACGCTGCCAAGCTTGCCCAGGAATGGTGGAAGGATTACGAAAACGTAGTCATCCTACCGGGTGATACTCCGTTGATAAAGGCTGATACCCTTAAGAAATTTATTAATGCACATGTGGAAAAAAATAACAGATGCAGCTTTCTTAGCTTTGACCTCACTGATCCGACCGGTTATGGCAGAGTAATCAGGGACGGCATGTCAGTAAGGATAGTGGAGCACAAGGACGCTACTCCTGACGAAAGGAAATGCCGTGAAGTCAACAGCGGGATGTATGTATTCAGCACAGAGGCTCTCTCTGCTGTCATAGATGATTTGAAGTGCATGAACAGCCAGAAGGAATATTATCTTCCGGATGCAGTTGCTCTGATAGAAAAAAACGGCGGACGTACCGATGCAGTTAAAGCCTCCGATCCAACGGAGTTTCTTGGGATAAATGACCCAAATCAGCTGGCAGAGGCTGCTGCGGTAATGAAGAAAAGGATCCTTGATAAGTGGATGGGTTCCGGCGTAAGGTGCAATGACCCCCTTTCAATATGGATAGGCCCGAGAGTATGCATTGGCGAGGATACCGAAATACAGCCAAACGTCCAGCTCTGGGGTGAAACATCGATAGGCAGCGGGTGCAGGATAGGAAGCTTTACTGTACTCCAGGACTCCGTTCTTGAGGATAATGTGGAAATAATCGGATCGGTGAGGATCAAAAAGAGCAAGGTCGGTGAGAGTTCGATAGTCGGTCCCTTCGTTTTTATACGTGACGGCGCAGAACTGCATCAGAAGGTTCACGTAGGAAGATTTGTCGAGATCAAAAAGAGCATTGTGAGGAAGGGTGCAAAGGTCCCTCATCTCTCATATGTGGGTGATGCTGACATTGGGGAACATACGAATATCGGAGCAGGGACCATAACATGTAATTATGACGGAGAAAAAAAGAATTTTACAAAAATTGGCAACAATTGTTTTGTCGGCAGTGATACAATGTTTGTAGCACCGGTCAACATTGGGGATAACGTCGTTACGGCGGCAGGTTCTGTGATAACACAGGATATACCCGAAGGTGCTCTCGGTGTGGCAAGAGCAAAACAGAAAAATATTGAGGGCTGGAGTTCCCGCAGAAAGATCCATAAGGGAGGAAATTAACATGTCTGCAGGTTTGAGGGAAGTCAAAATTTTTTCGGGGAGTGCTCATAAGCAGTTTGCTGAGAGCATATGCATGAATCTGGGTGTTCCCCTCTCAGCGTCTAAGCTGTTCAGGTTTTCTGACGGCGAGATAGGCGTTTCAATAGAAGAAAGTGTCAGAGGAGCCGACGTTTATGTAGTACAGCCTACTTGTGAACCCGCCAACGAGCATCTGATGGAACTCCTAATAATAGTGGATGCACTGAGAAGGGCATCGGTCTATCGCGTAAACCTTGTAATGCCATATTTCGGCTACGCCAGGCAGGACAGAAAGACACGCTCGAGAGAACCGATCACATCGAAATTGATAGCAAATCTTCTGGAAAAGGCCGGAGCTGACAGGGTCATTTCTGCAGACCTACATGCAGGCCAGATTCAGGGTTTTTTTGATATCCCGGTCGATCACCTTACGGGAGTGCCTCTTCTTGCTTCTTATTTTCACAGGACGCTTAAAAAAGAGGTCGATCAGGGTTTGGTAACAGTTGTATCGCCAGATATAGGGGGAGTCGTGAGGGCAAGAAAATTTGCTGAACAGATCGGAAATGCGGAACTGGCGATCGTTGACAAGAGACGCTCACACGAAGTGACAAATGTTTGCGAAGTTATGGAGATCATAGGAAACATAGAGGGCAGGACCGCTATCCTTGTCGATGACATAATCGATACTGCCGGTACAATGGTAAAGGCAGCTGAAGCCCTCCGGGAAAGAGGCGCCAAGAATATTTACGCATGCGCGACGCACGGAGTCCTTTCCGGACCAGCAATAGACAGACTCAAAGCATCTCTGATCAAGGAAGTCGTTGTAACTGACACGATACCGCTCAAGGATGAAAAGAAATTTGACAGACTTACCGTACTGCCAATAGCACCTCTCTTTGCGGAAGCACTCAGAAGGATCCACTCTGAGCATTCGGTAAGTATACTTTTCCGTTAGGATCTAAAGAAGGTATCTCTGCGACGGATCCCGTCGTTGAAAGACATAGAGCAAAAAATATTACCAAGCATATATTATCTGAGGAGGAAACATTCAATGGCAGCAAAAAAACAGCAGCAGAAAATTGAATTTACATTAAGAGAGAAGACGGGAACCGGCGTCTGCAGGAAGATCCGGGCTAAGAATCTTGTCCCTGTTATCCTTTACGGTCCCGAGCATAAGGAAGGACTTGCCGGAACTGTATCTGCAAGAGCTATCGCACCCATCGCCAACAGCGGAGCAAGAGAGACGACAGTCATTGAACTGGCGATGTCTGACGGCAAAGAATGTATGGTCCTTATCAGGGACGTACAGCGCCACCCCCTTACCCAGAACATTCGTCACATTGACTTCTACCAGGTACTCAAGGGACACAAGATCAAGGTCGAGATACCGATCAGAGTGATCAACAAGGAACTCGCTCCCGGATTGAAAGAGGGCGGACTTCTCAACCAGATCACAAGGTCACTCTTCGTTGAGATCAAGCCCCGCGACATCCCAGAGGATATCGTCGTTGACATTGCAGAACTCATGATCGGAGGAGAAATCTTCATTAAGGATCTTACCCTGCCGGAGGATTGTGACCTTCTGTCCGCAGAAGACACGCTGGTGCTTCATATTTCTCAGCCAAGAGCCGTTGCTGAAACAGAAGAAGAAGAGATCCTTGAAGAGGAATCAGCAGAGGTTGAAGTACTGGCGAAAGGCAAGGCCAAAGAAGAGGACGAGGAATAGTATCGGAGAAGATACGAAACCGTTATGAAATTAATAGTGGGGCTCGGCAACCCGGGCGTTGAGTACGCATGGACCAGACATAACGCCGGATGGCTTATGGTTGACTCTTTTGTTTCAAGACTGGGGCTTTCCGAACCTCAGGCAAAATTTAAGGGAGCCTTTTGGGGACCTGTACTTCATAACGGAGAAAAGATATCACTTCTTAAACCTTACACTTACATGAACCTCAGCGGCTTATCTGTGGCAGAAGCAGTACGCTATCAGAACATTGAGCCGTCTGAGGTCCTTGTGATATATGATGATGCAGCACTTCCTTTCGGAAGGGTAAGGATAAGGGAAAAAGGCTCTGCCGGCGGTCAGAAAGGCATGATGTCCATTTTGGGTGCCCTCAAAACTTTGGAGATCCCAAGGCTCCGGATAGGAGTCGGTGAGCCTCAGGGGCCTATAAATATGGCTGACTGGGTGCTTGGAAGGATCCCTCCCGGTCAGAAGGAACTTTGGTGTAAACTTGAGGATGTTGCATGGGAAGCATTAAATATCTGGCTGAAATATGATATCCAAAAAGCCATGAGTACAATAAACGGACTCAGGCTTGATGATCAGGAAAAAGCGTGACCGGAGGTCGCGTTTTTTTATGGAGTTTTGAGCAATGATGGATAAAGAAAAAGAAAGTATGCATTTAAGCAGCCTCTTTGGACTCGACAAGGAGTTCTGGCTGCGGAACAAATCAGTTCATCTGGCGTCAAAAGGAGCAATGAGGAGCTGGGCTGTAAGAGGCCCTGACACTTCATTGCTCGTTTTGCTTCCTGACCAGAGACAAGTAAGGGATTTTGCCGCAGATTGTGAGATACTGGAAATTTTCAGCAGAGTAGAGATGCTCCCGGATATGCCTTTGACTGAGGATGAATCGAGGTCTGAGGCCCTTAAAGTTCAAAGGGGAGGCATACTTGAAAAGTTCAGGGACGAGGGCGGTGTTATGGCTGCAACTCCTGCATCCCTTCTTGCCCCGTTTTCTGCAGGCGGAGAATATTATGAGTTAGAACAGGGAAAAGAGACATCAAGGGAGAGGCTGCTCGGATGGCTTTCCCGAAACGGCTATGAAAGAAACGAGCTTGTCTGGTCGCCGGGCCAGTTTGTCTCAAGAGGCAGCATCGTTGACATATTCAGCCCCTCCGATCCTTTTCCGATCAGACTTGAATTTTTTGATGACGAAATTGAAAGCATAAGGTTTTTTGACCCTGAAACACAAAAAAGCCTTCGTACCCTATATAGATGTTCTTTAAAGAGCCTTATATCGAAAAAAGAGGTCGAGCTTGAAAGATTTCTTCCCGAAGAGATGAGGATCATTTTTTTCGATCCCAAAGGGCTGGACACCACAGCTGAAAATTCTGTATGGCTATGGCAGAACCTTGATCGTGACAAACAAAATTTAGTTCCCTGGAAAAAATGGGAAGATCTTTGCAGTTACTTCACAAAATACCGTCGCATAAGGGTAACAAGAGATGTAAAGAATACCACAGTCAGGCTCTCAATAAAGCAGTTCCCCCTTTTCAGGGGAAAGTTGCGGGATGTTGACCACTTTTGTGAGGATCTTTTACGCGAGGGTCACGAGATACAGGTCTTTTCTGAATCAAAGCTGAACCTTTCCTGGGCAGAGTCAAGAGGTTTCAAAACCATAAAGGGCGTTCTTTCAGAAGGGTTCATCGATACAGAAACGAAAAAGGCCGTCCTTACAGACCTTGAACTTTCCGGTGTCTCACTTTCGAGGCACAGGACAGAGGTCATAGCACCGAGCGACTGGGGGGCAGGCCTCATCCCCGGCCAATGGGTAGTTCATGATGATTATGGCGTTTCCAGGTATCTGGGACCCCAGTCGATCGGATCCGAGGATGGGGAAGAGGAATACCTTATCCTCCAGTTCGCTGAGGACAGGCGTCTGCTCATCCCGATACTTCATTTTTATAAGATATCTCCCTGGACGCCCCTGTCCGGGCAGGAGCCGGCACCTGACAGTCTAAGGGGGACACAGTGGAAAAAGGCCTCTGCCAAAGCAAAAGAGATGGCGGAAAAGGCTGCGAAGGAACTTGTTCAGATATATGCAGCCAGAGAGCTTACGAAAGGTTTTTCCTTCCCTTCGAACCGCGAGTTGATGAAAGAGCTTGAAAATAGTTTTGTTTACGTAGAAACTAACGATCAGATAAAAGCAATACAGCATGTGGAAGACGACATGGAAAGGCCTGTGCCCATGGACAGGCTCCTTGTAGGGGATGTCGGCTTTGGGAAAACAGAGATTGCGATAAGGGCCGCAGGCAAGGCAGCTTTCAGCGGCAAACAGGTGGCCATTCTGGCACCGACGACACTTCTAGCCCAACAGCACTACGAGACATTTTCTTCAAGGTTTGGCAATCTCCCGGTAAGGGTCGAAGTCGTATCAAGGTTTGTTCCATTTTCCGCCCAGAAAAAGATCCTTGAAGACCTTAAAGATGGAAAAGTGGACATCATAATTGGTACACACAGACTACTTAGTCAGGATGTTGCATTCAGGGACCTGGGGCTTGTAGTAGTTGATGAAGAGCACCGTTTCGGAGTAATGCACAAAGAACATTTAAAGAGAATAACACCCGGTGTTGATGTGCTCATGCTCTCGGCGACTCCCATTCCCCGTTCACTTTCGCTTTCCATGAGCGGATTGAGAGATATGTCTGTCCTCCAGACTCCGCCACAAAGACGCCTTCCCATATTGACTGTAGTCAGGCCATGGTCTGAAGAGCTTCTGAAAAACGCTGTTTTGAGGGAGAAAAACAGGGGGGGACAGGTCTTTTTCGTTCACAACAGGATAAATGACATCCACGAACGTACCGTCATGCTTAAGAGGCTTTTCCCAAAGCTAAATATCGCGGTCGCTCACAGCCGGACTCCCGAAGCCCAGCTTGAAAAAACAATGATGAGGTTCTCTCTTGGAGAAATAGATATACTTATATGCACTACCATTGTTGAGAGCGGGCTTGATATACCAATGGCAAACACATTGATAGTCGACGATGCCCAGGAGCTGGGACTTGCACAGATGTACCAGTTGAGAGGGCGTGTCGGCCGCAGAGAGGAACAGGCATACGCGTTCCTGTTCTATCCTCCTGACGTCCATCTTTCAGTTGAAGCGAGCGAACGCCTTGAGGCGATAGCTGAACTGGATGAGCTGGGTGCCGGTTACCGGCTTGCCCAGAGGGATCTTCAGATCAGAGGCGGTGGAGACCTGATAGGCATCGCCCAGCACGGCAGCTCAACAAGGGTCGGATACCAGAAATACTGCGATATGTTGGCTGAAGAGATCGCAAAGATAAAGGGAGAGAAACGGAAACAGGCTGAGGTAGAGATAGAATTTCCTGCAGCAATACCCGCAGATTACCTTCCTCAGGAAAATCTCAGGGTCACACTTTACAGGAGGATGCTCAAGACTGATTCTCCAACAGAGGCGATAAACCTGAAGGAAGAAACAATTGACCGCTACGGGAAGCTGCCTCCCTCACTTGAGTTTCTGATGGACCTGACCTGTGTCAGGTCAGCCGCGCATGAGCTTCAAATTACTAAGATCATTTGCAGCAGCCGGGAAACAGTTATTCAGGGGGACCCTGACGGAGGTTGGACGGATCTTCACCTCAAACTGCCATGGATCCGGAAGATGGATGGATTTGTAGGTCCTGGAGGATATAGGGGAATAATTGCATTGGCCGAAATGATAAAGGGAAAAATCATCTAAATCTGTTAGAATAGGAAGATCAGGGGGTTTGGAATTGAATATTAACCAGGCAGCAGCCGGAGATAAATTCATAAAATTAGTGGAAGTAATGAAACGCCTGAGGGCACCAGACGGCTGTCCCTGGGACAGAGAACAGGACTTTCTTTCTCTGAGGCGCTATATCATTGAAGAGGCCTATGAACTTATCGAAGCTATAGAAAACAATAACAGGGACAACATCTGTGAAGAATGCGGAGACCTTATGCTGCAGGTCGTTTTTGTATCATGCATGGCCGAAGAGCTTGGGGAATTTGACATCTGTGCAGTTTTGGACCACCTTACGGAAAAACTCATAAGGCGGCATCCTCATGTATTTGGGGATACTGAGGTCAACGGTTCAGAAGATGTTTTAAGGAACTGGGAGCAGATCAAGGTAGGAGAGAGGCAAAAAAAGAAAGAGGACTCCTCACTTCTTGCAGGGGTACCGAGGGGTATTCCCGGTCTGTTAAGAGCATACAGGATACAGGAAAGAGCCGGAAAAGTTGGCTTTGACTGGCCCAAAGGAGACCCCACCCCCGTCTTGGCGAAGGTAGACGAAGAGCTCTCCGAACTAAAGGAGAACATTAACAGCAATGCCGGAAAAGAATACATAGAAGAAGAGCTTGGAGACCTTCTTTTCGCCGTTGCAAATTTATCAAGGCATTTGAAGGCAGACCCCGAAATCACTTTGCACAAAGCCTGTGTTAAGTTTACAGATCGTTTCAGGCTTGTTGAAAAAGAGGTCCTGGAGTCAGGAAAGCTCTGGAGCGAATTTTCCCTGGAAGAACTGGACGGATTCTGGGAAAAGGCGAAGAGGCAGGCGGGCAATAGGCAAGCGATTGGCAAGCAATAGGCAAGCAATAGGCAAGCGATTGTAGAACCTTAGAAACCGACCACCCCTATACGTCATCCCGGTATGGGGTTGAGCCGGGATCCACAGGTTTGGGTCTATCTCTACTTAGATATTTAAGACAAAGTCAAAAGCATGGATCCCGGCATCTCAAAGCGCATTCGAAATGGTTCGAGCAGTAAGGTCAATTAAAAAGGTTTTCCTGACGGAAAACGGTGCTCTCCCGACGAAGGCATACCGGGATGACGGGGCTGAGAGACCCCCGACCCTGCCGAAGTTATAACGGGGTTCCCGTATGTGGGTCTTGGGTCCTAACGACCGATTCGCAATTGATTACCAATTGATTTGCGACAGATTTCCGCGGGATGAATATCACCGCTGTTCCATACAATTGCTTGCAGGTCTTTTTATCTCAATAAGTTTTTAAGCGGACCAGACGCTTGAAATAGACCAAAAACCACAGGAGGAATCATCAATGACAGTACAGGAAAAGATAATGGATGCGATCAATACCAAGGTGTCTCCGGCACTTCAGACACATGGGGGAGATGTATCGTTCATCAGTTTTGACGAAGAAAGCGGTACCCTTTACGTGGAGCTTATCGGCTCATGCGGGACCTGCCCCTACGCCCAGGAGACGCTTCGCATGACAGTCGAAGCTGCAATAAAACAGGTAGTTCCCGAAGTCAAGTCTGTAGTAAGAGCATAATCTATCATAAGGAATGATCAAAACGGAAGATACAAAAGATAAAATGACAGAAAACAACCTGACTCCGCTCACTTCTCACGAAGAGTCGATAGTAAAGCTCCTTGCCGGACATGAAGAGATACTTCGTATGGTAGAGCAGGCTTTTCCGGTCAAGATCTTTGCAAGGGGATCAAGCCTTTTGATAAAGGGAGACGACGAGGAACTTATCAAAAGGCTTGAAAACCTCCTTACACAGTACGCGGAGCTTGCGCTGAACGGACAGAAACTTTCCGGTGCAGAGATACGTTATGGAATAAACCAGATAGGGCTGGGAGAGAGTGTCAACTTAAAGTCTCTATATGACGAGGTCGTATGTGTCAGCAACAGGGGAAAGCCGATACGCCCCTACACGAACGGGCAAAAAGATTACACCCGAGCGATAAGAGAAAATGATGTAACGTTTGCGATAGGACCCGCAGGAACCGGCAAAACATATCTTGCTGTTGCCCAGGCCGTGGCATTCTTGAAATCAGCCAAAGTAAGCAGGATAGTTCTTGTCAGGCCGGTGGTCGAAGCGGGAGAGAGGCTGGGTTATCTTCCCGGAGACCTGATGGACAAGGTAGAACCATATTTGCGACCGCTTTACGATGCATTTTATGATCTTCTGCCTACTGAAAAATTTAACAGATATTTTGAAAAAGGCATTATCGAACTGGCACCGCTCGCATACATGAGGGGGAGGACTTTGAACGACTGTTTCATCATACTGGACGAAGCACAGAACACTACTCCGGAGCAGATGAAAATGTTCCTGACCCGCCTGGGTTTCGGATCCAAGGCTGTTGTGACAGGGGACATTACACAGGTCGACCTTCCCTCCAACAAGGAATCAGGGCTGAAGCTGGTACAAAATATTCTTAACGACATCCCAGGTATTGCTTTCGTCAGATTGAGCAACCGTGACGTTGTCCGGCATGAGATCGTACAGCGGATAGTGAGGGCTTACGAAGATTATGATCAACGGAGAAAAGCGCCAGACATCAATTAAAAAACTTATATACCAGTTTAAGACGAATCTTGAACTTAAGGCTTCCAACAAACAGTACATTGCATTCAGGGTGATACTGCTTGCTGTTGCTTCTATGCTTATAGTCAGCAACTGGTTTGTATTCGACAGGCTTGAAAATTATCGCATAGGGCACACTTCAGCAAAAACATATTTTGCGCTTACTTCTTCCAGATATGAGGACAGGGCCGCTACTCTCGAACTTCGTCAAAGAGCTGCCTCACGCATCATTGACGTAATGGTGCAGGATGAAAAGATCGCCTCTGAAGTTGCATCAAAAGTAGATCTCTTAAAATCCGGAGATTATTCTCTGGTACTTCAAAATCCTCTTTTGGAACTTTTTTCAGGACTTCCTAAACTCACTCAGGGCAATATTATAAGCACTGTTGTAAGCATTGCTGAGAAAATAAAGAATAAATCCCAGGACAGGGGAGAACAGACAGAGCTGATATGGAAAGAGCTCTCCGAGGTAAGGCTTTCACAGTCAGACAAGAATGTTGCTTTTCAGATCCTGGACAAAGTCCTTAATCCATCACTTAACAGTGATTCAGAAATGGCGTCGAGGCTCAGGGATGATGTTGCGGTTCAGATACCTCCTGTGGTAAGGGAGATACGTCCGGGTGAGGTGCTTGTACAAAAAGGCCAGGTCGTTACGCCTTCACTTGCAAAATTGCTTGCATCACAGGGATATCCTGATTCAAGATTCCCTTATAAGCACCTCTTCTTTATACTTGGCGCCATCATCCTATGGAGTTTCTGGCCTGTATGGATAGAGAACGGCCTTAAGGAAAAGCTTTCTTTCCGACAGTGGATATACATATCAGTTATTCTGGCTGTCTCATGGTCGCTTGAACTGATGTTTGCCAGGACAGGCGGGTATTCGATGGCTGTTTTAGGGATGACAGGCTGGTTATGTCTGACAGTTCCGGTCTCCCTTTCTTACCACATAGTAATGGGCGGCGGGATCATCAGCGTTATGATCGCTTTTGGCACCAACCCCGGGATCGTTGCGCTTGGCTGTATTCTGGCATCTTTTTCAGCAGGGATAGGCAGGATCCTATTTCTTGACCCGCCAAACCACAGGGTCACGATCTGGAGAAACCTTTTCTTTTTAGGTTTGTGTCTTGGGGCAGTATCAGTAGCGGTACACTGGGGACTTGGGTTGTTTTATACTTATCAGCTTCCTATTCTTTCCATTGTGTTCAGCCTTTTTTGGAGTACTGTTGTCATTGCTCTTCTGCCGATCTGGGAAAACCTTTTTGATGTTATCTCTCCGCTGCGGCTCCTCGAACTCAGCCATCCGTCGCAGCCACTCCTCAAAAGGCTTCAGATAGAAGCGCCGGGGACATATCACCACACTTTGATGGTCGGCACCCTTGCCGAAGCAGCCGCTGACAAGCTTATGATGAATGGACTGCTGGTAAAGGCAGGAGCTTATTACCATGACATAGGGAAATTAAAAAATCCCAAATATTTTGTTGAAAATCAGATGAGCGGAGAAAATATTCACGATGAACTTTCTCCCTCACTTTCAGGGCTTGTACTTATTTCTCATGTACGCGACGGTATGGAGATAGCTGAAGAGACGAAGCTTCCAAAGACCATCAGAAGATTTATAGCCGAGCATCACGGAACAACAGTCCAGAAGTATTTCTACGAAAAGGCTCTTGCCCTTGACGAAAATACGACAGAGGAACAGTTCAGGTATCCGGGGCCAAGCCCGCAGTCAAGGGAGACAGCACTTGTTATGCTTGCAGATTCTGTTGAGGCTGCTGTCAAGGCAAAAAATAAATCTTTCGACAATATACGTGATCTCAGGCTTCTTGTACAAAATGTCACAAAACAGAAGATCGATTCGGGACAGCTGAGAGACGTTGACTTTACTATGAGGGAGATGGCAGTGATAGAATCTTCTTTCATTGAAATACTTAGGTCGACATACCATTCACGGGAAGTAAAAGAGATATCTGAGTCAATACGGGCTGCTGCTGAAAAGAGAGGACAGCCGGGGGCCAAATGATAACAAGGATAAACGCTGAGGGAAAAGAACTTATAATAGATATGGTCAATGCTGAGGCAGATGATTTCCTGAAGACGATGGAATCGCTTTATGCATCAGTTCTAAATAATGAGGAGTCTTTCCCGAAGGAGTGCGGATGTGCGGATATCTCTCTTTCCATTGTCGGGTCCGAGAGGATGAGGGAACTGAATCTGAGCTACAGGGATATCGATTCGCCGACTGATATTCTCTCCTTTCCATTGTGGGAAGAAGATTCGGGCTTCACACCTCCATCTGATTGGGTATGCCTGCCACTGGGCGATATAGTTATCTGTCCTGATATAATTTTGCAGAATGCATGTGAAAACGATAAAACTTTTATTGAAGAACTTGTACTGGTAATGTCTCATGGCCTCCTGCACCTTATTGGGTACGATCATTATGATAAAGATTCGGAAAGTAAGATGTGGGCGGAACAGGATAGGATGGTCGAACAGTTTTTTAAGAAAGAAGGTGCCGGATATGAAAGATCCTGATGATAGAGGGTTCGACGCAAAGTCCCTTTTGATCGAAGCAAAGAGGGCAGCGGAATTCGCATATGTACCTTATTCCTCTTTCCCGGTAGGGGCGGCTATACTCTTTGAAGACGGGAGCGTAGTATCCGGATGCAACGTAGAAAATGGCAGCTTAGGACTGTCCATATGCGCTGAACGGAATGCGATGACGACAGCGGTGAGGGAAGGCCGTATCAAGCCTGTAGCAATAGCTGTTACAGGCGGCAAAGAAGGAAAGATCTGTCCTCCCTGCGGAGCCTGCAGGCAGTTTCTTGCGGAATTCAACGGCGATATGAATGTTGTGCTTGAAGAGGATGGAATACCGGTGATCTTCAGGCTAAGCGATCTGCTTCCGCTGCAGTTTAAGTTCTCCGGGAAGGGAGAGACAAAAGATGACAAATAATATCATTGCAAATGAAGAACATGAGTACAGATGCGGTTTTGTTGCGCTTCTTGGACGACCAAACGTTGGCAAATCTTCAATTATCAATACGCTCTTGAAGGAAAAGGTCGCGGCTGTCTCATCCAAACCTCAGACTACCAGGAATGCGATTCGCTGTATATTGACCACGGAGAAGGAACAGATCATATTTGTTGACACTCCGGGTATACATAAACCAAAACATGTGCTTGGGGACTTTATGGTAAAAGAGGCCGCCAAGACCCTTTCTCAGGTGGATGTTATCTGCTTTGTAGTGGAAGCGGGTGACCGTACTATCGGAGAGAAAGAGGAGATCATACTGGAGTTCCTTTCCAATTCCACTGTCCCAATCGTTCTGGCAGTTAATAAGATAGACAAATTTTCTGACCAGGAAGTTTTCTGGAAGACTGTCGAAATGTACGAAACAAGGATATCTCCGGCGGCGGTAGTCCCTCTCTCTGCAAAAAAAAGTGTCAATATGGACGTGCTTATCGAAACTCTGAGCGGAATGCTTCCGATGCAGCCTCCGATATACCCTGCTGATATGCTCATGGATACAACTGAAAGATTTTTGGCTGCTGAGGTAATAAGGGAAAAAATATTGAATTTTACCGATCAGGAAGTGCCCCACGGTACTGCCGTAGTCGTAGAAGAGTTTAAAAGCCCGGAAGAGTATCCGGAACTCAAGACCTGTGAGATCAGAGCTACTATAGTAGTTGACCGTGAAGGCCAGAAGGCGATAATAATCGGAAGATCCGGAGCAAAGCTTAAAACCATTGGAATGGCTGCAAGGAAAGAGCTTGAAGAGAAGTTTGGTTACCCGATATATCTGCAGCTTTGGGTAAAGGTCAAGCCGGGCTGGAGAAAATCACAGGAAGAACTTAGGCGACTGGGGTATAGTTTTTGATATCTTCGTTTGAACTGGAAAAACTTCCTCAAGGGTATTATAAGCAGATAGGAACTGTCTTGCAGAGAAGGGATTCCTCAGGAGAGGGGCAATCCCTTCTGCTTTTTTTAAGGGATATGGGCCCGATGTGGGTAAGCGCTCCTGCATCAAAAACTAAGTGCAGGTTTGGCGGAGCCATAGAACCTCTGACCTGGGCAGAATTTGACCTCTATCAGAGTCCGGCAAGGCTGTATCTGCAGGGAGCCGAAGTAAAGGAAGACTTTATCTCGCTAAGGTCTTCGGCCCTAAAATTGAAATCTGCACTCAAGTTATACAAAAGGCTTTCTAAAACTCTGATGGTAGGCCATGAAAGCAATAATATACTTACATTACTTTGGTCATCGATGTTATTGCTAAAAGAAAACTGCCCGGTTGACCTAGTAGAGTACCGGTTTACATGGAGACTTTTAAAAGAAACAGGGCTTGCACCGTCCCTCAATCTCTGTGTGAATTGCGGCTCAAAACTTGACTCAGGTGCAAAATGGACAAATGATGGACTGATCTGTGCCTCCTGTTACGGTGCATGCAAATGTGACCTGGATGCCAAGGAACTAAGATCGCTTCGTTTCGCCGCTCTGTTAAGCCATGATAAATTTATTGAGTGGTCAGTATCTCAGGAAAAATCGTCTTTATATACTGATGAGTTAAAAAAACTGGTTACTTTTTTCACTGATATGGATTAAAATTCATCAAATATAGTTTTTGTGCTATCTGAAGGAGGCAGCAGAGAGTGAATTTTCAAGAAATTATAATGCGCCTGGAAAGTTTTTGGGCATCGCAGGGATGTGTCGTTCAGCAGCCATATGATATAGAAGTTGGCGCCGGAACAATGAATCCGGCTACAACACTTAGGGTGCTTGGTCCCGAACCCTGGCGCGTGGCTTATGTGGAACCCTCAAGGAGGCCTACGGACGGCAGGTACGGAGAAAACCCCAACAGGCTGCAGCATTATTATCAGTATCAGGTAATAATCCAGCCGGCACCCGACGATATTCAGGAGATGTACCTTGAGAGCCTTAAGGTGTTGGGAATCGATCCTGCTGAGCATGACATCAGATTTGTTGAAGATGACTGGGAAAATCCAACGACCGGAGCATGGGGTCTTGGATGGGAAGTCTGGCTTGATGGAATGGAAGTTACCCAGTTCACATATTTCCAGCAAATGGGCTCACTGGATATGGATGTGGTCCCTGCCGAACTCACGTATGGCATTGAACGCATCGCTATGTTCGTACAGAAGGTAGACAATGTCTATGACCTTGAATGGGTCGGAAACGTAAAATACGGTGATGTCCACCATAAAGGTGAAGTCGAGCACTCAACATATAATTTTGAAGTGGCGAGTACCGAGATGCTATTTCAACTTTTCAACATGTACGAAACCGAATCAAAAAAAATACTTGAAAGAGGGCTCGTTCTTCCCGCATATGATTACGTCCTGAAATGTTCACACTCCTTCAACCTCCTTGATGCAAGAAATGCAATAAGCGTAACGGAGCGCACGGGTTACATAGGCAGGGTCAGGGCTGTCGCAAGCGCCTGCTGCCAGGCATATCTTGAACAGAGAGAAAAGATGGGACACCCTCTGAAAGGGAAATTCGATAAATTTGAAAAAGCTGAAGGAGGCGCAGAATAATGTCCGCAAAAGACCTTCTTTTTGAAATAGGAACGGAAGAGATACCCGCGCGTTTTATGCCCAAGGCTTTGGCCGACCTCTCCTCATACGCGGAAGATGAACTTGCCGCAGCCCACATAGGCTATTCCGGCATAATAGTCGAGTGCACGCCGCGAAGGTTTGTACTGACTGTCACCGATCTCGCTGATTCGCAGAAAGACAGTGTAGAGGTGTCAAAGGGCCCGTTAAAGGCACAGGCCTTTGATGCGGAAGGGAGACCCACAAGGGCTGCTGAAGGGTTTGCCAGAAGCAGGGGAGTGCATGTCTCAGATCTCAAAGTTCAGGAGATCAACGGAGCTGAGTATGTAGTTGCTGAAAAAAAAGAAATAGGCCAGTCAACAAAAATAGTCCTCCCCGACATACTGGATAAAATACTTAAGAAGCTCTCTTTTCAGAAGAGTATGTACTGGGCTGACCCAACAGTTCGTTTTGCAAGGCCTGTAAGATGGATCGTGGCCCTATATGGAGAGTCTGTCATAAACGTAGAATTTGGAAAAGTAAAAAGCGGAAACTGCACGAGAGGCCACAGATTTATGGGTTCAGGCTTGATAGAGGTCAAAACTCTTTCAGAGTACAAAAAGGCAATGAAAGACAATTTTGTGATAACTGATCCGGAAGAGAGAAAAAGCATGATCCTCGACGGGATAGCCGAAGTTGAAAAGGAACTTGGAGCGAGGGTCGAAGTCGATCCCGCACTCCTTGAAGAAAATGTACATCTCAACGAGTACCCTGTTGTTTTCTACGGGAGCTTCGATAAAGATTTCCTTGAAATTCCTGAAGAGGTGCTGGTACTTTCAATGGCTAAGAACCAGAGGTATTTCCCGGTAAGGAGCAAAGACGGGAAACTGATGGCCAATTTTGTCGGTGTGAGCAACAATAAGGCGAAAGACATGAAGGTAGTAAGGGAAGGCAACGAGAGAGTCCTCAGGGCAAGGTTATATGATGCGGCTTTCTTCTGGAAAGAGGACCTGCAGAAGTCTCTGGACGATCTTGCAAACGAGCTTAAGTCTGTAACTTATCAGGAACAGCTTGGCTCTGTCTACGACAAGGTCCAGAGGACAAAAGCGCTTGCTCTCTGGCTGACTGACGAACTATCCCTTACCGGCAAAAGAAACGTTGTTGAAAGAGCTGCAGTACTGGCAAAGGCAGATCTTGTAACAAGCATGGTTTACGAATTTGCTGATGTACAGGGAGTCATGGGACGGGAATACGCCAAAAAAGCAGGGGAAGCCGAAGAAGTGGCTATTGCTCTTTACGAGCAGTATCTTCCAAGGTTTGCCGGAGACAACATCCCTTCCGGTCCGGCCGGAGCTCTTATTGGTCTTGCAGACCGCGCAGATACCCTTGCCGCCATATATAAGATCGGGCTTGAACCGACATCTTCTCAGGATCCCTACGGTCTTCGAAGGGCTGCAAGATGCATAAATGAGATAATCTGGGGTATGCCTCTCGATATCGATCTGAAAAAGCTTCTTGAAAAATCAGCATCTGCCTTTGGTATGGACAGCGATACGACGGAAAAAATTATGTTGTTTGTACGTCAGCGCCTTCAGGTCCAGCTGAGGGAAAAAGGATTCAGGCATGAAGTTGTTGAGCTTGTCCTTCAGACAATTTCAAATCGTCCGCTTCAGGCTTTCAGAATGGCCGAGACTCTTGAAAAAAGAAGCGATGAGGTCTGGTTTACTGATCTTATAACAGCCGCGGTAAGGGTAAAAAACCTGCTGAACAAAGCAGGAATTACCCCTGCTGAAGTGGATCTTTCAAAACTGGTCGAGACATCAGAAAAACAGCTCTATGAGAAGCTGCTAGTGCTTGAAGAAGATGCCAGGGTATCCGTAGACAAATTTGACTGGGAAAAGCTGGCCTCAGTACTTGCAGAGCTTGCTCCGGTAATAGCGCAGTTTTTCAACGATGTTCTTGTTATGGACAAGGATGTTGACCTTAGGAACAACAGGCTCGCGCTTCTTAAAAAGTGCCAGGATTTCTTCCTGCTTGTTGGAGATTTCAGTCTTTTAAAATAGTTAAAATGATATTAATATAATAATGCATACCCGTAATTTTAAATCAGGGAGGTCACAAGATGCTCGAGGCTAAAAAGTATATTTATGATTTCAGTGAAGGTGACGCAGGAATGAAGATCCTTCTTGGCGGTAAAGGAGCTAACCTTGCTCAGATGTGGAAGATCGGGCTGCCGGTACCTCCGGGATTTATCATTACCACGGAAGCATGTCATGAATATTGGAAGGAAAAGGACTTTATTCTGAATATATGGGATGAAGTGAAAGCCGCGGTCTCAAGAGTCGAAGCTCTTGCCGGCAAGAAATTCGGAGGCGAAAAAGATCCGCTGCTGGTTTCAGTTCGTTCCGGGGCACCTGTATCTATGCCCGGCATGATGGATACGATCCTTAACCTGGGACTGAACGATAAAACCGTTTCCGCCCTTGCTGAGGCAGCCGGTGACGAGCGCTTTGCCTATGACAGCTATCGCCGTTTCATACAGATGTTCTCCGATGTAGTAATGGGAGTAGAACATTCCAGTTTTGAAAAGAAACTCCACGACAAGAAGGCAGAGAATGGCGTAAAGGATGATAACCAACTTTCTGCGGAGGCTTTGAAAGAACTTGTCGAAGAGTACAAGGCAATAGTGAAGGAAGCAGGCAAGGACTTTCCCGTTGACCCATGGCAGCAGCTCAGGCTTGCAATAGACGCGGTATTCCGCAGCTGGAACACACCAAGGGCCATCACTTACAGAAAGATCAACAACATTCCCGAGTCATACGGAACGGCTGTGAGTGTCGTTACCATGGTATTCGGCAACCTCGGCGATGACTGCGGCACCGGGGTCTGCTTCACAAGAAGCCCGTCGACCGGTGAGGACAGGCTCTTCGGTGAATATCTTATCAATGCACAGGGAGAGGACGTAGTCGCAGGCATAAGGACTCCTGTTGAGATCTCGCAGCTTGAGACCGCGATGCCCGATGTATATAAAGAATTCTGCCGCATAGCCGATCTCCTTGAGCAGCATTATAAGGATGCCCAGGATATAGAGTTCACCGTTGAAAAGGGTACGCTCTACATACTACAGACAAGGAACGGAAAACGTACCGCAGCTGCAGCTGTAAAGGTCGCCATGGACATGTTCAGGGAAGGCCTTATAGATGAAAAGACTGCAGTAGAGCGAGTTGCCCCCGAACAGGTCGAACAGCTTCTCCATCCACAGATAGACCCCAAAGCAAAAGTATCGCCCCTGGTAAAAGGACTTCCTGCATCACCCGGAGCCGCGGCCGGATATGTTGTCTTTGATGCAGATGAAGCTGCAGAGCGAGGAGAAAAAGGTGAGAAGATCATCCTTGTTCGCCCGGAGACGACTCCTGATGACATCCACGGGCTTTTTGCTGCTCAGGGTGTAGTTACAGCTCATGGCGGCATGACGAGTCATGCTGCTGTCGTTGCCAGAGGGCTAGGAAAGCCTTGTGTATCAGGTGCCGAAAGCATAAAGATCGACTTTGCTTCAGGAACCTTCACAGTAAACGGAACAGTTGTAAAAAAGAACGATTTCATAACTATTGACGGAACGAAGGGCGAGGTCATCCTTGGAAAAGTGGGTCTGGTCGAACCACAGTTTGATGAAGATTTCAGCGAGCTTCTCAGGATGGCTGACAGGATCTCGACCCTTGAGGTCTGGGCCAATGCCGATACCCCTGAAGATGCGCGAAGGGCAAGGAGCTTTGGTGCAAAGGGGATAGGCCTCTGCCGCACAGAGCACATGTTCATGGCTCCCGAAAGGCTGCCTGTAATGCAGGACATGGTAGTTGCATCCACCAGAGATGAAAGGATCGAACATCTCAAAAAACTCGAAAAGATGCAGGAGGAAGATTTCCTGGGAATATTCGAAGCGATGGACGGACTGCCGGTGACAGTAAGGCTCCTTGATCCTCCTCTTCATGAGTTCCTGCCAAAACTTCCCGACCTCAAGAAGGAACTCAAAAGCCTTCCTGCAGACAGCCCCGAGGCTAAAGCTGTCCAGAATACTATAGCCAGAGTCCACGAGCTGCATGAATCAAACCCGATGCTTGGTTTCAGGGGATGCCGGCTTGGCATCATCTATCCTGAAATTTATGAAATGCAGGTCAGGGCAATATTCAGCGCAGCCTGTAAGCTTGTTATTAAAGGCATTGACCCTGTTCCGGATATAATGATCCCGCTCGTCGCTACAAAAGAAGAGATGAGAATACTGAGGGAAATGGTCGACAGGATAGCTCCCGAAATAATGAAGGAGTACGGCTGCACAGTGGAATATTTTGTTGGAACGATGATCGAGCTTCCAAGGGCTGCCATGGTGGCAGATCAGCTTGCTCAGCACGCACAGTTCTTCAGCTTTGGAACAAACGACCTCACACAGACGACTTTTGGGTATTCAAGGGATGATGCAGAAGGCAAGTTCCTTGGCCAGTACGTTTCTGAAGGGATACTCCCACAGAACCCATTTGCAGTGCTAGACCGTGACGGCGTTGGAGTCTTGATGGAGATAGGTGCTAACGGAGGCCGCAAGGTCAATCCCTCCATTCAGCTCGGTATTTGCGGTGAGCACGGAGGAAACCCGTCAAGCGTGGCTTTCTGTCACAAGCTCGGACTGAATTATGT
>Ga0334886_1002159_pt1 | contig 20475 bp, 9 predicted proteins | sample GraSluR1_MG_9_FD_207232 | JGI IMG/M metagenome (GOLD analysis project Ga0334886, IMG submission 207232) | Sludge microbial communities from methane-producing bioreactor in Wageningen University, Netherlands - Granular Sludge_27_06-R1 | ecosystem: Engineered > Bioreactor > Anaerobic > Unclassified... | reverse complement strand
AAAGCATCACTCAGGAAAACTGATGAAAGGTACACCCCCCCTGAATCCCCCCTCAATGGGCGAATAAATATTTGATGGTATTTACAGGATAGACCCTCATGTCTCATAGCAGCACCACATGACAATGAAAACGGGGAAGGCTTATCCTAATCAGTTTTATTTTTTTACTCTCTTTCTTTTTCATCTTACGCCGTAGGCTGAAATCCTGTCGCGGTTTACATACAGGATAGACTTTTCATTCAAAGTACGTTTTTAGGTCATTCAATCAGGGTCGTGATAACGCTCCTTCTTCATCAATCACCTTCACCTTAACCGGTGGGTCAATAAAACCAAACGTAATTAGCTCACATTCAGTATTGGGAGCGATATCCACAGTAACAGTAAAGTTCTTTTTATTAACCCCATCCTGGGCAGTAACAACGTATTCAACTGGCTGAGAAAAATCGTTGGGAGTGACTCCGCTCTCCTGGACTACGTTTCCTACTGTGACTGTTGCCTCTTCTGAAGTCGTGAAAGTCGCAACCAGGTTGGAAACATCAGTTCCGTATGGTACGGTAAGGGTAATATTATTATCATTAATAATCCCAACTACCTCTGAATCCAAAGAGGAAAATTTCATTTCAGTGATTTCACACTCGGTATTGGGAGCAACCACCACTGCAATAGTATAAGTATTTTTAGAAACACCGTCTTGAGCCGTGACCACATATTCTACCGGTCGGGAGAAATCGTTGGGAGTTATTCCACTCTCCTGGATTGCGCTTCCAACCCTTACCGTTGCACCTTCTGAAGTCGTGAATGTCGCAACCAGGTTAGAAACATCGGTCCCATAGGGTACGGTAAGGGTAATATTGGTTTGAGTCGATGAATCGTTCTCACTGAAATCCATAGCATAGGCTGCAGCTTGATCATTTAATTGCAGTTTAAGAGTGGAAAACCCACTTTTTTTATCCGATCGGTAAGCCGGATAAAGAGAAGCTGTTTGCCCAAGATTGTTTTGGGCGTCTAAGCCAGACTGGGAAAGAACTAAGAGCATATAATTCTGAACCATTTGATTTTTAGCTGGATCTTTACTATTTAATAATGAGGCATTAACCAAACTCTCTAAATCAGAAAAATATTGGTTATTTAAATAGCAATTCTCATCGAAATCTTCGGCATATTGACCTCTTTTTTTTAATTCTTGAAATATTAAAGCCAAGGCAGTATTTCGAGCATCGGTTAATTGAATAATCTTGGTTTCTCCAGCTTTCAGTATTGGAATTACTTTTGTTAATCTTAATTTTTCTTTTTCGGCTTGAACAACATAAGGTCCTCCTGATGGGACTTGGAGAGAATAAAAACCATTTTGATCAGTTGTTGACCGAGCAAGAGTAAAACCCGTTTTAGGATCAATTACATTGATTATAGCGTCGGTTACTGCTTGTTCACTCATCTTTTTTTCCATTTTATGAATAATCTGATTGACAATTTTTCCTTTGATGATGGGTTTACTTGGTGAAAATATTGGTTTTTGAAAACATCCTCCTTCAACAATTATTGCCAAGACAAGAATAATGATAGGTATCAAAACCTTAAAATACCGCAATTTATAACCCTCCTTTTTTCCAATAGTAACATAATAAAAAGTAACTTTGTTATTTTTTTTATTAATACGAAAGGTTTGTTAATATGCATACATCATGGGGTCTTACAAAAACTCAACTTATTTTTTCCATCAACCTTTTTTTAGAATTATTATAAAATTATACAAATAAACCGAACTCCTCTCCTTTGGATAATAATTAAATATCACTAATTCTATGGAGATAATCGTCAATTTCATGAAATGTATTAATTCTCAAGAATTAGAATTTATTTTAATATGAAAGAGTAAAATTTAACGATTCTTTAAGATAATAATGGCTCATTGCTTTGGTTGTTACTATTTTCAGTTTTTATGGATCATCATATCATCTCGATCCTTCGTCATTTTTATTCTTTTTTAAATAAAGGTTTCAAAGTTGGATACAGTTTTGTGTAGAATTGAAACAAGTTTTGATATATCTCTCGGTTCTTTTCTCGAGGATAAAATTGTTGGCCTTGAGTCCGTAAAGGTTCAATATCGGAAAAATCTCTCTTTACCTTCATCCCCACCAAAGCGCAAAGCGCAGCACCAAAACAAGGACCTGCGGTGCTTCTAATTGGAACTGTTACCTTACTTCCGCATACATCGGCTATCATTTGACACCAAAGTTTGCTCTGACTTCCACCACCGATTACAACAATCTCATTCAGTGTAGTCGAATCCATCGTTATTTCAAGAGACTGCCGAATTCCATACGTCACTCCCTCTAAAGTTGCTCGGATCATCTCAAGATCGGTTGTCTGATCTGTGAGGCCAAAAAATACACCGGTTGCATTTGAATCTCGATTGGGACACCGTTCTCCTACTAAATAGGGCAAAAAGTATACCCCATTCGATCCGCAAGGAACAGTAGAGAGAAGGTGTTCCATCTCATGATATTTTTTTTTCTTATCTCCCGTTGTAATCCTTAAAATCCAATCATAGGCACGGCCGGCGTTGAGCAATGGTGCAATATATAAATATTGGCGTAACTCCGGGCCGTTGAGAACAAAAAGTCCTTCAGATTGGGGTAGATGGTATTCAGGTTTCATTATTGCAACCCAGCCGGTGGTTCCCAGATAACAATGTATACGATCGGAGCCGATCACGCCCGCTCCTACCTGTGATGCCCCTGCATCCCCCAACCCACAAAAAACCGGACACCCGGTAGTGATTCCGGTTGGTATAGATGCATCTTTACTGACGACGCCAACCTGCTCCGTTGCCGAAACGATAGCGGGGAAAAGTGAACTGTGCAAACCGACTTCTTCTATTATAGACTTTTCCCACTGTTTTGAAAGAATATTCATAGAACCGGTCGTTGAAGCATTGGTCGGGTCGGTTACAAGATGGTTAGTTAAACGGAAAATGATATAATCCTTTGCGCCACAGACCATTGTTTCAGCTGAATGATACCATTCTGGATGATTCCTTTTTATCCAGAGTAGTTTTGCTATCGTCGTGGCATGGTCAATTCGATTTCCAAAAATTTGTAAGATTCTTTTTTTCCCAATTTTTCTATTTATCAAATCGGCTTCTCGAATTGCACGAGAATCGGAGTAGAGTAATACTCGATGAAGGGGGTTACCAGATTGATCAAGAAGTAAGCAGTTTTCCATCTGGCCACTCAAACCAATTGCTGCAATTTGATGAGGATTTAAATTCCTCTTCCAAAAAGTATCCAACCCATGAATGACCGCATTCCACCAATCCTCCGGCGATTGCTCAATCCATCCTGGATGGGGATGATAAGTTGGATATTCTTCTCTCGTCGAAAGGATTTCATTCCCTTCAAAATCATAAAAAGCCATTTTCATCCCGCTGGTCCCAACATCTATTCCAAGAACCCCGGGTTGTTTTGGAATCAATTTCATTGCATCAACATCCTTCTTAACAATTTTTACAGAAAATCAACCTACGGTGTTAAATAAAAATATTTAAAATATCGAAAAGATAGACTCTCCAAGTTTTCCTATTCAAAAGATCTTGCGAAGCAGCTTGAGAGTTTGTCCTGAAAATACAGCTGCATAAAAATTCCTTTTAAATCGATTTATCCCTCCGTATTAAAAGAGAACTAATTTATTAAACAAGTCATTTTCATCCTCATCTGCTGTCATGAAAGTGGTATGGCTTTTATTTCGTTAATTATCCCTTCCATTCATCGATATGCTGCAATATGACCGCAAGAATCACAATCATTCCGGTCACTATGTCTTGAAGAAAATAGGGAACCTGGAGCATAGTCAATCCATTCGCAACAACCCCGATGAGCAGACTCCCAATGAAGGTGCCCCAGATGTTAGGAATGCCAGCCTTAAATGCTGTCATTCCTAGGAAAACAGCAGCATACGCCTGAAGAAGCATTCCGCTTCCGGCGGTAGGATGGGCAGAACCAAGCCGAGATGCCAAAATTACTCCAGTAAAAGCCGATAATAGTGAAGAAAGCCCGAATGCATAAGTTTTATCTCGACTTACATGAACGCCACTCAATCGAGACGCCACCGGGTTCCCCCCAATTGCGTATAACCGGCGACCGAACTCCGTCCAGCTAAAAACAAACCAGAAAAAAATCACCACTATTATCATCAGAATGGTCGGAATCGGAACAAAGCCGATTTTCGCTTGACCGAGCCACAGAAAAGAATCAGGTATACCACCAAAAATAGTTGCCCCTCCAGTATACCAAAAGGTAATTCCTCCTAACACTGTTCCTGTTGAAAGGGTCGCAATGAATGAAAATATCCGAAAGCGGGTGATCAGATATCCATTTCCCAGTCCGAATAAAAACGACAGCCCAATTGGAATGAGTATTGAGAGAACGATATTCATTCCTTGAACAGCAAACCCGGCAGCCAAGACGCCACCGAAACTAGCTACCGCTCCAACAGAAAGATCAAATTCTGCAACCACCATGGCAATGGTCGCCCCAACCGAAATAATAGTGAGAAGTGAAATTTGACGAGTAATATTGACCAAATTGGCAAAGGTTGGAAAGGCTCCAGGTTTTAAAACTGAGAATATGACCACAACCACCAATAAAGCAATAAGAGTTCCATATTGTCTTAGAATTTTATTACTCATTCTGTTCCATTCCTTAAACAGCATAGTGATAAAATTTCTGTTTTGGTTATATTTTCATTTGGAAATATACCAACGAACTCTCTTTGGCTCATAACTCCTATCCGATGACTAATTGCTAATACTTCTTCAATGTCCGCTGAACAAACAATAATTCCCGTCCCCTTACGGGCAAGATCATAGAGAAAACGGTAAATCTCTCTTCTCGAAACAACATCGACACCACAAGTCGGTTCATTACACAATAAGACCTTGGCACCATATCCAATCCACTTGGATAAGACAACCTTTTGCTGGTTTCCCCCGCTCAGTGTAGCCACATTCTGTTCTACTCCCGATGTTCGTATATTCAGATTGGTAATCATTTCTTTGGCCAGCTTCATTTCTTTCCTTCGATTGGGAATTGGAAAATACCTATTTTTTCGAAACCGGTACAACATGGGCAAAGTGATATTTTCTCTCACATTAAAGGGGAAAATCAGACCCTGGAGTAATCGATCTCCGGGAACGAGTAGAATTCCATTTTGTATTGCAGACCGGGAATTTTTTATGTTTACTTTTTCGCTATCTACTAAAATGGTACCCGAAAAAGGATGATGCATCCCAAACAATGTTTCTATCAATTCACTCTGCCCAGCGCCAATTAATCCAAAAATTCCCAATATTTCTCCTTTTCTGAGAGAGAAATTGATATTTTTCATTTGCTTCCGTGTAACTGTGAGCGATTGAACCGATAAAACAGTTTGCGAAAATTCAATTGGTGGAGGTGGCGGGAATGTGCTTATTACTGTTTCCCCAGCCATCAAAGAAATGATATCCGATTTTTTTGCTTCATGAATAGGGAGGGTTTTTACAACCTTTCCATTTCGCAAAACCGTGACAAAATCAGCAATTTCAAATATTTCATCAATACGATGAGAAACATAGACAAATGCAACTCCCTGCTCTTTTAGGGTTCTGATGGCTTGAAATAAGAGCTGAGTTTCGGCGTTCGTGAGTGTTGCCGTGGGCTCATCCAATACAATCAAATTGGTTTTATCCAGAAGAGTTCGGACAATTTCGACCATGGTTTGTTGGCCAGCTGGTAGTTCTTGGATTGGCTTGTCCAAATTGACCGATAGGTGATACTGGGAAATGACTGCGTTCACCTCTTCCCTCATTTTTTTCCAATAAACCAGACCGGTTCGTTTTCGAGGATAGGGTCGACCAAGATAAATATTCTCAAATCCAGAAAAAAAGGGAATTAAGCTTCTATTTTGATGGATAAAAGCTATACCAATCTGACGTGCTTGCCAAGGATAATCCAGAGATACTGGCTGACCTATCCAAAATAGAGAGCCAACATCGGGTTGGAGAGCACCGGTTATGATTTTTATTAAAGTCGATTTTCCTGCTCCATTTTCCCCTACTAAGGCATGAATCTCCCCTTTTTGTAATGAATAATCGACATCTTGGAGCGCAACCACCCCGGGAAATTTTTTGGTTATTCCCTTGAGTTCTAGAAGATATGCCATGGTCGACCCATTCTACTCTTTTTAATCCATATAAATTAACTTCGATGGTGTGTAGACTTCAATGGATATGGGGTTCTTCCCGCTAAAAATTCGTTCCAACTGCTCAACGAGGATCACCATCATACCTTCGAAATCCTGGGATACGGTGGCAATCAAAGGTATCCCCTTCTCAATAAGCTCAATTGCTTGGCTGGTTCCGTCAACACCTGCGACTACAATTTCATTTTGTCTGCCGGCAGCAATAATCGCCTGAGTTGCCCCAATAGCTGGTTCATCCCACCCTGCCCAAACAGCCTGAATGGAGCCAGGTTGAGGGTTGGCAATCAAGATGCTTTCCATTGCCTTTCGCGCATCTTCTATGGGACCTGGAACTTGAACGTGGTGCTCAGTGATGACTTTAATATCCGGATTTTCAATTAAAATGGCATCCAAAATCAATGTTCTTTTTCTCACTCCGTGGTGAGGCCGGTGAGTGAAAACCACAATATTCCCTTTTCGATCGATTGCATTAAACAAAAATGTGGTCATCATCGCCGACATAACATAGTTGTCAGAAGTGACATTACAGGTCACTCCCGGAATCCAACCGGCATCGGCTCCTAAAACCGGGATACCAGCCTCATTTGACTTCTTTATTTGATCTTTAAGTTGGTTGGGATCTGCTGATCCCAATACGATTGCATCAACCTTCCGAGCGATCATATCTTCCATCCGGCTTGCCAGAGCTCCAAAATCACCTTTGGTGTCTATAGTAACCACATCCCATCCCCTGGCTTTTGCTTCTTTTTCGAAGGTTTTAATCATCTGGTTGGTTGTTACTGAAGCCAAGTAGGGAGTTAGCATGGCTACAGTTTTTGTTTCTTCAGCAAATGCCGACGGAATAACTAAAATAATAATACAAACTAAAATTGAGAATAATAATTTTTTCATTTTTCTTTCACCTTCCTTCTATTCTTCTATTTTAAAAGGAGTATTTGATTAAACTCCCTTTTAAAATCCTAAATAACACTCACTTGATCCAATGCCTGACGATATTGGGATAGATACCTGGCAAATCCGCACATCAATTCAGGGTCATCGATGTGTTGAGCAATAAAACGGACTACTGCACTCCCCACTATCACACCATCGGCAATTATCGCTAATTCCCGGGCTATTTCAGGCGAATTGACACCAAAACCGATGAGGAGAGGAACTGTGGTTGTTTTTCTCAAGCCAGTAATCACCGGTTTGATTTGTTCAAGGTCGATATTGGTTTTTCCGGTGATTCCTTTTCCAGAAACGATATAAACGAAACCACGGCTTTCTTGCCCAATTTTTCGTAGTCTTTCAGCCAATGTATTGGTTGAAGCAAGGATGATAACTGAAAGCATTTCTTTCAGGTCATCAAGCATTCGGGAAGTTTCCAAGGGGAAATCAGCTACGATTAAACCTTGAAAACCAGCTTGGTGATAATCCTTTCCAAAACGCTCGATTCCATACTGAAAAACAATATTTCCGTAAGTCATTGCAATAAGAGGAACCTTGAGCTGGACACTGGAGAGAACCTCTGGAATCATCTTCGGTGTGACTCCATTTTTCAAGGCATGATAGGAAGATTCTTGAAGTATCGGACCGTCGGCAACTGGGTCAGAATGGGGAATACCAATTTCAATAGCATCTACACCTTGATCCTGGCATATCTTCAATAAATCTAAAAATATCGGGATATTTGGATATCCAAAGGTTAAATAAGGAAGGAAAAGTTTCTTTTTTTCAATTTTCTTGACGTTTAATGTTTCCGCTAACCGATCAGTCATTTTTTTTCATCCCTTCCTGATATTTAATAACTTCTTCCACGTCTTTATCTCCCCGTCCCGATAAACAAATTAAAATAATTGAATTTTTCGGAACACTTGCAGCCATCTGTAACACATATGCGACTGCGTGAGCGCTTTCCAGAGCTGGGATAATACCTTCCAAATGGGAAAGAACTAAGAAAGCTTCAACTGCTTCTGAATCGGTGACTGTGGCATATCGTGCTCGTCCGTTGACCGAAAGAAAGCTATGTTCCGGGCCAACTCCTGGATAGTCAAGGCCTGCTGCAACTGAATGTGTTTCAAGGATTTGTCCATATTGATCTTGAAGAACGTAACTCAAACTCCCGTGGAGAATCCCTTTCGAGCCTTTCCCAATACTTGCCGAGTGTTTTCCGGTCTCTAATCCCAAACCTCCAGCTTCTACTCCAATGAGCTCAACCTGGAGATCCTTATGAAAACCTTGAAAAATTCCCATGGCATTACTTCCTCCCCCAACGCAGGCGATAACTTTGTCGGGAAGTCGATTCTCAACATCAAGAATCTGTTGGCGAGCTTCACCACCAATAATTGACTGAAAATCTCGTACCATGCGAGGATATGGATCCGGTCCCACTACCGACCCTATGACATAGTGGGTATTATCTACATTTTGTACCCAATCTCGCATCGCCTCATTAATCGCATCTTTTAAGGTTTGAGTACCAGACTTAACCGGTATAACCTCAGTTCCTAATATTTGCATGCGATAAACATTAAGTTTTTGTCTTTCTACATCAACAGCTCCCATATATACTTGGCATTCCATTCCAAGAAGGGCACAGGCAGTGGCAGTTGCCACTCCATGCTGGCCTGCTCCGGTTTCAGCGATGATTCGTTTTTTCCCCATCTTTTTTGCCAACAATACTTGTCCCAGCGTATTGTTAATCTTGTGGGAACCAGTATGATTGAGATCCTCTCGTTTCAGATATATTTTCCGTCCCTGACAATACTCACTCAGCCTTGAGGCGTAATACAATGGTGAGGGACGTCCGGCGTAACGGGATAAGTAATACCCAAGTTCCTCGTGAAATGACCGGTCATTCAAATAATATTCGTAGGATTTTTCTAATTCACTCAAGGGATACATGAGAATTTCGGGGACAAACCGTCCTCCGAATTCTCCTATAAATCCTTTGGCATGCATAGCTCTCACTTCCTCTTTTTAATTATATTGGCCTTCCAACCTATCACCAGCAATAAAAAAAGCCCTCGTCAAGAGACGAGGGCTTTCACTCGCGGTACCACTCTTATTAATGGCAGATCTTGCCATTCACTCTCTCAGGTACGGGATCACTCCGATACCCAGCTTCCTTTAAAGGGAAAGACCCTTCTCACCCTACTCGCCTTCGCTTTCGCAGAGCCGCTCCAAGGTCCATTCACTCCCGTTGCAACACCAGGCTCCCACCCTTTATCCTGGATCTCTTTGGATGCATGATTCGGAGGTTACTCTTCCTTTTCCCAGCGTTTACCTATTCTCGATTTTGAATATTTGACCACATGGCTCGTCTTTTGTCAATACCAATCCATCAACTACAACAGGATTTCATCTTAAGGGTTAAAACGATCTCAAACAAGATTTTTTAGGGTAGCGACATGCCATGAGATGTCGATTTCTAAATTTATATCCTCCCCATTTTTTTCATTGGTTACTGCTAAGCAACAAGATGTTCTATCCTGAAAATACCATCTTATAAATTCCCCCATTGAGGGGGGATACAGGAGGGTGTGCCTTTAATCGGTCATCCTGAGCCCTCGCTTTTCGAGGGCGTGAGGATCTCATCTTTTAGTTTCTTTCTTCATAAATACTTTAAAGGATGAGATTCATACGTCGTCCGTTAAAAACACCGGACTCCTCAGAATGACTAAGTGGATGGTAGAGATTGCCACGTCGTCCAACCAAAGAACGGTTGGCCTCCTCGCAATGACGGATTTAGATAGGTATTTTCATCCTCATCTGGTGCTGCGAAAGTAGCATGAAGGTCTATCCTGAAAATACCGGAACATTTTTTAAGGGAATTCTTTTAGAGCAACTCACCAGGATCTCATTCTGGGTTTTCACCCTCATCCTCACCTTCTCCCATCAAGGGAGAAGGAATTCTAGTCGTCATTGCGAGGAACGAAGTGACGTGGCAATCTCATGAGATCAATCTTTTTTATTCCTTTCCCTTTGGATAAAGGGAGATGTTTTAGGATTCGTTTGGTTTCCAAAAATTCAAATCCCCCTTACCCCCTTTTTTATAGGGGGAGATTGGTTTCTGAGTTTATATTTTCATCCTCATCTGGTGCTGCGAAAGCAGCATGAGTGTCTATCCTGCAAATACAAAAAACGGTTAAAATATAATCTAAAAAATGTTAAAGAATGAATTAGGCAATTCCCATCCTCGAGGAGTGAAACTCCATGTCGAGGAGGGTGCCTTTTATTTTAAGGTAAAGAAAATAAAATGATGTATTTTCCCACTCGATAAGGTATTATTTTAATATCTTTCATTTTTTTAGTCTCTATGAATGAGGGAGGGGTATCGAATGGTTTTTCCGTGGAAAGGATTATTCTTCATTTTCCTTATTTTAACCAGTATTCTAAGTTTTTCAACGCTCGCTTTATCAGATAATGCTATCCTTCCCCAGGCTTCTTTCACCCCCACTCCTTCCTCGGGAGTCGCCCCCTTCACCGTTGCCTTTGATGCCAGCGCTTCAAGCCCTGGTAGAGGGACATATATCACTCAATACGATTGGAAATTCGAGAGGGTAACTGACAACTGGATTAGTACCGGCAGTGATCCATGTTCAACTTATACTTACTCAAATCCCGGTTCCTTTACTGTTTCGCTTCAGGTTACCAATAACAATAATCAAAAAAGCCTGTCTTTTTATCAAATAATTACCGTTCTTCCTCCCTGCCCTGATCCTTCTCCATGCATCACTGTCACTCCTTCATTATCGGGGACTGCGCCCTTTACCGTCAACTTTTATTCGAATCAATCAGATCCTGGTGAAGGTGAAACAATTTCAAGCTGTTTATGGACATTTGGTGACCTTTCCCTGCCGGCAAACCAAGCCAATCCCACCCATACCTTTTCTGAACCTGGGGTCTATCAAGTCCAACTGAGAGTAACCAACTCTTGTCATAAATTTAAAACAACTGAAACGACCATAACCGTTACCGAACCGAGTCCAACCGAGACCCCATCTCCACCGCCAATTGAAACTCCTTCACCAACACCATCCGAAACACCGATCCCGACAACCATTCCCTGCCCAACTCCAACAGCGACACTCACTTCTCAACAGTCTCATGAAAACCCGCTTAAGGTTGAATTCAACGGCACTGGATCTGATCCTGGCATGGAATCAACCATTTTAGATTATTTCTGGAATTTTGGCGACGGGAACAGCCAACATTCTGATCAGCCAACCATTACTCATAGTTATACTCATTATGGACATTTTTCCGTCTCCCTTACCGTCACCAACAACTGTAATCAAAACCATACTTCGGATGTGCTTTCACTTAATCTAATCTGCCCCGATCCCCAACTTACCGGGTTTACCCTTGACCATGGGGATCTCCAACCTCATTTCGATCCTGAGATCAAGTTATATAAGGTGAATGTCGGATATGCAACCGAGACCATCGCCGTTACCCCAATTTCCAATTGTCCTGAACTCGCTATTGAGATCTCTGATACCCCGGTTTCCAGTGGCACTGCCTCCACTCCCATTCCTTTGGAGGTCGGTACCAATTCAATTCATATCTTTACTCGATCACCGGAGGGAGAAAGGTTGCAAGACTACCAACTCATTGTTCGGCGCTCGGCACCAGCTGATACCACTCTTATGTTTAGTGATTTATCCGTCGATCCCAATCCTTTCTCGCCAGCTTGGAGCCCCGATAAAAAGGATATTACCAAAATTGGGGGGAAACTAAATCGAGAAATCCCACTCAGTATCCGTTTTTATTCAGGAGGGAAACTCATTGATAAGATATTACCAAAAGATATTAATCGTTATCAGGGAGCCAATATAGCACACATGGATTCCGATCGTTCTCGGTGGAATGGGCTCTGTAACGAAGCTCTTCCTTCTCAAGTTTACGATATCGAAGTATCGACCCCAGTTCAGTTAATCCGACAAACCGGAAATCTGAGCCAAGAACAAAAAGCGATTATCCACCAACCCCAAGCCTTGGTTGTTGACAATAACGGTAACTTGGTATTAGCCAGTGAGGGTTGCCCCTTACAGCTCCTGAGTCCAACTGGGGATTTTATCCGATTTTTGGGAAAAGAAAAAACAACCACCGCATTGGCATATTCTCCCCAGGGAGACATTATTGGAATCAATACCAAATATCTTTTTAAAATTAATCCTGACCAGCGGTCGGAAATGATCCTCTGTCGCTTTCAAGATCTTGAAATAAAAATCGATCATCAAGATAAATTAGCAGTACATAGCAGCGGAGAAATATTCGTCAGCTGTAAAGATTGGGGTAGTATTCTGGTCTTTTCCGACCATGGTCACTTTCTTCGGGAAATACCAGTCGTCGAAAACCAGTCTTTTCATAATGAAATATACGATATTACTTTTGGACCAGATGGGTATCTCTATGTCTCCATGATGGAATTTCAAAAAAATATACCAACGGGGATGATTAAGATATTCTCACCGGAAGGAGTTCTTATCCACACGATCACCAACCTGTATGGTGGGGGTCCCATTCCACTCCCAGCGTTGGGAGAAATAGGGATTTTCTCTGATGGTTCAATCTTAATCGCAACATCTCAATTTTTCCATCCTCTGGAATTTTCTGATGAAAAATCGTCTTCCTCCTTTTTTCTTTTTTGCAAACTTTCTCCCCTCGGCGAGGTTCTTGATACTTGGGGGCAACCAGGAGATTTGAGTTATATTCGTTCCCTAAACATCAAGGATGATATCTGCTACGTCACCGACCAGCAGGGTTCCCATCGAATAGTCATCATGGATCAAGAAGGTCATATCCTCTCCGAAATTGTAACTCCGCCTGACACCTACCTTAATCCAGTGGGAATGGCTCGCCTTGACCAAAATCGCTTGGTCGTTTTGGATAATACCTTAGAACGATGTGTGATCATGAACAACGAGGGAATAATCGAACAGGCCTTTCCGATATGGGCTTATTTCAACACATCACAACAAGTAAAAGGAGTTTATGTTGGTCCGAATGGTGATATATATCTACCAGGAATGAAGCAAGTTGCTTTATTCTCTTCCACAGGTGTTTTCAAAAAAATAATTCCTTTGGACTTAAAAAAAGAAACCCCATCGGGTGGCTGGGGAGGTTTGTTCATTGATCAAGAGGAGAATATGATATTCTCCGAAGGTTACCCGGGGAAGATCTGGATTTTTGACCCTCAAGGTCAAGCGGTAAAAACCATATCACTGGCTGTGAATTCGACAACTCATGAGAAAACCGCCAATGAATCCCACCACTGGGCAGAAAGACCAGGATTCTTTGGTCCTGTTATCTCTGCTCCTGAAGATGGTATCTATGTTCAGGTCATGCACCAAAACCAAAAAGGAGATTTTGAACCTGCATTTTGTGAATTGGATCTCAAAACCGATAAGGTACGCCTCATTATTCCTCGAAATCTGGAAGATGAAAAAAATGGGGTTGTCCCTCGGATGAATTACTCTATCGAGGATGATCTCAAAGCACCTTTTACTGTTGGCAAAGACTTCTTTTATAAGGTTTATTTTCAGTCGGTGGTTGCCTATGATCGGTCAGGGAACTTTCAATGGTCATTGGGGCAGGAACCCGGCTGGTCTTTTATGATTCCTGGACTCCTGGCGCAGGAGAATGAACTTGAAATAATGGAATCCGATTGGTCGTACAACGAACCTTTACCAATCCGAATTGAAAAGTGGTCCATCGGTCAAGAAGTGATTCTGGCTCGTGGTCAAGTCGAAATCGATAATATACCTCCCAAAGTATTCATCCTCTCATCGGGAATGGCTACAATAGACCAAGACCAGTATACTCTCAAAGGACATATTGAAGAGAAAAACTTTGATCATTATGGAGTGTGGTATCGTAAAGCTGGGAGCGAACGAGGTTGGAATCAAGTCAATTTAGCCCTTCCTCCTTTTAATGAAAAACAAAACCCTCAAGATGATATTTTAGCGAGTTGGTATCTCTCCAATGATTATCGGGATGCCGGTGTGGAAGTCAGGGTTGTAGCCTGGGATACTGCCGGAAATTCCATCGAATCAATCGCCCAGGTTGCCTTTGATGATGATGGTGATGGAATTAGCAATAGTGAAGAATTAGCTTTGGGAGCCAATCCTCGACAATATTCCCATATTGAAATTCAGACCGATCTTCAAACCTTAGTCACCCCCTACTTTTTTGCTGATTCTCAACATGAACTCCATTTTTACGTCGTTGATGTAACCAATCCGGAGAAACCTCGTCCTCTTCCTCATGCCCTCCTTCACATTTCCTTTGACGCTGGCACTTATGCTCAATCTCAAAACACCGTTTTGTGGCAAAGCCCTGATGTTGTCTCTCAATCAGTAACAGTACGCTGTGCCCTCCCTCGCAGCGACCAAATTGTGATTGCCGACCATGGAGTAAGCAACCTCTTGGAGGCTGAATTCAATCTTTTGGTCATGAAAGATGAAGATCAAGACTGGATGCCTGATATCCGTGAAATACTGGCCGAAAACGACGATTATAGCTCCACCTTTTTAAACCATCCCGATTCCGATGGAGATGGGGTCATCGATGGGAAGGATTTAGCACCGCGAACGACCTATCAGGAATGCTGGCATAAAATTTACCATCCCAGTATGCTAGGGAAAGCTCTCCCGCTTTGCTTTTACGGAATCGGTGGTCCGGGAAGTCATACAGTCCGGTGGTCCTATTATTGCTATGACGACCCAGACGAAAAATTCAAACTTTTTCACGATTTAGGAAGAGAAGGAATCATCGAAAGCGACGTTATGTCAACCCCAAAGAATAAAGAGCTTGCCAACTCAATGTTGTTTCCCGGTCAAACTGGTGAACTCAATATTTTTACCATATTACCTGTTTCCCAAAATATGCAGTTTTCTATACAAAGCCAGAACCAATTTGATGCTCCATCTTGGGATTCGATTCAAAGCCAGCTTCAAGATGATTGGAATAATGTAATCGACATTGAAATTCCCCAACTCCCTTTTGACGATCATGCCCAACCTCATCTTAGACCTCCTTCATCGGGGAAAACCGAACCAAGTGTGCCACCATTCGCTATCACTTCCTTTGAGGGAGGCACTCTTCAATCAAATTGGAGGGATGAATTTTTAGGAATGTACGAATTCGCTATCAAAAAAAATCAAGAATATGTTGATTTTTATTATCATTCTAAGACTGCGGGCGGAGTAGGTTTGATCAACAACGTTGAACCCATAGATGTGGTTTCATTTACCGAAACCGGCATTCACCGTGGATATATGGTGGTGGAAGTTCCAGGAAGCGATGATTTTCTTGACCGAACCCTTAATTTTCAATGGCGTATTAAAGAAGATGCTGACCAAACCAAACTCCCCTCTTCTCCGGGAGATGGGTTTGCCCAATTAGGCTGGTTAGTGGAAGTCTACCACTCCGATCAGGTTATTCAATTTCCAGGAAACAGTATTCAGATAAATCTCCCCGTATCTTCATCGAGTCCACTTCTAAAACCCGGACCAATCCTTCCCTGGAATACAGTTCTCTATACCGATCAGGTCCTGGCTCAGCCTCAGGGTAATCACCTTTACTATGCTTCAGTCAAATTGCCAGGTGAACGATTAACTCCTGGAAATTCATTGTTTATAAAACTCACTCCTTTTTGGGTTAAAAAATCTCGCTCCAAAATTACTTTCGAACCGCTCCCGCTTCCAGCCAAGACCACTCAATCAATCACTCTGGACAATAATCAACAAGTTATGGCAATTATTCAAGATCCTCCTTACTCTCCTATTACAGTTTCCGGTGTTATTGTCGAAACTCTCAGTCCAACTCAGGAATGGATCCCCCGCCTTTTACCTCGACCAAATCATCCTCTCAATGATCAGATTTTGGAACAGCTCATAACATCTCTTTCATCATCGGCAAATAGCTGGCCTTCACCTTATGGTTGTTATGACTATTTCCAAACCATAGACGGAGTGAATTATGCCATCCGATGTATCAATTCTATCGGAATGCGTAACCAATGGAAAAGAGCAGGGTTAGAACCTCAACTTAAAAATTTGATCCAGGGAAGTTCACTGGATGAGGTCGATGTTGTTTGTTTGGTTGCTCCAAACCAGTATGAACTTTCTCTTCTTTTCCAAAACCTTCCCTGGAATTTACCCGGACAGTGGTGGTCGGAAGGAAAAAGTATCTCCGGAGAAGAAACCTCTTTTCTGCTTTCTGAAAGTGGATTTGGAGGCGTTGCACCTCAATCTGATATATCAGCAGATCCTCTCCTCGAAAACCTCAAAAAAGTGAAAAACGTGATTTCAGCTGGAATAAAAATCTATAGTTCTTGGCAAAAAATTGCCAGTGCTCAACCCATCGAAACCAAAGTCGATACCTCTTGGATTGAATCGGGAGACGAGGCTTTTTCCAATACTGAATCTCTTCAAACTCTTTTAACTCAAAAAACATCCTCGGGAACCATTCTTGCCAAAGAAACCACAACTCAAACCCAAACTCTCCAACAAGAAACTCTGATGCGGGTTAAGGAAAAAACCGAGATTGTACAGGAAACCGAACTCAATCAATCATCGCTCCTCAGTCAAATGCACCATTCTCTCCAATTCAAGGCTTTCATCTCTGGAGCGAAAGTTGGGACTATTCTTATTAGCAGTGGAAGCCAAATTTATGCCTGTTCTTCCCAGGATGATTGGGTGGGAGTCAGTGTTTATATCTTTAAGGGAGGTCTTGAATTATCTGGTGAAGCTTTTAAATTAGCAGGAATCGCAGCTCAAACCCGGCTTGGAGCGTATTTACCTTCTTATCTCGTTATGCCAGAAAAAAGCTTCTGGGTAAAAGGGATTCCAATCAAAAGCGTAAGCGGTTCTCTCAATGTAATTGGGATGGTCACTGGTACCATTGAAACTGGATATAATCTCTACCTTTACACTCAAGCCGACGATGTACTCAGCAAAAAAGAAGCCGCCCGTAACACCTGTGCAACTGCTATCGATGCAGGTATCAGCGTTGTTGAACCTTTAGGGGGTTTCATCATGGGGTCCTGGATTATTGGATCAGAAATCGTCCATTTCGCTTTAAAACTTTTTGATATTGAAGTATCGCCGTATATCAAAAAAGTAACGAGCACGCCTGGTCAGTTTTTGACCTATGCTGTGGTAAAAATTGATCCCCAATCGGTACCTTTTGATAAAGCCATCGATGCTTGTACCAAAGCTCAAAATGATGCAATTAAAAACTGTAAAAAATATAATAAAGATCCTGAGAAAGAATATATTTATATTTTTGTTCCGCCATCTTAATAAAAGAATCTTTGTGATAAAGATTGTAAGAGGTGAATAGAAAAATTTCTTCAATATCCTCTCTTTTTCAATTTTTTTTCATCACCACTCTGCCAAAGAAGGTCAGCATAAAGAAGATACATGCATATCCTTCTTATGCTTAATTTTAAAACAATAAACACTGGACCTGAATTCTTGGAATAAAATTTATGAACTAATTTAAGAAGTATTTTGAGGAAATAAAAACAAATCCGGATTTTACTGAACGGGAGAGGCTCAGGTTTGAACAAGCTCACCCCTAGCTCATTTTAACCTAAGCCTTCTCCTCCCCTGAGGGGGAAACTAGAATGAGGGTTAGAATGAATACGATTTCATATAAAATACTTTACCTAACCTCACCAATACATGATACATATTTTTAAAAAAATTGCAAGTCTCTTCTATAAAAAATAATATCAATTATTAATTAAACAATAAAATTATTCGTGCCCTTTTCAGGGGGAAAAAAATCAATCAATTAATACCTGAGAATTTTACTAACGAAAGATATCCATCTCATTTTCCATGCATACTATAATTAAAAAAATGATACCATGAAATAATTATTACTATAATAAGCACTAAATCTCCAAGTTTTGGATGGATTTGGAGTTAAACTGGCTCATATACAAGTCGTAATAAAATCCTTTTTTATCCAATAATTGTTGGTGATTTCCCTGCTCAACAATTTCTCCTTTATTGATAACCAGAATCGAATCGGCATTTCGTATAGTACTTAATCGGTGAGCGATTACCAAACTGGTTCTTCCCTTCATAAGATTAAGCATAGCTTTTTGAACGTATTTTTCCGTTCGGGTATCAATGTTGCTGGTAGCCTCATCCAAAATCAAAATTGAAGGATTTGCCAGCAAAACTCGAGAAATGGCAATTAGCTGTCTTTGTCCCTGGCTGAGATCACTCCCATCTTCAGTCAGGATAGAATCATAACCGTTTGGTAAATGTCGGATAAACTGTTCAGCGTTAGCCAGACGTGCGACATTTTCAATTTCTTCATCGGAGGCTTCAAGATACCCATAGCGAATATTATCCCTTACTGATTCGGCAAAAAGATAAGTATCCTGCAAGACAATACCTAACAACGATCGTAAAGTAGAACGCTTAATATTACGAATATCAATCCCATCAATCAATATAGTACCGGAATCGACGTCGTAAAAACGAGTTAAAAGATTAACCATAGTTGTTTTTCCCGCTCCGGTTGGCCCGACTATAGCAACAGTTTGACCAGGGAAAATATGGAAATTGATATTTTTTAAAACTGGTTCTTCCGGTTTATAACCGAAACTCACCTTGCTAAACTCAACCTCTCCCCGAACAGCTTTAGTCCCAGCAGCATCAGGCAAGTCAGCCGTTTCGGGTGGTTCATCCATAACTTCAAAAACTCGTTCAGCACTTGATAATCCCGATTGAATTAAATTAAACTGATTGGCTAATTCATTCAAAGGACGGGCAAAATGGCGTGAATAGGTTATAAAGCTAGCAATAATACCTATGGTTATGGTTTGGCGAATTGCCATATATCCACCTACTCCTGCCACAACGGCAAAACCAAAATTATTTAACAAATTCATTAAGGGAGGGAGAATGCCTGAATAAATTTGAGCACGGATAGCAATCCCTCTTAAGGCAGAATTTTGTTTTTCAAATTCATCAATCTCTTGGCTTTCACGATTAAAGATTTTCACCACCTTTTGCCCAGAAATATTCTCTTCAATTAAACCATTCAAATCGCCTAATTGTGATTGTTGCTGAAGAAAGGATTCACGAGTTCGACTGGCAATCATCCGGGTGAATAAAAACATTAAGGGAACAACAGTTACGCTAACCATGGTTAGCGTAGGGCTGAGCCAGAGCATCATAATAACTGTACCAATCAGAGAAATAATACTGGTAAAAACCTGTACAATACTTGAGCTGAGAGCATTACTGATCAAATCAATATCATTAGTTAAACGACTCATTAAATCCCCGTGCAGGTGGTTATCAAAAAATTTTATCGGAAGATGCTGTAGCCGGGAAAACAAATTCTTTCTCAAGTTAAACACTGTTTTTTGGGCAATCTGAATCATAAGACGATTTTGTATATAGGTAAAAAGTGAAACCAGGGCATAAATACTAACCATCATCAAAGCCATCCTCATTAAACCTATAAAATCACCTGGGATTATAAAATCATCAATGGCTTTCCCAATTAAATAAGGTCCAATCAAATTCAATAGCGAAGATACTACCACCGATATAAAAATAAAGATAAGGGTAACACGATGATCTTTTAAATAAATCCATAATTGCTTTATGGTTTTCCTGGTATCTTTTGGCTTTGAAACCGGTCCCGGTATTTGATGAGGACCATGTCCTCCTATTCCACTCATGGGGCGACCTGGTTGTCGAGGTCCTGAATAAAATCCAGGCTTTGAAGCTCTCGGATCAATCATAAATTGTCACCCCTTCTCCCAGTTGAGATTGATATATCTCCTGGTAGATAGAATTATTCATCATAAGCTGGGAATGATTTCCTTGTCCAACAATCTGCCCATTGTCTAAAAGTAAAATACAATCGGCATCTAAAACAGTGCTAATTCTCTGGGCAACAATAAAAATTGTGGTGTCAACCAAAGTTTTCTTTAAAGCCGATAGGATCTTTTTTTCCGTTGCCAAATCGACAGCACTGGTACTATCATCAAGTATTAATATGGCCGGCTCCTTTACAATCGCCCGGGCAATAGCAATTCGTTGTTTTTGGCCACCAGAGAGGTTAGTCCCTCTTTGATTAATTAGTGTATTATAGCCTTCAGGAAATTGGATGATAAATTGATCGGCTTGGGCAATTTTTGCAGCAGCAATAACTTCTTGATCAGATGCCTGGGGATTCCCCCATTTAATATTTTCTTTTATGGTCCCGGAA
>Ga0334886_1002145_pt1 | contig 20560 bp, 18 predicted proteins | sample GraSluR1_MG_9_FD_207232 | JGI IMG/M metagenome (GOLD analysis project Ga0334886, IMG submission 207232) | Sludge microbial communities from methane-producing bioreactor in Wageningen University, Netherlands - Granular Sludge_27_06-R1 | ecosystem: Engineered > Bioreactor > Anaerobic >... | reverse complement strand
CAGGAGTAAAAACCGAGAGTAAAAAGGAGAGTCTCATGCTGGAACGAATCATTATTATTTTCCTCGGAAGCGCCATTCTCTACCTTCTGCGATTCAAGCTGCTGAAAAAGCCGCTCTCGCCGATGCGTTCCATCCTCATCGCGACGATCATCATGGTCGCCGGGATCCAATTTCACTACGCCTATCTCCCCTATGAGACGTTCCGGGGGGGGGTCACCTATACGTCGCTCGGCTTCATCGCCTTCCTGATGTTTCAGTACGGCTACCGCAAGGCCGCTCATTCCAAGAAAGAGAGCGAAGGGAAGTAGCGGTTCCCGCAGCATTCATACGGGGTGGAGCGGAATTGGAGAGCGAAAAAGCGATGCGTGCGTCCGCCGTTGCGGAAAACTTCGCCGCGACGTTGCGCCTGTGGGGGGCGCTGCCGACGTCGAGAACCGAGGAGCGGGGCCCATGTCTTTTTGTGTCCACCGGAACGGCGATACCGGATCAGAACTACGCTTTCTGCTCCGTGGAAAAGAACGTCGAAGAGCACGTACGGCGCTCCGCTCGTTTCTTTTGTGAAGAGGGGATGCCCTTTACATGGTGGTTTCCTCCCGGAACGCGGGGAGAACGCTTTCGGAGGGCGCTTGAGAAACACGGGATGCCGGAGCGGTGCGCACCGCCCGCGATGGTCGCGGAGCTCGGCGCTTCAAGTGAACGCGGACAGCTTCCCGAGGAGTGCTCCGTCCGCAGGACGGTCTCGCCCGGGGATGCCATGGAATGGGCCCGTTCTTCCCTTGAAGGATTCGACTCGGGTATGGAGCATCTGGATTCCTTCTCCGAGTTTTGCGCGGCGCTCATCGAACCCCCTTTCGGCACTTCGTTCCGGCTGCTGACGCTCCGCGTCGGAAGCGACGCGGCGGCAACCGCGCTTCTCTCCCTGACCGGAGATATTGCGGGGATCTACTACTTCTCCACTCTCCCCGCTTTCCGAAGGCGAGGACTGGGGAGGCATTTACTGGCCGAAACGCTGGAGGAGGCACGGTGCTCCGGCTGCCGTACCGCCGTGCTCCAGGCCTCCCCCATGGGATATCCGCTGTATAAAAGCGCGGGTTTCGCAGCGTGCGGCCGCTTCACGGTCCACTCCGCCGATCCCGACGCCTGTTAAGGCGTTTTTCTCCGAACCTCCATGAGGGTGCGCAGCGTCTCGCGGACGCGCCGCGCTCTCCGCCCGTCGACAAGCGCCACGATCTTGTCGCCCGCCGCGATCACGGTCTCCCCGTTCGGCAATATTTCCTCCCCCGCACGGACGATGCTCACCAGCAGACATCCGGACGGAAGCCCGGCGTCCCGCACGCGCTTCCCGTCCAGAGACGCCTCGGGAGAAACCGTCCCTTCGAGCAGCACCTTTCCGGCCTCTTCACATGTGTCGCACTTCCGCAGCATGCGAAGAAGCAGCGAATCATAGATCGGCCGCGCGCGCAGAAGATCCGCGACGACGTAGGCGGTCACCGCCACGGCGGAGACGGAGAGCAGGTGCGTGAACGAGCCGGTCATTTCGGTGATGAGGACGATCCCCGTGATCGGCGCACGGACAACGGCCGTAAAAAAACCGGCCATCCCGACGATGAGAAAGTTGAGCACCAGCGCCTGGTCCAGCCCGTACACCTGGACGGCGACGGTCCCGTAGAACGCGCCGAGCGACGCGCCGACTGCGAGCATCGGGAGGAAGATGCCGCCCGCCGCTCCCGAACCGAAACAGATCGCCGTGAAGAGGAGCTTCCCCGCGAAGAGTAAAAGTATGAAGCTCGCCGGATGAAACCCGTGGCCGAGATACTCGACGAGCGCGTGCCCTCCTCCGAGGATTTCGGGGAGATACGAGCCCGCGACGACGGCGAGGAGCGCGGGGATGACCACGCGGCAGGACGCGGGAATCGGAAGCTTCCCATAGAGCGTCTGCAACTCGAGGATGGCGCGGCAAAAGAGCGCGCCCCCGACGCCGCAGAGCACGCCGAGGACGAGAAAATGCCCGTAGAACTCCAGCGGCAGCGGCGCGGGAACGCCGAAGGAGAAGACCGGCCCCAGGCCGAAGAACTTTTTCGACAGGAAATCCGCGCCGAGCGAGGCCATCATCGCCGAGAGCAAAATCAACGGCGAGAAGCTCTTGTGCACCTCTTCAAGGGCGAAGACCACGCCCGAGAGCGGCGCGTTGAACGCGGCGGCGAGCCCTGCCGACGCGCCGCTCGAGAGCAGCAGCTTCTCCTCCATCTTCGTCTTTTTCTGCAGGCGGGAGAGACCTTTCCCGACCGCCGCGCCGATCTGTACCGACGGACCTTCACGCCCGAGCGAAAGCCCGAGGGCGATCGCCAGGCCGCCTCCGAGAAACTTCGCCCCCAGCACCCGCAGCCAGTTCATCGAAACGCACCCCAGAAGTTCGCCTTCGACCTGGGGAATGCCGCTTCCGCGCGCCATCGGCTCTTTTTCCATGAGCATACCGATGAAGATCGCGGCGAGCACCCAGCCGCCAAGAAGCGCGGGAGTCGGAAGAGAGAGCCCCCCCGTCAGTGCGCGAAGAGAAAAGGTTTCCGCATGCCCCAAGAGCAGGCGGTAGCAGATCGAGGCGAACCCCGCGGCAAGCCCGACGGCGATCCCCTGAAAGACGATGTGCACCCGGAAGCGGCTCTCGGCCGTCAGCAGAACGTAGCGCCGCATCGGATAACGACCCTACTCGCCGGGTTCCAGCAGCTCGACTACAGACGCGAGATGGTCGCGGATCGGAAGATTCTGCGGGCACTTCTCCTCGCAGGCGCCGCACTTGACGCACGCGCTCGCCCTCGCCCCCGGCTTCAGAAAGACCGGGTAGGTCGCTTTCGCCTGCTCAAGATTATCGAACATGAAGGCCATATTGTAGCGGTTGAAGCACTCCGGGATGTTCACTCCGGCGGGACAGGACATGCAGTACTGGCACGCGGTGCACCCAACCTTCATCCTCGTCCGGTACTCCGTCGTGACACGGGAGATCATCTCGCGTTCGGTCGCCGTCAGCGAATTCGGCATTCCTTCCGCCGCCGCGGAGAGATTGTCGTCGAGGTCGCTCTCCGTAGTCATGCCGCTCAGCACCACGCCGACCTCCGGCTGATCCCAGATCCACCGGAGCGCCCACCCGGCGGGAGAGAGCTTCTTCGGCGATTCGTTCCAGATCCGCATCATCGCGTCCGGGACGTTCTTCGCCAGGTTGCCCCCTCTGAGCGGCTCCATGATCACCACGCCGATGTCCTTTTCCGCGGCGTACTTCAGCCCCTCCGTCCCGGCCTGGTAATTCGTGTCGAGGAAGTTGTACTGTATCTGACAGAAATCCCACGGCCAGGCGTCCACGATCTCCTTGAAAAGCGGTAGCTGGTCGTGGAAGGAGAAGCCCGCCCGCCGAATTCGTCCGTCGGCGAGGGCACGTTCGAGAAACTTGCCGTAGTCGTTCCGCTTCATGATTCCCCACCGTTCGGCGTTCAGCGAGTGGAGCAGGTAGTAGTCGATATGATCGGTGCGCAGTTTCGTCAACTGCTCGTCAAGAAGACGGTCCATATCCGAGGGCGTCTCCACCATCCACGAGGGGAGCTTCGTCGCGAGGAAGACCTTCTCGCGGTAGCCGCCTTCGAGCGCGCGGCCGACCACGGGTTCGCTCTCTCCTCCGTGATACGGATACGCCGTATCGATGTAGTTCACACCTCTGTCGATAGCGGAACGGAGCATCGCCGCGGAGCGCGGCTCGTCGATCTTTCCCTCCTCGTCGAGAGGGAAGCGCATACAGCCGAAACCAAGAATGGAAATCCTATCCCCTGTCCGGGGCATTGTACGATAGAGCATATTCCACACAACCTCCTTCGTATTTCCGCCGCGCATGAACGGATTCGCAGCAGGTGAAACCAGGCGCGGCGTCCTTCCATATATCATATATTATCGCATAGAACGCCCTGCTGCGCGGAATCCCGAACGACAGGAAGGTCCGAAAGCTTGCTCCAAGCAGCACAGCGTCCGAACCTTCCTGTTGAAGGACGACCATTGGAAACGGGGCATTGCGGCCTCGTATCAGAAATTCAGCAGCGACAGAATCTCGTCGACCTCGGCGTCGGAAATCGTCAGCGCGGGGAGGAGTCGAATACCGCCGCCGGTCGCATTGAGGAGCACGCCCCGCTCGAAGGCCTTCTTCTTGATCTCTCCCGGATTCTCCGCGCTCACGCCGATCATGAGCCCCATGCCGCGGGTCCCCCGCGCCCAGGAGAGAAGCTCAAGGCGTTCGCGCAGGCGTTCGCCTTTCCGCGCCACCTCGCCCAGAAGAGAGGGCGTGATGTGCGCGAGCGTCGCTTTCCCCGCGGCGAGGGAAACAGGGTTCGGGGCGAAGGTCGAGCCGTGCTCGCCGGATGCGAACGGCGACCACTCGCAAAAGATGGCCGCTCCCAGGGGAAGCCCCCCGCCGATTCCCTTGCCCATGGTGATGATATCGGGGCGAAGGCCGAAGTGCTCGTAGGCGAAGTACCTGCCAGTGCGCCCAAGCCCCGCCTGAATTTCGTCGGCCACCACCAGGATTCCCCGCTCTTTCCGCAGAATGTTCACAGCCTCGGCCAGGTCCGCTGGAAGCGGGTAGACGCCGCTGTTCCCCTGGATGCACTCCAGAAAGACGGCCGCGATCTGGTTCTCCCGCGCGAACTTCAGCAGCGCTTCCCCGTTGAATGGAAGGAAGGCGCAGTGCGGAATCAGCGGGTCGAACGGATGGCGTATCGCAGGCCCCCAGGTGACCGAGAGCGCGCCCAGCGTACGCCCGTGAAAGTTACCCTCGAAGGAGACGAGCGCCCCTTCGCGGTTCTTTTTCACCGCTTTCAAAGCGGCCTCCATCGCTTCGGCGCCCGAGTTGGCGAAGTACACTTCTCCCTGTCGGCCGGTCATTGCGAGCAGCGATTCGGCGAGCGCGGGCGCATCGGGGTCGAGGAAGTAGTTCGACAGATGCGTGTAGCGTTCCGCCTTCTCGCGGATCGCCCGGACGACGTCGGGGTGGCTGTGCCCCAGCGGCAGCACGCCTATGCCGGAATACGTGTCCAGGAAGACGCCTTTGTCCGTGAAGAGACGGACGCCTTCCGCCCGCTCGACGACAAGACTGTAGGGCGCATAGACGGGAGAGAGCATCCGGTTACTCCTCCCCCAGACAGAACTCGTCCACCAGGGCTCGGAGCGCCTCGTCGCCCTCTTCGCTGGAGACGAGCGCGGAAATCTTGATCTCCGACGTCGTGGTGCCCAGCATCTTGATCCCCTTCCGCGAGAGCGCGCCGAAGAAACGGGCCGCAACGCCCGGAGCCGACTTCATACCGACGCCGACCGCGGAGATCTTCGCCACGTTCTCGTCCTCCGTGACGTTCCACCCCTCCCACGGGGCGAGCGTTCTCCGGACCGTCTCCAGAACGGCCTTCTCCTTGGCGTCCACCACGGTGAAGGTGAGGTGCGAGTGGCCGTTTTCATTGACCGTGGAGATCATGTCCACGTTCACCCCCTGCTCCGCGAGGCCGCCGAAGAGCGCGCTCACAGCCTCCATGGAAGCCGGCATGCGTACGATGTTCACCCGTATCTGGTTGCTGTCCGTGGTCACTCCCGTGACGACGGGCTGTTCCAGCCATTCGGGAAGGCTGTTCACCACGTAGGTCCCCCTTTCATCGGAGAAGGTCGACGCGCAGTAGAGATCGACCGAATACTTTTTCGCTATTTCAACCGCCCGGGAGTGGAGCACCTTCGCTCCCAGAGAGGAGAGCTCGAGCATCTCGTCGAAGGTGATGTACTCCAGCTTCCGCGCGCCCGGGCGTTTATTCGGGTCGCACGTGTACACCCCCGCCACGTCGCTGTAGATTTCGCAGGAACAGCCGCACTTCGCGGCGATGGCGACCGCCGACGTGTCGGAGCCCCCGCGACCCAGCGTCGTCAGATCTCCGTCCGGGGTGATCCCCTGAAAGCCGGTGACGACGATGACGCTCCGCATGTCGAGCTGGCGCTTCAGCTTTTCCAGATTGAGATCCATGATCCGGGCGTTGCTGAAATCGCCGGTGGTGGTCATCTCGAGCTGGAACGCGTTGTAGGAGAGCGCCGGAATTCCAAAGTCGCTCAGCGCCATCGCCAGAAGGGCGGAGGTCATCTGCTCTCCCGTGGCGAGGAGCATGTCCAGCTCGCGGGGCGACGGCTCCGCCGACACCTCCTGCGCGAGGGAGATGAGCGAATTCGTGGTCTTCCCCATCGCGGAGACCACCACGACGAGCTTCTCCCCCTCGTCCACGCGCTTTTTTATCCTGGCGGCGACGTTCTTTATCTTCTCGGGCGTGGCCACCGACGACCCGCCGTACTTCTGCACGATCACTTCCGCTTCTCTCCCCTTCGTCCGACCGGTTCGATCATTTCAGGTTTCGGAGGTCCTGGACGATCTCCGTCTTGGACTCCGTCTTCGCGTCCACTTCCTTGATCACCTTCGCGGGCGATCCGGCGACCACGGTGCGCGGCGGCACGTCCTTCGTCACGACGGCCCCGGCCGCCACGACGGCGCCCTTTCCGACCCGCACTCCTTCCAGAATGACCGCGTTCGCGCCGACGAGCACGTTGTCCTCGATCACCACGGGCGTCGCGCTCGGGGGCTCGATGACTCCGGCGACCACCGATCCGGCGCCGATATGGCAGTCCGCGCCGATTTCCGCGCGCCCGCCGACCACGACGTTCATATCGATCATGGTCCGTTCGCCGATCACTGCGCCGATGTTGATCACCGCGCCCATCATCACCACGGCGCCCTTGCGGACGTCCACCATGTCGCGGATGATCGCGCCCGGCTCGATGCGCGCCTCGTACTTCGTCAGGTCGGCAAGGGGAACGGCCGAGTTGCGGGCCGTAATCTCCACGTGGGCGGAGCGGATCTTCCCCGCGTTCTCCACGAGCACGCGCTCCACGTCGTCGCGGTCGCCGAGCAGAATGCCGAAGTCCTTTCCGCCGATGAAGGTGATCCGCTCGCCGTCGAGTCCCTCAAGATCCCCGGCGATGTACGCCTTGGCGGGCGTTTTCTTTTTCGACTCCTTGATGAGCCGTATTATCTCTTCAGTCCGCATGAAAGGACCTCCTCGAAAGAATAAAATCCGGGCGCGGCCGAAACCGCGAACTCCGCGGCCTTCAACGCGCCGAGGGCGAAAACGCTCCGTGAAAGCGCCCGGTGCGTCAGCGTAAGGACCTCGCCCTCGTTGGCATAGCTGACCGTATGATCTCCGGGTATCCCCCCGAGGCGCAGCGAATGCGTCGGGCAGTCGCGCCCCGTCGCCTCCCGGAGGAGAATCGCCGTCCCCGAAGGGGCGTCCTTCTTCTTGTTATGGTGCGTCTCGCTGATCTCGACGTCCCAGTCCGCAAAGAGCGGGGCGAACTCGCGGAGCATCATCTTCAGCAGCGTGACGCCGGTTGCGAAGTTGAAGCTCTGCACCACCGCGACCTGTTCCCCGAGGGTTTTCAGCTCGCCAAGCTGCTCCGCGGAGAGGCCGGTCGTGCCGATCACCAGCGGGCAGGCGAAGCGCCTCGCCGCCGCGACCGTTGCGGAGAAGGCCGCCGGAAGAGAGAAGTCGACCAACACCTGCGGCGCGCCGTCGAGCGTTTCACCGTCCACATCGAGGGTGAACGCGAGTTCGTGCGCGGCGAACGCCTTCCTGATCTCGCCGCCCATCCTCCCCGCGGCGCCTACAAGGCCGTACCTCATAGCGCCGTTCCGCACTCCTTCATGGAGGCGTCGATGATCGCGACGCACTTCTCCGACGCCGGAACGAGCGGCAGACGAAGTTCGTTGCGGCAGAAGCCGAGCCTGCTTGCCGCGTACTTCACGGGGATCGGGTTCGCCTCGACGAAGAGATTCTTCATGAGCGGGAACATCCTGTGGTGCAGTTCACGCGCCTTCTCCACATCTCCGGCGAGGGCCAGACGGATCATGTCGGACGTCTCGCGCGGCATCACGTTGGAGAGCACGGAGATCACGCCGTCGCCGCCGCTGTTCACAAGATGGAAGGCCTGATCGTCGTTCCCCGAAAGGATGGCGAAATCGGGGCGTTCCTTCTTGATGAGGCGCACGAGCATATCGATCTGCGCCATATCCCCCGCCGCCTCCTTGATGCCCGCGATCGTGCGGAGCTTGCTCAGGCGGTGGACCGTCTCCGGCGCGATGTTCGACCCTGTGCGTCCGGGCACGTTGTAGACGATGATCGGTTTCTTCACGCTCTCGGCGATCGCTTTGAAGTGCTGATAGAAGCCCTCCTGCGTCGGCTTGTTGTAGTACGGCCCCACAATCAGCAGACCGTCGGCGCCCAGTCCTTCCGCCTGCTGCGACAGCAGGATCGTGTTCGCCGTGGAATTCGTGCCCGTGCCGATCACCACGGGCACTCTGCCGGCCGCGGTCTTCACGGCGAACTTGATTATCTCCGCCCGTTCGTCGGCGGTTATCGTCGGACTTTCGCCCGTGGTCCCAAGGACGACGAGGAACTCCACGCCACCTTCGATCTGCCAGTTCAAAAACCGCTCGAAACTCTCGTAATCCACGCTCCCGTCCTTGAACGGGGTGACTACCGCAGTACCTGTTCCTCCAAACATCGTTCGCACCTCCTGATCGTAGTGTCGGTTCCCTATACAAAAAGGCCCGTCCCATAAAGGGACGAGCCTGAACTCGCGGTACCACCCTGATTGGACATGTCGAAATATGTCCCGCTCGGACCCTGTCACGGAGGTCCGGACCGTGAATGTACTCCGGCGAACACGATGCGCGTTCGTCTTTCCACTCCAGCTCACCGGGCTTTGGGCCTTCTTCTCCGCCGCCGGAACGTCTTTCAGCCGATGAACGTTCCTCTCTGTTGCGGTCTTCACGGAAAATGGCGATCCGGTTCATCGCTTTTTCGAATCTACCGATATGTTGAGTGATTTTAGGCAAAGAACGCCGATTTGTCAACCATGAATTTTACATTTGCTGCTTTGACGACGCGATGAGCGGCATCAGCGCTTCTTTCCCTTAGCAACAAGGGTTTTCGGAGAGTCCTTCACAGGAACCAACCCCTTCGAACCGCCGCCCTCCTGGTCGAACTTGAACGCGTTCACCAGCTTCTTCAGTTCCGCCGCCAGCCTGGAAAGCTCTTCCGAGCCCTGCGCGACGCGCTCCGCCGACGTGCCGACCTCCGCCATCTGTCCGCGCACCATGTCCGACGACGCGGCCGCCGCGCTCACCCGCGACGCGATGTTCTGCACCGCTCCCGCGATCTCTTCGCTCGACGCCGCCTGCTCCTCCGACACGGCAGCCAAGTCCTGCGTCGCCATGGAAATACGCGACAGCGCCTCCATCATCCGCTCAATCGTCGTGCGCGTCTCCTCGGCAAGTTTGCTCGACTCCACCGAGTCTTTCGCGTTCCCCTCGGAAGAGGCGACCACTTTATCCAGATCCTTCGTGATTCCCGTAGCCAGCTCCGCGATCTTCTTCGCCGCCTCGTTGCTCTCCTCGGCGAGCTTGCGCACTTCTTCGGCGACCACCGCGAAGCCACGCCCCGCCTCTCCGGCGCGCGCGGCCTCGATGGCGGCGTTCAACGCCAGCAGGTTCGTCTGGTCGGCGATGCCGCCGATCTGCGCGACGAAGTTCTGAATCTCGCGGGCGCGGTCTCCGAGACTCTTGACCTCCTGCGCCGACTTCTTCGCGTCCTCGGCGACCTTCGTGATACTCCGGACGACCTTCTCGACGGCTTTCGTACCATCCTCACCGGCGAGTCGCGCCTGCTCCACCTCCCCCGCCATCTCGGTTCCCTTCTGCGCGGAGGACTGGGCGCCGCTCGCCACCTCCTCGACGGAGGCGTTGATCTCCTGCGATGCGGCGGCCAGGCTCTCCATCTGGGAGGAGACGTCGTCGACCCCGGCGCGCGACTCCTCCACTCCCGCGTTCGATTCCTCGGAGAGGGCGGAGAACTCCTCGGCGGAACTTCCGAGCGTCTCGGACGCTCCGGCGATGGACCGCATCGCGCTCCGCAGCTTCGCGGCCATGCCGGCGAGCGAACGTGCGACGAGCGTGATCTCGTCCCTGCCGCTCTCGTCGAAACGCACCGTAAGGTCGCCTTCCGCGAAGCGATCGACTCCCTCACGGAGCCCCGCCAACGACTTCATCACGGACACGGCTATCAGAAAGCCGAAGAGAAGACCGAAGAGAACGGCGGAGACGGCAAGAAGTACAAGGATGCGGATACCTGCCGCCGCTTCTTCGCGGTTTTCTTGATTTTTCTTGTCCGCCCACTCGGCGCAGTATGCGGAGAGCGCCACCAGATCCTCGTTCAAACGGTTCAAGCTGACCAACCCCTCCTGTAGCCAGTAGGCGTAGGCCTCGGCGTTCTTGTTGGCCATGGCGAGCTCGATGGTACGCCCGAGCGACTGACGCCCCTCGGCCAGGTTTTTATTGGCCTGCGCGAGGCGGTCGATTTCAAAAGGATCCAGGTCCAGCTTCCCGTAGTTCTCAAGGTTGCGGTTGTTGAGTTCGGATCGCCGCCTGATGTCGGCGAGAAGCGCCTGGTTCTCCGCATCGTCATCCGTCAGCATCAACGCATACAAGTTGGCTCGGACGGCTTGAATGTTGCTGCGGGTATCGTTGATCCAGTAGACCGGTAGCAGAGCGTCCTTGTAGAGCGAGTCCATGTCCGCCTCCATGGCGACGAGATCCTTGTATCCGAGAAACGCCGTGCCCGCCGTGAACAGACAGAGGATGCCGCTGAGAAGAAGAAGGCGCGCGCGAATCGAGGTGCTTCGAAGGAGTTTCATCATGGAATATCATACCTCTTTCTCTGAAAGTAATCTGAAAATCCCCTCAGCCGACGTCCATGAGGAAAAGACAACTGCATATGCGGCTTTTCCAATCTGAAAGCCTTCCAGCGAAAAAATATGTTTTCAATAGAACAATGAAAGCCGCGACTTAGGGATTTATTTCTCATAATAGCACATCTAGTTCCTTATTACCAGAAGACTACGAGTAAGCGAATCTATTCAAGAAGGTACACTTTCCTCGAGTCCGCACCGCTTATGCCTATTTCTCGCGGATGCATCATTCCTGGATCAAAATACAAAGAACTCCCGAAACGCCGAAACTGATCTTGACTTCTTGGGCAATTTTGCTATATTTCAAGAAACGTCTTGATGGATTCTTTAGAAGATGGAATACAAATTGGTTCGTACCATTGCACTAGGCATCGCAATTACATAATTTTGGGAGGGGATACGTCGTGAAATTGTTGAAGGTTGTTCTTGTATTGGTCTTTTGTCTTTTTTCCGGAAGCGCGTGGGCTTTGACGGCGGATGATCTTACGTATATGACCGAGGATTATCCTCCGTTCAACATGGCCGGGCCCGACGGAGTCGCGACCGGCGCGGCCGTGGATACATTGACGACCATCTTCGAGAGAATGGGCGCGTCCAAGACGGCGAAGGATATTCAGGTCCTTCCTTGGGCGCGGGGATACCGGGAGGTTCAGAATACGCCGAACACCTGCCTCTTCCTGATGACCCTCACGGATGAACGCAAGCCCATGTTCAAGTGGGTCGGCCCGGTTGTCGTCAACACGTTCGACGCCATCGCCCTCAAGAGTAAGGGAATGAAGATCGCCTCCGCGGAGGAGCTTGTCGACCTCAAGGCCGGAGTCATCCGGGACGATGTGGGCGACGCGCTCGCGCAAAAAGCCGGCATCAAGCAGATCGAAAGAGTGCCTTCCAACGACCAGAATATCAAGAAGCTCAACGAAGGCCGCATCGACATCTGGGTCTTCGGGGAAAGCAGCGCGAAGCTTCAGGTCAAGGAGATGGGGCTGAACCCGGACGACTACGAAAGCGTGTGGCGTATGAGCGAGAGCGGTCTGTACTTCGCTTTCCACAAAGACGTCGACGACGCGCTTATCGAAGCGATGCAGAAAGTTCTCGACGAGATGAAGGCCGACGGCGCGTACGAAACGATCATGAAGAAGTACAACGTCCAGTAGCCGACAAGGCTCTTGTGAAATCGGAACCGGAGAGAGTCGCCTCCGACGGAGACGACTCTCTCCGGTTTTCGGATTCTTATGTTCTTTCCCTTCACGCCGCTCCCGCAACAGCCTCCGCGCGGCGCGCGCGAACACGTACGAAGTTCTCCAGCAACAGCTCCCCGTCTTCCGTGAGCACCGACTCGGGATGGAACTGCACGCCGAAGAGAGGATACCGCACGTGCGAGAGCGCCATGATCTCCCCTTCCGACGTCGACGCCGTCGTCGCGAGCTCCGGAGGGAGCGTACCCGGCGCGGCGACCAGCGAGTGATAGCGTCCGGCGAGAAAGCCGTTCCGCAGCCCCCTGAAGAGAAGGGAGCCGTCGTGATGGATCGCCGACGCTTTCCCGTGGCAGGGCGCCGCGGCCCGGATCACCTCCCCGCCGAAGACGTGCGCGATGCACTGATGTCCCAGGCACACCCCCAGGATGGGGAGTTCGCGCGCGAAACGGCGCAGGACGTCGAGGCAGACCCCCGAGTCGCGAGGCCCTCCGGGCCCGGGCGAGAGGACGATGCGGTCGGGATCCATCTCCTCGATATCGCGAAGAGTCAGCTTGTCGTTCCTGAAGACCGAAACCTCGTCGAGCGCGGACAGTTTCGCCGCCAGAATGTGCGTAAACGAATCGTAGTTGTCGATGAGCAGAATCATTTGTTCGCCTCCTCTTCTGTTACGCCGCCGGGCCGAGCGCCCGGAAGAGTGCGTTCGCCTTGTGCAGCGTCTCTTGATACTCCGCGGCGGGGTCCGAATCGTAGACGACCCCCGCGCCGACCTGAAGGTGCAGCTTCCCGCCCGAAATGGAGAATGTGCGTATGGCGATGCACGAGTCGAGATTCCCGTCGAAGCCGAGGGCGCAGAACGCCCCCGCGTAGCTGTTCCGTGCCGCGCCCTCCAGTTCGGCGATGATCTCCATCGCCCGAATCTTCGGGGCTCCGGAGACCGTGCCCGCAGGGAACGAGGTTCGAAGAACGTCGAGCGAACTCTCGCCGGGGCGAAGCGCTCCCTCCACCTGCGAGACGATGTGCATCACGCGCGCGAAGCGCTCCACCTCCATGAACTCGGTCACCGTCACGCTCTCGGGACGACAGGTGCGGGCGGTGTCGTTCCTCGCCAAATCCACCAGCATAACGTGCTCCGCGCGCTCCTTGACGTCCGCTTTCAGCTCCGCCTCAAGGGCCGCGTCCTCGAGCGGCGTTTCCCCTCTTCTCCGGGTTCCGGCGAGCGGCCGGGAAATCACGCGTCCGTCCTGCACCCTCACGAGAATCTCGGGAGAAGCGCCGACGAGGGTTGCGTCCGGCGTTTCGAAGAAAAAATGATACGGCGACGGGTTTTCGCGGCGCAGCGCCTCGTAGAGGGCGAGAGGGTCTTCCGGGGCCTCGGTCTCGAAACGTTGCGAGAGAACGATCTGGTACGCTTCGCCGCTGCGGATCGCTTCCCTGGCGGCGCTCACACGTTCCATGAAGGTCTCCTTGCCGATCGTCGGAGAAAATCGTTTCGAGAAGACGGGGCGGTCGACCTCGCTCGACACCGCCGTCGTAAGACGTTCCGCCGAGCGCCGAAGCTGCGCTGCGGCGGAGCGATACGACTCCGAGAGCTCCTCCGGGTTTTTTCCCGCGGTGTCGACGAACCGCGCGAGCGTCGCCTTCTCTTCGCGGCGGTCGAGAACGACGACAAGGCCGGGAGAGAAGAAGAACGCGAGCGGAAGCTCGCTTCCGGGAAGCTTTTTTTCTGGTGCGTCATGGAAGAGATCGTCGAAGAAGGCCGTCGCTTCGTAAGCGAAGTACCCGAAAAGGCCGGAGGAGAACGGGGGGAGCAGCGGGTCGGGGAAAGCTCGCGCAGCTTCGACGTACTCTCTCAGTCGCCCGAGATACCCCCTCCCCCGCGCTTCATCCCCGCCGCGCAGCTCGAAGGTCTTCAAAGGCGCGCACCCCATCACGGCGTACCGCCCCCGATGCACATCCCTGCCGTCGCCTTCCATGAGGAAGGCGAAACGCTCGTCGCTTTTCAGCGCCCCGAAGAGCGCCGATGCGCCGCGTCCCCCGCTGGAGATCTCCGCCAAAACCGGAACAAGTCCATACTCTTTTCCCAACGAGATAAACTCGCTTTCTCCGCGCAACATTTTCATCATGAATCGCATCCTTTCTCTCCTCTGTTTTCCCCTTGAAAAACACAAGGGGGAAGACGTCTTCACGGCGTCCTCCCCCTTCCGGGTGAAAATACACGACGACCGTGAAGCGATCCCGTTTCGGGGACCTGCCTCCACGGCCGTAAAGCGCGACTACTTCCGTTTCGCGGTCTCTATGGTCACGGGCGGCAGGCTAGAAAGCCCGCCACCACCAATTCTTACATTGAAAGCTTCTTCGGATCACGAGAAGTACCTCCCGGTTCTGCATTTCGAAGGATAGTACCACGGGAAGGAGGAGACCGTCAAGAACAATTTTTCGTGTCCCATTGCCTTTCCGCGAGAATACGCTATTCTATTGCGTAAGAGAGGGGCTGATCTCATGAACGCTCAGTACGGTCGCTATCGCAATGTGCCGCTCCCGAAGCGGCTGCGCCTTTTTTTCGCGTTCGCCCTTTGTATTGCGTGTATGCTCGGCCTCCCGACCAACCTCTTCGCCTCGAGAATCGTCCGCGTCGGCTTCTACGAGAACAGCCCGAAGATCTTCACTGCGGAATCCGGCCTGCCCGCAGGGATTTTCGCGGACATCGTCAGGTACATAGCCGAGAAAGAAGGGTGGGAGATCAGGTTCGTCCACGGCACATGGAGCCAGGGGCTCGACCGTCTCGAAAAGGGAGAGATCGACCTGATGCCCGACGTTGCCTTCACGGAGGCGCGCGGAAAGATGTTCACCTTCCATTCAGACCCTGCGCTGTACAGCTGGTTCCAGGTTTTTTCACGCCGCGGAAGCGGCATCCGCTCGATTCCCGACCTCGACGGAAAACGGGTCGCCGTCCTCTATCGCTCGATCCAGCAGGAAATTTTCGACCGCATCATCCGCGATTTCGGGCTCTCCGTTTCGTTCGTCACCTTTTCCGACTTTGAAAGCGCCTTCCAGGCCGTCGCAAACGGGAAAGCGGACGCGGCGCTCACAAACCGTTTTTTCGGCGCCCACCACATGCGCGCCTATAACCTCGAAGACACCGCCATCAGCTTCAACCCGACGCGCCTCTTTTTCGCCGCGCCGCCCGGCTCCGACCCGGCGATTCCGGCAGCGATCGATAAACACCTCCGCGAGATGAAAAGAAACCCCGACTCGGTCTATTTCAAAACGCTCGCCCGATGGACCTCCGGTCCCGTCTTCATGGTGATCCCTTCGTGGCTGAAAACCACAGCCCTCCTCCTCGCCTTCCTCACTTTGCTGGGAGCGATCCTCTCACTTGCTTTCAAACGTCAGGCCGATTCGAGGGCGGCCGAGTTGACGCGCCTCTTCGACAACGCCCCCATGGGACTGTTCTTCTCGGGAAGAGACGGAACGATCAAGCGCGCCAACACGGAAGCGCTTCGGATGCTCGGGCTGGAAAATACGGATGTCCTCGGCAAAAAGGTCGAAGACTTCATACGGGGCAATGGAAAAAAAGATGAAGAAGCCGCAGTCGAAAGAGAACACGATTCCTCGGAGTTCCATGCGGAAGGAAAGCGAAAAGACGGAACCACGATCCCGCTTGCATGCATCGTCTTTCCGCTGACTCCTTCGGGGAAGATGCTCGGAACGTACACGGTATTCCAGGACATCTCGCTCCAGGCGGCGAACGAAAAGCGAATCGGCTCCATCATCAGGGAGCTGAACAGAACCGTCTCCGCGCTCAAAAAATCATGGGAGCAGACCGTCCTCGTTCTGGCGAGTCTTTCGGAGGTGCGAGACCCGTACACGTCGGGACATCAGCGCAGGGTGGCCCGGCTGGCTGCGGCTATCGCGTGCGAAATGGGCATGGATAGAAAGAAAGTACGGCAGATTGAACTTGCCGCTATGATTCACGACATCGGAAAGATCGAAATTCCGTCGGAGATTCTCTCGAAACCGGGCAGGTTGAGCGATATCGAATACCGGCTGATTCAGACGCACCCCGCTGCCGGGCACAGGATTCTTCAGGCGATCGAGGTACCCTGGGCGCTGGCGGAGATCATCCACCAGCACCACGAACGAATGGACGGTTCGGGCTACCCTCGCGGACTCTCCGGCTCCGACATTCTGATGGAGGCGCGCATCATCGCGGTCGCGGATACGGTGGAGGCCATGTCGTCGCACCGTCCTTACAGGGCGGGGAAGGGAATAGAGGCCGCTCTGGAAGAGGTGGCCTCGCAAAGAGGGAAGGGGTTCGATCCCGATGTCGCGGACGCCTGCCTGCGGCTCTTCCGGGAGAAAGAGTTCCGCTTCGACGAGGAACCGGGGAGAATCGGCTGAGACGAGGAGAACTCCAATGTGTTCCAAGATGTTTTCGACGAAAAGCACAGGAAAGAAGATCGGCGGGCGCTTCGGTTGCCCGCCGATCTTCTTTATATTCTGGCAAAATCGACCATGTAGTTATGCCCGTAGATGCGTGCGCATTTCGGGCAGGTGGTGAAGTAGAAGTAGTGCTCCTTCGGCGTCTTGCCAGCCTTGCGCAACCACTCCTCCGTTTCCCGCATACATTTGGGAACGGCGTTGTACGGCCCGTCGAAGACCTTGCTGACGAATGTTCCGGAGAGCCTGACGATGTCCTTCTCCAGATCGGGGTGCGTTCCGGCGACGGCGAGATAGTAGCGGGACTTCCACGGGGAAGGATCATGGGCCAGCAGCAAAAAGTCCTTCATCTCGGACGCGATGCCGTACTTCTGCGCAGTCTCCCACAAACGGGTCATCGTTTTGTTGATCAGCCAAGGAAAAGGCATGTGAAACAGGACAGGCATCGTCGCCGTAAGGAACGGTTTCTCGCTCCATTCGTGCGTTTTTTCATCCCACGGTTTTGGATCGAATCGCGGACAGCAAGTTTGTTCTTCCAAATCGGTCCCCTCCTCTTCGTTCACCTTGTTTTTCGTACCAAACGGCGTTTCTCGGGCGGCGGAGGTTCTCCACGCCGAGAAACGCATCAACTCCAATTTCAGTCCGCCGCTTGCGCGTCTTTCCCATCGCCGGACGCGGCGGATACGCTGCGCCGCTTCGAGGCGTGCGACGTGAAGAAGATGATGGCGAGCATGGAGGCGTTGTCGATCACTTCGAGAAGCAGATGGCTTATCTGCGGCTCGTAGATCCGTATCTCGTTGATCGCGATACCGAGCAGGAAGTAGCACCCCCACACGCCAGTGATCAGGTAATTCTTTCGGAGAAAGGCCGGATGCGTCCAGAACTCCTGAGGAACGTACTGTTTGGCGTAATCGAGCGTAAAGGGTCGTCGGAAGAGAATCGAGCCCCAGACGATCGCGGCCATCGTCAGTTGCGACAACAGGCCGAGGTGTCCGATGACCCACATATTCGTCATCAGCACAACGGTGACGAAGCTGAAGGAGAAGAACGCGATGGTTCCCCAGAAAATAAAGCCCTTCACCGCGCTTCGCGACTGGTAGAGGCATATCAGAATCGCGATGACGAGCGCCGTTTTCAGCCTGGTCAGCGGGTCGGAAAAAGGAATGCTGGTCAAGATCTTGAGCACAAGCCACGGAGCGAAGGAAATAATCATACCCAAAGGGTTCACAGTACAACCTCCCAAGAAAAGAGTGTAGGGCCGACGGACGAAAGGCGGTGCGCCCGCTTACGGCAGGGTAATAATAGCACAGTCGCCCTCTTATTTTCCGTTCAATACGGAGTCCCAGTGCGCGTTCGCCCTCGAAATATACGTCTCCTGCGGGATGAGATCACGGTGCAACACATCCATTGTCCCGGCGGAGATTCCTCCATGTTCGACATATTCTCTTCCCGCTTGGCGCAGCGCGTCGAAGTACCACTGTATGTGCGGGCGGAGTTCCTCCTGCCGCAAAAGCTCTCCTGCCGCGCGAAAGACCGCCGGAATTGCCCCGTGCTCTCCGCTCGCTTTTGCGAGCGATTGGAAATGGGCCCTGAGACCGTCGAAATGCCCCTGGTCGGGGAAGCCGCAGTTGGAAAAAAGGAGGTACTGCGGGAAACGCTTCCCGGAGCGGCCGGGGTGGGTGTACACGTCGCCGGACTTGACGATATGCGGATCGGCGAGAGGGAGCGTTCGTTCCATGACGGCCTTCAGCATGGCGGTCATGCCGAAGTGGTAGAGCGGCGTCGCCCAGAGGAGCGTATCCGCGGCATCCATCTTCTCCAGCACCATGTCCATATCGTCGCGCTGCACGCACTTGCCCGGAGTCGCCGTCCAGCAGGCGAAACAGCCCTTGCAGAAACCTATCTTCAGATCCTTGACGTAGAGAACCTCCGTCTCCGCGCCCGCCGAGCGGGCTCCCTCCAGAAACGGCCTGACCATCCGTTCCGTGTTCCCCGCAGCCCCTCTGGGGCTGCCGTTCAGGACAAGAATCTTCATACGCTCACGCTCCTTCTTTCGTTTTTTTTCGGAAGTATTCATGCAGGAATCTACTCGCTCCTTCTCGACGAGTACGATGTAAAGAGAATGACGGCCGTCATTGCGGCGATATCGACTCCGTGGAGAAACACCGGACTCGTCCCCGGAAAATGCATCCGTGCCAGGGATACGGCGATTCCGACAAGGAAGTACACCCCCCAGGCGCCGCTGATAACAATGTTTCGGCGCAGAAAGAGCGGGTGCGTCCAGTATTCCCGAGGAACGAAGCTCTTGGCGTAGTCGATCGTGAACGGCCTTCTCAGAAGGATCGAACACCAGACGATGCTCCCGAGAGCAACCTGAGAGAGCAGTCCGAGCCGGGAGGCAACCCATTGATTCGACATCGCCGCCACGAAAAACAGACTGAGGGAGAAAAAAGCCGCGGTCCCCCAAAAGAGAACCCCTTTCGTGGACGATCTGGCCTGGTACACGCAGAGCACCACCGCCGCAACAAGGGCAACCTTCGTTCCGAAGAGCGGCTCGTCAAAAGGAAACGCCGACACAAGCCTGAAGACGATCCACGGAGCAAAGGAAACAAGCAGTTTTAAGGGATTCAACAACAAACACCTCCTGAAAACAGTATACTGCAACGAGCTGCAATGCCGCTACTTTCAGCTTCCGCCGGAGAAAATAAAGTCGATATCCTGCGGAGAACCCGGTTCCCCACCGAAGGCAGCTATTCCTCCCACGTCACCTCGACGCCCTCCGCCACGTGCTCCGAAGGGTGCAGAATCACTCTGTCCCCCTCGGACAGTCCGGAGAGAACCTCCGCGTAGACGCCGTCGTTCTGGCCGATCTCCACCTTCCGAGCGAGGGCCTTCCCCTCCTCCACTTGGAAGGCGACCCAGTCGCCTCCGCGCCGGAAGAGCGCGCCCAGCGGTACTTGCAGCACGTCGTCGCTCCGTCGCAGGATGATGCGCACCTGAATCCGGAACCGGTCCCCAAGACGGTACCCGGGCGGCACGGGATCGAGAAAGTCGATCCGCACCTTCACGCGTTGCTCCTCGACCCCCAGCGCCGAAACCTTGGTGAAACCGCTCCGCTCGATGAGCGCGACGCGCCCGCGCAGCGGCGCGTCTCCCCCCCACCCTTCGATAAACGCCTCAGCCCCCCGGGCCACGACGGCGGCGTCCACGGAGAAGAGATCGACCTCTCCCTCGATATCGTCGGGGTCGCCCACCTCCATGAGCGGCGTCCCGGCGGGAACGGTGCGGGCGCTCTCCTCGAAGACGTTGAGCACGTAGCCGTCCACGGGAGAGAGAATGCGGACGGACTCGGACGCCCCGCCCTCCCCTCCCTGGATGAGCGACGACCTGGCTTGCTGCACTTCGAACTCCGCCATGCGGAGCGCGAACTCCGCCGTTTTCGCTTCGCGGACGGCGACCTGCATCCTGTTCTCCGCGATATCCCACTCCTGGCGGGAAATTCCTCCCGACGGAAGCAGCCTGTCCAGACGCTCGAACTGCTTCTTCGCGAGGTCGAGGCTCACCTTCGCCCGGTCGAGCTCCGACTTTCGCAGCGCGCGCGCCGCCTCGGCCGTCTTCAGCCGTGCTTCGGCCTCCGCGCGAAGCCGCGGCGTCAGCAGCCCCGAGGATTCCCCCTCCATGACCGCAAGCACTGTTTCACCCGCACGGACGGCGTCTCCGGGGCGCAGCGCAGTCCGGTTCAGAAACCCGTTCACAGGGGAGGAGACCGTGTAGCGGCGCCGGATCCGCGTCTTTCCCTCTTCCACGACGCTCGCGGTAAACGGCCTGCGTTCCGCAAGCCCCGTCTCCACTTTCAGAGGCTTCGGCCACATCAGAAAGATGATCGCGCCGATGACCGCGCACACTACGAAAGCTGTCACGAGCCTTTTCCAGATTCTTTTTCCGTTGACGCCGTTTCTGTTCAGTTTCGACTTCACCAACTCCACCCCGTTTCGCGCTATTCAGCGGATTTCAGCACCGCGAGCAAATCGAGCCCGGCGATCCGTCGTCCCACCACGACGAAA
>Ga0334886_1002139_pt1 | contig 20601 bp, 17 predicted proteins | sample GraSluR1_MG_9_FD_207232 | JGI IMG/M metagenome (GOLD analysis project Ga0334886, IMG submission 207232) | Sludge microbial communities from methane-producing bioreactor in Wageningen University, Netherlands - Granular Sludge_27_06-R1 | ecosystem: Engineered > Bioreactor > Anaerobic >... | reverse complement strand
TAACAAGAAAAAAAGTGCAAGCCAAGATTCGATTCCTTCGCCAATTCCAGGCAGCCACAGGACTGTACATTGCCATCTATTGGGATTCCATACGATATTCCGAAATTCCTCTAGAAAATATTAGTCCTGACAAACGCCGGCAAACGATGATTGACAATGTGACGCGCTGGCACCGAATCGTTGATAAGTGTGACTCCTACCGATGCAAATACAAGACGTTCTCACGTGTGCTTGGCAAGACCATACTAACGCCTCCACCCCAAGACAAGGCAGGCATCTGGCCGTTTGAGGAAGCAGACAGGCATCCGCCAGTGACATTTATTATCGGAGTTGATGAGGAAGGCAACGAAATCGAATACACATCGGATCCTGAAAGCTTGAGTAACAATTTCGGTGCGAACCCGGGTGCTCCCAACTATCTCACTCCGGTCTTCTTCCGGCGTGAGGTTCTGACCAAATATTTCGCTGAGCCTGATCGATACAAAGTATCAGATGGTAGGTTGGAATGCCTTGACCTGTGGAGTTGTCAGATTGACAATGATCTCAAATCGCACGTGGTAGTGTTCTTGGGCGACCTGGGTAGAGATCTCCCATATGTGGAACAACTTCATTGGCGTCAGTACAATATAGAACCTCAAGGCCAAGTAAGCGAAACCAATTTCCGCCGGAGTTTCCTTTCGCAATTTGCTGATGCTCAGTCTCCTGATTTGGTGTTTCGTAGCGAGTATTTCACTCTCGGCAGAGAGTGGCAGAAGACACAGGGCTGGTCACTCTTTCTTGCTCCCTCGCCCGGCGATGCGCATTTGCTAGACACGATTCGGATACCTGTCACCAATTCGCAACTCGAATTCGATGAGCAGATATTGAATCTTGCCAAACTCCTTATTGATTCATTGAACGAGAAGGAGCTAGAGGCACGCGCTGGTCCTTTCGAAAAAGACACGAAGGGGATCACGAAGCTGGAAGTTTTCCTAGATCAGCGACTATTCCCCGAACGCGGGTCCTTCATCCAGTTACTTCGAGACGTACAGTCCCTACGTTCCAGAGGAGCAGCGCATCGCAAAGGATCTGACTACCAGAAGACCGTTGCGAAACTTGGCATCGATCCCAACAGATACGCCGATGCAGTTCGCAAACTACTAGAGGAACTTGTATCGGCGTTTCGTGACCTCTGTCAATTCTTCGGCGGAGAGTCAGACGATGTGGATCCAAATGGAGCTTGAGTAGCTACCAATTGGTCCAATAGCTTCTATGCTTGTGTTTCGCTTTCCGAGCTGCACTCCTATGGAGTGCGTGCGTTGCACAGACTGCGGATTTTCCGATGTGGCGATCGTCCATTTCCCCGTTACGCGAACCGCTTGCCGATCACCGTCTGCAGGATCACCGACAGGACGATGATCAGGCCGTAGATCAACTGCGTCCAGAAGCCGGAAAGGCCGACCGCCACGATGCCGGCGTTGATGGCGCCGATGATGAACGAGGCCACGAATGTGCCGAACACCGTCCCGACCCGCCGAAGACTGACGAAAGCGTGTTCAACAGATAGTCTTCGCCCAGCGTCGGCCAGTAGTAGGTGACTTCCAGGCTGGCGATGAGGCCGGCCAGGGCCGCGGCCTGCGTCCTCTATGTGTACAGGGCCAATCGAGAAGGAGACTCTCGCCCAGGGCGGCTACATAAGCGCTTGTAGGTGTGCCCGATCCGCTTCGGGCTCGTTTTCAGAGGAGGTCCCATTGAACTGGAACAAGGGAATTCGCCAGACTCATCGCTGGCTGTCGATTATCTTTACGGTGACCGTCATCGCCAGTTTCGTCGCCGGCGCACAGGAGGAGCCTGTCGAGTGGGTGTTCTACTTGCCGCTGGCCCCGCTCGTCTTGCTTCTGTTCACCGGTCTGTACTTGTTCGTGCTGCCGTATGTACTCAAGCGGCGCAACGGACAACGCACCGATTGAGCCGACCGAGAAGAACGCCCTCACCGGATCGCTGCCGCGCTTCGGACAAACACTATGGGCATTCCGCTTTCGGTTCTTTAGGACGCTTCCGAGGAGTATGGCTGGTTGATTTATTGGCTTGCCGTGGCCGCTATATCCGCGTTTAATGCCTACGGCAGGTTTGTGATCAGTCGCATATAACAGACTGCTGGGAGGCAGATTGATGGAGAATTCTATGTCGAGCGGCGTGGAAACCGCTTCTGAACTGATCGACAAAAAGATCGGCGAGTTGGGCGACTGGCGAGGGAAGACGCTCGAGAAAGTGCGCCGTCTTATTAAGGAGGCGGATCCGGAGATCGTTGAGGAGTGGAAATGGAAGGGGACTCCCGTCTGGTCACGCGGCGGCATTATCTGCACAGGCGAGACCTACAAGAACGCAGTCAAACTGACTTTCGCCAAGGGCGCTTCTTTGGAGGACCCTGCAGGTCTGTTCAACTCCAGCCTTGATGGGAAGGTCAGGCGCGCCATCGACATCCGCGAAACCGACACGATTGACGAGGTTGCATTGAAGAACCTCATCCGAGCAGCTGTTGCGTTCAACCTCAAGGGCGAGTAGAAGCGTTCATGACTGTGTTCGCCGGCATCTCGTAGCGGAAGAAACTGAGGGCGAGTATACGGTCGCTACCGTATCCGGGCGCGGCTGCGCGCCGCTTCATCCCTCCAAGAGCGGCGGGACAACTTTGCCGCGCAGCGAGCGCCACGAGAACCACACGAGAACCGCCAATCCTACGTAGGCGAGGAGAAAGACGACCTGCTCCTCGCTCCACATATAGGGAAATTCCTCGATCCCAATCACGGCGAGTTGTATGGCCAGGATGGCCGCGCCGCCGATCACCGCCCAGCCGAAGAGCGGGATCAGCCAGACCGTCGCCAAGGCGAAGAGGTACGTCAGCAACGGCAGGAAAAAGTCGAAGGAATAGAGAAAGTCCGGCAGGATAAACAGCGGCGCGGCTGCCAGGGTGATCAATACGGTGCGCCCCAATCCACGCAACACAGGATGATGCCGCGGCCCGGCGGCAGACGGCGTCTCACCGCTGCTCTTGGGCACGACTCTGCTGTGGACGTCGGCGGCGATCCGGTCGTAGTTCTCTGACGTGCAGACGATCAGCATAATGGGCCGCCAGCTATTGCGCAGGATGATCATGCGGCGGCGTTGGTCATACTCCGCCGCGACGACATCCGACCAACGCACGAACTCGCGTTGCCGCGCGGCCGCCAGCGTCGCCGCGCCGCCAGCCGTCGGGCTGCGGGCGAGCGCCGCGCCGAGAATCGCCAGGCGATTGCCGGTGATGGCGCGCTTGTCCACCGTCTCCCACAGCGCGCCGGTCTCGTCTACCGTAAAGCGCACGCGCATGCTGTTACCGAAAAACACGAGGACAACGAAGGCCATCAGTGCCGCCAGCCCGGCCGTCGTCCAGAACGAAACCTTGAACATCATCGGAATCTGGTAGAAGTCACCGGTCGCAGCGACGATAAAGCTGAGCAAAAAGGCCATAAAGCTGCCCGACCCGAGGACGACGATCGCCAACTGCTTGCGGATCAGGGGGTTGCCCAACAGCGAGATGGCCGTCTCCCAGGTGACGGCGGCGGAAGGAGCTGGCGCGGCAAGAACTTCGACGGGCGCTCCCGTCGCCGGCGGCGCTTCTGCTTGCGCGTCATGCGGTTGCGGCTGTTCGTCCGGCGTGCTGTCGAGCGGCAGTTCTTCCGTCGCGGGCAGGGGCTGTACGGGCGCGCCGCATTCCTCACAGAAACGGACGCCCTCCGCCAGGCTGGCGCCACACTGTTCACAAAATCGCGGTAGTTGAGCGGTCATACTGCCCCCTCTGGATCGTTCTCAGGATCGTAAAGCGCCGGATAGGCTGCCGGATCAGGCATCGAGTGCATGCCCGCATGTCCCGCAGAAGCGCGCTCCGGGCCGTACCGGCGCCTGGCACTGGGGGCAGCGCGGCTCTTCGGGCGGCGGCGGGACTTCCGCCGGTTCCTCTAGCTTAGCGCCGCAGCGCCCACAGAAGCGCACGCCGGCGCGCAGGAGCTGACCGCAGCGCGGGCAGGCTATGATAGAGGACACGGGCGCAGGCGTACCGGCCTTTTCGGGCGCGGCAGTCAGGGCGCCCTCTGGCGGAGCAGTTTTGCTCGCTTCCGGGCTCATGTCCGGTTCCGTTGCGGGCGCAAAGCTGCTGCGTTTCCTGGGCTTGGCAGGCGGTGCGGGCGCACTCTGCTCTTTTGTCGCTGCGGCGCTGGCAGTTGTGCTGCTCTTCGCGGCCCGTGTCCGGCGCGGAGACGCAGGGGCCTTTGCGGCGGTCTTCGACGTCGCCGCGGGTTGGATCGCAAAGGCACCATCTTGCGCGGTCACGGTCTGGGCGCGGCGCCTCTTGCCGCGCCGCGTCATGCCTAATACCACCACAACCGCCATCGTCGCCGCGCCGACGCCAAGCGCAACGCCCCAGTCAAAGTCACCCAGATCGCCGCCCAGAGCGTCTGTTAGGCCGGCGGGCAGGTCCCCAAGTATGTCCTCGGACATATCCGCACTCAGCCAGCCGAAGTCATCTGCGTCCTGGTCTTGGGCAGGCGCGGCCTCGACGCTTGCCGCTTCCTCAATCGATAGGGCGGCAGGCGCAGCCGCGGCCGGCAAAGTGTCGATCATCGCCTGGGCAAGCGGCGGCGGCTCCTGCGCGCGCGGCGGCGAAATCTCGCCGTCCAAGGCGAACTCCACGGCTTGCCCCACGCCCACAGCCACCTCGCCGCCGGCGTTGTCCTCCACACCGGGGGAGCCTTCGAAGACGTACAGCGTGCTTAGCCCGTCCAGGTCCGAAGTCAGGGACACGAGGCTGCGCAGCCAGATGACACGGCGGTTACGCTGAGCCAGGTCGGCGAGGGTGCTGGCGTCGTTGACCGTCTGCACGCCGTCAACGATCACCGCGGCCCATGCGCCGGCGACCGGGCCGCCCACCGCAGTAGCCCCGCCGACGACTGCGGTTTTGATTACGAAGTCGACTCCCTGGTTGACCACGAAGAGAGCCAAGCCCTTTTCATCGCTTAGCGGCAGCCCTTCCGTCGTAGACCAACTGTCCTTCACGCGCATCGCCAGCACGCTGTTCCACTGCGGGGTGCGGTTGTTTACCGTAAAGATGCCCTCGCTCCCGTCCAACCACATGACCGAGACGCCGATCCCGTCGCCGTGGCGGATGACCCAGGAGCGGTCTTGTCCGTCGGCAACGGGCAAAGGCTGCGACGAGGCGTCGATAATCAGTTGGTCGCCGGGCTTGATGGGGATGAAGTAATCGGACAGGCCCGGAGGGGGTGACAACTGCTTGCCGCCCAGGCTGATGCGGCTGAGCACCCTGGCTTGGGTCGGCTCCTCGAACGTGGGCGTCGGGTTGAGGCCGAATCGATCCTCGGTCGGGATAAGGGGCGCGTACCAATCGCGCAGTTGGGTCACGTTGAATACCCTTTGACGGGTCGTCGCCCCCTCCCTTGTGATTAGCTGGTAGAGCACGCTGCGCACAAAGGCCGGGGAGATGATCTCCAGCGTGGTTTCGGCCTTTTGAAAAGTCTCCACGTCATCCGCGGTCGGCGCATAGGCGGTAAAGTCCAGCGTGCAAGGCAATTGCAGTTTGAACAGCCGCATCCGCCCGTAATCCAGGAACAGCCGCACGATGACCATGCCGTCGCTTCCCGTGAGGGGCGCTTTGGCGCCTGAGACCGGGCCGGCGGCGAAGTTGTGCACCTCTTCCGTCCACTTCCTCGCCCCTGGGTCCCACACCGCGTATTTGTCCGCCAGACACTTCACTTCCCCCTCGACCTCGAAGGAAATCGGCGCGCCCTTCACCGGTTTGCCCTCATCCTCCAGCTTGATCCAGAACGTCATCGGCATGCGGGTCGGGTCGGTCTCGCCGTTGTAGCCGGTGACGGTCAGGTTTTGGCGAAAGCCGCGCGCCCAGCCGTAATAGCCGCGTTCGTCCAGCGGTCGGAAGAGGAGCTCCACCTTCGCATTGCGCAGTTCGCGCGGGGGCAACGATTGGTCGAGGTCCGCCTGGTCATAGCTCCACCACCGGCTGCCGACGAAATGCCAGCCGGGGCGGTCTGATTGCGGGCTGCCGTATTCAAGAATTGCGGTCTCGTAGGAGAGCGATGTGGATTTTTCGCCGCTAATGGTCTCGTGCCAGTTTTGCTGGGTATAGAGCAGCACCACCGCGTTGGCGATGAGCGGGTCAGGCTGGGCTGTGTGGTGTATCTTGATGTATGACGCCTCGATGACTTGGCCGCGGTAGGTGATTTGCGGGCCGAACCAGGTATTCATGCTGCGTTTTGTGCGGCATACTTCCCGTTCGGCCATGTCGGCGATGGCGTCGCAATCTTGTAGTTCGCGTTCGAAATTGGTCTCTTGGATGAAGCGCTGTGCCGCTTCGTTGATCTCCTCATCCGAGGGGATTGAAGGCCAGGCTGCTTGGGCGGAGGCGGGGAACGCGATCAGCGCCAACAGGAACAATAGCGCGCCTTTGATCAGCACGCGCGGCCCTATCACATTAACACCTCCTGCATTGGGAAATACGGCTTGTACAGCATGCGATCGATTGGCGCTGGGTCGTGCTGTGGCTAGTCGGAAGGAGTTGATTATTAAGAGGGTTGCAAGCGGATAAGCCACACCTAGACGGGCATACATCGCGTCGCCTACTGATGATTATAGCCTGATCTGCGAGGAAATGCCCTGGTCACCTGACCAGGTTGGGCGATAATTCGGGCGTATGCCGGGGGCGGATCTGGCGCGCGCTACCCCTGCCGTCCGCTGATGTAGGCCTCGGTCAGCGCCTCTTTGGGCGCGGCAAACAGCTCGGATGTGCGACGATATTCGACTAGCTTGCCCAGCCAGAAGAAGCCCGTGTAATCGGAGGCTCGCGCCGCCTGCTGCATGTTGTGGGTCACGATCACGATAGTATATTGGGCGGACAGGCGCCGCATTAGGTCCTCAATGTGTAGGGTCGCCACCGGATCGAGCGCAGAGCACGGCTCGTCCATCAGGATCACTTCCGGCCGCACGGCCAACGTGCGGGCAATGCAAAGGCGCTGCTGCTGGCCGGGGTTGAGCGTGAGCGCCGAGGCGTCGAGGCGGTCCTTTACCTCATCCCACAGGGCGGCGTCCGCCAGGCTGGACTCCACAACCTCCGCCAGGTCGCGCGCCTTTGGCCTGCCCAGCACGCGCGGGCCAAACGCCACATTGTCGTAGATGCTTTGCGGGAACGGGTTGGGGCGCTGAAAGACCATGCCCACGCGCTGGCGCAGCTCAGTCACGTCCACGTCCGGGGCATAGATGTCCTTGCCGTTGAGCAGCACCTCGCCTTCGGCGTGTGCGCCCATCACCGTATCGTTCATGCGGTTGAGGGCGCGCAAGAAGGTGGATTTGCCGCAGCCGGACGGGCCGATCAGGGCTGTAATGCGTTGTTCATAGATGGGCAGGGTCAGGTTATAGAGCGCCTGAAAGGTCCCATAGAAGAAGTTGAAGTCGTTGACTTCAATCTTGTTATTCAGGTCGTCCGCAGCGTGTATACCTGGCGCACGCTTTTCCAACTCACGCTTATCCAAAACGTCCGACGACATAGTCCTCCGTCCGTTTGTCCTTGGGGTTGGCGAACATCTGCCGGCCTGTACCCGCCTCGATCAGCTCGCCGCCCATCAAGAAGGCTGCACGATCGGCTACGCGCGCGGCCTGCTGCACGCTGTGGGGCACCATGATGATCGTGTAGCGCGACTTCAGCTCGATCAGCGAGTCTTCCACCGTGGCTGTGGACAGCGGGTCCAGCCCCGAAGTCGGGTTATCCAGCAAGATCACGTCCGGCTCCATCGCCAGGCTGCGCGCCAGGCAGAGCCGCTGCTTCTGCCCGCCGGAAAGGGCGAAGGCGGAACTGTTCAAGCGATCCTTGACTTCATCCCAGAGGGCGGCTTGCTCCAGTGCGCGCGTGATGCGCCGTTCGATTAGCTGCGCGTCGCGGATGCCGGCCATGCGCAGGCCGTAGGCGAGGTTATCGAAGATGGACCCCGGCAGCGGCGTGGGAATGGCGAAGACCATGCTCAGACGGCGGCGCAACTCCGTCACGTCTACAGAAGGGGCGAAAATATCACGACCGTTGAAAAAGACGCGGCCTTGTCGCTTTGCGCCTTCGTTGAGGTCGGAAAGGCGATTGAGCAAGCGCAACAGGGTAGACTTTCCGCTGCGCGAGGGGCCGAAGATCACGAAGATCTCATTCGGCGCGATGTCCAGCGTCACATCCTTGAGCGCGGCGGTATTGTCCGGAAAGGTGAACGAGAGATGCTCAATGGCGATGACGGGCGAAGCGTTCTGGCTCATGAGGATCACCACTGACGTCGCCGGCGCATCCGCGTGCGCAGGACGGTCGCTACGAGCGTTAGTGAGAGGACGACCAGCAGAAGCACCAGCGCAGTCCCATATTGTAGGGAGAGCGGCATGCCGGGCACTTGCGTGGAGATGACATAGAGGTGGTAAGGCAGCGCCATCGTCTGGTCGAAGATGGATCGCGGAAGTTCCGGCAGATAGAATGCCGCCACCGTAAACAGGATCGGCGCGGTCTCGCCGGCTGCGCGGCCGAGGCCGAGGATGATGCCGGTAATAATGCCGGGCAGGGCATGGGGCAGCACCTGGTGGCGAATGGTCTGCCAGCGCGTGGCGCCGAGGCTGAGGCTTACCGTGCGGAACTCCTGCGGCACGGCCAGAAGGGCCTCTTCCGCCGTGCTGATCACCACCGGCAGGGTCATCAGCCCCAGTGTCAGCGAGCCGGCGACGATGGACGTGCCCAGTTTCAGGAAGAGGACAAACGCGCCTAGGCCGAACAGCCCATAGACGATGGAGGGAATGCCGGCCAGATTGACGATTGCCAGGCGCACCCAACGCGTTAGGCGGTTGTCGCCGGCGTATTCGGCCAAGTAGATGGCCGTCGCAATCGCTAACGGGAAGGCGGCGATCGCCGTGCCGAAGGTGAGAAAGACCGTGCCGAGCAGTGCGGGCCAAATGCCGCCTTCGCGCATGCCGTTGCGCGGCGCGGTGAAGAGAAACTCCCACGAGATGACGCCGATACCGTTGTAGACTACATAGGAGATGACCAGCACAATCGGCAGGACGACTAGGGCTGCCACCAGTGAGATGGCGATCTTGGCAAGACGGTTGGTCTGTTGGCGCGTCATGAGTCCACCTTGCGGGCCTACAGTTGGTTGCTTCGCTGTTGTTTGCCGCCGCCGATCAGCATACTGGCCAGGGAGTTGATGGCGAACGTGAGCAGGAAGAGCACAATGCCGATGGCGAAGAGCGCTTGGTAATGCAGGCTGCCCTGCGCGACCTCGCCCATCTCCGCCGCGATCGTCGCTGTCATCGTGCGCACCGGCTGGAAGAACATCCCTGTCGCCAGCGCCGGGATGTTGGCGGCGTTGCCTGTCACCATCATCACCGCCATCGTCTCGCCGATGGCGCGGCCGATGCCCAGCACTGTGGCGATGACGATGCCAGACCGCGCCGCGGGCACGACGACCCGCCAGATGGTCTGCCATTCGGTGGCGCCGATGGCGAGCGCCGCATCGCGATATTCTTTGGGAACGGCATATAGCGCATCTTCTGAGATGCTGATGATCGTGGGCAGCGACATATAGGCCAGGATCAACGCGCCGGTGAATGCGGTCAGCCCGGTCGGCGCGCCGGCCTGTTGCACGAGGGGGGCCAGGGCCACCCAGCCGAGAAAGCCGAGCACGATGGAAGGGATGCCGGCCAGCACCTCGATCAGCGGCTTAAGCAATTCGCGCTGCCACAGCGGCGCAATCTCGCCCAGGTAGATGGCCGTTATCAAGCCCAGCGGCACGGCAATGACCACCGCACCCACCGTCACCAGCAGCGAGCCGACGAGCAAGGGCAGCAGGCCGTACAACTCCTCGATAGGATACCAGCGGACGCCCAGCAGATTGAGCGGCGAGATCCGTACGAACGCGGGCAGCCCTTCGCGCAACAGAAAGAGGAAGATCAGACCGATGATGACAATGGTCGAAAGGCCGGCGCCGCGGATCAACTGCTCGATCCACCATTCGCCCGAACGGCGGCGCCTCGCCGCCGGCGCCGGGTGTGCGGCCGGCAGGGACGCGACTTGTTCCGTCTTCAACATCGTACGAATGCTCCTTGGCTTACGGCTCTGATCGCAATCATAGGCAGTCCTTATGGCGCGGCAAGAGGCACAAAGCCCAACTCCGCCACGATCTGCTGGCCTTGCGGCCCTTGGATCCAGTTTAGATACTCGGCGACGGCGCCGGCGGGCTGGCCGGCGGTGTACATGTAGAGCGGGCGGGCGATCGGGTAGCTGCCGTCCATGCCGGTGGCAACCGTAGGCATGACATAAGGCAAGCCGGCCTCCGCCGCAACTGCGATGAGCTTTTCGTGCGCCGGATCGACGTAGCCCAGCCCGTCATAGCCGATGGCGTTCGGGTTGCGACGAATCTCGCTCGTGATGCCTACCGAGGAGGGCATGAGCAGCGTATCCGGCGCGAAGATGGCCTTCGACTCCGGATCGCCCTTGCGCACGACCTCTTCGAGGAAGTAGACATGGGTGCCGGAGTTGGTCTCGCGCGAGAGGAGGATGATGGGCGCGTCGTTGCCGCCTACCTCTTTCCAGTTGTCGACCTGACCCGTAAAGATGGCGGAGAGCTGGTCGATGGTCAACTCACTGACCGGATTGGCGAGGTTGACGACGATGGCGAGCGCGTCGATGGCGACGATGAACTCGGTCGGCTCGACGCCGTTCGCATGGGCCGCAGCGATCTCAGCCTCTTTGATATGGCGCGACACATTGGCGATGTCCACCGTGCGATTGATCAAAGAGGCTATGCCCGTCCCCGAACCGCCGCCGGTCACCGCAATTAGCAGATCGGGGTTCACCTGGCGGTAAGCTTCGGCCCAGGCGAGCGCGAGGTTGACGAGCGTATCGGAGCCTTTGTTCTGGATGACGCGCTGGGGGCTTGGCGCAGCAGCGGAGGCTGATTCTGCAGCGGGGCTGCATGCGGCCAACGCGAAGATGAGCAATAATAGCCAAATCGAATGACCGGATAAACGACGAAATATGGACGGCAAACAGGGCGGCTGCCATGTCGCCTGCTGCACACTTGCTTCAATGCACTTAGTTGTAGACCTTCGCACTCGACCTTCGCCGTTCGATTGATGCACTGCTGTCGTAACCGCTTGCATAGCCGATGCATAGTTGATTTCGATAAACTTCTCTTAATCGTAGACCGGAATGGTTAACCAATCGATAATGCTTTGTAAACGGGATGTTAACACGCGGGCGGCGGCATAAGTGGTTTGTTCGCCAAGCATCTGTCATTCTGAACGGAGTGAAGAATCTCGTTGTACCAGAGGAACAGATGCTTCGCTACGCTCAGCATGACAGTGTGCGTATCCAGCAAACAAACCAATAAGTCGGGACGCGGCTTGTTATAAAAAAAAATTCACTCTTGACATCCGCGCCGGATCGGTCTATAGTGCGCACGGAACATTTGTTCTGAGAGGCACCGCCCCAATGCAGAGCTTCCACACGGCTCTGTATCGTTGTTTCCAGGCTGCGCCGTCGAGGCGCGAACCTCTCTGCGAAAGCGGAACCCCCGAAAGCTGATCACACAAGGAGCAAGGCATGAGCGGAGTACGAGTATTGGTTGGCACGCGCAAGGGCGCCTTCATCCTCACGTCTAACGCCAAGCGCGCAGAGTGGGAGGTAAGCGGCCCCTACTTTGCCGGCTGGGAGATCTATCACCTCAAGGGATCCCCTGTCGACCCGAACCGGCTGTATGCGTCGCAGTCCTCCGGCTGGTTCGGCCAGGTGATCCAGCGCTCCGATGACGGGGGCAAGACGTGGGAGCCGGTTGGCAACGCCTTCGAGTACGAGGGCGAGACCGGCACGCACCAGTGGTACGACGGCACGCAGCACCCCTGGGAGTTTACGCGCGTGTGGCATCTCGAACCGTCGCTGGCCGACCCGGACACGGTCTACGCTGGCGTAGAAGACGCCGCGCTGTTTCGCAGCGACGACGGCGGGAGTACGTGGCGAGAACTGCCGGGGCTGCGCGAGGCCAAGGGGCATCTGTGGCAGCCGGGCGCGGGCGGGATGGGCCTGCACACCATCGTGTTGGACCCGAACGACGCCAACCGCATCTTCGTCGCCATCTCGGCCGCAGGCGTATTCCGCAGCGACGACGGCGGGCAGACATGGCAACCTGCGAATCGCGGGCTGCGCTCTGAATTCGAGCTGCCGGACCCGGACGCCGAGGTGGGCCACTGCGTTCACAGCATCACCATGCATCGCGCGCGGCCGGACGTGCTCTTTATGCAGAAGCATTGGGACGTCATGCGCAGCGACGACGCCGGCGAGTCGTGGCATGAGGTCAGCGGCAACTTGCCCAGCGACTTCGGCTTCCCCATTGCAGTGCACGCCCACGAGCCGGATACCGTCTACGTCGTTCCCATCAAGAGCGACTCCGAGCACTATCCGCCGGACGGAAAGCTGCGCGTCTACCGCAGCCGCACAGGCGGAAACGAGTGGGAGGCGCTGACGGAGGGCCTGCCGCAGAGCGACTGCTACGTCAACGTCCTGCGCGACGCCATGGCTGTCGATACGCTTGCCGCCTGCGGCGTCTACTTTGGCACCACGGGCGGGCAGGTCTATGCATCCGCCGACGCCGGCGACACTTGGACGTCCATCGTGCGCGATCTGCCCGCCGTGTTGTCGGTGGAGGTCCAGACGCTGCCATGATTCGCGTCACGATCCCCGTCCATTTGCGAACGCTGGCCGGAACCGGCAAGGAGGTCAGCCTCCAGGTCGACGGGCCGGTGACACAGCGCGCCGTTCTGAATGCGCTTGAGACGGCGTACCCGACGCTGCGCGGCACGATCCGCGACCATGCTTCGGGACAGCGCCGGCCGCTGGTCCGCTTTTTTGCCTGCGGTCAAGACCTATCGCACGAATCCCCGGACGCGCCGCTGCCCGACGCGGTGGCGACGGGCGCAGAGCCGTTTCTGATCGTCGGCGCGATGGCCGGCGGGTAGACGCGCAGCCTCGCTGTTGCCTCTCTAGCTTGCCTCTCTAGCCTTCCAGGAAGCGCACGGTTTTCGCTGCAGCCTCCTGGAAGGCTAGTGCGTCGAGCCGCTCCTTGCGGCCGGGCATTTCCCATCACGCGTGATTTTTCCCACTTTGTAAGGAAGCGTGCAGTACGCCAAGCCTTCGCTCGCTAAGATAGCGCCACTCGGAACGCTATCGGACACTGTGTATTGCACTCCTCCATCCTCCCCTATGCTTGGCCCAGCAAATCCGTGGGCCAACGTCCGATTGATTTACCGTTGTACCCGTCCTCGGCCGCGGCGTTCTGCGAAGGTAAAGTCGTCCTATGGCATCTGACAGAGAGGCTGTTGTTCTTTCCTCGACAAACGATCGCCCGCAGCGCTGGAGACAGCGGCTCGCGCAAGCCGGGCGCGGCGCTCTGCCCTTTCTTGCCGGCATCATGGCCGCGTTTGGCGGACTGTTCCTCTACGATGGGTTTGACGCTCCGCCGCCGCAGCCGCTGACCATGACCGAAGTCCAGGCGGGCGTGACGGAAATGCTGGCCGCGGCGACTCCCGCCCCTGCCCGCTCGACGGAAGTCTATGACATCATCCTTCCCTCGCTGGTCGTGATTCGCATCGACGACGTTGGCCCGCTTCGAGACGGCGCCGCGCAGACGCGGCAGATCGCCTATCGAAGCGACGCGCTTGGGGCTGCCGGTGACTCCGCGATACAGACGCAGCAGCCGTTCGGCATCGGCAGCGGCGTGATCGTCAACGCCGAAGGCGCCATCCTGACGGCGCTGCACGTGGTCGAACGCGCCCGCTCCATCCGCGTCCTTTTTGCCGATGGAAGCGAGGCCGATGCCGCCATCGTCGCCTTCCAACCCGACAACAATATTGCCGTGCTGCTGCCGGATGAACTACCGGAGACCTTTGCGCCGGCCACGCTGGGCAACCCCGGCGCGCTGCGCATCGGCGACGAGGCGTATGCCGTGGGCAACCCGCTGGGGCTGGCGGGGTCGATCAGCGCCGGCGTTATCTCAGGGCTGAACCGCACCTACGCGCGTTCCCGCGATGAGCCGCCGTTGGAACGCTTGATCCAGTTCGATTCCGCCGTCAACGCGGGCAGCGCCGGCGGCCCGCTGCTCAACCGCAACGGCGAGGTAATCGGCATCGTGGTGGGGCCGGTCAACCCGACAGCGCAAGAGACCTTCATCGGCATCGGCTTTGCCGTGCGCATCGACGCGGCCGGCGCCGCCGCCGGTATGCCGGACCTCTAGCCGTTGCAGGCGGGGCGATTACTTGACGCAGGACGCAGGCGAGCGAAATAAGCGACAGAAGCAGAGGACAGAAGCAAAGGACAGACGCATGCAAGAACGCTCAAACGGCGACCTCAACAAACCGATGGAACAAGTGCTCTACGAGGTCAAAAAAGTGATTGTCGGTCAGGACCATCTGCTGGAGCGTTTGTTGGTGGCGCTGTTGGCGCGCGGCCACATCTTGGTGGAAGGCGTGCCCGGCTTGGCCAAGACTATGGCGATCAAGACGCTGGCCGACACCATCGGCGGGCAGTTCCAGCGCATCCAGTTTACGCCCGACCTCGTACCCGCCGACCTGATCGGCACCCGCATCTACAACCAGAAAAGCGGCGACTTCAATACCTCGTTGGGACCTGTCTTTACCAACCTGCTGCTGGCCGACGAGATCAACCGCGCGCCGGCCAAGGTGCAGAGCGCGCTGTTGGAGGTGATGCAGGAGCGGCAGGTTACCATCGGCCGCGAGACGCACCGCGTGCCGGAGCCGTTCTTGGTGTTGGCGACCCAAAACCCCATCGAGTCGGAAGGGACTTACCCCTTGCCGGAGGCGCAGGTAGACCGCTTTATGCTCAAGGTATTGGTCGGCTATCCGACGCCGACGGAGGAATTTGTCATCGTCGAGCGTATGACCGGTGCTGTCCAGGCAATCCGCAAAGTTCTGACGCCTGAACAGCTTATTGCCCTGCAAAAAGAGGCGGCGCAGGTGTATGTCGATCCCGCCTTGATCGAGTACGCCGTCAAATTGGTGACGGCGACGCGTAAACCGCAGACGGTGGGCGAAGGCGGCCTGGCGCCCTATATTCTCTTCGGCGCCAGCCCGCGCGCTTCCATCAACCTGATCCTGGCAGCACGGGCGCTCGCCTTCATCCGCGACCGGACATACGTGCTGCCGGAAGACGTGCGCGACCTGGCCGCCGACGTCATGCGCCATCGCCTCGTGCTGTCGTACGAAGCGCTGGCCGACAACGTGGACAGCGACGCGCTGCTCGCCCGGATTCTGAAGGCCATTCCCACGCCGGAGGTCTCGCCGCGTGATCACGATGCCATCTTCGCCCGCGACAACTTCGCTCGCGACAACGCCTGAGCGCATCCTGCGACGCTTGGAATGGCGCGTCATTCGCCGTCTCGACGGCCTATTCCAAGGCGACTATCGCACGCTCTTCTATGGAACCGGCATCGACATTGCCGAGCTGCGCGAGTACCAGTTGGATGACGATGTGCGCCACATCGACTGGAACGTAACCGCGCGCATGGACAGCCCCTATGTGCGCCAGTTCGTCGAGGACCGGGAGATCACGGCCTGGTTTTTGCTCGACCTGACCCGCTCGATGACCTTCGGGCCGGCGAATCGCTCCAAAGAGGCGATCCTCATCGACTACGTGGCGACGCTGGCGCGCCTGCTCACGCGGGACGGCAACCGTGTCGGGGCCATCCTCTACGACCGCGGCATCGAGCAAGTGATTCCCCCGCACACCGGACGTAATCAGGTGTTGCTCCTCACGCGCCAGTTGCTGCGCGCCACCAGCGGCAAATCGAACAATGGCGCGCCAAAGGCAAAACCGGGGGCGCCGACCAATCTGGCGACGCTGCTCAACGCCGGACTCAACGCCGTGAAACGCCGTTCGGTGATCTTCATCATCTCGGACTTCTTCAGCGAACCGGGCTGGGACCGGCCGCTTTCGCAGCTCTCGCAGCGGCATGAGCTGATCGCCGTGCGTCTGTGGGACCCGCGCGAGGTCGAACTGCCGGACGCAGGGCTGCTGATGGTCGAAGACGTGGAGACGGGCGAGCATCTCTACGTCGACACGAGCGACCCAGTCTTCCGGCGGCGCTTTGCCGAGGCGGCCCGGCAGCAGGAACAGCAACTAAACGCCGAGGTCAAGCGGCTGGGCATCGACCTGCACGCGATCTCCACCGAGGAGGATTTGACCGGCGCCATCGTGCGGATGGCTACGCTGCGCAAGAGGCGCCGCCGATGAGCCAATACGTCTCTTTCATCTGGCCGTGGATGCTGTGGACGACGCTGCTCGCGCCGTTGCTGGTCTGGCTATACGTGCGCCTGCGCAAACGGCAGCAACAGACCGCGGTCGACCTGGGCCCCCTGGGGTTGGCCCGGAACCATACCGGGCAGGCGTTGGGCCGTCGCCGTCATGTGCCGCCGATCCTCTTCCTGATCGGGCTGACGCTGCTGCTCTTGGCCCTGGCCCGACCGGAGGCGATGGTCAGGCTGCCGCGCATCCAGGGGACGGTCGTGCTTGCCTTCGACGCCTCGAACAGTATGTTGGCGGACGACCTGGAACCGACGCGCATCGAGGCTGCCAAGGTCGCGGCGCAGGCGTTTGTCGACAATCAGCCGGACAACATCGAGATCGGCGTCGTCGCCTTCAGTTCCGGCGGGCTGGTCGTGCAGCAGCCGACACACGACCGCGCCGAGGTTCTCAGTTCGATTGAACGTCTCAGCGCGCAGGGCGGCACGTCGGTCGGACAGGGCATCTTCACGGCGCTCAACGCCATTGCCGGTGAGCGCATCGCCATCGACGAGGAAGCCGTCGACTTGGAGAGCGGCATGATCGACGCCGCAATGCTCCAGATCGACGACTATTCTTCCGCCGTCATTCTGTTGCTGACGGACGGGGAGAACATGAGCAGTCCGGATCCGCTGGAGATCGCCCAAGTCGCGGCGGAAGCGGGCGTGCGCATCTACACAGTCGGCGTCGGCAGCGAGGAAGGCGCACTGGTCGAGGTCGACGGTTTCGCGCTCGCCACGCGCTTGGAGGAGGCGATATTGCAGGAGATTGCGTCGGTCACCAACGGCGCCTATTACCGCGCCGACGACCAGGAAGCGCTGCGCGAGATCTATGAAAGCGTCGATCTGAAGCTGACCGTCGACGGCGAAATGATGGAAGTGACCGCCATCCTTGCTGCGCTCAGTTTGCCCTTCCTGCTTGCCGGCGGCGCGCTTTCCATGTTCTGGCTGGGTCGCGCGCCCTAGTCGATCTCCGGACGCTAGACGCAACGAATATCCGGAAGGAGGGGAACCGGACGCCGGCCTCTTGGTTTGGATGCGGGGGTGACATATGAAGGTTCTCTGGCCGTGGGCGCTGTTTACGCTTGCCCTCATACCGCTGATCGTGGCGCTTTATATCTGGATGCTGCGGCGCAAGCGCCGGTACGCCGTGCGCTTCTCCAGCATTGCGTTGATCCGCGCGGCCATGCCCAGACATGCGCGCTGGCGGCGTCACCTGCCTTTCGCCCTCTTTGTCACAGGTCTGGCCGGGCTGCTTATCGCTATGGCGCGTCCTGCCGCGGAGTTCACGGTTCCGCTGAATCGTGCGGTCGTCGTGTTGGCGATCGACGTATCGCGCAGCATGTGCGCTACAGATGTGCCGCCTAACCGGCTGGCCGTAGCGCAAGAGGCGGCCCGCGCCTTCATCGATAACCAGCCGGATGGGACGCAAATCGGCATCGTCGCCTTTACCGGCCTGGCCGAAATCGTCGTGCCTCCGACCGAAGATAAGGAGGTTCTGCGCACCGCGATCGACAGCTTCACCACGTCGGTCGGTACGGCCATCGGCAGCGCTATTCTCAAATCCATCGACGCCATTTCCGAGGTCAACGGCGCGGTTGCGCCCAGTGCGGTGAACCTGCGCACCGGAATCGAGGAGGATGACGGTCTCTGGGAAGCTCCGCCCGACCCCGCAGCCACAGTACAGGCTTACCAGCCGGATATTATCGTTTTGTTGACCGACGGCGCCAACAGCCGCGGGCCGCTGCCGGTCGACGCCGCCCAACAGGCCGTAGATCGACGGCTGCGCATCTACACCATCGGCTTTGGCACGACCAACCCGGGCGCGATGGTCTGCACGCGCGAACAACTGGGCGGCGACGTCTTTCGCGGAAGCGGCGGCGGCTTTCCGGGCGGCTTCGGCGGCGGGGGCGGGGGCCGCGGTTTCCGCCGCTACGTCATGCTCGACGAGCCGGGTCTGCGCGAGGTGGCGGATATGACGGGCGGCGAGTACTTTGAGGCGGAAAACGCCGAGCAGTTGTTGGACGTTTTTCTCAACCTGCCCAGCCATGTCGTTCTGCAGACCGGAGCGCGAGAGATCAGCGTGTTCTTCTCGGCTTTCGCCCTGCTTTTTATCGCTTCCGGGGTGGTGTTATCGCTGCTGTGGAACCGGTTCCCCTAGAGCTGTTGTAAACAGAACCGCTCGTTCAGCCCCGACGGCTTCTTGGGGCGCGACCTGTGTACGCCTCGATCAGCGCCGCCGCTTGGCGCAGATCGGGCATGTCGAAGCCCTCTGTGTGGCGAGCATAGATTTCCTCCAGTCGCGCAGTCGCTTCCGGCTCGCGATCAGTATGTCGCCACAGCCGCGCCAGGTCCATCGCGGCGCGCAGTTCCCATGTAAGGGTATCTTGTTTATGCGCCAGGCTGGCGGCCTTGAGAAACAACTCCTCAGCCGCTTCCCGGCTGCCGGCCTCGCCCTTGCCGAGCAGCAAAGCGCCCCGCAGCCGGTAGAGTTCGGTCTCGGCCATTTGGCCTATGCCTTGTTTGTGCAGTTCCAGGCCTTGGTCCACTGCCTGCAAGCCTTCGTCGTAATACCCGTTATCCAGATAGAGTTGCGCCAGGAGGGCGCACAGCCCCGGCGCGCCGAGGTTTGTCCCGCTATTGTCATGGCCGGGCAGGTTGCGCCGCATCTGGGCGAGGCCCTCCGCCACATGGCCTTGGCGAATCAACAGCCACCCGCTAAACACGCGCGCCCACGGCCGCATCGCCTCGACGCCGGTCTCGTCGACCAGTTTGCGCAGCGTCTCGACTTGGGGCGACACGCTCGGATCGGCAAAGGCGTGAATGCGCAGCCAAATCGTCGTGATCAGCGCCAGTACCGAGGTGTATGGCTGATTCAACGCCTGCGCCAGCTCTTCGGCCTGGGTTGCGCGGCTTGCCGCCTGCTCGCCATAGCCCAGGATCCACAGGGGCAATGCCCCCCAGGCCAGGATCAACGCCTGCGGGTTGAAGCCGACGAGCGTCTCCAACGAGTCATCTTCTTCGCTGCGATAGAGACTCAGCGCCATTTCGAGATCGGCGCGGCATGATGCCGGCTGCCCGGCGAACAACTTAGTGATGCCTTGCGTGAAATAGGCCAGCATAGCCGCCTGGCGGTTATCGCCTGCTTGGGCTAACATCTGCCGGCCCGCCTCTACTGCCTGGGCCACATTGCTTTGGCCGCGACGCACGTCCGCCTGTAGATAGAGGGCATAAATTGCCTGCAGGCCGCCGCCCGCCCGGCGACCTAGCGCGACGGCTGGCGCTACGGTGTCTGCGCGTGTATTGTCCCCTACGCCGTAGACAGGGGCAAGCAGCCCGGAGAGGGCCATGCGCAAGCGCAGTTCGCGTTGCGCGCGTTCGGGCGACTCCGGCATTGATCCGAGCAGCGTCAGGCCCCGCTGCAGATCGGCCACAGCCTCGCGATAGGCGCCGAGCCGCATCGCCTGTTTCGCCGCCAGGTGCAGTTGTTCGATCGCCTTGACCGCTAGGCCGGCTTGCTCATAATGGCGCGCCAGTTGTACGGCGATCTGGGTCGCCTGTGCGCCGTGCAATTCTTCCAGCGCTTCGCCCGTCAACTGGTGCAGGCGCGCCCGTTCGACCGCGTCTAGCCGCTGGTAGAGATAGTCGTGGAAAAGGGCATGGCGAAAACGATAGCGCGACAGCGAGCGCCTGTCGGGCTCCAGCCAGGTTACCCTGTGGCCGCGCACCAGTTTGTGTTCCTCGCCCAGCCTGCCGCTCAACTGCTGCAACACCTCCGTCCGGTTAAGGCCTAGCACGCGCGCCGTGACCTCGGCGGTAAACTCGTCGCCCTCAACGCTGGCAGCCCTCAACAACATTTGCGCATCCTGAGGCAGCCGGTCGATGCGTTCTGCGATCACGGCTTCGACGCGCGGCGGGATATGCTCCCAATTCAGGCTCCGGCCCTCGATCCAGCGCCCATCTGCGTCTCGGATCAGATCGCCGCGCGCCTGCAAGTCCTGCAGCAGTTCAATGGTGAAGAGCGCATGCCCGGCGGTATGTTGATAGAAGGTGCTGCGGAAGTCTTCGCCCAACCGGTTGGGCTCGCTGTCCAGCACCGCGTCGAGAAAGGCGCGGCCGGCGGCTTGTTCCAGATCGATGGGACTTTGGCCGGAGATGCGTTGGAGTTCGTGGATCACGGTCGCCATGGAATGGCGC
>Ga0334886_1002131_pt1 | contig 20651 bp, 19 predicted proteins | sample GraSluR1_MG_9_FD_207232 | JGI IMG/M metagenome (GOLD analysis project Ga0334886, IMG submission 207232) | Sludge microbial communities from methane-producing bioreactor in Wageningen University, Netherlands - Granular Sludge_27_06-R1 | ecosystem: Engineered > Bioreactor > Anaerobic >... | reverse complement strand
CTGATGGCTGGGGCGTCTGGGCTGATGGTTACGGCGTCTGGGCTGATGGCTGGGGCGTCTGGGCCGATGGCTGGGGCGTCTGGGCTGATGGCTGGGGCGTCTGGGCCGACGGTTACGGCGTCTGGGCTGATGGCTGGGGCGTCTGGGCTGATGGCTGGGGCGTCTGGGCTGATGGTTACGGCGTCTGGGCCGACGGTTACGGCGTCTGGGCTGATGGCTGGGGCGTCTGGGCCGACGGTTACGGCGTCTGGGCTGATTGATTAAGAGAACATTTAGTAAGTTTGTAGGCACCTTACAACCATGTAAGGTGCCTTTTCATTTTTGTTTGCTATAATGAAGTCAGCAGGAAACTGCCGATTAACAATCTGAAAAAGGCAAACCCAGCGAAAGTTGGGGACGCAAAGCCATTGGGTCTAAGGCCTGTCTCGACAGGTTACGACAGCCAGGTTGCCAGTCCAAACGAATAGTGCGAACCGGAGCCTGGCATACCGCCAGTTTTTCTTTTATGGAGGAAGGTATGTCAGCAACATTGAAGAATTATTTCTTTAAATTGGTCTTACTGGCAGTAGTGTTCACGCTGACTTTTTCTGCCGTATCAGCACCAGCCTTACCCCGCCGATCCTATATTATCCAGGGAAGTGATTTATCCACCGTGGTTGACCTCGTTCAAACCTCCGGTGGTACTGTCACATCCGAACTATCCATCATTAATGGTGTGGCTGCCTACCTGACTGATAGCGCGGTAACTGCCCTGCAAGCGCATCCGGCTATTCATTATGTCACCCCCAATGTGCAGGTGGAAGCCAGCAGCCTGGCGGTCAGCGAAACCACATCAATGACGGGTGCAAAGCCTACCCTCCCCTCTGGTGAATTTACAGAAGCGGTCGGTGCTGATTATGTGTGGGAGCAAGGCGTCACCGGCAAAGGGGTGACCATCGCCCTGGTAGACAGCGGCATGGCTGCCTTCAATCCGCTGCGCAGGAATACCAGCAGGCAGAACCGCTTGTTGGCCTGGAAGGATTTTGTCCAGAATCGCCCCTCTCCGATGGATCCCAACGGCCATGGCACCCATATTGCCAGCATCATGGTCAATAGCGTCAGAGATGCCAACCGCTCCTACAATGGCATGGCACCCGATGCCAACCTGGTGGTGGTGCGGGTGCTGAACAAAGAAGGCCGTGGAAGTTACGAAACAGTAATCAAAGGCATCCAATGGGTGGTAGATCACAAAGACATGTATGATATCAAGATCATGAATCTTTCCATCACTGGCGAAGTGGTCGCACCTTACTGGGCAGACCCTCTCAACCAGGCGGTTACCAGAGCCTGGGCCGAAGGTATCACTGTGATCACCTGCGCCGGCAACAGCGGGCCTGATCCTTTGACAGTCAGTATTCCCGGAAACAATCCTTACGTGATTACAGTGGGCGCCTTCACCGATGCTTACACCCCCCGCAATTGGACAGATGACTATCTGGTGGAATTCTCCGCCGCCGGTCCAACCATGGATGCTTTCATCAAACCCGATGTGATCGCGCCTGGTGCCCACATGGTTGGTATGATGTCAAATGCCAGCTATATCTCCCAGCAGCACGATGCCAACTGGCTGCGCGGAACGCAGTATTATGAAATGGCCGGCACCTCGCAAGCAGCTGCCGTTGTTGCTGGTATCATCGCATTGATGTATGAAGAAAACCCCGACTTAACCCCGGATCAGGTGAAATATCGCCTGATGATCACCTCCATGCCGATGATCGAAGGCGGTGTTGACCCGCAATATGCGCGTGCCAACTACAGTGTGTTCCAGCAAGGTGCCGGGCGGGTGAATGCGCCCGATGCTGTCCTGGCAGCAGATATTGAAGGTTCTGCCAACTTCGGCATGGACATCTGGAAAGACCTGAGCGGTGAAGAACACTACCAGGGCTACGCCTATTATGATGAGGACAGCGGCATTTACGGTGTGCAAGGGGTGGAAAACACCGATGATGGCTACACAGTCTGGGATGGCGGCTTCGGCATCTGGAGTGGCGGCTTCGGCATCTGGAGCGGTGGCTTCGGCATCTGGAGCGGTGGCTTCGGCATCTGGAGCGGTGGCTTCGGCATCTGGAGCGGTGGCTTCGGTATCTGGTCGGGCGGGTTTGGCATCTGGAGTGGGGGCTACGGCATCTGGTCGGGCGGTTATGGCATCTGGAGTGGTAATTATGGCTTGTGGAATGAACCCATGCAATCACCCACCACCAGCAGCAACGAATTTGACCAGAGTAACGCAAAGACCCCGCCAGCCTATGGCCGCGACCAGTCAGGCAATCTGAACTTACCTGATTTCAGCCAAATGCGCTTAGGGGTAGATCACTGGGTCGAAGAATAACTGGTGCTATGCAACCTGATCCGGTAAACCACAGCGGGATTTTCCGGGTCAGGGTCACATTTGGATCAACCAATGACTATACATTAAGAAACATTAATTGCACCCCTTACAAATTTGTGATATTATCAGCGTAGAAACTTAAGAGCAAAAATAAGTTCCATTACAGAACTGAAAAACGGCAAACTTAGCGAAAGCTAGGGACGCAAAGCCAAGAGTCTACAGCTCATCGGAGCCATGACAGTCGGGTTGCCAGTTGGTAATCAATTAAACCAAAAGACAACCTGACAGATACCGCGTCAGGTTTTTTTATTCACCGGGAACTTTCGCCCCGGTCATTAATACCGCAAGAATTTATTTTATATTCAAAACAAGAATCCCTTATTTTATCCTTCTTACAAACCCTCAACAGGTAAAGGACTCGCTCACCCAAGCGAGTTCTTTACTTTAAGCGGACGTAAACTCGAAGTAAAGATTCAGCCTTCGCCAGCCGCTGCCAATGCGGCAATACGCTGAATAACATCATTCCAGAATACTGCCGTTGTGCGTGATGATTAAACCGGAACGGCGTTTCTCCGGCCGCACAGGGTCCTGGCCATAGATTTCATTAATCATCCGCCCGATTAACTCTATCGATCCTACATCCACCCCGCTGTCGGGTTCGTCCAGCATCGTGAACAAAGGCCTCATGGCGATCAACTGCAGCAGTTCTGAACGGCGGATTTCGCCGCCAGACAAACCAGCATTGATCTCACGCGGTAAAAATGACTCCATGCGCGCCTCGTGCACATATTCACCCACCAGTTCGCGGCTCCTTGCATCCTTCTCTTGCAGGAAAGCCAGCACCTTTGATAACGGCACCCCTTCCAATGTAGGCGGGCGCTGTTGGGCCACAGAAATGCCCATTTTTGCGCGTTCTGACACTCCCCTATGGGTGATGTCCTCTTCCTGGAAAATTATGGCGCCAGAGGTCACTACATACTTGCGGAAGCCCATGATGATCATCAACAGAGAAGTTTTTCCACCGCCGTTCGGCTCCAGGATGGTGTGGATTTCACCATTGGGAATGGCCAGGTTTATATCCTAAAAAATCGGTTCTCCCTCGACCGACACACACAGATCTTTTATCCGCAACATGACAAACGCATCATTCCTTAACACAGGCGAAATCTGCCACCACCCGCATCATATCAAATCCCTCAGCCAGCGGCCTTTCTGCCACCGCGCCGTTGCGTACCAAAATCGAGCGGGTCAGCTCCGCCGAAAAATAATAGACATCCTTGTAGGTCTTATAGGCTGCCAATGCGTCAATCTTGCGCTGCGCATGCTCCTCGCTTACTGTGATCAAAAAATGCGGGAAGAAACCGTAGCTGGAACGGATCACATCAAAGCCCAACAACGTCACCCCGCGAAACGCACGCAGCGCTTCGGTGGTAACAGTATTGTGGTCCTGATGAACATCAGCCTGGCTGTGAACAAAAACCAGCTCCGGCCGAAACTCCTTTTGAATCCTGAGCATATATTCCAGTATTTCCTGGCGCATCTGCGGAAATTTGCGGGTCTCAAAGGGTCCCAGAATATCATTGGCTGGTTTTACCCCCAGGATGCGCATGCTTTCTCTGTGTTCATCGGCCACATTCAGTAACGCTGGATTTGCCTGGTTGTCAGAGAGGGTGACACACATCACCTCACAACCATTCGCAAGTTTGGCGATTAACGCACCCGCACCAATCTCGATATCATCGGGATGCGCGCCAATAAACAATACCCGTTTTCCAAAAATTTTCAAATCTTGCGGCATGGTTTATCTCCCATAGGTTTCACAACAACCCAGAATTATACCCCAACAAACAGGCCAACCAACCGGTTCAGTCAGCCGGGTCATCACCTTCCGGCATCCCAGAGATGACGACATCCACCGCGAGTACGCCATTGTCATAGTGGCATTTCTCTGCCAGGATGAAGAAGGAGGTTCCATTCTCCCACTGCGCAGACATTTGCTGAGCAATCGTTTCTGGCAAGCGCCCCAATTCTTTGCCAGCGAAATCGTGTAAATAGATCTGGTTGTCGCCATCAGTAACAAAGTACAGCGGATCCTGTGGCTCAAGATTGTAAGCAAAATAGCGGCGATCCTCCATCATCAGTTGATCGAGTTCTTCGACGCTGCTGGAGGCAATGACCGCCAAATCTTCTACATCAACCCCCACACAATGGAATGGATGTAGAAAGTGTTTCAAATAGGTCCAATTGTCAGCATGGATATAATGATAGAAGGTCTTTTCTACCTCTTCTTCCTTAAATTCATATTGATCAATTTCATTCGCCATCAATGAATCTTTGTGGCTTTCCCACAACTGGATACCTACTTCACGGCGAAACGCCTTATAGCTGAGCAACTGGTGGCAGAATTCCAGCAGGTGGTTGATGAAATCCATGTTCTTCTCGCCCACCATCTTGTCAAAACCCGCCGCCACAATCTGGTTCAGACGCAAATCCACCGGTGTGTCCCAACCCAACCAGGGTTGAATGTCCGTCAGAGGCTGGGCGATCATCTCACGTTCAAAAGCCCGGCGGGCGGTCTGTAATTCAATCTTGCCGCCTGCGCTTCTGGTTTCTGCGAAAAACGCCCAACCGCAGATCAGGCAATGGTGTGCCCGCCTGCCATCCGTGTCAAACACCGGATAACCGCAGCAGGGACAGGTTTCTGCCAGTTCTTTGCTGAACAATTGCAATGTTGACTCCATTTGATGTTCCAACACCAATTGGAAAAATTGCCATCGTTCGTCAAATGAGCGATGGTGTTCCAGAAAATAATGCTCAGAAAACAATTGGTAGAGCCTCATGCGCCAATTATAATCGCCAAATCGAACGCCGAGATTATCATTTTTGTGAAATGTCTGTTAACTATCGCTGCTGCCGGGTTCTGGTTGTGTGTCGCCATTGCCAAACCACAACTGGCGCATCTCTTCCTGCGTTTCCAGCAGCTCATCCAGGGTGCCGATGGCAGTCACCTGCCCGCCCTGCATCAAGATGATCTGGTCAGCATTTTCCAACACAGCATGGCGGTGCGATACCGCCAGAATCGTATGGTTCTGCAGGGCAAACACACGCTCCCACAACTTCTTCTCAGTTTCCACATCCAGTGCACTGGAGATGTCGTCCAAAACCAGTAACTCAGGGTCACGGACAAACATGCGTGCGGCAGCAGACCGCTGGCGCTGTCCTCCGCTGAGGCGAACACCACGCGCTCCCAGGGTTGCCTGCAATCCGCCTTCAATGACTTTTAGATCGTCTTCCATCACGGCAGTGTATAAGGCAAAATCAAGGTCAACGGCATCTTCCGGCATTCCCATCAAAACATTCTCTTTCATGGATTCTGAGAACAATTGCGGGATTTGGGGGGTATAGGCGCAACGCGGCGGTTGGAAGAAATGTGCGGGATCTTCGACCAGCTGATCATTCCAATAGATATTACCGCTTTCGCGGGGCAGCAACCCCAGCAAAGTACGCAGAACGGTGGTTTTGCCTGAGCCAATTCGCCCGGTGATGACAGTGAAAGTATTGCGCGGTAGCGTGAAACTGACGTTTTGAATACCGTGACCGGTTGGGCCGAACTGGAAGCTCAACCCTTCGACCCTCACCTCTGAAAGCCAGTGTTCCCGGGTCTTCGCCACATAGGGTACTGCCGGCAAACTGCCTGTCAAATACAAACGGTTGTGTTCGGTGAGTGTCTTGATCGAATCAGGCGCTAACACGTCAGCGATACGATCCATGGATACTGTGATTTGCTGGTAACGTGCCATGATATCGCCGAACATCCCCATGAATTCACTCAAATAACCAAGGTAATAAACAAACAGACTGAAATCACCAACGGTGAAATTTTGGGTGCCGATCAAGTCACCCATCGTCAGCAGGATAAAGCCAGTCCCCAAGTTGACAATGCTGCTATAAGAAAAGTGGATGAACTCATGGAAAACAGTGTCTTTGATGGCTTTGTTGCGCAGGTCTTCGGTCAATTCATTAAATTTCCCGATTACGCTCTTTTCGGCGCCCGACACTTTCATTGACTCAACCGCAGAGAAGATCTCACCGATCATACCGCTCAACCGCCCGGAGGCAGACCGCCGGGCTTTGCGCAAGCGAATAAACTTTTGGGTCGCAAAACGAGAAATAAACAAAATAAACAACGTCGGCAGCATGGCGATTAACGTGATTCTTGGGCTGATCTGCACCATGATAACCAGGGCAGTGATGGCGAACACCGCCTGTCCGATTGGCGATACCAATTCATTCGCAAAACGGGCAACCTCATCGGTATCACCCCGCAACCGGCTGATGGTTTCACCTGTTGATTCGGGGTAGGGCTGCGCACCTGGATGATGGAGCAACCGGTATAACATGTTACGCCGCATCAGACCAGTGAAATTGGTATGCACCACACTGTAGACCAAAAAATCCGCCAGGTTGCCGATATTGGTTGCCACCGAAACCCCGATGATCACTGCGACGATACCCCAATGATCCATAGCGAACTGAGCTTCACCGCTCAACACATTGAAGAATTCGCGCATCAACAAACCGATCGCCTGCGGAAATACGGCAAAGAACAACATTTCCAGTAAGAAGAAAGGAATAAAGATACCCGGTTTAAAACTGACCAGTTTCCACAGATGGTAAAGCGGGGAGGTTTTGCGGTTGTTGGCTTGCTTACTCACTTCAACACCTCCTCCATACCAGTATTCAGCAGCTGTGAGAAAATTGATTTTTCATCCGCTTGCAGCGCCGCGCGCTTGCCATACTCTTGGATAACGCCATTCGACAGGATCATGATCTCATCCGCTCGCTGCACGGTTTCTAACCGGTGGGCGATGATGATGGCAGTGCGGTTCTGGATCAGGCGGTCCATGGCTTTTTCAAGCATTGCCTCGGTAGCGGGGTCAATACGTGAAGAGGCTTCATCCAAAATGATCAAACCCGGATCGCGCAGGAAAATGCGGGTGAATGCCAGCAGCTGCGATTCACCTGCACTGAGGCCGATGGCGCCCGATTCGATGCGCGTGTCCAGGCCATCTGGCATGCTCTTGAACCAATCCTCCACCCCCAATTGGTGAATGACCTCAAGAATCTTCTCGTCTGTTATATTATGGTCGAAAAAAGTCAAATTGTCGCGAATGGACGCATAGAATAATTGCACCTGCTGGGTGATAACACCCACATCACGCCGCAAATCGGCAAACGAAAGGTCTCGCAAATCCACCATGTTCTGCTGCGGATAACCGATGCGAATAGCGCCGCTGACCGGATCGTACAAACGACAAAGCAATCGTATCAGGGTGGTTTTGCCACTGCCGGTTCTGCCTAACAGCCCCAGGATGTTGCCAGGAGCCAGCGTGAAGGACACATCATCCAAAATGAGGGCATCCTGCCCCTGTTCTTGATGTTCCCGTTTCGCCAGAGCAAGCAGTTCTGAGGAAGGCATATCATCGTACCGGAAAGAAACATGATCATACTGCACCCCCAACGGCTCATTGCCGCCATTAGAAACCAGCGCCAGCGGTTCATCGGGTTCTGCCACCGTGGGTTGAATGTTCATCAATTCATGAATACGCCAGATGCCGGCAGTCGCGTTCTGAAAGTTACGCAATTGAAAACCGATAGCTTGCAACGGCTGCCTCATCATGGTGGTGTAATGATAGGTCAGGTAGACAATACCCAGACTGATCGCCCCTTTCAGGAACAAGTCGCCACTCACCCCCACCACGATCGTGATTCCGACCATGAACGGCAAAAAACCAGTCAGGTAAAACAGGTTACCCATGATTGATTGCGCCATCTCTGATTTTCGTACACGGCGGTACTGCTGTGACATGCGCAGCAAGGTATATTCTCTGCCGCCATTGCCAGCGATATCTTCCATGCCTGCCAGGCGCTCTTCCATGAACCCGAATAGATCCCCGTACGCTTTGCGCACATCGCGAAACGAGCGTACTGCCAGGTTGCGGGTAAGGTACAAAATAACCAGGATCACACTGATAAAGCCTGCCAATATGGCACCCAAAACCCAATTTTCACGCCACAGGAGCACCACAATGCTGCCGATGATCAACAGGTTTGCCACCAAAGTGATGGTCATGCGTGAAAAGAAATTGCCCAATTGCTGGATATCACCCACAATGCGCTCGATCATCTCGCCGGGTGAATGGTTGTTGTGGAAGGAAAGATCCAACCCAAGAGTGTGTTCCATGACATCATTGCGCAATTCGTTGGTTGCCCCCCAGGTGACCGATTGAATGATGTAGGAACTGAAAATTAAAAATCCCTGCTGTAAAATCGAAAAAACCAGAAACAGGATCGACAGGCGCAGCAACTCAGATTGCTCTGCCCCAGCCATGGCTTCATCGATGAAACGGCTGATGATCTGTGGACTGACCAGACGTAACCCGATATCGAGCAGCACACTGACTGCGATCAGTCCAACCATTTTCCAGCGAGAACCAAGATAACGACCGAAGATACTTACATATACCTTGAGAGGGATCTTCTCGCTATGCCCCTCTGGGACTTCATACGAGTATTGCATGCAGCAATTATACCGACTTTCTGCCTGTCAATTTACAGTTTGTTAACATGACGAACAACATGAAAACAAGGGAGTGGTGCAAACGCCACTCCCTCTGGGTTACAAGTTGTCTATCGCTCAGGGTTTTCGCAGGTAAAGTTCGTCGTAATGCACTTCGGTAGCAAACTGGCTTGTGCCTGCTTGCGACACAAACCCTATCTTGCCTTCCGTGAAAGTATCATCAATCGCCAGATCAAGCACATGCCCATTGACTGTCAGACGCAGTTGATTGCCCTCGCAGTAGGCTTCAATAATATTCTTATTGACTTCACGATTGGCTTTGATCACGCGTGAATACTGCCAGCCATTGATGGGATAGAATATCCCGTTCACATATTTTTCAATCACATATTGCCCGTTGTTGGTGATGCGGAAGGCATATCCGTCGCCATTCGGCTGCACCCGGCACATGACGCCATAGGTCGAAAGTGTTTCGATATTTTGATCGAGTTGTGTCATCTCAACTTCGAGCACAACGTCCTGGTAAACGACATCCATGCTGACAATGGTCGGCACTTCAGGCACGATCGAATACAGATAGTAGAACCCGCTGGCATAGCCGTTAAATCCCCAGGTAGCGTCACTCAACGTTGGCCAGGCGCCATGTTGATCTTCGAAATTATCATACACGAGCAAACGCTCATCACTCTGTTTGGGCAGGTTGCCACTCTCACTGGCAACGGCTGGATTTTGCTGGATTCCCTGCACATAATTCCAGCCGACCAGAACCGCCACACCCACAATGAAAACTCCCAGAAATATAATCAACAGCAGCGCCCATACCGGCAGTTTCCCTTTTTTTCGCTTGGCTTTGCTGGGTGAATGCATGGTGTCACCCGCCGGCGCAGTCACTTCTGCTGGAACCGTGTTGAGCTGATCAAATTCATCTTGAACCGGCAGTTCAAAAGGTGCTTCGTCACTCTCAGACTCTTCTTCCTCTTCATCGGAGAAGTCAAACGTCTCCAAAGGTTTGCCTTGCTGGGTCGCTTCCAGGTAATCCTGGTTTGATGCATACACCAGATCATCCAGGGAAAAATCATCGTCTTCGGTTTCATCTTCTGCCGTTGGCGATGTTTCTTCCTCTACATCCAATATATATTCTTCTTGTTCGGCCAGTGGCGTTGATTCTTCGAGCGTTTCAGCGTCAGCAAAGAGATCAGGCAATGGCACATCGTCATCATCTTCATCATCGCCTTCGAGCTCAAAATCACTCTCATCAACATTAGCCCACAAAGATTGGATGGCTTCTTCTGAAACAGGTTCAGCAGGCATGTGTAATTCGCCGGTGACAACCTCCTTTGGCGCGACCTCGCGAACATCAGTTTCTAACACCGCATCTTCCTCTTCCCAGGCTTCTTCTTCATCATCGGGGAAAGCACCGGCAAACACCGCCGAGAAGTCGATCTGATTGCCGTCCTCCAAGGAAGGTTCTTCTATCTCGTCACTGTCTTCAAACAGAAAGGCATCATCGCTTTCATCCAGTTCGATTGGCTGCGCGGTCCCCTCTCCCATCATCGATTCCAAACTCACCGGCTGGGTGATATCAAGATATTCCGCCAGACCTTCCACTTCTTCTGCAGGAGCAGCCAGGGGATCATCTTCGATCTCCAGGCCCTTGCCTTTAAGGATCACATCGAAAATGTCATCACTATCGAACAGTTTAAAGGCCTGAGAGTCACTGCTCTCCGCAAATTGTGAGGCCAGTTGTTCTTCGAATGCTTTATCAAAGGGAGACGGTTCATCAGCTTCTGTAAATTCTGCATCAGCGTCTTCCGGGAAAATCTCATCAATCGCAGCCAGTTCTTCACCCTGCTGCGATGATTCCCCAGACATTTCTTGCGAAACTTCTTCGACTGTTTCGATTTCTTCGTCGAGATCGTCCTGAACCCATTTCTCTCCATCGAAGTAATACCACAGGCCGCTTTGCACCCCAATCTGCCAGTAGCGCCCGTCTTTGTCCTTATAGACCATGCTGTTCACTTGTCGCTCAAATGAATCGGCATCTAGCTCCCCCTGTTCAAATTTCTCCCGCAATCGAATGTATCGCTGCATAATCTGGGTAAAATCCATTTTCGTGCTCCTTCATGTCGCTAAAGAAAACAACCTTGTTACAAGAGTGCAGTATGCCAAATGATTGATTGTGTGATTGATACTCACCCTTGCTCTTATTATAAACACAAAAAGAAAAAACAAAAACATCACAGAGGAAGCCTCTGTTCGTAAGATGCAATTTTGATACCATCCCCTTAAAACGGATATACCACGCTGCGCGTGGTATATCCCAATCGAAGGAGGGTTAGGAGAATGAAACTTGTCACTACAACCTTGATCGCCGGAGATAAATACGACATTTCGTGCATATTTACGTCTCGTTACACTGCCACATGAGGCAGGAGTACCGTGCGATACTGTAGTCTAATCCCAATATTTAGTGAAACCTTGTAAATTTCTGATTTCCTCTATTATATACTATTTTATAGAATTTATTATTAATTATATGTTAATATCGTTTGGGGCAACAACCATCGGCCCCTCACCTGCGGTACATCTCACATTCATCATATTCCGCGACAGTCTCGAACCCCAACCGCTGATAGACCTGAATCGCCGCGGCATTGTCCGCCTGCACATTCAGGGCAATAACATCCACATTGGCTTGCAGCGCTGACAACAGCCGGGCACAAACTTTGCTGGCAAGTCCCCTGCCGCGCATTTCTGGCAAGGTAGTCACATTGCCAATGGCGGCCACCCCGTATTGGGGCGAGTAGGTGTGAATGCCTGCCGCGCACTGCAATGTATCACCTGCCCAAATCCCGTAATAGAGGTTGGTGTCCAGCATGCGTGCATCAAAGAAATTGCCAGGATAAGCTGCCGCAAATAATTGTTCGATTGCAGGAAGGTGTTCTTTGTTCAGCGGTGCTACCTCAGAGGTGTCAATGTCTTTGTTTTTCTCAGGATGCCGATACACCATCTTCAAATGACGCCCGTGGGGTACCATTTGATAATGATCACTGAACAACTGGTCAACCCCCGGCGAAAGATGTGCATACACGGCAGAAGGCATTAAAGCTTTCAATGCTCTCACAAAATCTTGCGTATGGCCTTGATGAATCTCTGACGATAACAACAGCACCGGCATCCCTGCGCCGCAATACAACAATGCCAGTCCCGACAAATCATCCCCCGCTTGCCAACCCCACCACATTGTCGATGGCCAGAAAAACGGGTCGAGGTCGCCGATCGCCAGCACATTCACTTCTTTGTTACGCATCAAAAAGCTGGCAAGCTGCTCTTTTTCATGTAAGCAAATCAAACTACCCATGATTATTCAGCCTCTCAGGAAACCAGGGCAATGGAAAGCGCCAGCATCACCGGCAAAACCACACCCGCTCCCCACAACAGATAAGCAGCCAAACGATAGGTCTGCCTGCGATAAAGGAACATGCCCAATAACAGGTCAACAATCGCCAAGAAGATAGCCCAGAATGGCAGTAATTGCAGACTGACCGGCGTGATCACATCTTGCTGCGAAAAAACAGCCATAGCATTCACGTTGCCCAGCATCAACTGAACGATGATCAGTAACGCCAAATTCCCCCCGATCAAGGATAAGAGCAGCAATCTGGCAGAGGTGTTCTGCCAGAGGCGCGTGAAGATGGTTTCCGGTTCGATCGACACCGCTTCGGCTGGCAACAGGCTGCCGCTTTCGATTGCCTCAGAAAGAGCCTGGGAAAATGCCATCAACCTCACCGGCGAGATCGCATATACCCGCTCGGGTGTGGCTATGAACAAACTGCGCTGCACGTCATCTGCCATGTATTCTACCCAGCCCAATTCGCGGGAAGGCATCAATGCTCGCACAATGCCAGAACGGTAAAAACGCGGGGCCTTCATTTCCAATCCCAGTGAATCAAAACTGCGCACCCACTCGATGGATTGGATCGGTATCTTCACCAGCCTGTTACCCCATTGCAGCACCAGAAAGTCGCGGCTGACGGTGTAATCACTGCGGATTAAGCCGAATAAACGAGAACCCAACAGAGGAATCATGATCAGCGGTGGTAGCATCACCAGCAGCCAGACCACAAAAACAATGCCCTGTGTTTGAAAGAGAAAAATGATTGCCACGATCATGACGGCAATCGAGACGGTGATTAGCGCGCCATGAATGAGTGTGCCCCGCCGACGATCCGGAGCATAATGCTTAATGGCGTTGGAAGGCGGTGTTGGCGCATTCACAGTAAATTAACCCAGCACATCCCACAACGCCTGACACACCTGATCGATCTGACCATCACTCATCCGCCCTGAAAAAGGGATTGCCATATTCTGATCGCCCAGCCACTCCGTTACAGGATAGTCACCGCGTTGATAACCGAATGCCTTTAGCATGTAAGGTTGTAAATGGATCGGTGAGAAATATGCCCGAATCGGTACCCCTTTGGACTGCAGCGCATCTGCCACCTGGTTGCGGTCAAGCCCATCCGCCAGTCGCACCACGTAGACAAACCAGCTGACATCCGTGCAGTCTGCACCCACCTGCGGTAGATGAATGGCTTTCAGGTCTTGCAGCTTTTCCTGATAGCTGGCCGCCACACGCGCTCTGGCTGCCAATAACTCCGGCAATCGCTGCATCTGGGTAAAGCCCAAAGCGGCGCTCATCTCATCCAAACGGTAATTGTAACCAAGCCAGGTATGCTCCAACCAGGTGTCGCCATCAGACCGGCCTTGATTGCGCAGAGAACGCATCAAGGCAGCTGCCTGGTCATCATCAGTGATAATCATACCCCCTTCACCCACGGTTATTTGTTTGTTGGGATAGAAGGCAAACACGCCATAATCGCCCAAAGTACCGGCTTTTCTGCCCTTATACGCCCCTCCCAGGGCTTCGCAGGAATCTTCGATCACAGTCAGTTGATAGCGATCCGCCACTGATTGGATAGCGTCATAATCCGCCGGCTGTCCGAATACATCCACCGGGAGGATCGCCTTCAGTTTTCCGCCTGGTTCAATGCCGCGCGGCAGCCATTTTTTTGCCCTCACGCCGCTTGCCATCAGGTCATCGGCTGCCATGCCAAGCTGTGCTGCATCAATATTGCCGGAATTCGGCTCCACATCCACAAACACAGGAATGGCATGCTCAAACAAGATCACATTGGTGGAAGCAACAAACGAAAACGGCGTGGTCAACACCAGGTCACCCGTGCCAATGCCCGCCGCGCGCACACAGCAATGCAAACCGGCTGTACCGGAATTCACCGCAATGGCGTGTTTCGCACCGGTGAACGCCCGGAACGAATCTTCAAATTGTTGAATGAACGGCCCCATACTGAGATAGTTAGTCTGCAACACCGACAATACGGCTGCCTGTTCTTCCGGCCCCAGATCAGGGGCTGACATGGGGATTTTGGGAGGTGCGTGAAAGTCCATCAGTTGTTAACTTTCCTGTTCAGGTTCTTCATCCAGATCAAGCTCTTCGACAACCTCAATTTCATCGGCATCAACCCCTTCAGCGATATCGATTGATTCTTCCATGGTGACCTTCCCACGCAAAAAGGCGCCTTCCTGGGTGGAGAAACTGACCACCTTGACATCCCCCCACACATGGCCGGTTGAACGGATCTCCAGCTTTTCTGCTTCAATATTCCCCTGCACAAAGCCAGCCACGATGACGGAATTAGCAGAAAGTGTGCTGGTATTGACTCGCCCGCTCTGTCCAATCACCACCAGCCCTTTTATTGCCACTGTACCTTCAAAAGCCCCTTCGATCCTCACCCCGCCGCTGCCCGTCAAGTCACCTTTCCAGGTGATACCGGGACCCAAAACACTGGTGACCCGCTCCGTAGGCGTGATCACAACCTGCTGCGGTGTGCTGCTTTCGGTTCTTCGTTTGAACATAGTAGCTCCTTCGGACAATGGAATGACACCATTATAACAAGCATTGCCCGCCGTTTGCCTGACAAAGGCCAATTAGCGGGTGTACGTCTGCTGACCAGACTGGACAGGCGGGCTAATCCTCTTTGGGGTAACGAAAGGCGCGATCTGCTTTCTTGCGCGCGTTCCTCTGCTTTGCTTCCAAACGCCGTTCTTGCGAGGCGGCGGTGCGCTTTGTCGGCCGGCGTTTGCGCGGCGGACGCATAGCTGCTGATAACAACCCGTAGAAGCGCTGCAATGCTTCGGTTCTGTTCTGTAACTGCGACCGGTGCTGCATGGCTTTGATGATCAACACCCCCTCTTTGGTCACCCGCTTGCCGCCATGTTTTTTCAAGCGTTGCTTCACATCATCCGGCAGCGAGGGTGATTGGTCAATATCAAAACGCAGCACCACGGCTGATGCCACCTTGTTGACATTCTGTCCGCCGGGCCCGCCTGACTGCGCCGTTTCAAAGTGCAACTCACTTTCCTCAACCGGGTTTTCATTGACCGTATTGTTTTCATGAATCATCGTTTCTACCTCCATAATGATTATAATTCATCCACCATGACAGAAAAAATCCACCCCTATGGCTTGTCTTTTCTCAGGAATGCTTTGGTCCCCGCCGTGATCGATGATCTGCGGTATTATGCCAGCATCGCTTCCACCAACACCGAAGCCAGCTGTGTACTCGAGCAGGGACAAATCCGGGGTAAAACATTGCTATTGGCAGAAGAACAAACCGCCGGCCGCGGAAGGCTGCAGCGCACCTGGCTCAGCGACCCGTACGACAGCCTTACCTTCAGCCTCGCCATCCCTGGAAACAACCTGCCAGTGCTGGACAACCCCCAGATGTTGACCCTGGTAGCAGCGGTAGCGGTCGTAGATGCCATTCAAGAACAGGCAGGCATTCAGGCTGCCATCAAATGGCCCAATGACATCCTGTTGAACGGCAAAAAAGCCTGCGGCATTCTGGTTGAAGCCGTCTGGCAGCCACCCATTTTGCTGGGTGTCATCGTAGGCATCGGCGTCAATGTCGGCTCAAAGGCAGTTCCCGCTGCCATTGACCTGCGTTATCCTCCCACCTCGCTTGAGGATGCCTGCGGCTTCGCTGTTCAGCGTGAATCAGTATTGGTTTCGATCTTGCAGTCTTTCTTTCAATGGCTTCCCCATATGAATGAAGCAGCTTTTCGTAGCCACTATCAAAATCATTTGGCGTTTATCGGAGAATGGGTTAATATAATTAACAGTGAAGATCAATCCATACTTTCCGGCCAATGCATGGGGATTTCGCAGCAAGGCAGCCTCATGCTCCAACAAACAGATGGAACCATGATTCATTGCACAGTGGGTGAGATCAGCCTGCGCCAGAACAATCACAAATAAAGACCAGAGAACTTCCCAAAGGAAGCAGATATGAGCGAAGATTATTCCGATCCATTACGCAGTCAATTCTTTAGTGACGAACCCGACGATGACAAAGAGGCTGGTGAAAGCACGCCGTTCCTCTTCTCTGAGGAAGAACAGATCGACGAAGCACTGCAAGGTTTTCAAGAAGTAGAAACCTTCGATACTTATGGCATCTATGATGAATCCAACGGTGCTGCCGCAGCCGATGATGAAACCCCGCAACGTCTTTTCCTGGGCATGAATGCGCTCCAGCGCTTCATTCTTGCGGTGATGATCTTTGTCATGGTGGTGATTCTGGGGGCTTTCTGCCTGATCCTGACCGGCAAGGTAGTACTGCCCTTCTTCTAAATCTTCTCCCCATAAGGAAATTAGAGGAGCCAATGATGATGTTTGTCATTGGCTTTTTGGGTTAAAATAGAAGGTGAAGGAAGAAACAGGGTCTTGCAACCCTGTCTGTTGTATTACGTATTTAAGGATAGAACGATGTCAGGAGAAAACGTGGAACACGAACTGCAGCAATGGCTCGATGAAGCCATGCAAGGGAAGGAAGAATCATTCTGCCGGCTGGTAGATCATTACCAAAACGGTGTCTATAACCTGTGCTACCGCATGCTGGGCAACCGCCATGAGGCAGAGGATGCCGCCCAGGAATCATTTTGGCGGGCATATTGCAATTTGCACCGCTATGACCCGTCACGCTCATTTCAAACCTGGCTGTTGTCGATCGCCTCGCATTATTGCATCGACCAGCAGCGCAAACGCCGCATGACCCTCATCGCCATTGATGAACCATTTGAGGAAACATTCGGCAGCAACTCTCCGACACCGGAGCACGTATATAGTAATAATGAACAAAGCAATCAAATGGAAGAACTGATCAACACCTTAAAACCCACCGACCGCGCCGCACTGGTGCTGCGTTACTGGCACCAGATGTCGGAAAAAGAGATCGCAGATACGCTTTCTCTTTCGGTCAGCGCCGTAAAGAGCCGCCTGTTCCGTGCGAGAAAAGAATTGGCTGAAAAAATGGAGACGCGGCGAGAAGAATATGAACTCCATGAAAGGGAAACCTATGAACCACAAAAAATTTGAACAAATGATTCTGACCCCAGAGGCACTCACCGCTGAGGAGCGAGAGGAAGTAGACAGACATATCGCAACTTGCGAATCCTGCCGCAAGCTCTCGCTGCAATGGCAGAAAGCATCCAGAATGCTTAATCAGCCTCTGCCAATGGCCGCACCTGCCCCAGGATTCAGCGCTCGCTTCGCGCAAAGTATTGAAAAACGCAAAGAAGCAGAACAGCAAAAGCAGGTACGCAGCTTCATCACCATACTTGTGATCAGTTTACTGGCAGCCGTGCTCATCTTTGCCGTGATCTATTACAGCACCAATTCCCTAGAAACGATCATTAAAAATACCGCCAATGCCAGCGCACAGATGCTATTCCTGTGGGAAAGCCTGAAAGCCATCATTTCAACAGTCACGGGCTTCCTTCCGACTGTATTGTTGATCCCCTTCCTGCTCACTGCCGCCAGTGCCATGCTCACATTGACTTTGTTATGGCTGGTCTCTATATGGAAACTTACCCTTCAAAAGGAAACTGTCCAATGAAAACCCGAAAAAAATTCTTATTGGCATTTCTGCTGACATTGATCATCAGTTTTGCCGTCACACCTTCTGTGTATGCCTCCGATGGTGACGATCCCGGTCATGTGGTCTTTGGCAGCAGCTATGTGTTGGGAGAAGGTGAAAGCCTGCAAGGCGATCTGGTCGTCTTTGGCGGTACCGCCCTGCTTGAAAAAGACAGCGTAGTCAGAGGTGACGTGGTCATCGCCGGAGGCACACTGACTGTAGAGGGCACCGTCACCGGCGATCTGACTTCATTCGGCGGCATCGTCAATCTACGAGGAGATGCGCGCATCTACGGCAATGCAGTGCGTTTCGGAGGCATTCTTAACCAGGACCCCGGCGCTCGCATCGATGGCAATATCGTAGCCAACGAAAGCGGTGTTTTTCCCTTCACCTTCAGTTTTGGAGAGTTCTTCTCAGAACCACAGCCACAATCGGAACCCATCCCTCAGTTCACATACACCCCTGATACCATTGTCAGAACAATCGGTCGATGGATGTGGAGGATCGTCCAGACCTTCGGCCTGGCGCTGATCGCCGTCTTGCTGGCTTTGTTCATGGCGAAACCCATGAACCGGGTCGCCAAGACCGTCACCGACCATACCGCCCTCAGTCTGGGGCTGGGTGCCCTCACCATCCTCGTGGTGCCGGTATTATTGATCTTCATCGCTTTCACCTGCATCCTCGCCCCCGTCTCCGTGCTGGGCTTCATTGCGCTGCCGTTTCTAATCCTGTACGGTTGGTTTTCCCTCGCCCTGCTCACCGGCAACCTGATTGCCAGCCTGTTCAAGACCAAATGGGTGGAACCGCTCAGTGTTGGTATCGGCACCCTCGTGTTATCGCTGGTTGCCTGGCTGATCGGCAGTGTGCCCTGTGTAGGATGGATCATACCGGCGCTGTTCGCTTCAATCGGGTTGGGGGCCGTTCTGCTCAGCAAATTCGGAACGCAGTTATACCAACCCCAGGCTGCCAGCCAGACCAAACCACCTGTCTCGCAGAAAGAATATCACCTGCCCCCGCTGGATATCGATGAAAGCGCACAGCCAGAAGACATACAACCGCTTGATATTGATGAACTCCCGCCAGAATTGGATGATTAACCCCATTTACCTGCAATAGACATAAAAAAACTGCTCCAGACACCGGAGCAGTTTTCAATTTCATTTCGCTGTGGTCAATTCAAATCATCAATGTCGTCAGGGCCAAAGCTCGGATATTGCGCTTCTTGCTGGATATCTTCCTCAGAACGGCGCACCCACAACAACAACAAATCACCATCATCGGTTTCGACTGCCCGCGCGGCAACAATCGAAGCGGATCGTTCCAACCCCATCAGGTCGCGGTATTGTAAAAACATGGGATGCTTGGCAGTCCAGGCACGGTGGCATCGTTCCACCAACCCTGGGCCATTAAAAGTCCGCAATTGCGTCATTTGCAACACAAATGGAATGGGGCTTTCGTTTTGGCCCACCAGCCAGCTCTCCTGAATATCCTCGAATTCAGGCGTTGGTCCTTCTATGATTGTGATTTTGTTTTCCATCATTAAGCTCCTGCAGCCCTGTTGATGATAATAAGATGCCATAAGCTGTTTAGAGAGAATTTTACACTGTTTTTATTAACAGTTCCATAGAGAATTATGCAACCTAAAAGATTCTTAACTGCAATGTAGTCACCGATTAGTTGCCGATCACCTTTTGGCGGTTTTCTTCTCTGCCTGTCTCACCATCCAATCCATCAGACGATAACCCAAACGGAAGGGTAAATTGTTCATCCAGTAAATGGCTTTGCCTTCGAACCCCGGGATGATCAGGTGACGGTCTTTTTGGATGCCCTTGCGAATTTCTTCAGCCACCTTCTCAGCCGTCTGCACCGAGGCGCTGGCGGATAGTTGTTTGGTTACCGCTGGTTTGTAAGCTGTCTCTCCCGCCAGTTGCGGTGTGTCGGTGTCAGGCGGAAATACAACTGAAACCTGAAGACCGCGCGAGCGCAATTCTGAACGAAGTGCGTCTGAAAAACCACGCAGGCCGAATTTAGAAGCTCCATAGGCCGTGTACCCATAGGTGCCAATAAAACCAGCCACTGAAGACACATTCACGATATAACCGCTGCCTCGCGCCAGCATACCGGGAACCATCACCTTGCAGGTATGGATCGGTCCCATCAAGTTGATGGAGATCATCCAGTCAAACAAGTCAACAGTCAGTTCCTCGAACAAACCCGGTCGCACCACCCCCGCACAATTCACCAATAAGTCCGGTACACCAACACTTTTTTGAAAGGCTTCCAAAGCCGGTCTTAACTTTTGCCAGTCCGAAACATCCGCTGCCAATGTCAGCACAACGTGCTGGCTCAACGGTTGAATCTCCGCCTGCGCAGCAGCCAGCGCGTCAGCACGCCGTGACAGGATGGCTATCCGCATGCCTTGCCGCGCCAGTTCTTTTGCCAGCGCCAACCCAATCCCGCTGGAACCGCCGGTGATCAACGCCAATTTATCGTGCAATACTTTCATTCGCACCTCTAAACGAGTTATATTGAACTCTTTTTATAAAGCAATACCTTCTTCAGCGGCCATTTTCCGAACGACCGCCGCCGCAGCATCATAATCCTCCTCGGCTGGCAGATGTTCCAGCATGAAAGGCGTGTCTGCCGGTAATCTATCAGCCAGATATAAGAAAGCGCGGTAATCCAGCCCGCCCAGACCGATGCGCAC
>Ga0334886_1002123_pt1 | contig 20676 bp, 18 predicted proteins | sample GraSluR1_MG_9_FD_207232 | JGI IMG/M metagenome (GOLD analysis project Ga0334886, IMG submission 207232) | Sludge microbial communities from methane-producing bioreactor in Wageningen University, Netherlands - Granular Sludge_27_06-R1 | ecosystem: Engineered > Bioreactor > Anaerobic >... | reverse complement strand
GTTATCTTGGATTGAAAAACACCAAGCGAAATTCTTACAACAGAAAAAGGAAACACCACACGAATATATCAACGGTGAAAACCATTATTTTGCTGGTCGCAGTTATCTGCTTCGGGTTGTTGACTATACAGGATTTCCAAAGGTAATGATTCATGATCAAAAATATATCGATCTTTTGATATCACGAGATAGTGATCGGGAGAAGCGAAAAGAAGTCATAAGCGATTGGTATAGAGAACATTTAAAATTAAGGATTCCAGAGCTCGTAAAAAAATGGGAGAAAATCATTGGAGTCGAGGCAAAGGAATGTCGAATCAAACAGATGAAAACCCGATGGGGATCTTGTTCCATCAAGCTTCGGCGGGTTTGGTTGAATTTGGAACTGGCTAAAAAACCAGACCATTGCTTGGAATATGTGATTGTCCATGAGTTGGTTCATCTTTTGGAACCAAGACACAACAGCCGCTTTAAGGCGTATATGGATGGTTTTATGCCGCAATGGAGGAAATTTAAGAAGGAGCTGAATCAGGGAGATGAGTCTCTTCTTTCTTGACACTAGATGAGGATGAGAACCCAAGGTTCGACATGCCATGGCATGTCGCTACAATTAACCTGAGTTAGGATTCAGGATGACAACTTTTATCGTTATTGTTTGAATAAGATATAATTAATGACAAAGAGAGGTGGGGAAAAGTGAAAAGTAGAATATTTTTAAGAAGACTAATTTTATATTTAGAAATAAATCTTGGTCTATTCATTCTAATTTTTATTCTTTGCCCTGCTTATACCTATGAATTAAACCAATTTTATGGAAACCATACAAAAGAAAATTCTATTCAAAACTTGATAACTAACCAAACGGTTGGAATCACTGATAATAATGCAAGATTCGTTCAAGACAACAGCCACGTTCCAATGATTAACCCAGGAAATAACAAACCGATAGAGCTGGTTTTAACGCCAATGGTTACTGATGAAGAAAATGGTGGGGCAGATAAAAAACAAGAAGGTGAGGGTGTGGCCAGGGAATCTGATTATTTCCAGGAAGGAGATTTCGTCACGGTTCAACCGTTCTTGTTTGATGCCATAGGAAATGGTCCTATTTATGGGTGGACTTGGCTCACCAGCAAGGGTGATCGAGCTTCTTGGACTTTCAAACTTAAGCCAGGATCGGTTAACGTTAAAACTGCTGCCCTGAATTTTTCTTTCTTAGTGACCAATGGGGTGAATGGAGGAAGCGGGTATACCTCCAATCCCAAAGTGAAAATTTTTGATCTAAATGGCAATGAATTGGGGAGTTCTGCTCTCCAACTGACGAATACCTTTCGGCCGAAATACTCGGGTAATACCGTAGGGATCGGCTATCCGGCATCAGGCGCAATTGAGTCTTCGCTCTTGAGACAATTGGTTTCACAAGGTCAAAGCTTCGTGGTGTCCATCGAATGGCCAACTCCCGACAAACATCATATTGCAGCAAAGAAAGATTCGGTCCTGCTTGCTTACGTCATTTCTGTTGAAATGACAGGGAGATCTGAACAAAATTTTACTACCCAGCGGGGAAGAAAGTGAATCACAAAAAGCTTACAATTACCCTGTGGGATAATAATCCCACAGGGTAAGGTGATTATTACTCCTCAAAAAGTTTGGTGAATTCTCCATACCCTTCTTTTTCTAAATCCTCTTTTGGTATAAAACGCAATGCTGCTGAATTAATACAGTAGCGACGTCCGGTCGGTGGAGGTCCGTCATCAAAAACGTGGCCGAGGTGTGAATCAGCATATTTGCTGCGGACTTCGGTTCGCATCATAAAGTGGCTACTGTCGGTGTTTTCTGCAATATTCTCTGGAATCAGAGGCTGAGTGAAGCTAGGCCAGCCGGTTCCGGATTCAAACTTATCAAGAGAGTTGAAGAGTGGTTCGCCGGAAACAATATCCACATAGATGCCTTCTTTTTTGTTGTCCCAATAATCATTGTTGAACGGCATTTCGGTGGCATTTTCCTGAGTGACTTCATATTGGAGAGGAGTGAGCTTTTTTTGAAGCTCTTCAGGTGATGGTTTCTGATAGTTAACAAATTTATCTTGATTTTCAATCACGCTTTCATCATCCTTCCAGTATTTTTCTTGAAATTGATCCCGCCCGGAAAAAGAACGATAGACTTCATAGCGATTGCTAGATTTTTTATAGTAATTTTGGTGATATTCTTCGGCCGGATAGAAAACCGAAACTGGGAGAATCTCGGTTACAATGGGATCATTGAATTTTCCCGACTTTTCCAGATCTTCTTTTGACTGCTCGGCGATGGTTTTTTGTTCTTGGTTGTGGTAGAAAATGGCAGTTCGGTATTGTGAGCCTTGATCAACAAATTGACCAAAGGGGTCAGTCGGATTGATGCTTTTCCAGAAGGCGTCCAGGATCTCCCTATAGGTTATTTTATCTGGATCATAAGTGACCTCGACCGCTTCATAATGACCAGTGGTTCCCGAACAGACTTGCTCGTAAGTGGGATTTTCGGTATGGCCTCCGGTGTAACCTGATACGGCTTCGATGACACCCTCCAGTTTTTCCATGGCGCTTTCCAAACACCAGAAACAGCCACCTGCCAGGGTAGCTTTTTCCAGTTTCGAAGGATTCTGATTTGACTCTTGTGCTAATGCATAACTTCCAAAAATAAAGGGCAAAATGATCAGTAATGCAAACAGGAGCCCTTTCATATTGATCACCTCATTCATTATCTGCGAAATTTCTTTTAATATTATGTAATGAATTTTTTGGCTTTTTTATTCCTCAAGGGAGAGTATTAGCGGAAAGCGCTGAGGGGGAGGGGGGCAATGAAATACGAGAGGGCGATGGGGAGAGGGGGCGACTTTTTGGTTCCTTCTTCCTTGATGGGAGAAGGTCAGGATGACGGTTTTTTAAAATTATTCAGTTCTAACTTATCATTATTTAAAGTTTATTTGGTACAATTGATATATTTTTCATCCAAGAAAAAGAGAAGGAGACGACATGGGACAAGTCAGTATCGTTCGGGTCAAGGAGAATATTAAAGAAAGCTTATACCACTCTATCCAGCTGATTGGAGGAATTTCAAAATTTATCCAGCACGGAGATCGAATTCTTTTAAAACCCAATCTCAATGGGTGGGAAGGGACAACTAACCGGATAATGGTAGAAGCATTGATTCAACTTCTGCTTGATTATCAGGTTCGGTCGATAGCCATTGGTGAATCGACCTTTGGTGATGCCCAAACGACCAAGGTTTGTTTTCAAAAAACCGGCTTTCAAGATTTAGTTAAAAAATACCACCTTCCTTTGATCAATTTTAACCAATCGGAAACGGTATCGGTTCCAGTTCCGCATCCGCTTATTCTCAAAAACATTCCAATTGCGAAAGAGTATTTTGAAGCCGATGTCATCATTAATTTACCAGTGATGAAGGTCCATTATGCGACTGGCATTACCCTGGGTTTAAAGAATCTCAAAGGATTTCTCCCTCCCGAAGAGAAAAAGCATTTTCACGAAATTGGTCTGGATCAGGCAATTGTTGATCTCAACAAAGCCATAACCACCCAACTCACCATTGTTGATGCCATTCAAGCTATGGAAAGAATGGGCCCTCGGGGTGGTGATATGGTTTCGCTCAACTTAATCATGGTTGGCGAAAATAACTGGGAAGTCGATTGGGTGGGGATGAATATAATGGGGTACCAACTTTCCGAGGTAAAGCACCTTCGATACTACCTGGAAGACAAGAACATTGATGAGCAGAGGATTCAAGAAGTCAAAGTAGTGGGAGAAAGCATAGAGAATGCCCGGCATCCTTTTAAAAAAGTGGCTATGGAAGCAATCATTCCGCCCTCTTTTAATCTCTACCAAACCAATGCTTGTAGCGCCTGCATGAATGCCTTGCTGCTTTCCTGCTCCTTTTTAGAAGGAATCCCGACAGTTCCGATTGATGTCTTTCTTGGTTCAAATATTGTTGAATTTCCTTCCAACCATCATCTTCGTCTCTCTTTTGGAAATTGCTGTACAAAAAAGACTGATAATCCGCTTTCGATACCAGGTTGTCCTCCTTATCCTTTTAATTTAAATTTACTTTTAAAACAAAGAGGATTGATAAAAAAAGAAGAGAGTTAATATTTTTTATGAAATGAGTTTTCGTCTTCTCCATTGGTCAAAGATCACCACTGAGACAATGATGATTCCGTTGATGACCCGTTGCCAGAAGGGTTCAACATTGAGAAGGTTCAAGCCGTTTGCTAGCACTCCCATCAGAATGGCGCCGATAAAAGTTCCAAATATAGTTCCCTGGCCGCCAAACAGATTGGTTCCTCCAATGACAACCGCGGCAATGGTCTGAAGCTCGATACCTTCAGCCATCAAAGCATTCGCGGAGTTCATCCGTCCAGTGAGAACCAATCCGCCAATTCCACAGTAGAGTCCGGATAGACCGTACACCCAAATTTTGGTCCATTCGACGTTAATGCCTGAAGCACGGGCTGCCTCCTTGTTACCGCCAATCGCATAGATGGACCGGCCGAAACTGGTCCGCATCAATATAAACCAGGTGATTCCTATCATAATGAGAGCAACGATCATCGGTGCCGGGATTTGGAAGATGTCGCCCGCTCCTAACCAAACCAGAGCAGGAGGAAGATATCCTTTTAAAGCGGTTGCAGTGAAGTGAGAGGGAACTGGCAGCCCATCGGTAATCAATAGAGCCACACCTCGGAAAGCACCAAGCATGCCTAAGGTACCGATGAAATCGGGGATTTTTCCTTTGGCAATAAGAATTCCATTGGTAAAACCCGCCAGCATGGCAATGATAACGCCTAAAAAAGCACCGGAAAGAAAATCCCATCCCCAGTAACTCATGGCCACGGCTCCAACACTTCCTCCCAGGGCGATCAAAGGCCCAACCGAAAGGTCAATACCGGCAGAAATGATCACCATGGTTTGAGCACAGGCGGCTATTAAAACGACGGAAACCTGACGAAAAATATTAAGAACATTACTGATAGTAAGAAAATGTTGAGAAGATAAGGCAAAAAAAGCACTTAAGCCAATCAAGCCGATTAAAGAACCACCCTTTAGGAGAACCAGATGTACCAGATTCCCAGGTTGGTAAGATGGTAATAAAACTCTTTCTTTTTGTTCATTCTTGGTTGAATGATTCTTATCCATCATTTTCCCTCCCATAATGAACTCCACTGGCGGCTGCTAAAATTTCTGATTTATCTAATCCCAGAGGATTATTAAAGGTGGTCACTATTTGTCCGTTTCGAAGTACTACAATCCTGTCCCCCATTTCAATGGCTTCCAAAGGATCCGATGTGATATAAATGACGGTTAAACCTTTCTGAACCATCCCTTTGACAAAGTTGCGGATTTCAAATTTGGCTCCAACATCGATCCCGCGAGTTGGCTCATCCATGATCAGGATTTTAGGTTCTCGTGCCAACCAGCGTGCAAGGAGTACTTTCTGTTGGTTCCCACCACTCAGGTATAAAATTTCGCGAAAAATATTCGGGGGCTTAATTCGCAAAGCTTGGACGTAATGCTTGGCAACCTCATGTTCTTTTTTGATCTGGAGGACTCCGTTTCGAATCATTTTTTTGAGTATCGCCAGAGTAATGTTGGCATAAACAGGTAATTCGTAAATTAAGCCAAAACGGCGGTCTTCGGGAATATAGCCGATTCCAAGCTGGATGGCGATTTTGGGATGATTGATGGTAACCGGATTCCCAAATAAGCGAATGGTCCCTTCCAGGGTTTCGAAACCAAAAAGTCCTCTCGCTAAAGTAGTTTTTCCCGAACCCATCAAACCAAAAACGACCAGAATTTCACCCTGATAAATATTTAAACTGATTTTTTTCTTGTAGAATTTGGTTCCTATTTCTTCAAGAGATAAGGCAATGGTTTTTTCTTTGGTAGGAGGAGTATGGTGGAAATTTTTTAAATTTATATATTTACCGGTCATATGATAAATGATGGTTTGTTCGTCGAGATTTGGTTTGGTGTCGGTGATTACCTTTTCACCGTCTTTTAAAACCGTAATTCGATTAGAGATTTTCACTGCTTCATCAATTTTATGAGAAATAAAAATAATCGATTTCCCCTCGTTTTTGATTTCCTTTAAAATTTGAAAAAGCCGGTTGATTTCTTCTCCGCTCAGAGCTGAAGTCGGCTCGTCGAGAAGGAGAATTTTAACGTGGGAGTGGCTGATGGCTTTTAAAATTTCAATCAACTGTTGTTCGGCGACTGAAAGAGTGCCGACGAGAGCTCGAGGATCAACTTTCACCTGAAATCGATTGAGAAGTTGGTTGGTAGATTCGTTCATTTTTTCCCAATCAACACTGATCCCTTTCTTGGGCCATCGGCCTAAAAAGATATTTTCAGCAACCGAAAGATAGGGAAGGAGAGATAAATCCTGATGAACCAGGGCAATCCCAGCTTGAAGAGCAAGCCGAGGGTTTTCTAAACGGAGACTTTTGTTTTCTAGTAAAATTTCACCAGAATCCCGGGGAATGATACCTCCTAATATTTTCATAAGAGTACTTTTCCCGGCACCATTTTCTCCTAAAACGGCATGGACCTCTCCAGAGTAGATATCTAAAGTAATATTTTTCAAGGCTTCGACACCAGGGAATTTTTTACTGACATTTTTAATAACCAAGGTTGGGGTGGATTCAGGGTTCACCATATGGTGTACCCTCCATCAACATTCATGATGGTTCCATGAGCATAACCAATTACCTCGGAACTGAGGGCAAGAATGGCAGTAGCGATTTCCTCTGGTTTTCCCAACCGTTGGATCGGTCGGCTGTTTTCTAATTTTTGACGTACGGAAAGAGGATCACTCGATTGTACCAGGGATTCTTCCACCAACGGGGTGAGGGTTGTTCCCGGACAAATACAATTGGTTCGAATGCCGTAAGGGATTAAATCAATGGCACAGCTTTGAGTGATCGAGATAACTGCAGCTTTGGTGAGGTTGTAAACAATCTGATTAGCAATTCCAACCAATCCAGCTTCGGAGGCAACATTGACGATCACTCCTCGATTTTGCTTGATCATTTGGAGTCCCACATGTTTAATACACCATAAAACTCCTTTAATATTGACCGAGACGATTTTCTCCCAAATTTCTTCATTGAAAGATAAAGCATCACCGTGGGCATATAATCCGGCATTGTTGACCAAGACGTCAATTTGATGGTGCAGTGTGATGATGGAATGAACCATTTTTTGAACTTCTTCTTCTCGAGTTATATTGACTGGGTGGAATTCAGCATACCCTGAGTGGTTCTGGATTTTTTTCTCGATTTCTTTCCCCCGATTACTGTCCAGGTCGGCAATCATGACCTTGGCTCCTTCATGGGCAAACAGTTCGGCAGTAGCCGAGCCGATTCCAGCAGCAGCTCCGGTAATAACTATAATTTTCTCTCGAAAGCCGAAATCCATTCTTTTTTCTCCTTTCAGTTCCTCCCCGACATGAAGAGGAGAGTGCAATGGTATTTTTTCTTTGATCTTTGAAACAAAAAGACAATCATGGCTTTTATTGAGCGGTATTATGGATTGGTACTCAAAAGAGCCATGATTGTCTCAAGAATGAAGGGGAGCAGATCTTAAAAGATACTATTATTTTTGATAGGCTTCTTTGATAGCATTCCAATCGATAGGCTCTAATTCGGGATTGGGATAGAATTTATCGGCATTCCCCTGCCATTCAATTCTGGGTCGGATATCAAAGAATTGAGGAACCATCATATCCTTTAAACCAAGCGCTAACATCACAGCGTATTTGGTTCCGTACCAACCCCATTCTGGAAATCCATGCCAGGTTTCTGCAATGAGCCGCCCTTCACGTATTCTTTCCACAGATTCCGGGGTTCCATCATTAGTAAATATTTTCACTTCCGGACGATTCATTCTTTCACAAGTAAGCATCGCTCCTAAACCCATTTCATTTGATGCTGCCCAGATAAAATCGAGCGTCCCCTGGGGATTAGCCGAGAGCATATCTTCGGTGACTTTAATTCCTTTTTCACGGTTCCAGTCGGCGGGAAGGGTGGTGACAATTTTTATATTGGGGAATTGGTCAATAACTGAATGGAAGCCTCTTAAACGAGCTACGGAGAAAAATCCCCCGGCAATTCCTTCAACAATCGCACCATTCAAGGAAAGATCTTGTAAGCCGGCTATGACTTCGGGTGTATAGAGATTTTGCCAGAACTCTAAATCTAAATAAGTTGATTCGGCAGCATCGACTTTTTCCCCTTCGCCTAAAATACCCGGTCCACCAAAATAATCAATGACTGCGTAAGCGGATACAGTTCCAGCAACGGTATTATCAAAACCGATATAACAGTCAACATCGATTCCTTCAATTGGTTCGAGAAGATTCACCACAACCACCGGTATTCCAGCTTCTATGGCTTTTATGAGAGCTGGTTTAACAACTTCGACTTCGATAGGGGAGATAGCGATTACATCAACCTTTCTTTGAATAAAGTCTTCAATAATGGCTATTTGGCTGGCGAATTCGATATGTGAAGCGGGAGAACGGGTAATGATTTCTACTGGTATGTCATTTTCGGTTGCCTGTCGAGCTGATGCTTCAAAGAAATCGGTAGCAGTTTTAAAAACACCGGTAATATCAGGCGGTGTCCAACCGATGGTGATTTTCGGTATATCAGCGGCTAAAGCTCCAACACTTAAAACGAGAATAATAAGCAAACTGACGAAAATTTTTTTAAACATATTACCCTCCTTTGTTTGCAAATAAAATAAAAAAGTAACCAAAATTCGAACCCGTTAGTTTATTTTCTGTTTTTCCCCTCCTTTCAAAAAGAATGAATTTTTTAAACAATTAAGAGCGAGTGGAAAAGACCGTAGATATAACCTCAGTGGGGGGGGGGTAATGTTATGTTGTTAAAAGGAATAAATCTGAAGACTGAAATTGCGTTGTTAAGTCGTTTGACCTAGAAATGTTAGAATGGTTGAGCAGAGAGTCGATTCAATCTTGATCGAGTTAATTCAATTGCTATCCGTAAACCCCTCCAATATTCTCAAAAATTTTGTTTACATAAAGCCATCAGGAAAAAAAGCCCAAAATAATGTTGAAGTGGTAAAGTCATTATAACCACTTAAATTATATCATCACCCTCGACAATGTCAATGAAAATGAAATAGCTGTCGAGAGGAATTAAGTATCGAGGGAGGGAGGGGAGAGTATTGGCGAAAAACGCCAAGGGGGAGAGGGGGAGAGGGAGCGAGGGGGGCGAGAGCATTTACTCCCTCCTCACTCAATGCACTTTTTAATTATACCCACGGTCTCCGTAAGGCTGAAGTTTATCCAGCCATTTTTCTTCAAGTTTTTTCAAAGCATCGGCTGGAGCGGTGTAATCGTCTTCTTTCTGTTTTAATTCCTCCAACACTTCAACTACGAAAGCCTCTTTACCAAACTCAGTCCATTCTTTCTGAAGAGCTTTATTGGGGTAACTCCCCATTTCTAACTGGAAGGTTTTACCATTTAAAGTTTTAAGATTAAGTGTACTTCCTAAAAATACTTTTTGGTTTTGGATATTTTTAATTTGGTACACACCGGCAACTGATTTACTTTCTTTAAATTGTCTTTTTATTTCCTTTTTGTAATCCATAAGCATCCCTCTTCTTTATAATCCTTCTTTCAACCAGTACTGACTTCCATCGGATTTTCTTTCCATAAAACCATATTCGATAAGGTATCTCCGAATGGTTACGAAATCGGGATATCGTTTCTTAATGATTTGATTGACTTCTTTTTCATCATATTTCCGATTTTTTTCAAAATCAAAAGCAAATTCTCTTAAAATGACCAATTTGTATTTTTCTTTGGCCGGAAAGGCTTTCAAATGAGCAATGGTCCCTTTAGAAAAAAAATTCTTTATAATTTTTTCTTTTTCTTCTTCAGTAATATTGTATCGTTGATCAACAATTTTAGCATTTTTATGGAGAGGTACAAAAACCGGTGCGAATTGATCCTTTTCTTTTAAAATTTCCATAAGAACCAAAAATAATTTGGATTGACGTTCTCTTTCTTTAAATTGAAAGCGATGATTCCGAATGGTCGAGACACTTCCAATGTTCATTTCCTTTTGTATTTCGCTATTGTTTTTTCCTTGATAAAAAAGATTAAGCAATTTTCTTTGGTGATCAGTCAAACCAGTTAATCTTTTATCTAAATTGATTAAATACTCAAAAACGGAATGATGAGCCTTAAGAATATGGATTTCTATAAATTTTTCGGCTTCATACAGCATTCCAGAATCAGAATATATAATTCCTTTTTCAATTTCCTTGCCACAAAGGAGACAAGTGAAATATTTATCTTGGTCCAAATATCCTCGTTTTAAATCGATTGTGGAGGCATTCCAAAATAATTCTGAATTGCTCATTGAATAAACACATCCTTAAATAAATTGAAATATAATAGATATAATATATTATTGTTTATTTAAGTGTCAAGATTAGTTAATAGAATAAAAGACGGTTAAATGAATTGAAAAGTGATTAAAAAAAACGAGAAAGAATGAATTCAACAATTCCCTTCTTTGGAGGGATGCAGCTTTACGGCGGGGAGGGTGACTTTCATTTTTCCTTGGTTATCCCTAAAAAAAGGACAAAGAAACAGGGATAAAGGATGAGATCCTCATGGCTTCTGAATACGAAGCCTCAGGATGACGATGGTAGTGTCAGATGAGATTCTCACGTCGTCCGGCAATAGACACCGAACTCCTCAGAATGAAGGATTGGGTGGATGAGAGATTGCCACGTTGTCCAACCAAAATACGGTTGACCTCCTCGCAATGACGGATTTTGATAGGTATTTTTACCCTCATTTGATTCCACACAAGTGGCATGAAAATAAATTAAAGAAACCTATGGGCATGATGATGTTTGGAATTTAACATTACCTAGTAAAATAAAAAAAGCATGAGGGATTATTCTAAAAGGGAAGTTTTCATTTTGGAGCGAGTTTGATAGAATTGAACCGGAAATGAGGACGAAACAAAAATTGTGATCTTTTCGAGGGAATGAATCTATGAAGGTTTGTAATCGTTTTTATTTGGTTATGGTTGTACTACTGATGGTTGTTGCTACCTCTGGATGTATTGGAAATATCGGAGAGCTATCGGGAATGTTAAGCGGTCAGTCGGGGAGTACCTACTATGTTTCCACAGAGGGCGATAACAACAATTCGGGAAATAGAGAAAACCCCTGGAAAACCCCCGGGTATGCCTCAAGACAACTGCAGCCAGGCGATACTCTGATTATTTTAGGTGGAGAATACCAGATTGATAATCAGGAAGAAAATCAAATTAAACCAGCTTCGGGAACTACCTCTTCCTGGATTACCATCAAGGGTGAAGCTGGAAATAGACCCATCCTAAAGGGGAGAGATAACTGTCCGGCTATTATTGACCTCTCAGGAAAGAGCAACCTTCGAATCGAAAATCTTGAATTAACCAACGATGAGGGATCAGTTGTTCAAAATGCCATACGGGTGGTAGGCGGAGTAGTCCAGAATTTAATTTTTAAAGAGCTTTTTATCCACCACATCGATGGGAATGGCATTCTCATGGCTGATGCTTACGGAATAGAAATAATCCAAAGCAAGATTGAGTATTGTGGGAAGGAAGCAATGGTTGGCAAGAACTTCCAGGGAGATGGATGGAACCGGATAACCATACGTGACAGTCAATTTTCTTTTAGTGGCCATTATCCATCATCAAAAAAATCCAATGATGAACATACCTTTGATGGCTTAAGGATTGGTTCATCGGTTGGCCCAATTGAAATAACCAACTCAATATTTGAACAGAATTTAGGAAATGGGCTTTATACCAGAGCCAAAATGAATCGAATCATAGAATGTGTTGTCGATAATAATAGTGAAAACGGGATTGTTATGGGTGGTCAAGACGGGATAGTCATGAATACCCTCATTTATGGAGTAGGAGGGAAAAATCCCAAGAATTCAATAAGCTCAGGGATGGTAATAGATGAAATTGCCGGAGAGGATGCCAAGTTTAAAATCGTGAATGTAACTATTGATACCCCTCCAGAAAACCAGGGATTCCCTTTGAAAGTGGGAGTATCCCAAAAACCAGAGATTGGAGAAGTCCTGTTCAAAAATAATATTATTGTTTGTGGTACTCAACCAGTTAATATCGGTAAAAATATTTCTCTAAAAGCTTCGAATAACCTGATATATAGGCCAAATGGGAAAACGGTTTTAAAATTTGGAGAAAAAGAATATTCCGGCGAGGAGTTAAAAGACGCGCAATTAATTGAGAATTTCATTGCCGAAGACCCACTATTTGTTGCTCCTTCTCGTGGTAAAAATGGTGGATACCATATCCAGGAAAATAGTCCAGCCCGAGATGCTGGGGCTTCGACCGATGCTCCGTCAGTTGATCTTGATGGAAGGCTACGACCTCAAGGAAAGGGGTATGATTTAGGTGCTTATGAATTTGAAGACCCAGCATCATAATAGAAAAATTTATTCATAAAATATTGACATTTTTTATAAAAGATGGTATTATATACTCAGCATGGGTTCCGAGGAATAGGAAAGCCGTCAGGGTTAAAATCGATGAAAGCTCGAAATGGGCTGGAGTTGAAAAACTCTTTTCACCAAAAGAAAGAGAAAAGAGGTTAAGCCCGCGAATTGCTGGAAAAGAGATTTTTCGGTGATAAAAAGGCTGGAAAGTTCGTTGGGGCCCGTGTTTTTTTATGAGTTCTAACTTTTTAATCATTTTTTACTCTGCAAGCCCCCCCAGAAATGATCTTATAATATTTTCTTGATCCCCAAGCTCTTACTGCAAAAGGAATCAAATCTATTTTTCAATTTTTTTAATTTTCTTTTGTGCTTTCTATCCTGAAAATACCAATATTGGTGAAAAAAGAATAAACAAAAAAAGAAAAAGGCACACCCCCCTTAAATCCCCCCTCAATGGGGGAATGAATTCAACAATTCCCCTTTTGGAGGGGTGCCACTTTCGCGGCGGGGAGGGTGTCTTTATATCTTTATAGAGTAATTTTTAGAAAATAAAAAAAGAAATAGGAATGAAAAGATGGGATTCTCACGCCGTCCGGTAAAAGAAAACGAACTCCTCAAAATGACAGACTAAATAAATGAGATTGCCACGTCGCACAGGACGCTCCTCGTAATGACGGAGCAGGAATAAACCAAATCCCCCTAACCCCCTTTTCTAAAGGGGGAAATTGATCGGCATATTATTATTTTCATCCTCATTTAGTGCTGTAATGCAACATAAGGATCTATCCCCATTATTTTTAAACACCGCTACTTAAACTCTTTCGCTTCTTAATCGAAAGTAGAAGAAAGAAGCATGCTCTTAATTATAACTAAGTAAAGATAACTACTATAATTGTATGAAAGTTGAAGATTCGAGGAAAATTGACTTATTTTCTTTTTAGGATATATTAAGAAATATAGGCAAGATTTATATTATATTCATTTTTGGAAATACCGATATTTAAAAATTTTGAGTAACATAATTAAATCTTTGAATTAATAATCATCTTGATTCCGTCAAACTTAAAAAATAGGTAATGTAATACTAAAAATTATATGATTGGTGGGAATCTGAAAATGAAACCAATGAAACTACAGGATATTATTGATCAAATTGATTTTCAGACAGATGAATTTCATTCATACATTAATACTGAAACTGGTGAAATAATTGGTTTTAGTTCTGAAGAACTTGATATTGCTGAGGAATCAGAAGGTGATATTGATTTTTCAAAATACCCCGAGTGGCAGAAAAAACCTATTAATGAAGCCAAAGATGTATTAGACAACTGGAACACTCACAAATATATTAAATTCCCGGATAGGTGGTATGTCAATGAATATAGTATTATGGAAACCTTTTGTAGCTCTGTAAGAGATGAAAAAATCAGAAATGTCCTTTTTTCTTCTATTAGAGGAAGTGGTGCTTTCCGTCGGTTTAAGGATGTAATTCATATATTCAACATTGAAGACTCTTGGTACCAGTTCCGTGATGAAGCATTGAAAAAAATTGCAATTAAATGGTGTGAAGAAAATGGAATTTCCTATATAGAAACATGACATAGAGGCAAAAACCGATATTTGCTTGTTTTGGACAGGGTAGATCAAAAAGACGATTTAGTTGGAAGACCAAAAAATGAAAGAAACCTACTCCCCAACATTTCCTGTTAACCTTCGAAGGAGTAAAATAAAATAAAAAAAAAGAGAAGGGGAAGAAGAAGCAGTTGATATGAATAAAACGGTTTTGATCCCTACCCTGTATGCTTTGACAGCGGCTTTGCTTTTTGGACTAAGCACCCCTTTGAACAAGCTGCTCTTGAACACTATCGAACCGCTGGTTCTTTCCGGCTTTTTATATTTAGGAAGCGGTTTAGGTATCCTCATTTTTCGATTGATTAAAGAAAAGAGTCTATTTACTCGAACCGAGTCTCAATTACAAAAAGGTGAGATTCCTCAGTTTATTGCGGCAGTCACGGCGGGAGGCATTTTAGCCCCATTGGTTCTTCTCTATAGCATCCGGGTTACCCCGGCATCGACAGCGTCGCTTTTGCTCAGTATTGAAGGTATTGCAACAACTTTACTGGCTGGGATCTGGTTCGGAGAATATATTGGAAAAAGAGTATGGTTGGCCATTGCCATGGTGACACTGGCAACTATGCTTTTATCGGTGCAATGGAATCAAGGATGGGGATTTACAATTGGGGCTTTTGGAGTAATAGCTGCCTGTTTTATGTGGGGATTGGACAATAACCTCACCAGGAATTTAAGCGCCCGGGATCCACTTTTATTAGTTATCGTCAAGGGTTGTGGTGCAGGAGGATTTTCTCTTCTTTTAGCCCGCTTCTTCAACCTCACTTTTCCCAGTGTTCAAATAATTTTAATCGCAATGGTGATTGGCGTTTTATCCTATGGGTTGAGCATTGTTTTTTTTATTCTCTCCCTCCGCAGTCTTGGTTCATCCCGCACGACGGCCCTATATAGCATTGCCCCTTTTGCCGGTTCATTTCTTTCTTTTTTAATTTTGGGAGAACGGCCTCAGCAGGTTTTTTTCCTTTCTTTTCCCCTCGTTCTGATAGCCACTCTGATTCTTCTTACCGAAATCCATTCTCACCTACATCTGCATCAGGCTTATTCACATGACCATCGTCATTCTCATCAGGACGGTCACCATAACCATAATCATCCGGACCTGTTCCGAGAAAAAAATTTTGTACATTCTCACCTTCATGATCATGAAGAATTAGAACATAATCATGAACATCTTCCGGATATTCATCATCGTCATCAACATGAAAGGTAAAAAAACGCTTTTCCAGTTAGTTTTTCTCGTTATTTCAAAAAAACAGAAAAAAATATTGGCTTTCCTCTTTTTAATTTATCCATGCTGTGGTAAATTACTCAAAATTACATAAGTCATTTTTTAAGGGTGAATGTACACCTTCTTCCTCAATGACGAGGAGAAAATGACAACGACCTCGATGACGAGGGACGTTTGTTCTCGATGGAGAGAGATGCAATTTCTCGACATGATATTTTCTTGTCTCAATGAGGAGGAATGTTACGTGTCTACTACTAACCCCTTTGCAATAGCGCAAGCCCAGCTTGATAAGTGTGCTGAAATCATCCAACTTGATCCTGCCATTCATGCAATACTCCGAATGCCTAAGCGTGAAATTCATGTTTCTATTCCAGTGCGCATGGATGATGGATCGATAAAAGTATTTCAGGGATTTCGAGTTCAATACAACGATGCTAAGGGACCAACCAAGGGCGGAATTCGATTCCACCCCCTGGAAACTATTGATACCGTTCGGGCTCTGTCCGCCTGGATGACTTGGAAATGTGCGGTAGTCGATATTCCCCTGGGGGGAGGAAAGGGCGGAGTCATTTGTGATCCGAAAAGCATGTCAACCGGCGAGTTAGAACGGTTAAGCCGGGGATATATTCAAGCAATATGGCAGTTTATCGGTCCGGATAAAGACATCCCGGCACCGGATGTATATACTAATCCACAAATTATGGCCTGGATGATGGATGAATATTCCAAATGTTCTGGAAAGAACCAGTTCGGGGTCATCACCGGAAAACCCCTGGCAGTTGGAGGAACGGTAGGTCGAGGTGATGCAACCGCTCGAGGTGGTATGTACGCTCTGCGAGAAGCAGCTGAAGTCTGCGGTATTGACCTCAGCCAGGCGACTGTCGCTATCCAGGGATATGGTAATGCCGGTTTTTATGCTGCTAAACTGGTACGGGAAATGTTTGGCTCAAAAGTAGTTGCTCTCACTGATAGCCAAGGTGGGATCTATAACCTTGAAGGCTTGGTTCCCGATGCAGTTTTGGAATATAAAGAAAAAACCTGTTCGGTCAATGGTTTTCCTCAATGTGAATCCATTACTAATGGAGAGGTCCTTTCCTTAGACGTAGATGTTCTCATTCCAGCGGCGCTTGAAAACGTCATTACCGACCAAAACGCCGGAAACATCAAAGCTCGAATTGTCGCAGAATTAGCTAATGGGCCGACAACTCCTGAAGCCGATGATGTATTGTTCGAGAACGGCGTTCATGTAATTCCAGATTTCCTCTGCAATGCTGGTGGAGTGACGGTTTCTTACCTGGAAATGGTTCAGAATTTCTATATGTACTACTGGGACGTAGACCGAGTTTATGATTGTTTGAACAAGAAAATGACCAGTGCCTACCATGCGGTTCATTTAACTTCGAAAAAGTATTCAATCAATATGCGTCAAGCAGCTTATATCGTAGCCGTTGAAAGAGTCGTTGAAGCGATGAAGTTAAGAGGTTGGGTTTAAAGAAACAACTGACTTATATCCTCTCTCGTGCTGTTGTTTAGGCGCGAGAGAGGGAGTTCAGGGAGGGTTAAATATCCTAAAAATTGGTATTGCGCAAATAAACCCAAAAGTGGGTCATATTGAAGGAAATGTTCAGAAAATGAAGCAATTCTATAATGAGTTGCTTCCCCAAAAGCCCGATTTAATCGTATTTCCTGAATTGTGTGTGGTTGGTTACCCCCCTAAAGACCTTCTGGAACGTTGGTGGTTTATCGAACAGATCCAAAAAGCCAAAGAAGAACTTATTGCCCTGACTTCAAGTTCTTTTCATCCAGGAATAGTATTTGGATTACCCCTTCCCACTGGTGAAAAACAAGGAAAGGGATTGGTTAACGCTGCCCTGCTGGCTTTTCAAGGGAAAATAATTCACCAGCAAAACAAATCCCTTTTGCCAACTTACGATGTTTTTGACGAAACCAGATATTTTGATCCCGCCCAACAACAGGAGTTGGTAGCTTTTAAAGGAGAGCTTTTAGGGATCAGTGTTTGTGAAGATGCCTGGAATGATCCGGAATTTTGGCCGAAAGGCCGAAGGTATCAGCTTGACCCCATTCAAGTTATGGCTGAAAAAGGAGCGACCTGTCTTGTCAATATTTCCGCTTCTCCCTTTCAAATTGACAAAGAAAAAGTGCGTTTTCGATTGATTCATAATCATTCACAGCGTTTCCATTTGCCTTTTGTTTATGTCAATCAGGTTGGAGGGAATGATGACCTGATTTTTGATGGGAAAAGTCTGGCATGCAATAATCAGGGAGATCTCATCAAAAAAGCACCAGGTTTTCGGGAATGGGCTAGGATTGTTGATTTGGCAGATCAATCAACTCTCATAGGGGATCTCTTTCAGGATTCAATCGAGTCGGTATTCGATGCTTTAGTGCTTGGGGTCCAAGACTATATGAAGAAGTGTGGTTTTAAAAAAGCCGTCATTGGCTTGTCGGGAGGAATCGATTCGGCTTTAACCGCAGTTATTGCAACTCGTGCGGTAGGACCAAACAACGTTTTAGGCATTTCAATGCCCTCACCCTATTCTTCGGCAGGGAGTATCGAGGATTCCCAAAGGTTGAGTGAGAATCTTGGGATTCACTTTGAAGTGATCCCGATATCCTCGATTTATTTCTCTTATCTAAAAACTCTTTCCAAAAGCTTTGCCGAAACCAAGAAGGATACCACCGAAGAGAATTTGCAAGCCCGGATTCGAGGAAATATTTTGATGGCTTTTTCAAATAAATACGGCTATCTTTTATTGTCAACCGGAAATAAAAGTGAGATGGCAACCGGTTATTGTACTCTTTATGGCGATATGAGCGGAGGTTTGGCGGTCCTTTCGGATGTTCCAAAAACCATGGTTTATCAGATTGCTGACTATGTCAACCATAAAAGCGAAATAATACCCCGAGAAATTATTCAAAAAGCACCATCGGCGGAATTAAAACCCAATCAATACGATCAAGATACTCTTCCACCTTATCCAGTCTTAGATCAAATTATTGAGTTGTGGATTGAGGACGGCCTTTCCGTAGAGGAGATAGCTGCTCGAGGATTTGATCGCAAGACGGTGTTATGGACGGTGAAAAGAATTGACCGGAATGAATATAAAAGAAAACAGGCTCCACCGGGATTGAAGGTTACCTCCAAAGCTTTTGGAAGTGGCAGGCGAATGCCTATTGCTACTGATTATTCATATTGACATCTTTTTCTGCAAAATATTTTATTCCTTCTTGAACTATATTGCCAATTAGAGGGTTTTAAATAAGATATAATGAAAAATAACGGCGTAATGCTTCAAAAATCTAAATCCAATAATTGACATGACCAGAATTCCGGAAGTTCTTAGATTTTTCAAAATACCAACTTTTTTAAAACATGGTTAAGAGGAGGGTCAGCCATGAGAAAATTTTTTCTCATTTCAATCATGATAGCTATTTCTCTGTTTTTCGTTCTTCAAAACGGATGGGTTTATGCCCAAAACCAATCCTCAACTGAAAACAATCAATCAGACTTGATTGAATTAGGATTGTCCTATCTCCGCCTAGGGATGTTTCAAGATGCCGTTCAAGCTTTAGAAGAAGGATTATCAAGCGACAAAAACAACAAAATAGGGTGGCAAAACCTGGCTGCTGCCTATCGAGCTCAAGGTTTCTACGATGAAGCCGAAAAAGCATATCAATCGACACTGCAGTTGGACAATAAAGATCCTCGGGTTTGGTATGAAATCGGTAATCTTTACTATGATATGAGAGATTACCAGATGGCGATTGATGCTTATGGTAAGTCGATTTCCCTCAACAACAGCCATCCCGAAGTACATTATAACCTTGGAAATGTTTATTACGATCTGCAAGATTATGAAAAAGCCCGAGACGCTTATCTTAAAGCGGTTGAGATTGTACCAAAATATTTTGATGCCTTAAATAATTTGGGCAACGTTTATTATTATCTCAATCAAACTGAAGAAGCCGAAGAAGCCTATTTCGAAGCAGCTGCTGCCCAACCAGGAAGTCCTTTACCATATTATAATTTGGGTAATATTTATTATCGTAACCGGAATTACGACCTGGCCATTGAACAATATAAACAGGCTTTAGATTTAGATCCAGAATACCTTGATGCTTTAAATAATCTGGGAAATGCTCTTTCAGAGTTAGGAAATTCCGAAGCTGCTATTGAAGCCTATCAAAAAGTGATTGAGATTGATCCCTATTACGCCAATGCTTATTTTAATGCTGGTTTAGCCTACCGAGATTTAGGTGATTCTCAAAACGCAATCTTACAGTACCAAAAAGCTTTGCAAGTGGTTCCTGATGATGCTGAAATCTATTACGAATTAGCAAACGTTTATTATGATATGCAGGATTACCAAAAAGCCATTGAAAACCACACCAAGGCAGTAGAAATTGATCCCGAATACCTTGCAGCCTTTAACAATCTGGGTAATGTCTATGAAGCGATGGAAAACTATGAAAAGGCGCTGGAAGCATACGGAAAAGCAGTAGAAATTAACCCCAATTACACGACCAGCCTCTATAACATTGCTAATATTTACTATAACCAGGGAAATTATTACAAGTCGATAGATCCTTTCCTGAAGGTGGTTGAGTTAGATCCCCAAGATTACGAAGCTTGGAATAACTTAGGGAATTCCTATCTTGAAATTGGAAGATATTTGGCCGCGCTGGATTCTTATCGGAAGGCCTTACGAATCAAACCGGATTACGATATTTCTCATTATAATGTGGGATTGGTTTCGTTGAGACTGGATGACAAAGAAACAGCGATGAGAGAGTACGATTACTTATTGCCGATCAACAAAAAGTTAGCCGATTCCCTGATGGACGAAATTACCGGAAGGTCAAGAGAACCCGAAGCCGAGGCTCAAGAGTCAACCGAGTAAAATTAAAGGGGCAAGGGGGTATTGGCGAAAAACGCTTAGGGGTCGAGGGAGGAGATTTTTTTGGTTCCTTCTCCTTTGATGGGAGAAGGTCAGGATGAGGGTAAAAATTCAGATTGAGATCCAGGATAGGTGTTTTAAATTAAGTCTGGAAGAGGTGCTCAGGTTCCCCCCTCACCTTCAGCCTTTCCCGCCAGGGGAGAGGAAATTATGAGAAGAAAATCTCTCCCACCAGGGAAGAGGAAAACAAAGAAAAGAATTAAATACCCGGAAAAGATGAAAACAAGTAAAGTGAGAAAAAGTGGGAAGGAAAGGCAATTTTTTATTCGCTATTTGATATATGTGGATTATTTC
>Ga0334886_1002121_pt1 | contig 20696 bp, 18 predicted proteins | sample GraSluR1_MG_9_FD_207232 | JGI IMG/M metagenome (GOLD analysis project Ga0334886, IMG submission 207232) | Sludge microbial communities from methane-producing bioreactor in Wageningen University, Netherlands - Granular Sludge_27_06-R1 | ecosystem: Engineered > Bioreactor > Anaerobic >... | reverse complement strand
AAAAAAACAATTGAGCGAATCAAAAAATGCGTCAGAAAATAGCATGTCTGAGCGTAGCGAGTTTGCTATTTTTAGCAATTTTTTGACCGAGCGAAATTTGTTTTTTAGAAAATTTGATCTTGTTCGCGTTTATTTTATCTTTATTTACTACTTCATTATTATAAGTGTTTGATTTTAGCGGTATTATAAATGTCGATAAAATACCTACGTTGTCATGAGTGCTGTAACGCCGTGCAGAAAACGCGTGGCTGTTACACTACATTAAAAAGCGAAAAACGACGAATCAAGAAATGCGTTTCCTAATACTATCTATAAAATATCAATGTTGTCATGAGTGCTGTAACGCCGTGCAGAAAACGCGTGGCTGTTACACTACATTAAAATCACAAAACGGTAATTATTAAAATGATTTTCCTTACACCAACTTTAAAAAGTATTAAACCAACAAAAAATACATGGAATCAAAATTAAATTTGTTGATAAATTAAACAACAAAAGATATTTTTTGGCACTTTCATCATATTTCTACTCAAAATATTCTTTATCAAAAACAGGGCTAAAAAGCCCTATTTAAATTAAAGGAAATCTTTTGGATCAACTTCTACTTCGCCTTCAAAATTTTCGTCTAAGGCAAATTTTAATGAAATTACCCCTATTTTTATTTGTTCGTCATCTGGTTCTACTGTAGTTATTTTTTGCATTAATAAACCTGGTGAAGCTAAAATTTTTCCAATAAAAGATTCTATATATTTTGCTGTTAATCTTTGAAATTCATAAGCTATTCCTGCAACTAAAGGTAAAAGAATTATTCTTGAAATTACTTTTTCTAAAAGGCCTGTATAACCCAAACCGCCTGATATTGAAAATACTATTATTGAAGCAAAAATTGTGAGAATGATGAAACTTGTTCCGCATCTTGAATGAAGTTTTGTTTGCTTTTTTGCGTTTTCAACGTTGAGCTCAAAACCCTTTTCATAAGCATTAACCGCTTTGTGTTCAGCTCCATGAAATTGAAAAACTCTTTTTATATCTTTCATAAAAGAAATCGCAAAAATGTATCCTACTACTAAAAATGCTCTTATTATTCCTTCCAAAAATGCAAATGCAAATTCAGATTGTATTTTAAATGGTCTTGCTATAAACATTGGTAAAAGTCCAAATCCAAATGTGGCAATTAATAATGCAAATATGATAGCTATTATCATATCTTTTTTTGTAAATTCTTCATCTTCTTCTCCAGACATTTTTGCGGAATATGATAATGCATTCATTCCTATTATCATTGCATGTAGAAGGGCAAAAAAACCTCTTATAAAAAATATTTTCTCAATGATTCCCCAAGATTTGTCTTTTAGTTTTTTTACCGTAACCATTCCATCGGTTTTTTTTACCGCAACAACTGTATGAATGCCTTTCATCATTACACCTTCTAAAACGGCTTGGCCTCCAACGTATTTAGGTTTTTTCATCACGTAGCCTCCTGATTATTTCCACAGCAATGTTCTCTTCTGTCACATAATAATAAAATTTTAAGGCTTCTTTATCGACAGATTTATTGCTTGCGAGTATTAAAGAAATTTTTTTTCTAAATGCATATCTTTCTTTTTGGGGCATTTTTGAAATGTCATCAATAATTGAAACTAACCGCGTATCTTCTGAACACGCGGTGATGATATCTTCAATTATACTATTTTTTTTCATTTTGTTTCTTCTAACTCTTCCTTATAACCAACTTTAAATTTTATTCCCGTTCTTTTTTCTTCCCCAACTTCTACTTCAACAAATCCAGGAATAACATAAACCTCTTTTCCTTTTGTTTCTATAAATCTTCGGGCAATTGCGATTGCTTTAACTGCTTGATTAACTGCACCTGCTCCGATAGCTTGTATTTCAACTTCCGCAGACTTTGATAGTACACCGGCGATTGCTCCTGCCACTTTATTGGGTGCTGAGTTGTGTCCAACTTTTAATACTTCCATGTTTGATTTTTCCCCCTTAGATTGATTGATTTATATGATAATTTTATCATATAAAAAGAAAAAAGTCAAAAAATAATTACGATAAAGTTAATCTTTTGCCACCAAGTTTTTTTGATATATAAGATAATTCATCAGCTTTTCTAATCGCTTTAAATATATCTTCATCAATTTTTATAATTCCACCTGCCGAAAAATAGCAATTATATTTATTGCTTTCTTCTTGAATTTTATTTATGATTTCTTCAAGTATTTCTGAAGTGATGTTGTTGAAAAATAAAATAAATTCATCACCTCCGTAACGAAAGACTTTATCGGTACTTCTTATGAATTTTCTTGTAGAGTTTGAAAAAATTTTGATTATTTCATCTCCTTCTTTATGACCTTTTTCATCGTTGATTTTTTTAAAATCATCTAAATCTATCATAACTATACCTATATTTTTTTCGTTTGAAATAGAAAGTTTTTCAATATATTTTTCATAACTATTTCTATTGCCAAAATTAGTTAAAGGATCTGTTTCCGCTTCGAATCTTAATGCTTGCATAGATATTTTGTTTTCCCACAACATAGCCCCTTGTCTGCCAAGATAATCAAGAATTTCAACTTGTTCATCTGATATTGGTTTAAAGTCGTAATTGTTGTCGCACATCAAAAAGCCAAATACTCGGCCTTCAAATTTCATTGGCATTATAGCTAATTCACCTTTTATATCAAATTGATCACACAATTCTTTTACCATAAAACTTTTAGGTATTTTTATTGCTTTGTTTAAATCAAAACTTTCTAAAATAAGAGGATTACTTAATAATGTGTATTCAGAAATTTTTACATTTTGAATTTTTTCTTCGTAAGAACAAAAAAATTCTTTTTCTTCAAAACTATCTATAATATTTATTAATTTATAACTTTTATTTTTAATATCCTTTAAAATTTTTTCAGAATTAGAGTTAGTTTCTCCAGATAAAGCTCTATAAACATTATAATAATTACCAGCTCTTTTAAATAAAATTGCTCTGTTGAACTTTCCTGAAAATGTAGAGGTTATTCCTGTTAAAATTGAAAATATTAGTTTATCAACACTCACATCTTTTTTTGAAGATTCATTTATTATAACATTAGAGGCATAAAAAACATCAGCTAAACTTGCAGCTTTTAATAGAATATAAGATAAAAAAGAACCGATGCTTTGATCAATTTTTTTCATCATATAAGCTAAAATTTCATTTGCTGGTCTTTTCAACATATCTGAATTTAAAGTTAAACTTTTATTTTGAAAATAAAAAATAATGAGTTGAGCGTCATCTTTTTTAGTTTCTTCTATACATAAAATATTTAAAATATTGTATTTCAATGAAAGCTTCAAAAAAGCATATAAATTGCCTGGAACTTTCTTAGGATCTGTATGTATTTTGATTTTTAAGTCTATATTCAAATGCATATTGTTTTCGATAGCTGTAAATATATAATTAACCCCTGAATCGATGTTAATTTCACTTAAAATATCAAAATATTTTTTTCTTATCATAAAAATAACTCCTTTAAAAAAAATCTTTAAAAATTTACATTTCTGTAATTTGCATCCAGACTTTTACTATGGAATCAAGTATTTCTTCTGGAGTAATTAATTCTCCATTCACTTTTGTAACGGACTCTAATAATTTATTTGACTTGTTAAATCTTGAAATTTCGTAAACATATTGACCTAAATTCATTTCAGGAACAATTACTGCATGAGCTTTTTTGAATATTTTTTTAATTCTTGAAGTTGGTACAGGCCATATAGAAATAGGTTTAAATAGCCCTACTGGTATTCTATCTTTTCTAGCCATTTTAACAGCTCTCAAGGCACTTCTTGCAGTTGTTCCATATGCTATAATGACTATTTCAGCGTCATTCATCATGAATTCATCATATATACTTATTTCTTCAGAATATAATCTTATTTTTGTATCTAAATGAGTAATCATTTTTTGAACTAATCCAGAATCTCTTATTGGAAAACCCGTTTCGTCATGAACTAATCCAGAAACGTGAAATCTTGATTTTCCCATAGCTGCAAGCGGATCGATTCTTTTTGTTCTTGATACTTCAAATGGATGAAATACATCTTCATCTGATATATCTTCATCTCTTTTTCTTTTTATCTGTTCTGGGAATTCGTCTTCGTATTCTAGATAAACACTTTCTCTCATATGTCCTAAAGTTTCATCCATTAATAAAATAACTGGTGTTCTGTATATTTCAGCGTAGTTAAAAGCTGTTATTGTGTATCTGTAAACTTCTTCAACTGTTGATGGGTATAAAGCAATTATTTGATGATCTCCGTGCGTTCCCCATCTTACTTGCATTATATCACCTTGTGCGGGTTTTGTTGGTAAACCTGTACTTGGCCCGCCTCTCATAACATCTACTATAACACATGGAGTTTCTGTCATTATGGCATATCCTAAAGCTTCCTGCATTAAAGAAAAACCAGGACCGCTTGTTGCTGTCATTGATTTTACACCAGCTAAAGAACCACCTATCATAGCAGCGGCACTTGCAATTTCATCTTCCATTTGAACAAAAGTTCCTCCAACTTTTGGAAGTTCTTCGGCCATAACTTCAGCAACTTCTGATGAAGGCGTTATAGGATAGCCGGCAAAAAATCTACATCCAGCTTTTATTGCTGCTCTTGCAGCGGCTTCATTACCTTGCATGAAATACATTTTACCCATTATTTATTCACCTCAATCGTCTTGTTTGTTTTCAGTTACATCTATTGCAAAATCAGGGCAAATTCTTTCGCACTGCAAACATCCAATACATTTGTTTTGCTCTGGTACTTCCGGTCTTCCGTATTCTCCTTCGGTTATAGCATTAACGGGGCATATCCAATAACATAACCCACATTTTTTGCAATAATTTCTGTTTATGTCAACAGAGAAGGATTTTTTTACAGCTGCCATAAAACACCTCCACTTACATTCCTATTAAGTTTATAAATACCCCAACTGCAACTGCAGATCCTATAACTCCAGCTACATTTGGGCCCATTGCGTGCATAAGTATAAAGTTGCTCGGATCTTCTTTCTGAGCAATTTGCTGAGAAACTCTTGCGGCTATTGGAACGGCAGAAACTCCAGCAGCTCCAATTAAAGGGTTTATTTTATCTTTTGAAAATAGGTTTAAAAATTTTGCGAATAATATTCCGCTTGAAAAAGCTACTATAAATGCTGCAACACCTAAAACAATTATTTTTAATGTTGCTGTAGTTAAGAAAACATCAGCAGTTGCTTTTGTTCCTACTGAAAGCATTAATAAAATTGTAACTGTATCAAGAATATATTTTGAACATGCGTCTACAAGTCTACCTGTTAATTTATTTTCTTTTAACAAATTACCTAGCATCAACATTCCTACAAGAGAAAGTGCTTGAGGGACTATCAAACCTATTATTACAGTAGTTAAAACAGGAAAAATAATTTTTTCCGCTTGAGAAACATTTCTTAACCTTTTCATTTTTATAAGACGCTCTTCTTTTGTTGTTAAAAGTCTTGAAATAGGAGGTTGTAAAATCGGTATAAATGAAATATACGTGTAAGCTGCAATTGCTATAACTGATAATAATTCAGGTGAAAATAGTGTTGCAAGATAAATTGCAGAAGGTCCGTCCGCACCACCTATGATACCAATAGAGGCCGCTTCTTTTAAAGAAAAACCTAATGCACTCGATACTATAAAAGTTAAGAAAATTCCAATTTGAGCAGCCGCTCCTAACAATATAAGTTTAGGGTTAGCTATCAAATAAGAGAAGTCTGTTGTTGCTCCTATCCCTAAAAATATTAACGGGGGATAAATTCCAAGTTCCATACCTTGTTTTAAATACCATAAAAGTCCACCGGGTTGATCTCCGGCAGGTGCATTTAAAATACCTGTGAGATGAGGTGGAATGTTTGCGAGAATCATACCGAATCCGAGAGTTATTAAAAGTAAAGGTTCTGCTTTTTTTGTAATTGAAAATGTAATTATTAAAAGGCCTATACCTATCATAACTACATTACCAAACTCTAATCCTGCAAAACCACTGTTGGAAAAAAAAGAAACAATCTTTTCAAGACCCATTTGTGACCTCCTAATATAATAGAAAAAATATTTTTAGTATTTATCTTAATTATAAATCTATATGAAAAAAATTTCAAGTTTTAATAAGTAGCGTTACAACAAGTTTTTTCAAATAACAAACTAAAAGCGGGGATAATCTCCCCGCTTTGTTGATTTCTTAAAAATTAACTTTTTTTCTTCTTTTAAAATTAATTGCTGCTTGAGCTGCAGCTAATCTAGCTACGGGAACTCTGTAAGGAGAACAACTTACATAATCAAGACCTACTAAATGACAGAATTCAATTGATTCAGGATCTCCGCCATGTTCACCGCAAACTCCGACTTTCAAATAAGGGTTAGCTTCTCTACCGTAATCAAGTGCTAATTTTATCATTCGGCCTACACCTTTTCTGTCAATGTGTTGGAATGGATCGGCTTTATAAATACCCTGTTCAAGATAATGTCCGATATATTTTCCGTAATCATCTCTAGAGAAACCTAAACCAAGCTGTGTTAAATCGTTAGTACCGAAACTGAAGAAATCTGCAACTGCTCCAATTTCATCAGCAGTAACACAAGCTCTTGGAACTTCAATCATTGTACCTATTTTATATTCAACTTCTATTCCATATTCTTCAAATAATCCTGCGATTACTTCTTCTATTCTTTTTCTTAATACAGTGAATTCTTCAACTTTACCTACTAATGGGATCATTATTTCTGGTTGAACCGCTTTACCTTCTTTAGCTAATTCTATTGCTGCAATCATTATAGCTTTTGCCTGCATAACAGCTATTTCAGGATATGTTATAGCAAGTCTACAACCTCTATGACCCATCATAGGATTGAATTCATGTAAATCTTCTATAATTTTTTTCAATTCTTCAGAAGTTATGTTGAGACTATCTGCAACTTCTTTTATTTGATCTTCTTCATGTGGAACGAATTCGTGAAGTGGTGGGTCAAGAAGTCTTATAGTAACGTTAAATCCATCCATTGCTTCAAACAATCCTTTGAAATCGTCTTTTTGAACTGGAAGTAATTCAGCAAGTGCTTTTTCTCTTTGTTCTGTAGTTTTTGCAACTATCATTTTTCTCATTTTTAATATTCTGTCGCCTTCAAAGAACATATGTTCTGTTCTACACAAACCTATACCTTGAGCGCCGAAACTTCTTGCAACTTGAGCATCTTTAGGAATATCAGCATTAGCTCTTACGCCTAAATCAGAAATTTCGTCTGCATATCTTAAAATTTCAGAAATATCTTCACCAAGACCTGTAGGTTTTATAGTTTTAACTTTACCTTTGTAAACTTTACCTTCGTTTCCATCTATTGAAACCCATTCGCCTTCTCTTATTTCTACACCATTTGCTTTAGCTACTTTTTCTTTTGTAGATATAACAATTTCTTCTGCGCCAACTACACCTGTTTTACCCATTCCTCTCGCAACAACGGCTGCATGAGAAGTCATACCGCCTCTTGAAGTAACTATTCCTTCAGCAGCATTCATTCCTCCAACATCTTCAGGAGAAGTTTCTGGTCTTATAAGGATTACAGGGATACCTTCAGCAGCTTTTTCTTCGGCAACATCGGCATCAAAAACAGCAATACCCGTAGCTGCTCCAGGAGATGCAGGAAGACCTTTACCCATATATTGTGCTGATTCTAATTCTTTTGCATCGAAAGTAGGGTGTAATAATTTTTCAATGTTAGCAGGATCAATTCTTGAAACAGCTTCTTCTTTGCTTATTAAACCTTCTTTAACCATATCAACAGCAATTTTAACAGCTGCCGCTGCAGTTCTTTTTCCTGTTCTTGTTTGAAGCATGTATAATTTTCCTCTTTCAACTGTAAATTCTACATCTTGCATTTCTCTAAAATGTTTTTCAAGTTTTATCATTATTCCTGTTAATTCATTATAAACATTTTCATCATAATCTTTTAAAGCGCTCATAGGAAGTGGAGTTCTTATACCTGCAACAACGTCTTCTCCTTGTGCATTGAATAACATTTCTCCATAAGGAATATTTTCGCCAGTATTTGGTTCTCTTGAGAAAGCAACACCTGTTCCGCTGTCATCTCCCATGTTTCCGAATACCATTGAACAAATATTAACAGCTGTACCGAGAAGTTTTGTTTCATCGTATTTATTAATTTCTCTATATTTTATTGCTCTTTTGTTATTCCAACTTTTGAAAACAGCTTCTGTAGAAAGCCATAATTGTTTCATAGGATCTTGTGGAAATTCTTTTCCTGCTTCTTTGTATAATTGTTTATATAATTCAACAACTTTTTTCAAATCTTCTGCATCAAGTTCTACATCTAGTGTAATACCTTTTTCTTTTTTTACGTGTTCTAATTTTTCTTCAAATTTTTCATGGTCTATTTCTAAAGCAACGTCACCAAACATTTGAATAAATCTTCTGTAAGAATCCCATGCAAATCTTTCATTATTTGTGAGTTTTGCAAGTCCTTGAACAGAAACGTCATTTAAACCAAGATTTAAAACAGTATCCATCATACCAGGCATAGAAACCGCAGCCCCTGATCTAACTGATACTAATAAAGGATCATTTTCATCGCCAAATTTTTTGCCTGTCATTTCTTCGGTTTTTTTCAAAGCAACTTCAACTTGTTCTTTTAATACTTCTGGGAATTGGTTATTGTTGTCCCAATAATATTTACACACTTCTGTACTAATTGTGAATCCTGGAGGCACAGGAACACCTATCATAGTCATTTCCGCAAGGTTAACACCTTTTCCCCCTAGAATATCTCTCATTTTCAAATTACCTTCAGCCATTCCGTTTCCCCAAACGTAAACGTATTTCTTAGACATACTTTTCCCTCCTAAATGAGTTTTGGAAAATTTTATCGCAAATAAAGATTTTTAATCAAAAAAATTCTTCCTTCAAATATTATAACACTTATTTTTTTTTTAATAACTCAAATATGAAAAAATTATGTAAAAATAAGGTTTTATTTTGAAATATGTGTTTTTTTCTGAAAGTTGGTAAGAAGAAAATTGGCAAGGAAAAACTATTAATGTTTAAATGGAAAAGCGTTTAAATAGTGAAAAGTTAAAAGTGGCACAAAATTTTTTATTATAATGCTTTGATGGTAAATATGATTTTTAAGTTGGTCAGGAAAAACATATAACGGTTAATTGGTTAAATGGAAAAGCGTTTAAATAGTGAAAAGTTAAAAGTGGCGAGTGGCACAAAATTTTTTTTATTATAATGGTTTGATGGTAAATATGGATGAAATAAAGTAGCGAGCAATTGAGAATTTTCGTATAAAAAACAATTGAGCGAATCAAAAAATGCGTAAGAAAATAGCATGTCTGAGCGTAGCGAGTTTGCTATTTTTAGCAGTTTTTTGACCGAGCAAAATTTGTTTTTTAGAAAATTTGAACTCTTGTGAGCGATTTATTTCATCCATATTTAACACTTCATTATTATAAGCACTTAGTTTTAATGCATTTTCCTTGCCAATTTTCTTCTTACCAACAGACCAACTTTATTATTATAAGCGTTTACAAAAACCTGTCCACCCCGTCAACCTTCGGTTGCCACCCCTCAAGAGGGGAATTAAGTGCAAATGCTTGTTTTATCGTATTTCCTTACCAACTTTCTAATTTTAATCAATAAAAAAAGCTATCATCATAATTATTTATTAAATCATACTCTTTTAAGATGTTGAGGTATTCAACAATGATTTCTTTATCGTGCTTAAAATATATTTCAGAATTATTTGCTGCCATTTTTAAAACAGCTTCAGGCATATTTCCGCCCATTGCATTAAATACAAAATTTACAGCACTGTCAAAATAGTTATTAAAATAGAAATTGGCTGAATTTTCATAAAGCTTTATAAAATATTTTTTATCGTTTTCGTTCAAAGTACTTCTTAAAAATAATCCGGATATCGGCATTGAAGGACTTAAACCAGTTAAATCAGCATAAACCTCTTGCATATCAAAATAAGTTCTAACTTTACCTTGAGTTCTAACTCCGGCTAAAGATACAAAGGGTTCCGGTAGAACAGCAATATTTTCTTTGTTGGAAGCTAAAAGTTGTACGATTTCTGCTGCGGCAGATAAATAAATTATTTCAAAATTAAGGTCTTTTTCATTTTTTAACATTTTTAAAACTAAATCTGCTGTTTGACCCGGGCCATGTAAAGTTAATATTCTTTTTCCGCTTAGATCTTCAAGTGTTTCTAACTCAATAGAAGATACAAGAAAAAAAGTTTTCCACAAAGAGACACCGGCAAGCTGATACTTTACGCCTTTTTCAATCATATTAATTCCAAAAGCAACTGGTAAAACAATAGCATCTGTTTGTTCTCTAATCATAAGCACTTGAGCTTCGTCAAGAGTTCTCCAATAATTTAGATTAATATTATCTGGTCTTTCAATAAACATTTGAGCAGCTGGAAGTAGTGTAGGTCCTAAAGGATTATGGAAATTTATTGAGAAGCTAAATACACTAATCATAACAACAAAAAATAAAACTAATTTTTTCACAAAAATTCCTCCTTAAAAATGTTGTTCAACATGAAGTTTGATATCTAATTGTTTTCTGACCTCTTCAATTGTTAAATAAGAAAGTGTATTTTTTCTTATGAAGTCAGATTTGTTTATTCCATTATTTCTCATAACAACGTGTTTCCAAGCTCCTGTGTTTGCATAGAACTTTCTTTTTTTATTTTTATAAATATTATAAAATTTAGGTTTGTGATTATGTCCCATAACGATTCCTTTTATTTTATCTTCAGGAATAAAAATTTCTTTATCGCCAAAGCCAATTAAATAATTTTCTGGAATCAAAAAATCTTCTAAAAGAAGCTTTTTTGATGATTGAAGCAAACCGTTGACTCCGTTTAAAACTCTTATATGATTTGCTATACGAACAAGAACTTCTCCTACTTTAATTCCACCGACTTTATTTATAAAAATATTTGATAAAAATGATTGTTTTGGAAAATTTGATTTTAACCATTTTTTGGTTTCTTTTGTACGCATAAAATTTATAAATGTGTTAGCCCAATTTCCCTTCAAGTCGTAGGGAATAGAATATTTTTTAGTAACATATTTTAGCCAGTAAAACATATCTAATTGTGGTGAAACGTTATCATAATCAGAAAATAAATCCTCTGGAAGAATTTCTAATATCTGAGCATCAAAATTTTGTCCCATATATTTTTGAAGCATCTCTCCAAAAGTAGGAAGGATTTTATTGTTTTCGTCTTTTGTGAATCTGTTAGCAAAATCAAATTGATGACCGTGAATGTAAAAAATTTCCCACTCTTCATCGTAATAATAAGGAAGTATTTCAACATTTCCCATATAATCTTTCAATTTTTCTGTCATTTTTTCAGAAAACAAAAAATGATAGTCATGATTCCCGCAAATATATTTTATAGGATTATTTTTTGATAATTCTTTTAAGTAGTTAAATACATTTTTATGAGTTTTATAAATATTCTCAAAATAATTATAATCAAAATTTTCAACAGTTGTTTCGACATCACTAAAAATTTGAGTATCTGTATAAGTATCTGTTAACTCTAAACAGTCACCCACAAAAATAATTTCAAGGTTCTCATTTTTATTTCTTTCAAGAAGCTTGATAAATTTTTTATCATAAACAAAATCATCTTTTAAATGACCATCACCTATATGAAGATCGCTAAAAATTATTTTCAAATAAATCCCCCTCAATTCACAAGAAAAACGTTTGTTTATACAATTATACCATTTTTGCGTAACATAAAAAGAGCGTTTTATTTAATGGAATAAGAATTTGAAAAACGTCTGAAACAAAAAATTAATGATTATTTGTTTAAAACGATACAAATACCCCCTTTACAAAAATGGCTTTTTCTGATAAAATAAAACTCGTAATTAATATTGGGGACGTGGTGAAGTTGGTTATCATGTCGGTCTGTCACACCGGAGGCCGCGAGTTCGAGTCTCGTCGTCCCCGCCATTTAAAACCTCTCATTTAAGAGAGGTTTTTTCTTTATAGTTTTCATTTGAAGGGTGAAAAGAGAACATTTCTTGTGGTTTGTAAAAGCCTACTGGTACTACTACCGATTTACAACATCTATTAATTTTACAAACGTGAGCGTTTATTTCAAAAACATCGTGAATAGATTTTTCTGTTATTACTTCTTCAGGAGTTCCGGTGTTGTATATACTTCCATTTTCTAAAAGATATATATAATCAGATATTTCTATAGCATGATTTATATCATGAAATACAGAAATTACGGTTTTTTGAAAGTTATTTTTCAAATTTTTAATTATTTCGAGCATATTCCATTGATGTTTTAAATCCATATAAGTTACAGGCTCATCTAACAAGATAATGGGAGTATCTTGGGCTAATATCATAGCAATCCATACTCTTTGGCGTTCTCCTCCAGAAAGCATCTGAACGTCTCTGTTTTTAAATTCTGATATTTTCATATAATCAATTGCCCAATCAATAATGTCTTTATCTTTAGCCGTATAGACCCATCCAGATCGATGATAAGGCATTCTGCCCATAGCTACTAAATCATAAACAGTTAAACCTGAAAGTTTTTCGTGAAACTGAGGAAGAAACGCGATTTTTTTTGCGATATCTTTAGAATTAAAAGAATCTAAAGATTTATCAAATAAATATATCTTATTTTTCTCAACAGGAAGTAACCCGCTTAAACATCTTAATAACGTAGACTTTCCAGAACCGTTTGGTCCTATCAATGAAATTATTTGGCCTTTATCAGCAGTTAATTGAACATTTTTTAAAATTTGTTTTTTTCCATAGCTGAAGTTTAATCCCCTTGCTTCTAACATTTTTATCGACTCCTTTCAAATAATTATATGTATATTTTAAATATTATTTATTGATTTGAATTTTCCCTTTTTTATACAGTAAAAATAAAAAGAAAGGACCGCCCAAAATAGATGTAATTATTCCAACTGATAATTCTATTGGTTGAAATAATGTTCTTGCTAACGTATCTGAAAGCACTAATAAAATTGCTCCGAACAATGCTGATAGAGGTACAAGATATCGATGATCATTCCCTATAAACAATCTTGCAGCATGAGGAGCAATAAGCCCTACAAAACCTATAGTACCAGCAACACTGACAGCACTTCCTGCAAGTATTGAAGAAGTTAGAATTATCAATGTTCTATAAAATTTTGTTGGTAATCCGATTGATCCAGCCATTTCATCTCCTAATGAAAACAAATTTATTTTTGGACTTATAATTATTGATATGAAAAGTCCTAAAAGAGTGTAAGGCCATATCATTTTAAAAGAAGTCCAACTTCTACCAGATAAACTTCCTTGAAGCCAAGAATAAGAAATTTCTAAAACGTCGCTATTCAGCATCATCAATGCAGAAGTTAAAGCTCCTAAAATAGATGAAACGGCAACACCAGCTAAAACAATGTGTACTGTTGATGAGGCACTTGATGAACGAGTTGCTAATATATAAATCAATAATGTTGCAAGTAAAGCACCGCCAAAAGCAGCGAAAGGGATAAAATTCATTTTTCCGGGAAATAAAGTCATGATGGCTACTGCAGCTAGTCCGGCACCTGCATTTACTCCGATAATGTTTGGTGAAGCTATAGGGTTTCTCAATATTCCTTGTAATAAAACTCCAGAAATAGCTAAATTTATTCCGACAAGAACTCCGGTTAAAATTCTTGGTAGTCTTACATTAGTTACTATATGCCAGACAAAAGTATTTTTTAACCCGCCACGAAATATTTCAATTATTTCGCTTATTTTTATTTCTATCGTTCCTGTACTTAAACTAAAGATTATAACAATTATTAAAATAATTAAAGCGGCTGAAATGATTGATAGTTTATATTTTTTTCTATTTTTTAAGTTTATTTCTTTCAATGCAAAACCTCCTGAAAATGGTTCTTTTCTATTTGCCTTTCCACCTTTTTATTTTAAAATAGTCTGAGCAGTTATTTTTAACATATCTGCGAAAGAAGCTCTGTTTGCATTTACGACATGGGGTAAAATCATAATTTTTTCTTCTTTAGCGGCATTCAACCATTTCCACATAGGGTCGTTTTTATACTTGTTCAATACAGTTTGATTATAATTATCGTTATTACTATCCGTTACTATGAATACTACATCTGGATTTTCTCTTAATATAGTTTCTATATCAAAATTAACGAATGTAGATCTTGTAGAATCGGGTAAATTTGCAGGAACTATGTTTTCTAAACCTAACATTTGCAACACAGCACCGTATCCTGTAGATCTTTGAGCAGCGGTTATAGTATCGCCATCACTTATAATAATAGCTGTTTTAATATCAGTTTTTTCTGAAATTTCTTTCGAGAGATTTTTTGATATTTCTTGAATAGAATCGATATAATTTTTAGCATATTGTTGTCTGTCAAAAAGATTGCCTAAAAATTCTACTATATACAATGTAGGTATATTTCCTAAATCTGGATTATGATAAAAAACAGCAGCTCCAGTAGATTCTAAAGCTTCAAGTAAGTGTGGTTGTTGTCTTGAGTGTGCTATTATTAAATCTGGTTGTAATTTATATACGGCTTCAATGTTGATATTTCCTTGAGAGCCTACTGAGGGTAATTGCATTCCTTCAGGTCGTATCTGATAATTTTGTACTTTACCTACAGGAGTAAATCCTAAATTAAAAAGAGCTTCCATAGTGTTTGAATTTAATGCTAAAACTCTTTGCGGATTTTGAGGTAAAACAACTGTTCTTCCTAAACCGTCTTTTAAAATTTTCGTGTTTGAAGAAGCATTAATTATTACTGTAAAAATCAAAACAAGTAAAATCATAAAAATGTTTTTAGTTTTTTTCATGTGTTAGCCTCCAAAGTTTTTATAAGTAATTTTATTAGTTTAGCCTAATTTCTTAATATTTATCTTATTTTATCAGACGGTTATTTTAGTTGTTTTACAAGTTTGTTAAATTAAAAAAATCAAATACTTTCTAAATTTTAGAAGGTATTTGATTTTTTAGATATTTACAAATTGATTTTTTCTAACATTTTTCCGCTTCTTAAAGTCTCTCTGTAGCTTTTTAATTGTTTATCAAAATATTCAAGTTTTTTTAAGTTTTCTTTCTCTTTTTCAGAAGTTTCAATGATTTTATAAATACCTCCGTTTTTTAATACAATTCTTTTATTCCCCATGAGTGCCATAACGGGATCATGAGTAGCAATTAAAACAATTTTATCTTTTTTTACTAATAATTTAAGTGCTTTTTGTTTATCGATTCCTGCATTTTCTATTTCATCTATAAGAACAATTGGAGATTTGCTTAAATATGCTGTGTCTGTAACCATAAGAGCTCTTGATTGACCCCCGCTTAATGAGGTCAAAGGTGTTTTGAGGTCGAAAGGTTCTCCTGATAAATCGTTTGCATTTTTTATAATCGCTTTTATTTTTTCATCAATATTTTGTGTCATGCGACTTTCAGCATGAATTCTTATAAAATCCTCCACACTTATATCCATTACAAAATTCATGTTTTGAGATAATTGTGCAACAATTTTGTCTTCTATTGAAAATTTCCAACTTTTTGGAGGAATAGTTTTATTAATTAAAATATGCCTTTTAGTAACAGTGTCTCCCTGAGCTAACCATTCAATATCTGCTAAAAGACGACTTTTTCCAGAACCGGTAGGACCAACCAGACAAACAATGTCCCCTTTTTTAAGAGTTAATTCAACGTTTTCTGAGTTGTTGATTTTATCTTTTCCACCAATAATAGTTATGTCATGTATCATAAATTTGTTATCTTTTTTTATTTTCTCCATTTGCTGCATAAAAGAAATAAAGTTTTCTGTCATTTCTTTCTTGTCTGTTCCTATGTCTTCGATAAATCTGTAAGAAAGATTTTTAAAATATTCATCAAAATTTGTATCTAGATTAGAATCTAATGGCAGAGAATATGTTTTAAAAAAATCTTTTATATAAGGATATTCTTGTATCAGTTCTTTTAAATTTTTATTTTCAATTAAAGAATCAAATTTCATTTTTATCACCTGTTTTTATAAATTCATCCTTTTTACATTACCTTTATGAAATTCTTTATCAATTTTAGTCTCGCCTAAACAGTAAGAACATAAAGCCGCTGGCATAGAAACTCTAAGTTCTTTACCGTCTAAAGAAAATATTTCTTTTTCGTCAATCAAAAGCGAGGTGAGTTCTTCACTACCTTGTCCTGTAATACCGTTAATATTTAATATTATTGCATTAGGGTTAGATTGTCTTGTTTTAAAAGCAAAAATTTCTCTTTCTGCTTGTGATACAACATCTCCTTTTGTTATAACTACTATATCTGCTGATTTTAACATAGGTCCTATTTTCTGTGGAGCATTAATTCCCATCAAATTATCAATAACACAAATAGCTTTAATATTTTTAATATAAGGAGAACATCTGCTACACAAACCCGCACTTTCTGTGATTAAAAAATCATAAGAATTGTTTAAAGCCCATTTCACACAATCTTCTATATTGCTAACAAAATAATGATCTGGACAAAGATTTCCTGATAGACCCGTTTTTATAGTTATCCCTTTATTTTTAAAAATTTTTTCTTCGTTTGCACTTAAGCAATCAAACTTTATTACACATATTTTAAAATTTTGTTTTTTTAAATTTTCACAAAATTTTAAAATAACCGAAGTTTTTCCTGAAGATGGGGGACCAGAAAATGTTATTAATTTCAAATTTAATCCCTCCGTTATTTGTTGAATGAAATTTTACTTTTTTTCTAAAATAGATTGAGCAGTTATTGCCATCATATCTGTAAAAGAAGCTCTGTTAGGATTTACAAGATAAGGCAAAATCATTATTTGGTTATTTTTAACAGCATCAAGCCACTGCCACATAGCGTCATTTTTATATTTATTCAATACTGTTTGATTATATTTTTCGTCATTATTATCTGTCATAATAAATACTATATCTGGATTTTCTTTCAATATAGTTTCTATATCAAAATTTACCCAAGAAGATCTTGTCGAATCTGGTAAATTTGCCGGAACTATGTTTTCCAAACCTAACATTTGCAACACAGCACCGTATCCTGTAGCTCTTTGAGCAGCGGTTATAGTATCTCCATCGCTTATAATAATAGCTGTTTTTATGTCGGTTTTTTCTGAAATTTCTTTTGAAAGATTTTTTGATATTTCTTGAATAGAGTCGATATAATTTTTAGCATATTGTTGTCTGTCAAAAAGATTTCCTAAAAATTCTACTATATGAATTATAGGGATATCCCCTAAATCAGGGTTGTGATAAAAAACTGCAGCGCCAGTCGCTTCTAAAGCTTCAATCATGTGAGGATGATGTCTTGTATGAGCTATTATTAAATCCGGTTGTAATTTATAAATAGCTTCAATATTAATATTTCCTTGAGGACCTACAGAAGGTAATTTTATTCCTTCAGGGCGTATCTGATAATTTTGTACTTTACCTACAGGAGTAATCCCCAAATTAAAAAGAGCTTCCATAGTGTTTGAATTTAATGCTAAAATTCTTTGAGGGTTTTGAGGTAAAACAACAGTTCTTCCTAATCCGTCTTTTAAAATTTTTGTGTTTAGTGAAGAAGCGTTAATTATTACTGTAAAAATTAAAACAAGCACAATCATAAAAATAGCTTTAGTTTTTTTCATATTATCCTCCCAAAATTTATTTTTTAATCTCTATCCACTTTCCTGTTCCAGAATTATCTCCGTCATTGAAAACTTTGTAATTGGGTAAATTTGCTTTTTTAACCATTTCTTCAAACTCTTTTAAATCTGGTCTTTTTTCATTTCTTTTTTTTACACCGTTTTCAAGAGCTTTTTTTAACCTTTTACGCATGGTTTCTGGGACATATTTCCCTAAACCTCCTCCTATAATAGCAGTTCCGCCAGGCTTTAGAACTCTGTAGATTTCCTGAAGGCCTTTTGTAGGGTTATTCCAAAACCATATAGATCCTCTGCTCATTATGAAATCAGCAAAATTATCTTCAAAAATTAAATCGTGAACATCACTTTGAACAAATTCAACTTTGTTGTCACAGTCTAAAGAGTCAAAGCTTTTTTTTGCAGTCTGCAAAGCTTCTTCATTAATGTCTACAAAAAATATTTTCATTGAAGTAATTTTCGCCATTTCCAAACCTAAAAATCCAGGACCTGTTCCTATATCTAATGCAATCCCTTCATTTAAAGAATAATCGTCTACAAATTGCTGAATTAATAAAGGGTACATTGGTTGTAGAACAGAATAAGTTGAATTTACCATATTTCACCTCTTCTTTTTTCAAAATTAACAATAGAATTAATATATTTTTCCCATCCCTGCCATGATTTTAAAAGTTCATTGTTTTTAAAGCTTTCTCCAAGAAAAGAATTTTCCAATGAAGGCCAGAAATCTTGTTCTCCTAAATAATTTTGAATTTCTTTTTTCATTAATAATTCTGTGACTTTCAAAACTTTTTCATCTGCATTTTTTTTCCAAGCTAAAACTTGAGGAAGAAGCATAACTCCTTCTTTTGGTGTGTTTAAGTCTATATTTTTATTTTTCATCATATTTATAAATGAGATATTTGATACCGCCATATCAAATTCACCAGCTGCAATTGAACGTACAACATCTACAGGAGAATTTCCAAAAGAAATGTTATTAAAAAAATTAGAAGATTTTTCGGGAAAATTTTCCATAATAAACGATAAAAAAGCTTTTGTTAAAGGTTTTTCCAATGCAGGTAAAATAATTTTGATATTTTCATTGAATAAATCATTCCATGATCCTGAAATATATTTTTCATCTAAATTTTTTTTATTGTATCCCATAGAAACTGGTACTACAAATAAGGGATAAAATATTCCTTTAGGATCTTTAAGAATTTCTAATTCTGTTCTTACAGGATTATCCTGATTATATTTTTCAGCAAATGACGTAGAAAAATGGTCTTCAAGATTAAAATCTTTTAAATCTGCAAATTCTCCGGCGTGAGTTAAAATTATATCCGGTAGTGTATCGTCTTTTACACAAGGTAAGAGCCAGCTTTCTGTGCAGTGTTTTGTGTGTTCGTAATCATGGGGAGTAACGAGAGAAATTTCTTCCCCTATTTCTTTTTCAAGAGAAACTAGATTATCTTTTAAATATCCCATCAAATATCCTCTTGAATTAATAGGAGTATGAATCATAAACGTAATCATTTTAAATCCCTCCAAGATTAATCGCTTATTTTTTTAGATAAGCCTAATTTTTTTATACAGTTCTCATTTTATCAAATGAGTGTTTTCTTTATTTTACAGGTTTATTAAAAATAGCGTGACTCATAATATTTTATAGTCAGCTGGTAAAGAAAAACAAAAAAATGTTTAATTGGTTAAGCGTTTAAATAGTGAAAAGAGAAATGATACTTTTGATAGTTTTTTATTATAATGCTTTGACGGTAAATGCGGATTTTAAAGTTGGTCAGGAAAAACAAATAATGGTTAATTGGTTAAACGTTTAAATAGTGAAAAGAGAAATGATACTTTTGATAGTTTTTTATTATAATGCTTTGATGGTAAATATGGATGAAATAAAGTAGCGAACAATTGAGAATTTTCGTCAAAAAAACAATTGAGCGAATCAAAAAATGCGTAAGAAAATAGCATGTCTGAGCGTAGCGAGTTTGCTATTTTCCGCATTTTTTGACCGAGCGAAATTTGTTTTTTAGAAAATTTGATCTTGTGAGCGATTTATTTTATCCAATGTTTACTACTTCATTATTATATGTTTTTAACGATTTTCCTTTCCAATTGACCACCTAATTATTATAAGCATTTGCAAAAACCTGTCCACCCCGTCAACCTTCGGTTGCCACCCCTCAAGAGGGGAATTAATTACAAATACTTGTTTTAACGATTTTCCTAACCAATTTACCAACATTTTCATAAGTGCTGTAACGCCGTGCAAAGTTCAGCGTGGCTGTTACACTAAATTAAAATTAAAAAACGAAGGTGAGAAAATGATAAACATCTTATTTCTATTAGCGGGATTTTTTCCATTGATTTATGGAGCAAATTTTCTTGTCGACAGTGCATCATCAATAGCAAAAAAATTTAAAATCCCAAACATTGTAATAGGACTTACAATAGTAGCTTTCGGAACATCTTCACCTGAACTAATAGTCAACGTTTTTGGAGCAATATCAGGAAAGTCGGAAATGGTCTTAGGAAACGTAATAGGAAGTAATATATTCAATATATTAATGATACTTGGAATATCCTCTATAATATATCCGATAGCCGTAAAAAAAGATACGGTAAAAATTGAAATTCCACTTTGTATATTATCTTCATTAATAGTAATATTATTAGCAAATGATAGAATAATAGACGGAATGGTCTTTTCTATGATTACAAGAATAGATGGGATATTATTATTGCTTTTTTTTGTTATATTTATGATATACAATTTTCAGCTTATGAAAAAAGAAAAAACAGATGAAGAAATTGAAATAAAAGAATATACAACATCTAAATCCATAATATTTTTATTATTAGGATTTGCCCTGTTAGTTTTAGGCGGAAGAATGATAGTTGTTTTCGGCATAAAATTTGCACAAAGCATA
>Ga0334886_1002114_pt1 | contig 20736 bp, 16 predicted proteins | sample GraSluR1_MG_9_FD_207232 | JGI IMG/M metagenome (GOLD analysis project Ga0334886, IMG submission 207232) | Sludge microbial communities from methane-producing bioreactor in Wageningen University, Netherlands - Granular Sludge_27_06-R1 | ecosystem: Engineered > Bioreactor > Anaerobic >... | reverse complement strand
GGCGGCTGGCTGGCCGACGGCGAGCCACGCTACGCCGACAGCACGCTGGAATACGCCCACGCTCTCAACCTCAGCGGGGCACTGAACGCGCAGTTGATCTTCCGCCAGCAGGGGACGCTGCCTCCCAGCGATTTCGTCGCCGTTGACCTGAGCCTGGACGGGGGCACCACCTGGTTCATGATTGACCAGCAGATCGGCCTGGCCGCCGACTGGGAGACGCGCGCCGTAGACCTGACCTACTACCGGGGGCAGATCATCCGCCTGCGCTTTCGCCTCAGCACGGGGGCGGCGCTGGACGCGGAGACCTCCCTGAATGCCAGTTACCGCCTGGACAACCTCACCGTGCAGTACGTGTTCGTCCCGCCGCAGGTCGTCTTCACCCCCGCAGACCTGGCCCCGCGCACGCTGATGGGCCTGCACCTGCTCGACGGGGCGAAGCAGGAGCCGATCCTCGACCTGGCACGGCGGCTGCGGGCGATCGGCTGGCCGCTGGGCACGCTCAAGGGGACGACGGGGACAGAGGCGACCCTTACCGCCGTCAAAGCAGTTTCGCCGGAAACGGTCACCGTCTACCGCTCGCTGCTGGTGGGCGACACCCTGGCGGATTGCCCCAACGCGAACCGCGATCCGGTCGCTGAGGCGCATAGCTGGCTGGCGGGCCTGGCCCCCTACTGGGCGCGGGTCAACGCCGACTACTATGAGGTCATGAACGAATGCCTGCCCCCGGCGGAGTGGCTGGTGCCCTTCGCCCTGGAAGCGATGAAGATCGCCGGACAGCAGGGCCAATGTCTGCTGCTGTTCTCGTTCAGTGCCGGGCAACCCACGCCCGAACTCTTCGCTCAACTGCTGCCCGTGTTCGACTACGCGCTGCACAACCCGTGTGCGTCCGGGCGGCTGCACGGCATCGCCCTGCACGCTTATAGCCTCAACCCGTCCACCCTCGTCTCGGAGTCCGGGTTGTACCTGGGTTTCCGGCACCGACTGCTCTTCGGGTCGGTGCTGCAATACCTTCCCGAAGCCCTGCTCGTGCCGGTCTACCTGACCGAGGCGGGGCCGGGCGACGGGCGTGCCCCCTTCACCTGCGAGCAGATCACCCGCGACGTGATCCAGTACACGCGCCAGCTTGAGTACGACCCTTACGTGCGGGGGTTCCACCTGTGGAACGTCGGCCCCGGCGAATGGCTGGATGCCAGCGAGTGTGTGCCGATGATCCGCGACGCGCTGCTGGCGTACTACGCCGGGCGGGGGTCGAGCGGGAGTCCGTAGGGGAGGATTTGCAGACCCTCCCCTACAACAGGTGACACAGAGCAGCGCCCCTACGCCAGACTTCCGAAGTTTGCGGAAACTTCGGAAGCTAGTGCGGCAGAAGGCCCCTTCCCCTGACCCCCTCCCCAGCCAAGCCAGGGAGGGAGAACGCGCTCACATCCAGCGGTCAAAGTCCCCCTCTCTCGCTCGGCTGGAGAGGGGAATTTAGGGGGTGAGGCATGTAGGGGCGTATGGCCATACGCCTCTACACGGGCAGGCGCTCGAAGGTCAGACTTCCGAAGTCTCCGAAGACTTCGGAAGTCTATACAGCCCCCGCCTCTACGGCCCCGCCGTGAAGCGCACGGTCACCGGGACGCGGGCCAGCGCGGATACCGTCTGGTCAATGGACTGGCTGAGGCGCTGGGCCAGCAGATCGCGCGCGTAGACGTTGCGGGCGCGAACCGTCAGCACGCCGTCCGCATACGACACGGCCTGCGCCCCCTCCACCCAGCCGATGTAGGTCGCGCGGTTTAACTGCGCGTGCAGTTGGTCCATCGTCGCCCGCCAGATGTCGCGCATGGACAGCATCCCGTTGCCAGGGCGCACGTCCAGCCCATCTTCCGGCGGAGGAGTCTTCGGCGCGGTCTCAGCGGGCGGCGCGACGATGAGCGGCTCTGCCGCGGGGTTCGCGGGGGGTGGCGCGGCAAACGCTTCACCCAAGATCAGGTCCATGTCGAAGGGCAGCAGATCGCGGTTGCGCTGGGCGATCTGCCGCCACAGGTAGCGCCCCTGCCCCATCCAGTTGCGCAGCGGGAGTTGGGCCAACATCTGCCAGCGATCCCAGTGTTCGACCGGCGGAATATCCGGCAATGCCTGCCAGCGTTGCACCAACCAGCTTAGATAGCGCGGCGGCTGCTCGACGGTCTTATCTCCGCACACAGCCAGAATCAAGGCCACCAGGTCGCGCGGGGACAGACGGCCCGACATGGCCACCGTCCAGGCGGGGGTGTGCGGCTGGACGGGCGTCGGCCAGGAATCGCGCAACCACACCTGCACCGGAACCACCTGGTAGAAGGGTGTTTCGGGGTGCTCGCGCAGCGCCTCGACCAGCATTTCCCGAAGACGTTTCACCGGAGCATCTATCTCTGAAAAATTCGCAGCAGCAGCACCCGCCGCGTCTCCCTCGGCCTGCGCCGGCGGGTTGGCAGACGCGGAATGCTTGCTGCTGTTAAAGGATGCTGGTTTTTTTCTGGAAGATGCTTTTGTTCGATTCTCAAGACTCCTGTGCACGGATGTGGCAGACCCCTGTGCACGAATGTGGCGCACCCCTTTCTGGCCGGTGTGCACAGATGTGGCAGACAGGGTCATTTCCGGTGTGTCGGATTGTGGCAGAGCCTCCTCTTGCCGGTGTGCATGGATGTGGCATACCTCTCTCTCTCCGGTGTGCGCAAGTGTGGCAGACGGGATCGGACTGGGCCGGGTGAGGCCATCGTTGGGCGCGTGCTCTTCCAGGACGATGCCCTGCGCTGGCCACGTGCGCAGCAGCGTATCGTAGAGCGCGCGGTCTTCCGGCGCGACCGGAATATCCAGTGCCACGCGGAACTGACGCGCGACCCGCTGCGGGTGGGCTGGATCGCGGCCTTTCTGCGTCTCAAGCTGGCAGAAGAAGTCGGCCAGCGCCCAGCCTTCGCCGGACTCATCGGGCCTGGGGGCGTTCTCGACGTTGCGCCGCCACCATTCGCGGGGGCGTCCGATGGCGGTCAGCAGGGCATCGAGCGCGGGCAGCCAGCACGTATCGCGCCGTTGGCCTTCGGCGGGGTTGTCGTAAACCGCGCCGCGCAGCCACAGATAAGCCCAGGCCAGGTCGTGCCCCAGCCGCGCCCACCAGCGCGCCCGGAAGTACTGCGGGACGATCACTTTGCTGGTGCGCCCGTCCTCGCGCACCAGGGTCACGTGGCGGTGCAACGCCTCGGCGACCTCCGCCCATTCCTGCTGGGTCTCCCGGTCGGGGGCGCGCCAGCCCTGGAAGGCTCGCTGCAACACCTGGCGGGCGGTGATCGCCTGCCCGGTGGGGAAGCGTGGCGCGGGGTCGCGGGGGGAGGCGGCCCAAAGCTGGCGCGGCTCCATGCTCAGCGCCTGGCGGGCGGCGGCGATGGGCGACGGGTCGAGCGTGGGCAGCAGGTCGCACAGGTGCTCTGCGTCCGCCGGCACCAAGGGATCGTCCATGCGCACGGCGTAGCGATTCGTCTCCTGGATGATCGTGCCGTTCTTCGCCTGGCGGCGCTGCCCGGTCTGCACGCGGACGAAGGCGGAGACCCAGGGCGCGTCCAGGCAGGTGTAGAGGTGGCGGCGCGACATGGCCGCCTGGCGGGCGAGCGCCTCCCCGCTGATGGTGATCGTGTCGTCGGGGCTGCGGTAATCAAGCTGGCGCAGGGTGTTGATCAGGGTGGCGGCGTCTGGCCCCAGCAAGGGTAGCCAGCGTTCGAGGAAGTAGCGGGGGACGCCCATCACCACATCGTCGCGCAGCACGGCGCTGTAGGGCGTGGAATAGGCTTTGGACAGCTCTAGCACGCTATCCCCGGTTGGCGGCGTGGCCTCAGACATCCGACAACCCCCTTGAGGTGGTGCCGGGGACATCTGCCGCGCGTGGCGGGCAGAGTGTCCCTTACGGCGAAGACGCAGGCAATCCGGGCGAGAGTGGTAAGAGAGTTCCCGGCCAGCAACAAAGGCGCACAAAGGGTCTCATGCCCGGCTGCGCGCGACGCGCCGCCATCCAGAGGGTGCATCCTGCTGCCAGACAGAAGTACGCCCCTCTACGATGTTGCAATGGTATCATTGATGCTCATCCGAGTCAATAAATCCGGTGCTAATGACGCAGTTTTTGCATTTTTTAAGACTCCCTGTATGCGCACTGAGGGATATTTCGATTCCTGGCGTGGTTTGGGTGTGAAGTATTTCGGCATATTGCAGAAGTGTGGTATAGTTTTTGTCAACTGGCAGGTAGAGAAGTTAGCGGGTGCACGGACGGCTGTCCTGGGGACGTTCAGAAATACTCCTGAACGTCTCCTCCTTGCCTCTCCCACCAACCAGGCTTGAGGAGGGCCTCTGGCACAGCACTTTCCCCTTCCCCTGGCTTGACCGGAGGAAGGGGCCGAGGATGGGGTTCTTCCGGCAACCTGACAGTCCGTTCGTGCACCCGCAGGTACCATTTTTAAGTCTAGCACAAGTGTTCTAATCTTTCAAGAGAGTAGAAAGGGGAATGGCGCTTCTTCCCTCAGGGGCCGGTTGAGGAATCCTGATCAGCGGGTTTACCTCACCCCTAAATCCCCTCTCCACACGCGGAGAGAGGCCGGGGGGTGAGGTTTCCGCAGGGTCTCTCAGGCACAGGGAACTCCGCGCCGATGGACGATGACCTCGAAACTCACGCCCAGGCTCGCCACGCCCTCGTACCGGCCCGATCCGACGGTGACACAGCGCCGCCTGGAAGACTTGCAGCGCATGTTCGGCATGTACACGTTTCCGTTCTCGCTGTCGCCGAATCCGGATTACCTGTACGTGGCCGGGGTCACGGCGCGCACGCTGGCCAAGACCACCTTCGCCATTGACCAGCGCCAGGGGCTGAGCGTGATCATCGGTGACTACGGGACGGGCAAGACCATGCTGGCTCGCTACATCTACAACTCGTACACCGCCGGCGATGTTCGCGAGCCGTCGGTCGTGGCCTACATCCCCGACCCGCCGCACCCCGGCACGCGCGAGCTACAGCGGCGCATGATCCAGGAGCTAGGCGGCAAGACGGGCAAACGCACCAACGACGGCCTGATGGACGACCTGCGCAGCATGGTTATGGACATCCTGGGCACCGGGCGCAACTGCATCGTGATGATTGACGAGGCGCAAACGCTGGTGCGCCGCCAGCTTGACATCATCCGCGAGTTGTTCAACTTTAACGCGGGCGGGCTGGTGCCGCTGCAGGTGGTGCTCATCGGCAAGGAAGAACTGCGCCTCAACCTGCACAACGCGCCCGATCTGAACGACCGCGTGGCCGCCCGCTCGACGCTGGAGCCGTTCACCCCGGCGGAGACCGCCGAGTTGATCACCTTTCGCCTGAACCGCGCCGGCTGCAAGACACCGCTCTTTATGCCCGACGCGATGGACCTGTTGTATGATTTGTCAAAGGGGTATCCTCGCAAGGCGGTCAAGCTGGCCGGCGCGGCTCTGTGGTACATCGTCGAGTTTGGCATGGAGCGCATTTCAGCGGCGGCGCTGGACGCGGCCCGGCTGCGCGACGAGATCGAATGATCGGGGCGCAGCGCGCCGGCTGGGGCGAAAGTGGAGCGTGGATGTTGGCTGAGCACGATGGCAGTTTCCGCCGCCTGATGGAACTGGTCCGCGAGCGGCAGGGGGGGCCTCCGTCCGGTCGCCCCGGACGCCCGCCCAAAAACCGCGTGGCCGTCACCGGGCACATCGCCCGCCACCTTCACCAGCGCATGACGGCGCTGGCCCAGCAGCGCGCCCGTCACGCCGATCATGCCGTCAGCGCGTCCGACCTGTACAACGAGGCCGCGCTGCAAATGGTGGGCGACCTGCACGACCTGCTGGGCGACGATCTGCGGCTGCCCGCCGGGGCGGTGTCGCTCAGCGGCATTCTGGGGCTGCGCGAGCTAGTGGATCGCCCGGTCGTCACCCCGCTACGTGATCTGAACCTCCAGGCGAACGAACAGCAGCGCACGACGCTCTATGTGGACCAGCCCCTGTGGGATGCGCTGATCGAGATGAGCCTGCGCTTTGGGCTGAGTATGCGCAAGACGATCCACGTGCACCGCCTGCTGGAACTGGGGGCAGCCTGGTATCTGGCGGGTGTCGAGGATGACGAGGGCTAAATGTGCCCTATTCTGATGATTTAACATCAGAAATTTATAATGCCGATTGTTACTAATAGTCGCTAAGGACGAGGGGATTTGTGTGACGGCGCGGGGCGCGTTCGCATTGGGGCGAGAGGTGACGAACCGCAGAGGCGCAGAGAGCGCAGAGAAAAATGAGTAAAGAACCTTCTCGGAGGCCATTTGAAAAGACCTGCAACCCCACTCTAAGTCCCTCCCCGCCTGCGGGGAGGGACTTCAAGAGCAATCCTTTCTCCCTTTCCTCGCTTGCGGGGGAAGGGCCGGAGATGGGGGTAAAGATACCTCTCAAACGGCCTCTTAGTTCTTCTCTGTGTCCTCTGCGTCTCTGCGGTGATGTTCTACCCCACGAGACTTCCGAAGTCTGCCAGACTTCGGAAGTCTGAATTGCAGCGCCCAGCCGCTGACAGCTTTCCCAGGGAGACTGGCTCATGCGCAGCATCTGTCTGACGAATAACAAGGGCGGGGTCGGTAAGACCACTACGGCGGTCAGCCTGGCGCATGGGCTGGTGATGTTGCTGCGGCACAACGACCTGCCCTGCCGCGTTCTGCTCATTGACACCGACTCCCAGGCCCACGCCACCCTGCTGACCACCGGTCGCCGCGACTGGAGCCGCGCCGAAAGCCTGGGCGAGGCATTGGTCGCCAGGCCGGAGCGGGCGGGCGCGGTCTTGCAGCAGTTGATCGTCCCCTCGACGTGGGACGAGGATTTGCACGTGGTGCCGGGGTCGCCTGCGCTGGACGGAGTCAACACACGCCTGGCCGAGGATCACGGGTTCGCCGTGCGGCTGCGCCATGCCCTGCGCAGCGTCGCCGACCGCTACGACTGGGTGGTGATTGACACCATGCCCTCGTTCTCGCGCCTGACGACGCTGGCTATGGTCGCCGCGACGGACATCATCATCCCCGTTGAATTGCGCTTTCTGGAGACGATTGGCCTGCAGGCCATCGTCGAGAAGATCAAAGAGGTGCAGCAGACCTGGGAGATCCCTGTCCGGCTGACCGGTATTCTGCCGGTCAAGTACGACCAGCGTATCACGCTGGAGCGCGAGAACCTGGCCCTTTACAGTGAGCACACTTTCTACGGGCCGCGCCTGTTCGAGACGCCGATCCCCACCAACGTGGCCATTTCCTACGCGCACGATGCGTGCGAGTCCATTTTCATGTACGATGACCAGTCGAGCGCCGCCCGCGCCTACATGATCTTCGTGCGCGAGCTGGTCGAGCGGGTGATGAAGCCCGCAGGAGCCTGACGACTATGACAAAACGCCGCTCACAAGGCACGCGCGCCCTGCTCGAAGAGTTGGGCAGCCTGGACGGGATCGCCGAAGCCGCCCCCGACATCGCCGGGAAGGGGCTGCGCGTCGTCACCATCGTGCTGGAGCGCATTCGCCCCGACCCCGCCCAGCCGCGCCGCGTGCTGCCAGAGGCGATCCGGGGCGAGTTCATCACCGGGCACATCAACGCGCGCCAGGCCCTCGAACGCTGGGAGGCGCTGGTCGCCGAAGAAGCGGCGCGGCGGGGGCGTCCCCGCCCGGACTGGGCGGCGCTGCTCAACCGCGACCCGGACGACCGGACCGAAGAGGTTTTCGACGCCGATCCGCCCGGTATGCCCGGCCCCGAAGAGGAACTGCTGCGCGCGATTGTGGCCACCGCCGCGACGATCCGGCACGGCGGGCAGGTTAGCCCGATCACTGTCGTGGAGATGGACGGGGGTAGCTACTACCGCATCGAGACGGGCGAGCGCCGCTACTGGGCGCATCACTGGCTGAATATGTGGGTCGCCAACGGCTTCGACCAGATTCAGTGCATCGTCGTCCCCCAGGCGAGTCCCTGGCGGCAGGCGGCGGAGAACACCAGCCGCGAAGGGCTGTCGGCGATGGCTCTAGCCCGCCAGTTGGCGACGCTGCTGCTCGACCTGTACGGCATTCACCCCGACTACACGCGCCCCATCCCCAACGACTGGTACCGCCAGGCGCTGGAGTACCGTGTGCCGCGCGGCGAGGGCGAGGCGCTGCGCGCCGCCCTGGGCAGCGTGCAGCGCTCGCAGTTCAGCCGGGTTCAGGCGCTGCTGCGCCTGCCGGACTCCGTGTGGGAGCTGGCCGACCGTCACCGCCTGGAAGAGAAGCGGCTGCGCTACGTGCTGAAGGTCGAAGATGAGGTGCTGCAGGTGCAGTTGGTGCGCTTCATCGTCGCCCGCGACCTGTCCGCTGAGCGTGTCAAGCAGTTGGTCGAGTCGCCGAACCTAGCCGCGCTGCTGGGCGGTGACGCCCCGTCGCGGGCGGGCGCGGAGGAGTTCACCGAGACGGTATCGGAGCGCGTGGCGAATCGCTGGCCGGCGTTGGCGCGGCAGTTCTCACAGGCCGATCTCTCGCTGGTGGCCGACCAGTGGCTCAAGCGCCAGAAGCCGGAGGAGGTGCGCCGGCAGGTGGCGGCGCTGCGCCGGCTGTTGGAGATCGTCGAGCGGCAGGTGCCGGAAGAAGGGTGATTGGTGATTGGTTGTTGGTTATTGGTAGAGGCTGACGGGCGCTATGTTGCCCCGGGGCAACATAGGGTGGTCAGTGATCAGTTTTCGGTGATCAGTGGAAGATGCTGCGCGGTGAGGGCGCGATCAGTCGCTGCTGCGCTATGTTGCCCCGGGGCAACGTTGGGGGGTTGGTGATCAGTGATCAGTCTTCGGTGATCAGATAGAGACGCCGCGTTGGGGGTTGCGATCAGACTTCCGAAGTCTTGTTGTGCGGCCCGCCGACCACTGACTACTGATCACTGACAACTGATCACCGATCACCACCAATCACCAACAACCAACAACCAACAACCAACAACCAACGACCAATAACCAACCACCAAGAACCACCCCCAGGGTAGGGGGCTGCGGCCCGATTCGCGCGCGTGAGTCCACACCTGCCCTACCCCACTGATCGGAGGGTGACAGGCGCGGGTTGACTCCTCAAAAACGCACGGGAACAGCGCGTTCGTTTATCCTGATAAAACGCACGACTTTCGGGGGGCGGGGCAGGGGGCGCGCAGACGCCGTGAAGACGGGGGTGAGCGCGGACTGGTGGCGCTTGGCCCACATGCGGCAGGCATCGCTGCGCCACTGGCGGCGCGGGCCGGCGGGGATGTGCGCGGGCACCATGCACCCGGCTCTGCCACACGCGCACGGGTACGGCGCGACGGCCTGGGCCATCTGCTGAGTGATCGTCAGGCGGCGCCCGTTGGCGTGATAGCGCACGACCATGCCCGCCGCCTGCGCGATGTCTTCCGCGCTCACGCCCATCCAGGCCAGCCAGTTAGCGAGACGGTCGCAGGTCTGCACGGAGGGATGAAAGCTGGGGTAGCCGTGCAGCGCGCGCCGGAAGACGGCCACGCTGATCCCGATGGCGCGCGCGGCGCACTCCTGATCCTTCGTGCTGGAGGCCCGGCAGCCCTGCATCTCCATGCCGAAGCGCACCAGTGTCGCCAGCTTCGGCTCTGCCCCGGCCAGCAACAGCGCGTTCCACAAGGGCATTTGCAGCCAGCGGGCGATGCGATAATAGGCTGTCAGCGGGATGGCGGGCAGATTCTGCCCGGCGATCAGGTGACACAGCGTCAGCGGCGGCAGCCCGATCTCGCGCACCAGGTCAGCGGCGGACTGTCCGCGCGCGCTCATGCAGTGGATGAAACGCCGCCGGACCAGGCCGGAGAGCGTCACCTGGCGCGGGGAGGGGGCCGTGCGCTCAGGCGTTGCCGCTGCGGGCATCGCTAGGGGCCTCCTTCTCCTGCGTCGGTTTCGCTGCGTCCTGGGCGACAGGGGGCTGCTGCTCGGCTTCTGGCGCGGCGGGTTCCTCCGGCGGAGGGGCCTGCCGCTTGGCGATGGCCTTTTGTAGCGTGGCGCGGAATGCTTCGGGGGCGGGCAGCGGCTTGTACAGCAGGTCGTCGGCCTGGGCCTTTTCGATGGCTTTCTGCTCGTCAGCCGGGGAGAGATGGAAAGCGGTGACGAGCACAATGGCGATGTTCTTCAGGACGGGGCTTTTGCGCAGCCGCGCCCCGATCTCCGGGCCTTCGACGCCGGGCAGCCGGATGTCGAGGATGGCCAGCTCCGGGATATTGGTCTCGGCGATTCCCGCGTCTACGTCGTCAATCCACTTGATGGCATCGGTGCCGTTGGTGAAGGCTACGCCGTCAATGCTCCAGATGCCGAACAGGGCCAGCAGCGTATCGTACAGATCGGGTTCGTCCTCAACGACCATCCAGGTTGACATGTGTCGTATCCCCCGCGCCCAGAGCCAGACGGTGATCGGAAAAGAGAGGCGTCGTTACTATTCTAGTCCATCGGGAATCCAGCGCAAGGCGGGCCGAGCGCGGGCAAAACCTGACCTCACCCTGCGGGTCCACGAACAAATCGTTAGGCAGTTGTAGGAAGGCCCCCCTCCCCGGCCAAGCCGGGGAGGGGGCCAGGGGACGGGGCGTTCCGCCTGTACCGCGCGCTCAGAAGCCTTAAGTTGGTGCACATGGGGCGTATTGCAATACGCCCCTACGATGCCGATCTTGGTTTTTGTAGGGGCGGGTTTGCAAACCCGCCCCTCCATGGCCCTCCGCCGGTTGACAGCCCGCCCCAGAGCGACTACGATCCGCGCAAAGGGTGAAAAGTGTTGCTTTTCTGCGCAGTGCTCATGTCTGACCCTGCTGCCTTGTGATTTCTTGGAGATACCAGATGCTTGTCAAAGACCGCATGACCCCCAACCCCATTACCATCCTGCCGGATGCCACGCACCGCCAGGCCGCCGAACTGATGCGCGAACATCACATTCACCATCTGCCCGTGCTGGACAAGGGCGGCAACCTGGTGGGCATCGTCGTCGAGCAGGACTTGCTGGCCGCCCAACCCTCGCCGGCCACTACGCTGAGCATCTATGAGATTCACGGGCTGCTGTCCAAGCTCCAGATCAAGCAGATCATGACGCACCCCGTCCACACGACGGCGCCGGACTGCCCCATCGAAGAGGCGGCCCGCGTCATGCTCAGCGAAGACATCGGCTGTCTGCCGGTCGTCGAGGGTGGCAAAGTGGTGGGCATCATCACTGACCATGATATTTTCGGCGTGCTGGTGACCCTGCTCGGCGGCGGCGAAGAGGGCGCGCGCTTCACGCTCCAGGTCGCCAACAAGCCGGGCGTCCTGGCGAAAGTAGCCCAGATCGTCGCCGACGCGGGCGGCAACATCATCAGCGTCACCGCCTGGCACGAAGAGGGCAGCGCCTCCCCCGCCGCCTACATCACCATCAAAGAGCAAGGGGCCAACTTTGCCCAGCTTAAGCCCGGCCTGGAGTCGCTCGACGCCGAGTTGATCGATCTGCGGGAGAATCCCACCTGCCCCCGGCAGACTTTCGGCTAGAGCAAAGCTCACCGCTACCACACCAGGCACAGAAAGAACAAGACTTCCGAAGTCTTCGGAGACTTCGGAAGTCTGCCCTTTCTGCCCTTCTCTGCGCCTCGGCGGTTCAAAAATCCCCAGCGGTTCGGCGACTCGCGCCCCTTAATGCGGTACAATGGAGATAAGGACAGCGCCAGTGGGAGCGAGCACCCGTGACCGACCGCCCTACCCCCAGCGAAGGCTACAGCGAGGCCATTGAGGACTTCCTCAAAGCCGTGTATATGCTCCAGCAAGAGCAGGAGCGCGTCCAGACCTCCACGCTGGCCGAGACCCTGAACATCACCGCCCCCTCGACCACCGAAATGGCTAAGAAGCTGGCGAAGGCCAACCTGGTCGAGCACGAACCCTATCGCGGCATCCGCCTGACGCCGGCAGGCGAGCGCGTCGCCCTGGAAATCGTGCGCCATCACCGCCTGCTGGAACTGTTCCTGGTGCAGGCGCTCGGCTATTCCTGGGATGAGGTGCACGAGGAGGCCGAGCGGCTGGAGCACGCCGTCTCCGAGCGGCTGGCGCAGCGCATCGCCGCCTACCTGGGCGACCCGCACTACGACCCGCACGGTGACCCCATCCCCGGCCCGCAGGGGGACATCGCCCCGCGCGACCTGACCCCCCTGGCGGAGTGGCCCGCCGGGCGGCGCGGGCACGTGGCCCGCCTGCGCGACCAGGCCCCGGACATGCTGCGCTACCTGGCGGACAAGGGGCTGATCGTCGGGGCGGCGGTCGAGGTGGTGCAGGTCGACCCCTTCGACGGGCCGATCACGTTGCGTGTGGACGGGGCAGAGCAGGTGATCGGCGTGCTCGTGGCGCAGTACGTGTTGGTCGGGCCGGAGCGAGATTTCGTGTAGTCATGCACAAAGCAAGGGGATAGGGTGGATTTCGTGCGCCTCTAGTGTGCCCCAAGGCCCCCCGCTGGATACCCCCCCCTCGACATATTCGGATGCCGGGAGGAAAGAGCTTCAGGCGATCACTCAGCGCCGGCGGGTGACGGCTGTGCCGCCGTTGGACGCCGATTTTTCGCCGGACTCGTGCTTCTTGTAGTAGTAATAATAGTAGTAGTCATAGCCGTAGCCGTAGCCCTCGTCGCGCCGGCTGACCGCGTTGAGCACCAGCCCCTTGATGTCAATTTCCAGCGAAGCCAGGCGCTCTTTGGCGCGGAGCGCACCACCGGGCCGCGTTCTGCCGGCTTCGATGACCATCACCGTGGGGATGTCGAGATTGGAGGCGAGCACGGCACTGTCAGCGGCGATCAGCACGGGCGGCGTGTCAATCAGGATGATGTCAATGTCCGGCGACGAGCGGAAGAACTTGAACCACTGCTGCATATTCGCCGAGCCGAGCACCTCCGCCGGGTTCAGCGGAATGTAACCACTGGCGATCATGGTCAGGCCCGGAATCTCTGTCTCTTGAATGCACTCGGCGTAATGGGGCGGCAGCCGGTCCAGCGGCATCTCGGCGGCCAGCAGATCGCTGGGGTCCAGCGACAGGAGCGTGGAGAGACCGACGCGGTTATCCACGTTGAAGATGTCGTGCAGGCGGGGGCGGCGCAGGTCGGCGTCAATGAGCAGGACGCGCCACCCGGCAACGGCCATCGTCACAGCCAGGTTGGCGACGGTGATCGTCTTGCCGTCGCCAGGGCCGGGACTGGTGATCAGGAATACCGCTTTGCCCCCGTTGGCCGAGAACATCAGGTTGGTGCGCAGCGTGCGGTATTCCTCAGAAACGGGCGAGTCGGGCTGCCGGTAGGCGATCAGCCGCTCCGAGTAGCTGTCGCGCGATTTGCCGAACTTGGGAATGACGGCCAGCGTCGGCAGGCCCAACGCCTGGGTCGCCTGATCTACGGTGCGGATCGTGTCGTCGAGGTACTCGATCAACAGCACCAGGCCGAAGGCCAGCGCCGCCCCCACCAGAGCGCCCAGGACGGTCGTCTGAAACTCATTGCGCGCGACCCGGCCCGTCATCCGCGCCGGCTCGACGATTTCCAGCGCGTTGGTGCGCTGCTGCAGCCGGGCGATGGTGTCTGTGAACCAGGCAATGTTCGAGGACGCCTCGTTGATCTGCGAGATCACCGTATTGTACTGCTCGTTCAGGCGCTCGATTTCCTGGGGATCGGTGGTCGTGGCAAGCTGCGTATCGAGCGCCGCCAGCCGCTGGCGCGACTGCTCAAGCTGGAGGTTCAGCCGCGCGATCTCACTGTTAGCCAGGTCCACCTGGGCTTGTTGTTCGGGCGTCAGGTTGGTGGGGCTGTTGAGGATCAGTTGCTTGGCTACCTCGTCCACCATCTGCACGACGAGAATCGGGTCGGGGTGGGTCGCGGTGATCTGGATGAAGGTGGTCTGGTTGATGACGCTGGCCGACAGCGACCCGCTGAGCGCCCCCACAGAGATGGGCAGATTGCCCTCGTCAATCGCCGCCTGCAGCACGGAATGGCTCTTGGCCAGGATGACGTAGTTTTGGGCGAGCTGCTGGCCGGTGTAGATTTCGCCAGAGGTGGGGTTGGGTGCTTGAAAGTAGGTGCCCACTGAGATGGTCACCCGCGCCTGGTACTGGTCAAGCTGCCGGCTTGCCTGCAAATAGGCCGCACCCCCCGCCAGAAATGCCGCCAGAACGATCAGCCACAGCCATCGCCGGACGAGCCGGATATACTGGACCAGTTCAGTTTCCATCGCGTATGCCTCATCTCAAGTGCGGGCGTCCGTACAGCGAGGCGCCGATCATGCTCGAAGCGTTGCGGGCAGAGAGGACGATGCTGTTCCCCACAGGCAAATTATCCGGCAGCCGAAACTGGCCCCCGACACCCCCGCTTATCTTTCAGTGGTGGCTCATTATACCGTGAGTGATCCTATACGAAAAGAAGCGGTTAGCGGCAAAGTAAGTCGTTTTCAGGCAAGATTCACAGAGCCGCCGGGCGGTCAGCCTCCGGCATTCGCCAGAACGTACCCGATCAGACTTCCGAAGTTTTCGGAAACTTCGGAAGTCTGGCGTCGCGGGGACGTATGGCCATACGCCCCTACGGGAGTACGCCACCAGCGATCCGCGCCAGCGCCGGGCGGGGTGAGGTCGTGGGTTTGGCATTCGCGCGCAGGATGATTATGATGAGTATAGGGATCGGGCACGGTGCCCCCTCCCTTTCGCCAGTGAGTGGAAGGATAAAAATACACCTATGCAAGACTTAACCGATGCTTTTGTAGAGTTGATCCGCCGTGCTGCCACCCTTCTCCCTGCGGACATGGAGCGCGCGCTGCGCAAAGCCCGCGAGGACGAAGAGCCAGGCTCGGCGGCGGAAGGCGCGCTGGACACGATCCTGAAAAATGTTGAGATGTCTCGCGCCAAGTCCACGCCGATCTGCCAGGACACCGGCACGCCCATCTTCACCATCCACTACCCGCTCGGCGTCTCCACGCGCAAGCTGGCCGACCAGATTCGCCGGGCGTGCGCCATCGCCACCGAGAAAGGCTACCTGCGTCCCAACGCTGTGGACAGCCTCACCGGCAAGAACAGCGGCAACAACACCGGCATTGACTTCCCCACCATGCACTTTGAGGAATGGGACGAGGAAGAAATCAAGGTGGATTTGATCCTCAAGGGCGGCGGCTGCGAGAACGTCAGCACGCAGTACGAGCTGCCCAACAACGATCTGGACGCCGGACGCGACCTGGAAGGCGTGCGGCGGGTCGTGCTCGACGCCGTGCACAAGGCCCAGGGCCTCGGCTGCGCGCCGGGCGTGCTGGGCGTCGCTGTCGGCGGCGACCGCGGTACGTCGTACACCAAGAGCAAGCAGCTTCTGCTGCGCCCCGTAGACGACACCAACGAAGACTCCAAGCTGGCCGAACTCGAAGATCGCCTGCTTGAGGAGGGGAACCAGTTGGGCATCGGGCCGATGGGCTTCGGCGGAAAGACGACACTGCTCGGCGTCAAGGTCGGCTCGCTGCACCGCCTGCCCGCCTCTTATTTCGTCTCGGTCGCTTACATGTGCTGGGCCAATCGCCGGGCCAGTATGCGCGTGGTCGGAGAGGAGATCATCTATGCGTAAGCTGACTATCCCCATCAGCGAGCAGGACATCCGCGCCCTGACGGTTGGCGAGCCGGTCAGCCTCAACGGGGTAATGGTCACTGCCCGCGACGCCGCGCACAAGTACATGATTGATAATTTCGTCAAGACGCATGGCGCACCCCCCGTTGCTGAAGTGGCGCTCTACGAGGAACTCAAGAAGATTCTGGGCGGCGGCGTGATCTACCACTGCGGGCCGGTCGTCCAGCAGACGGACGGCAAGTGGTCGTTCGTCGCTGCCGGGCCGACGACCAGCATCCGCGAGGAGCCGTACCAGGCCGACGTGATCGGGCACTTCGGCGTGCGGGCCGTCATCGGCAAGGGCGGCATGGGCGCCAAGACGCTGCAAGCCTGCCAGGACTACGGCGCGGTCTATCTGCACGCCATCGGCGGAGCAGCCACCTTCATCGCCGAGCGCGTCAAGGAAGTGCTGACCGTCTACAAGCTGGATTTCGGCGTGCCGGAGGCCTTCTGGGTCATTCGCGTGGAGGACTTCCCGGCGGTCGTCACCATGGACAGTCACGGCGGCAGCCTGCACAAGCAGATCGAGGAGCAGTCGGCCAAAGTGCTGGCCGGGCTGCTCTAACGCTGGCGGCGATTGCGCTGAAAGAGACTTCCGAAGTCTTCGAAGACTTCGGAAGTCTGATCTGCCTCACCCCCTAAATTCCCCTCTCCAGCTGAGCTAGAGAGGGGGACTTTGATCGCTGATTGGGGCGTTTTCCCCTCCCTGGCTTGTACAGACCGGAGACATGGGTAACAGGTGTTCGGAGACATAGGTGACACTCTGCCGGGGAGGGGCGCACAGAGCAGCGCCCCTGCGATGAATCTCTCTCACTGATCACTGAGCGCTGACGGCTGACGGCTGGGCCGCTGTCCGCTATTCCAGCGACATCTCCGTATCCACGCAGTCGAGCAGCGGCAGCAGTTCCTCACGCGATTTCTGTTGCGAGCGATTTTTCCCATAGTAGATGCTCCCCCTCAGCCGTTCCCGTGTGACAACAACGTTACAACACCGCGCCGGGGCACAGTTCAGAGATTGGAGACTGAACCATGCCCAACAATCGCCCCGGCCAGGGAACAGTGGTTCAGCGCCGTGACGGGCGCTGGCAAGCCTCACTACAGGTAAACGGCGTGCGTCGGACTGTTTACGGGCGCACCGAACGTGAGGCGCACACCAAGCTACGCGAATTGCGACGGCAAGCTGATACCGACGGCGCGCTGCCCATGCCCGGCAAGCGCACCGTCGCCGACCTCATAGACGCCTGGCTGACCGGCGCGCCTAACTTGAAGCCCACGACGGTTGCCCGGCACCGCTATTTCTTCGATACCTACGCGCGCGACGTGCTGGGCCGTATGCGTTTGGAGCGCGTGACCCCTGACCAGCTGCAACGTCTGTACGCTGGCCTGACGCCCTCTGTGGCCAGCAATGTGCACCGGCTGCTACATCGTGCCTTCGCCGTCGCCGTGCTCTGGCGCTGGGTGTCCGCCAACCCGTGTGACCGGGTGCTACCGCCCGTCTACACGCCGGCCCGCCGTGAATTGTGGAGCCGTGACGAACTGCAAACCTTTTTGGACGGCACAGCTGAGCACTGGCTGCAACCCCTCTGGCGGCTGCTGCTGGGAACCGGATTGCGGCTTGGTGAGGCGCTGGCCCTGACCTGGAACGACGTGGGTTTGGGCGTGGCCGTCACGGTGAGCGGCACACTACAGCGGCTTGACGGCGCGCCGGTTGTCACCACGCCCAAGACCCCCAGCAGCGCGCGCACAGTCATTGTGCCGTCCGAAGTGACCGCCGCGCTTCAGCGCCAGAAGGCCCAGCAGGACGCATGGCGAGAGGCTGCTGCTGGCGACTGGCACGAAAGCGATTTCGTGTTCACTGGCACACAGGGTAACCCGCTCTGGGCCAGTACTGTAGAGCACGCCCTCAAGCGCGAATGCGCGCGACTGGGACTGCCCGCCGTCACGCCACACGGACTGAGACACCTACACGCCAGTCTGCTGCTGAATGAGGGCTTGCCCGTGACGGCAGTCAGCGCCCGACTGGGCCATGCCAACCCCGCCATTACGCTGAAGGTATACGCCCACGCCCTGGCCGGGCAGGACGCCCAAGCCGCCCAAGCCATAGGCCGCGCCCTGGCCCCGGCGACGCCCGTTGAGAACGCGCACGAGGTACGGGCAATTCGCCCAGAGTGAAGGTGAGGTACCGCCATGCAAGCGAGAGACTGCCACAGACTGAATGCCTATTTGAACCCCGCCCGGAGTGGGGCCGACCGCCAGCTACTCGCCCGACTGCGCGCCGACCGCGCGCGCGGCGTGGGCTACTCCGAAACGGTGCGGCGCGCCCTCACCCACTACTACGAGCACCGTGACCGCCCCGCCCCGGCACCGACCGCCGACGCCCTGGCCCTGCTGTCTGAAGCGGTGACGGCGCTTCAGCGTCAAGTCGAAGTGCTGACCCAGCAGGTGGCCTTGTGGCACCAGCAGACGGCCCAGCTACACGCTGAGAATGCCCGCCTTCAACTTGCGCTGGTGCAACTGGCCTACGGCGACCGCCAGATGCAGCAGGCGGGCCGCGCCGTCGCCAACCATGCGCTGGCGACCCTCAGCGGGGGCAACGGGAATGGCAATGGACACATAAGCGGATAGACCCGGACATTTCGTCCAGCAGTAGCAGGCGCAGACAGCGCCGGGAGTGTGAAATATGAGAAATGGCGAAGTGTTCATAGACGTGTGGAACTGCCGTGCGCGACTGGCGCGCTACGAGCAGTTGCCGGACGGCGGCATGACCTGGAATTACGCCGCCAATTGGGAAGACCTTGAGGAAGCCGCAGAGGAAGCCGTTGACGCAGCGGGCGGCTGGATTACGGCCAGCGGGCATTACCCGTGCCCCGACGAACTGGCACAGCGCGCCGTCTGGCCCGTGCGCCGTCTGATGAATGTCAGCGACCGGTACGGTGACTGGGTGCCCGCTACGCCCGAAGACGTGCGCGAGGTCTGCGAACTGAACGGTTGGCCCGTGCCCGACCTGCGCGAACGCCAGACAGAGGACGCAGAGGGCCGCGAAATACGCGAGTTTGTAGACACGGCGACGGGCGAAGTCGTGCTGCGCGACGAATGGCAGGAATGCCAGGAAGCGCAGTAGGCCCGCCGTTGACTAAGAACCCCGCCCGACGGCTGGCTTAGCTGACCAGCCGTCGGCGCGCGCGGCGCGGGTGAGGTGCAATGGAAGTGTCAGAGCACAGACAGCAGCCGTCAACGCTCACAGAGCGTGAGCGCGCATTTCTGGACAGTCTGCCCGCTGAGGAACGCCCGGCGGCGCTGGCCGGATTGCGCGCCCTGGCCCAGCGCCGGGCAAACGACGCTGCTGAGCGCCGCGCGCTGGGGCTTGACCCCGCGCGGCTCCCCCTCACCCGCCCCGCCGCGCAATCAGAACCGGAACTGGAGCCGGTCTCTGTCACCCCCGCCCCCGCAGAGACGCCCGCCCCAGCTGCGCCCGCATTCATCACCTATCTGGGCCTGAGCGCGGCGCTGGTCAAGCGTCACCTGGCAGACGTGGCCCTGGCCTATGACCTCTGGAAAGCGTACACGCGCCAGCAGCGGGGGGCTGGTGAGGTGTTGCGGCGGGGCCAGGTTATCGAAGTGTTGCGCGCTGCTGGCATGAGCCAGCGCAGCGCAGAGCGCGCACTGGCGCGCGGCGGCGGCTTGTGCTGGAACGCCCGCACTGACCGCCGTGACCGCCGCGTGCGCTGGTATACGCTGTGGAACCCGCGCCGCGCCGTTGCTGCCCTGGCTTTGCCGGGCGGCGCGTTGTGTGACCGGGCGCGTCTACCCGCCGTCGCCTATCGCCACACGGCGGCCACCTACGCGGCGCACGTCGTGGGGGCGTGGCTGCAAGCGCACCCGCGTTCCAGCCGGGCGGAGCAAGCTGAGGCATTCGGGCGCACAGAGCGCCAGATTCGGGAAATGCAGCGCGCCGCCGGGCAACCTCAGCAGACGGTTATCTGTCACGCCGGCGCGCCGCGCTCTGACACAGAGGGGTTGGAGCTTGCCGAACGCCTGACCACAAAGCAAGGCGAACCCAACCCGGCCTGGCGCGTCCGTGACCGCGTGTACTGGCAGAGCACCAATCATTACCCCGCTGGCCCTGCCCGCCTGTTGCGGCGGCGTAGCGCGAAGAGTGAGAGGCCAGTGTCCCCAGTCTGCACGTCCCCCGACATGGCGCGGGGGGCCACTACAGACTGGGGACGCCGGCCCCGCCACTTCCAGGAGCTACAGCACGCCGTCGGGTGGCAGCAGCGCCATGCCGGGCGCGGTGCCTACGTCTACCAGGCTGACCTGGCCAGGAGCGGCCCAGCGCGCTCCGCACAGCGCGAAAAGGGCACGACGCTGCTGCTGGCCTATCGCTATTCACGAGCCGCTCTGTGGGGGATACCATGCATTTGAGGGAGCGGAAAAATAACCGCCAAAAACTTCCCCCTATATGGCGTAGCAAAAAACTGGAGGGGGGTTTGCTCTGTCTGGCACTGCCCACTGCCAGGCGGGGCGTGGGGCCAGGGGAGCGGGCCGCGCGCGCGCCAGCCGGCCCTTTTTGGGGTGTCACCCATGTGTCAGCTGAGCGGGGCAATTCCGACAATGTGTCGGTTTTCGCGCACCGGTCTACAACCTGGTCAACACCCTATCGTTGACAGATAGGCTACAATGAGAGCGACCCCCGCCGGGCGGCGCATGGCCAGCGCCCGCAAGCGTTCGTGCCCGTACACGAGCGGCCCGGCGGGGCCTAGTGCACCTGCGGGGGTATAGCTGTGAGCAACTTCGACAACTTCGAGTACGGCGACTACTACCTATGCTCGTGTGAGATAGAAAGCGAGCCGTCATGTGCCGAGTGGCTGGGCGGGCAGTCTGACACACCAACTCACCACGTGTGCCATGAAGTCATGAGGGCCTCTGTCGAATGGTTCGCTTGGAAGCATTTTCCGTTTGCCGTCCCTGAACAATGCTGGCCGGCCTCAGAATACCCTTTGCCGCTGGGAGCGGGGGCCATAGCAGCCTGGAACGAGCGCCAACGCGCGTTGGCCAACAAGAGTAGGCGAGAGTGGGAAGCCTACCAGGAAGCGGGGGGGTGGCAACGC
>Ga0334886_1002113_pt1 | contig 20754 bp, 18 predicted proteins | sample GraSluR1_MG_9_FD_207232 | JGI IMG/M metagenome (GOLD analysis project Ga0334886, IMG submission 207232) | Sludge microbial communities from methane-producing bioreactor in Wageningen University, Netherlands - Granular Sludge_27_06-R1 | ecosystem: Engineered > Bioreactor > Anaerobic >... | reverse complement strand
ATCTGCTGACCGGGCAATTGAGCGGTCTGATCGGCAATCCCATTGACGCAGCCGCCTATGCCACACTATCCAATGAAACCAGCAGGGTGATCTATTTCTGGAAAGCCTATGAACTGGGTATCTATTTGATGATGGCCAGCGTTTTTGGCGGCGCTGTTTACTTGATCGTCAATCAAATGCGCAAAGAGAAAAACGGCAGCATGCGGGGAGGCAAGTGATGACGACTTTCTGGCTTTTTGTGGGCTTCTTCCTCTCCTTAATGGTGTTGAGTTATCTGGTTGGTGACAATCCGATGTTCCGTCTGGCCATTTATCTGTTCATTGGTGTGACGGCGGGCTACCTGGCGGTGATGATCATCTATCAGATCATTTTGCCAAAACTGGTGCTGCCGATCAAATGGGGCGGAGAATACTTCCTTTGGTCATTGGTGCCATGGGCTTTGTCCATCATGCTGGTAACAAGATTGTTCCCCAAGGTTTCACGCCTCGGTAATATCCCGCTGGCCTATCTGGTGGGTGTTTCTTCTGCCGTCATTATCAGCGGTGCCTTGATGGGGACATTGGCAACCCAGGTATTCAGTGTGATTAACCTGTTTGATTTGGATAGACAGACACAGGGCGCATTTTGGTCTTTGGTGGAGGGTGTGTACGTTTTGTTCGGTACAGTCTCGACATTGCTATATTTTCAATTTTTTGCGCCCAAAGAAAGCCCCGGCAAGCCTAACCGGCTCGGGAAATGGATCAAGGTTTTGCGCTTTATCGGGCAAATTTTCCTCTCGATGACACTGGGGGCGCTGTTTGCCGGCGCCTATCTGACGGCGTTGATGGCAATGATCACGCGCATCAATGAACTGGGTTATGTATTCTGGATGATATTCTCGCGGTAACTGGATAACTATGGCCGAACACAGCACAACCATTCTCATCATCGATTTCGGGGCGGTAGAAACCACCGCCACACTGCTCATGCATGTGGATGGGCGCTATGAGCTGACCGGTCAGGGAGTCACCAATTCTACCTGTTATGCGCCAACATTCGATGTGTGGCATGGCTGTGTATCTGCCATTCGCAAGCTGGAAGGGCGCACCCAACGGTTGATTCTGGCAAATGACGAGTCTGTCATCCATCCGACCAATCTGCGCGGTGAAGGCGTTGACTATGTGGTGGTAACCACCTCAGCTGGCCCTTCGTTGAAACTGGTAGCGGCTGGTTTGTTGGAGGATGTTTCTTTGAAGTCCTGCCGCCGTCTGGCTGCCAGTGTGGGCGGCAAGCTGGTGGATCAAATCAGCCTGACCAAAGGCAGCGCCGTGGATGCTCACCTGGATCGTGCGTTGAAAACCCGTCCGGAGATCATTGTGCTGGCGGGGGGAACCGAAGGCGGTGCATCGCGTGCTGTTATCAAAACCGCTGAGTTGATCAAAGCCGTGTGCCATTTGCTGCCTGGCAGCAAACGGCCGGCGGTGTTGTATGCTGGCAACCAGGCGATTGCCGACCAGATCAAAGCGATGTTAGATGGACAGACTGAAGTGATCGCGGTTGCCAATATTCGTCCAAGCATGGAGAAAGAAAGCCTGTCAGCCGCACAATATGCGCTGGCTGAAATACTTGCCTATATCCGCACCAAGCAAGTGGGCGGGTTGAACCGGGCTGCCCAGAATAGTGTTCTGCCGTTGCTTCCCACCTCGTTCACTTTCGGGAGAACAATGCGTTTGTTAAGTACCTATACAGTGACTGAACGCAATCCGGTGCTGGGCGTTAGTGTGGAAAGCAACCAGACGACCCTCGCGGATGCATTCCGCGGAAGCCTGCGGTTGGATGTCTTGCCGTATGGCACCGGCACAGGCGTGAGCACGCTGTTGGAGAATACCAGGCTGGAAGAAATTCAGCAATGGATTGCCTCAGATTTGCCGTCCGTGATGGTGCGCGACTATCTCCATCAAAAAGCGTTGTATCCTGCCAGTGTGCCCATTGACCAGGAATCGCTGCTGATCGAACAGGCCATGATTCGGGTGATTTTGCAGTTGTCAATGACGCATGCGCGCCAACTGTTTGAAAAACCCAACAATGGTTTCACCAAGATCGTTGCAGCGGGGAATGCGCTGACCAATGGCCCGACCATCCGTCATAGCTTGTTGATGCTGCTGGATGGCATTCAACCCAGTGGTTTGACCCAATTTGTGCTGGATGAAGGGCAGTTGATGGCAGCAATCGGCGCTGCGGCAGCCATTGATTCGGCAGTGCCCGTGCATATGCTGGCATCATCCTTGTTTGCCGAACTGGGCACGGTGATCTCGCCGGTTAGTGAAGAGAAAATCGATCGGCCAATCGTTCATGCCAAATTGCACTATCAGGATGGCAGTGATGTGACCTTTGAGGTCAAAAAAGGCGAAATCAAGGTGGTACCATTGCAGCCCCGACAAGAGGCTGAACTGGAGATCACTGCGCTGGGGCGCACATGGATCACAGAAAACCCTGTCCGTACTCGCTTGATTACCAAAATCGTTGGCGGGTTGTGCGGCCTGGTGATTGACGGCCGCGGACGCCCGATCTACCTGCCTTCTACTCGTGATGACCTGTTGTTTTTGCAGCAAACCTGGCGGCAGCAGATTGGTATCAGCAGCCAGGTGATGGCAGGCAGACAATGAGGAGGGCACTGATATGATAGCATCCGTGACTGTGATCAATGGCCTGGTAGGATTTCAGCGCCCGCGTCTGCTGCCGGTGGATGGCCATGTTGTGGCGCATATCGGGCAGCAGGTGATGCCGGAAACAGTGCTGGCAGAAGCCATCATTGCCCCGCATGTCGAAGTTCTGGATGCGAGGGTGGTTTTCAGCGGCGTCAATCGCGCCAACATGAAAGAGATGATCGAACGCAATGTGGGCGAGAAGGTTGAAAAAGGTGATGTCATCATTGCCACTGGCGGAAAACTGAACCGTGTGCTGCGAGCCACCACAGCTGGCATTATTCGCTCTATCAGCACCAGCCAGGTGTTGTTAGAAGCAGCGCGCAAGCCCTTCCAGTTGCGGGCAGGGTATACGGGAACAGTCCAGGAGATCATCCCGGAGCGGGGTGTGATGCTGCGCATGCAGGGCTCTTTGGTACAGGGGGTGTGGGGTAACGGTCACCTGATGACCGGGAAATTAATTTCTGCTACGATTGATGCCCGCAAACCGCTGCAGCCGGAAGATCTGCGTGGTGAATGCGTGGATGCGATCGTTCTGGCAGGACGCTGCCGGGATGCTGATACCTTGCAGCGAGCAGCGATGCTGCCGGTGCGTGGTTTGATCCTGGGTACGATATCATCCCATCTGATCCCGATGGTGCGGTCGTTGAAGTTCCCGGTGATGGTTGTGAATGGTTTCAGCCCTGCGGGCATGGATGAAAGCGCGTATCGCCTGCTGCGCAGCAATCAGGGCAGGCGGGTATCACTGCTGGCGCAGGCATGGGACCGTGAATTGGGCATTCGGCCAGAGGTATTCATTCCGCTGCCGGCTGAAGATATCCGCTTGGTCCAGGAATTGATCGATTATCGCGAAGGTCTTACCGTGCGCATCAACACACTGCCTTACATGGCGCAGGTGGGCGCCATTTCTTTTGTGCATCCTGACAAAGTCACCTTGCCCAACGGGTTGATGGCAAGGGCAGCGGATGTGACCCTAAAAAATGGGCAGTCAATCCTGGTACCACTCAACAATTTGGATGTGCTAGAATGAGCATATCATCATGAATGGGTTGTTTTGACCTGGTCATAAACTTGCAACATCTCACGTGATGGTTTTCCATGAGGAGAAACGATTATGTCATCGAATGAAAATAACGATTATCAGTTTTACAGCAATGAAGGAACCGCGCCGTTAGGGGATTCTGACGCTATTCCGCCATTTGAGATCGAGGAAAGCACCGCGGATACCCTCGAAGAATATGCGGCAGATGAGGATGCACCTGCATCACGCAACAATCGCATGTTTATGATTGCGTTAGGGGTGTTGGCGGCGGTCTTCATTCTGGCAATCATTGGCATGATCGTGCTCTCCACGATGATTATGCCCGCACAGAATGCGAGCCGCACGCAAGCCGCCATGGACATCCTGTATGGCAACCAGCAGACAGTCGAGGCTGCTACCACGACAGCTGAATCCTTTGCGGTGGCGGCTGAATTAACCCGCATTGCCCAGGATACTGCCCCGACAGCCACAGATGTACCACCCCAGCCGACTGCTACCGAAACAGTGATGGTGCCTGAAGAGCCAACTCCAACCGAAGTACCTCCCCAGGAGGAGATTGACCTGACTGCCACCAGCGAAGCGGCGGAGGCATTCTCACAGACTGCCACCGTTGAGGCGTTACTGACCCAGGTGGCGGCCAGTCCGACGCCAACCGAAGAGGCGGAAATGCTTGAGCCGACCCCTAACGCAGCGCAGTTGACGGCTACGGCGCTGGCAGAGCAAGGCGATGAGCAACTGCCCGATACTGGCTTCTTTGACGGTGGTAATTACTTCGTAGTTGCCCTTGCAGCAGTCGGACTGGTAGCCGTCATCATTGTAGCCCGCAAGTTACGCAGCGCGTAATTCATTCAATAGGCAAAAAAAATCCCTGCTCATTGAATAGGGATTTTTTTTATGTGCGTTGCACTAACTGACAGAATCGGCGATCTGTTTGCCGAAATCCAGCAAAGCTTTGACCATTTCAGGGCTGCGTCCTTCGGCATAAACGCGCAGGACGGGTTCGGTGCCGGAGGGGCGGATCAACAGCCAGGAATCATCCGCCATAATATATTTGATGCCATCGTTGGTGAGTATATCGGCGACTTTTTCGGGGCCGATGGCGGCGGGAGCTTTGTTGATCAAGTCTGCTACCAACACATTCTTGGAAACAGGATGCAAAAGGCGCATATCACTGCGCTCATAAAAGGCCGGGCCGACCTCTTCCAATAATTCTTTGACCAGCACGCCCAGCGGTTTACCGGCGGAAGCAACAATCTCAAGCAGAAGCAATCCCATCAGGATGCCGTCGCCTTCGGGGATGTGGCCTTTGAAGGAGATACCGCCCGATTCTTCGCCGCCGATGAGGACATCATTGTGAAGCATATGATCGGCGATATGGTTGAAACCGACCGGGGTTTCATAGACCGGCAGGCCATATTGTTTTGCCAGGCGGTCGACCATGCGCGTGGTAGAAACGGTGCGCACCACAGCACCGGTCATACCGCGTACTTCCACCAGGTGTTTGAGCGCCAGCGCCATGATCTTGTGAGGATCTACGAAATTGCTGCATTCATCCACCGCACCGATGCGGTCGGCATCGCCGTCAGTTGCCAGGCCGATGCTGCCCTGTCCCGAAGCAATCGCGCCCATCAGCGGACCCAGATGTTTGGCGATGGGTTCGGGGTGACAGCCACCAAAGCCGGGGTTCATGTCACTGCGAATCTCGATCACCTCGCAGGAGGTTCCCTGCAGGATACCTTTGATCGTGCCGCGGCCGGAGCCGTACATGGAATCGACTACCACATGCATGGGTTCTTCTGAGAACAGGTCAAAATTGATCAGGGTGCGCAGGTGGTTGTAATAGGCTGGAATGGGGTTGAAACGCTGGATGAGACCCTGCTCCTTGGCGGTATCGTATTCCATCAGGTTGGGGCCGCGTGCCTGCTCTTCGTTATCATTGAGGTACACTTCCACTTTGGCGCACTGCTCGGGTGAGGCAGAACCGCCAAAAGCGGCTTTCACTTTGACGCCATTGTAGCGGGGGGCGTTGTGTGAGGCGGTGATCATAATACCTGCCACAGCATTCATTTGCGCCACCGTGAAACTGATGGCAGGGGTGGGGCAATCGGATTGGGTCAGCAGCACCTTGAAGCCGTTGGCTGCCAACACACGCGCCACCTCAGAGCCGTAACGGTCAGAGAGAAAACGAGAATCAAATCCGACAATGACTTTGTCAAAATCGGGGGTTTGTTTCAGCATTTGGGGGTCATTCCACGTTTTGGAGCGAATGGTATCGGCGATTGCCTGAGCGACCATGCGCAGGTTGTGAAAGGTAAAGGTTTCTGAGATGACGGCGCGCCAGCCATCGGTTCCAAAGTTAATCGGCATTGTTCAATCTCCCAAAAAAGTTGTGGTTAATCAAAGATCAAATAAATTCTAAGCATCCACCCCTCAACAGATTCATCCCACAAAGGTGTAATGCGAACCCAGGTACCATTTTCATTGATGACCGATTCATACACTTTGACCCGTGAATTGTTCAGCAGGGTGGTGTAGGGTGGTTCCAGCGGTAGAGCGCTGAAGTAAGGACCCTGGCGGACGATAGAACCGCCGCCAGTTTCGGCGTAAACCACGGCATACATGGGCGTTACCGTAATCTGCGGGGTGAAGGTGATGGTAGGTGTTGCAGAGGGTATCGCTTTGGTGGCTGTGGCGGTCGGGGTGATCGGGGTCATGGTGGCAGTGGCAGGGATCCCTGTCGGAATGGCTTCAGCGGTCAAGGTCATGGCAAGCGCCGCGTCAGGGGTCGAGGTGGGGGAGGGTGTGCGTGTAGCAGTTGGTTCGCTGGAGGTGGGCCGCAGGGTGGGCAGGGCGGCAGCTTCCAGCGGGGGCATTTGCGGTAATTCGATGGAACCGTTGATTAAAACAGCGCCTACCAGGCAAAGCACCACCAGTCCGCCGGTCAGGGCATATCCCAACGTGCCGTTGGGGCGTAAGCCCAACACCGCCAGGGTGACGGCACCCAGCAAGACCGTCCAGCAAACATGCAGCAGCAGGGTGATCAATGCGGAGGTGAACAAACCCGGAATCTGGCTGGTGAGGCCGAAGCCCGCCACCGCCGCCGGCAGCAGCAGTTCATAGGCGACCGCGGCGCTGATCAGGTGTGGTTTTTGCGCAGGCACTTTTGCCAATCGATAGATGATAAGCACGCTGCCAAAGGTCAATAGAAGCAGGTCAGCTACACTGACAAAGGCGAGCTGGTGAGCCATCACATAATTGCCTGGCTGGGTGCCGTCGGCCCACCAACCAGCAATCACGCCGCCGCCGAAGAACATCAACAGACCGATCAGCAGTGAGACGAAGGATTGGATAAAGAAATGCCATGAGCCGACCAGGGTGCCAAGAGCAAGACCGACCACGGGTGCCAGAAACGGCGCGATGATCACAGTCAATACAAAAAAGGCAGGGGCATCCGTCAGCAGGGCAATGCCAGCCATTATGGCGGCAAGAATGCTTAATGCAAAGAATAGCAGGGAAGGGGTGGCCTGGTGGGTGAGCTGGTCGAGAAATTGTACGCGGCTGTTTTTTCCCTGGGGCACAATGCGGCGGCTCTGCCGCCTGCGCCTCGCCCGAGACAGCGGTGGTTCTTCCGGTTGCAGCAATTCAGGTTGTTGAAAGCTCATTGAGGTTGTTTGCCCTTTCCAATTACGGTCAATTATATCGCAACCAGGGCAAATCACCAATTGGGCCTGACAATGCTGTAGGGATGTTGTATCCATGGGCCTAATAGAGGCATTGGTTTGCTTATGTTTGAAAACAGCTTCATCACAAACCATGCTTTTCCAGTACAATGGAGCCAATCTCTCATTAAATTGGAGCAGTCATGCGAATCCGCCTTGTAGATCCTGCCGACCAACCGTCGGTGAATGCCTTTATAGAATTTCCTTACCGTCTTTACCGAAAGGAACCCAACTGGGTGCCGCCGCTGCGGGTGAGCCGCCGAGAATCGCTGGATCTCAACAAACATCCTGCCTATCAGCATTCGGCCGCCGCCTTTTTCCTGGCTGAAAATGGCAAGGATGTCCTTGGCACCCTGGTGGTGATCGATAACCAGCGTTATAACGACTATACGGGCAATCAGAATGCCTTCTTTTCTTTCTTCGATTGCGTGGATGACAGCCAGGTGTCGGACGGTTTGTTTGCGGCGGGATTTGCATGGGCAAAGAAACGCGGGCGACAGCACATCATCGGCCCGCGCGGGTTGATCGGGTCGGAGGCTGGCGGTGTGTTGATCGAGGGGTTTGAACATCCGGCGGTGATGGAAGTGCCCTATAACTTCGATTATTATCATAAACTGGTCTCACAGGCAGGATTCAAGAAAGTCACTGACCATCTCTCGGGCACGCTCGAAGTGGCAAAAGCTCATTTCCCCGAACGGGTGGAACTGGTGGCGGAGCGGGTGATGCAGAAAAGGGGTTTCACCTCGCATTCATTCAAAACAGTCGAAGAGATCATGCCATGGGTGGAAGGTATCAAGAAAGCGCACAGGGTGTCATTTGTCAACAATCACGAGTATTATCCGCCCAGCGATCAGGAATATGATGCCATTATTAAGAATCTGCTGACTGTGGCGGACCCGCGCTTGATCAAGATTATCAGCAAAGGCGACGAAGTGGTGGCATTCCTGCTGGCGTATCCTGATCTGTCGAACGGGTTTCGGCGCGCCAAAGGCAACCTGTATCCCTTCGGATGGCTGCATCTGCTCTATGAAAAGAAGCATAGCAAGGTGATGCTGGCGAACGCCCTGGCTATTATCCCTGAATACCGCGGGCTGGGCAGCAATGCGTTGATGTATGTGGCGTTGAAAGATGCCGTGCTGGCGGGCGGTTATGAGCGCATCGAAGGGGTTATGGTCAATGAAACCAATATCGCCAGCAAAGCCGAGAATGAGACGCTTGGGATGCGCTGGTACAAGCGTCATCGCCATTATAGGCGGGATTTGTAATAAATCTGAATGGGGGGGTGTCTGGTAAACGCTCATAAGTACAACCAGAAAAGCACAGCGCTATTAACCACCATCCCCACAAAGGCTGCCAGTCGAAAGGCAGGTTGGCGGGTTTTATGGCGGAACAGGCGCATGCCGGCCAGCGCACCGAACCCTGCCACAACCGCCAGGGTCAATAAAGTACGGTCATTAATACGCCATTGGTTGCGTTGAGCTTTGCTTTTGTCAATGCCGTAGGCCAAGCAGGCAGCCAGATTGAGGATGATTAATAAAGGCAGGATGATAGTAACCATATTCAAACCGGTGGTGCAGTTAGAAGTCGCGGCCGCAGAAGGCGCATTTTCGATCGCCGGTGCTGCGAGGTGCGCCGCAAGCCGGGCAGGCGGTGGGTGCCGTTGTTTCATCTGGCGGAGCGGATTTTCGGACGGGGGATGCTGCCTTGCTCAAATCGAGTTCTGGTTCGCTGGTCGGCGCGCGATAGGTAGGCTGCAGGGATAAATCCCGGTTGTCACGCGGGGCAGCGCCTGTTGCCTGGTCGAGGTTGATCAACTGGCGGCGGATGAAATCACCGCTGCCTTGCTGAAAACGCAGTTTTCGTTTTGCCCGGCGAACAATACCGCGTATGGTGAAGAACAGGAATACGAGACCCGCGATGAGTAACACCGGGATAATCCAGCAGAGAATGGCGAGCAGGTCATTGAATTCCATGGATACCTTTTGATTGGGACAGCAGAATGGTGTTAAGTGTACTGGATTTTTGGGTTTAATTTGTAACATTATTGCGGAATACTGGCATACTTAGCCGCTCTCAAGTAGAATGCAGAGCAGTGATCGACAACGAAGGAGAGCCATCAACCATGCAAGATTCCAGCCGCCGCGGTTATTTACTGGCCATCATAAGTGCCTTTTTTCTTGCCTGGACGAGTATCTTCATCCGCTATCTGGTGATCAATTTCGGGATTCCCGCACTTGTGCTGGCGTTTTGGCGTAATTTCTTTGTGGTGGTTGTGGTGGCTGGTGGTTTGCTTATCTTCAATCGCAAAGCCCTCATCATCCCGAAGACCCAGTTGCGGTTCTTTGTATGGTTTGGTGCTATGCTGGCGTTGTTTAACAGTTTCTGGACCACCTCAGTGGCGTTGATAGGCGCGGCAGTGGCAACGGTGTTGGTGTATTCTTCGGGGGCATTTACGGCTGTGCTGGATGCGTTGATTAATAAAGAACCCATTGGCTTGATCAAAGGCATAGCGGTGGTGTTATGTCTGGGTGGTTGTGTGCTGGTGTCAGGTGCGCTGGATGCTGATATCTGGGCGGTGAATGCACTGGGGATTGTGGCTGGCATCCTGTCTGGCTTCATGTATGCTGTGTACACCTTGATGGGGCGTTCTGCTGCGCAGCGCAAGATCAATATCTGGACGACGCTGCTGTACACATTTTTTATCGCGGGGGTCTTCTTGCTGGTGTTGAATGTATTGCCGCTTGGCTTTGTGCCGGGCAGCGCGCAAAAACCGGCGGATATGTTGTGGTTGGGCAGAGCGTGGCGCGGCTGGTTGGCGATGTTCCTGCTCTCCGCCGGCCCCACGGTGATGGGTTTTGGGTCCTATAATCGCGCGTTACATCACCTGCCCTCCAGTATTGTCAACCTGATCGTGACCTCTGAGCCGGTTTTCACCACAGTGATTGCCTTTGTGCTGCTGGGAGAACAGATGAACCCAATCCAACTGGTCGGCAGCGCACTGATTCTCACCGGTGTGGTGCTTGTACGGCTCAACCATCGCAATGGGTTGCGTGTGCCTGCCCAGGTGTAGGTGTGAGTATAGGTGTGCCTTGTTTGTTTTTGCGTGAAAAACAGTAAAAACTGCTACAATCATAGTAGCCGGCGCGACAGTTCAGGGTAAGTAAGCCGGAGAGTCTGAGGTAAAGATATGAGCAAACTGGCAGATCGATTTTACCGATGGTTGTATGGAAAACCTTTAGACCGCTTCTTTCAGGAATACTGGCAGAAAACGGATTATTTCCCGGTATTGTTAAACGAACTGGTCATGCGTGTCAAGCGTGTGTCCGAAAACAGAGAATTGTTCACACGCCGCTTACAGGCGGATCCGGTTCTCAATGACATGGTGTTGAATGAATTCCTGGAAGAAGGTGTTTTAACCCACGCCTTTATCGGCTGGCTTTCCTCAGATGCAGATCATATGCAAGAGTTTTTGGCAGAGATCCTCGAAGACCATGACCTGCAGGCATCGTTGTTGTCGGGGTTGCATGAGCAGGGGCTGATCGAGCAGTTTTTTGTCAACTGGATGAAAGAAGATATCAGCCATGTCAGGCAATTCGTGGGTTCGCTGGAAAAGGATGAGGTATTAAAAAGAGACCTCATCACCCTCATGGGCCGCCAAAAGCTGGTGACAAGAGATGAATTTGTGCGCTGGATCAACAACGAACCGGAGAATTTATTGACCTATCTGCAATTCTTAGAAAAACGAGATGAGAATCGCGAAAAGTTCCATGAGGCCCTGCTGCAACTGCAAATTCCGCAGGCAGTGCTGGCGGAATGGATGAAAGCAGAACCAGGCAGGGTCAAACGTTTCGTCAATCAATTGGCAGAAAATGACACCGATCTGATCAACGCGCTGGAAGAAGCGCTGTATCGTTTCAAGACGCCTACGGAGCGCTTTATGCAATGGCTATCGTTGAGCGAAGCCAACCCTCGCAAGTTCAATGCGGAATTGAGATTATCACCCGAGAGCCGGGTGCTGCTTTTTGCTGCATTACAAAATGATGCAGAGATAAGGCAGGAAATGAACCAGGCGTTGTGGCAAAATGATCGGGTGGTGAATGAATTTCTCGATCATGTTGCCAACGATGATGAAAAACGAAAGATTTTTCTGCGCGAACTGGGCGAGCGTGAAAATTTCCGCAGTGTGCTGCGCGTGATGCATGACCAGGAAACGCTCAGCAAGCTGACCTACGCATTGCCGACGGTCACCAGTTCTTTTCCGCGATCAGGCTCCAACTTTTTCCAGTCGGTGCTGCGCGGTTCCAGCGGGTTGCAGTGCCTCTCATTGTATCATAGCCAATATCCACAGGAGCAGGTGTTCAATCTGAAGTCACACGCCCTTACTCCGGCGGCACTGCGGCGTGAATTTGCTGATATGGTGCCATATGAGTTGGAGTATCCACAGAAAATTATCTATCTGAAGCGCGACCCGCGTGACGTGATGATATCGTTGTATGAATTTGCCTGTTACAACCATCAGCGAGAGTTTGCTTTGGATGAATTCCTGGGAATGAATTATTACTACGTTGCCAATCCGCCGGGTGTGAGGGGTGTAAAGAACATCTACTACTTGCCAGGACCTGAAGCCTGCACGGTGGAAGAGGCCTTCCGCCTGTACCATCAGTCGCATCTTTACACCCCCCAGCATGAAAGTCCGGCAGAGACCATGATCCTGTCGTATGAAGAAATGGTGGAAGATCCGCAAAGCGCTTTTGAAAGAGCCTTTGCATTCCTTGATCTCGATTGCCCCTTGAACCCCGAATTTATTCAGTTGAAGGTATCTCTGTACTCTGATTCGACTCGTAAACGAGGGATCGCCTATGGCTGGCGCCAGCCTGAAACGCAGGAGCACTATGCCCCACTGTTGGGGCAGGTGAATGACAGGCTGAAGGATCAGATTGTTGCTTTGGGCTATGAAGCCATGTAGCAGGCTTATTTTATGGTACTATCAATGCGGTGATGGAGTTCACCATAAACGCGTTATGCTGATGACTCCTGCGAAGATTTTTCCCTTGGCAGGAGTTTTTTTGTAGAGGTGGCTGTATGGTAACAAGCATTGCGATGATCATGATCCTGGGACTGGCGATGAACTGGCTGTTTCAGAAGATGAAACTGCCCGGCCTGTTAGGGATGCTGCTGTTGGGAATTGCCCTGGGGCCTTATGCGCTCAACTGGCTGTCACCTGCGTTGCTGGAAGTCTCCGATGAGCTGCGTAAGTTTGCGCTGATTGTGATATTGCTGCGTGCCGGGCTTGGCATCAGTCAGGAGGAGTTGAAGAAGGTTGGGTTCGCGGCGGTAAAGTTCAGTATGCTGCCGGGGTTGGTCGAAGGCTTCTTGATCGCTTTGGCTGCCACCTGGTTATTGGGCATTACTTTTGTCGAAGGGGGTATCTTGGGGTTCATCATCGCGGCAGTTTCGCCGGCGGTGGTGGTGCCCAAAATGCTGCAACTGATCGACCGAAAATTAGGCACTGACAAAGCCATTCCGACACTGATCCTGGCAGGGGCTTCGGTGGATGATGTATTTGCCATCACTTTGTTCACTTCATTTCTGGGGTTTTATGGCGGCAGCCAGATCAATTTGGGCAGGCAGTTACTGGGCATTCCGCTTTCGATTGTGCTGGGGGTTGCTGGCGGCGTGATTTTGGGGTTGTTTCTGTCAGTCATCTACCATCGTTTCCCGATGCGCGACACCAAAAAGGTCTTGTACCTGCTCAGTGGCGCGATTTTATTGACAGCAGTCGAAACAGCCCTGCATGGCGTCATCGAAGTGGCGGCTTTGTTGGGCGTGATGGTGATCGGGTACATCTTACTGCAAAAAATGCCGGTTGTTTCAAACCGCATGGCGTTGAAATTAAACAGAATCTGGGTGTTTGCCGAGGTGCTGTTGTTTGTGCTGGTTGGCGCCCGGGTGAATGTCGGGGTAGCGTTGCAGGCTGGGCTGGTGGGTTTGTTGATCATCCTGATTGGTCTGGCGGGGCGCAGTGTGGGGGTGCTGTTGGCGACCACTGGCACCGGTTTTGACTGGAAGGAGCGCCTGTTTTGCGTGGTGGCTTATACCCCAAAAGCGACTGTTCAGGCAGCCATAGGCGCGATCCCACTCACCGTGGGCGTAGCTTCGGGTGAGGTCATCCTGGCGATCGCTGTGATGGCCATTCTGCTGACAGCACCGTTGGGGGCTATCGGGATCGACCGCCTGGCACCGCGTTTGTTGCAAAAGGGTTAGTGTGGCTAAATTATTCCATAGCTTCCATTATCAGACTATTGCCATAAAAAAAACCATTAGGAAGAGTTTAATGCAACAAACCATCCCGCTTCAAACAGGATGGTTTGTTGATAAACCGTATGAAAATGTCAGTCAATGACGGGATTGGGGATGAATGCTCCACCGCGGCACTGCTTTAGATAGTTCAAACCATGCACCTGACCGGTCATTTCCAACTCACCGCGATAGACAGGATCATGCCAGCCTTCGATGTCGATGGCGCCGACAAAACCGCCTTTGCGCAGGATGGTGATAATGTCGCACCAATTGCTGTCACCGAAGCCGGGGGTGCGGTGATAGGCAAATTGCTGTGGTGAATGGATGCCGAAGCGGCGCACGATATCCCAATCGATGGTGGCATCTTTGCCGTGCAGATGGAAGACCTTGTGCACCCAATCGCGCAACTGAGGCAGCGGGTCGATTAACTGGCACATCTGATGGCACGGTTCCCATTCGAGGCCGATGTTGTCGGCGGGGATGGCCTCGAAGAGCAATTCCCAGGCATCGGGGTTAAAAGCCAGGTTCCAGGAGCCGTCACGCCAGTCACCGCCCATCGGGCAGTTTTCAAAGGCAATCCGCACCTGTTTGCCAGCAGCCTGTTCGGTCAGCGGGCTGAAGACCTCGGTGAAGCGGGGAATGTTTTCTTCCACGGTTTTGCCGGGCACGCGCCCGGTGAAACCGGCGACGATATCGGTTTTGAACAGGGCAGCAGCGTCGATCAGGCGCGCCCAATCCTGGCGGCCGCGTTCAGCTTTCTCGTCATCGTGTAAGGGGTTGCCATACAGCCCCAGCGCGCCGATGGTGATATCGCGCTCGCCGATGGCGGCAAAGACATCATCCGCCAGTTTGGGTAGGTCTACATCTTGCGGGATGGTTTCCCAAAAGTTGATCTGAAAGCTTTCGAAGCCGTAATCAGCGATCTGGCGAATGTATTCGCCCAGTTTGGCATGGCCGCCGATCATGGTGCCGATGCGAATGGTTTTCACAGGGTTACTCATAAGATTCTCCTTGGTTTGGTTGCTATCATTTGCTTTGATTATAGCTGTCAATGGGCAACCGTTCTTCCACATCTGAGATGATATCTGTAATGAAAATCAGGAGCTTTGTTTTGCAACCGCTGCATCTCTTGGTGATAAGATTAAAGCAACCGATTTCACCACTTTACGAACTTAGCTTAACCTATTTTGGAGGAAATATATGCAAACGAGAATTGTTTTGGTGGGTGCAGGCAGCGCCCAGTTTGGTTATGGCACCATGGGTGACATTTTCCAGAGCAAAGTGCTGGAAGGCAGCCATGTTGTGCTACTGGACATCAATCCCGATTCACTGGCTGTGGTAGAGAAGACCGGGCGTGATTTTATTGCAGAACACAATCTGCCTTTCACCCTGTCAGCCACCACTGACCGCAAAGAAGCCTTGCAAGGCGCGGAATACGTGGTTATTTCGATCGAAGTCGGTCCGCGCTTTGATCTGTGGGAACTGGACTGGCGCATTCCGCAGCAGTACGGCGTCACCCAGGTGTATGGCGAAAATGGCGGGCCGGGTGGTTTGTTCCATTCGCTGCGCATCATTCCGCCTATTCTCGACATCTGCCAGGATATCGTCGACATCTGCCCGGAGGCTGTGGTCTTCAACTTCAGCAACCCGATGAGCCGCATCTGCACCACTGTAACCCGCAAATTTCCTGAATTGAAGTTCATCGGCTTATGCCATGAGATCGCCTCCCTCAAAACCTTCCTGCCTTATATTCTTGGTGTACCGTATGAGACCCTGGAAGTACGTGCGGCGGGATTGAATCATTTCAGCTGTGTGCTGGAGGCAAAAAAGAAGGACACCGGCGAAGACATTTATCCCGAGTTGATGGCAAAAGCCTATCCTTTCTTCGAGCGCATCCCCAAGATGTCTGAAGTGATGAAGATGTACAAGGAAACCGGTACGGTGCCAACCATGGAACAGATGGCGACGCTGGAGACAGAAGCCTGGCCCGAGCGCCGGCTCTTCAAAGCCATCATGGATCAATTTGGCTTGTTCCCCATTACCACTGACAGCCACTTCGGCGAGTATATTCAGTGGGCGCATGACGTGGTTGATCACCATGGAATCACCGAATTCTATACCAATTATAAGAAATATTTGAGCAACGCGGAAGCCAAGATCGAACTGCGCCTTTCTGAGCATATTGTGCCGATGATCGAAGGCATGCTCACCGATTCTGGCTACGAAGAACCCGCGGTCAACATTCCCAACAATGGTGCGATCAAAGAATTGCCCGATTGGATTGTCGTAGAAGTGCCGGCCATTGTCGATAAAAATGGTGTGCATGCTATCCAGATGGGTACGCTGCCCAAAGGTTACGCCGGTTTGCTGCAGAATCAGGTGGCGGTGCATGACCTGACCGCCGAAGCGGTGTTGACTGGTTCGCGCCAGGCGGTCATCCAGGCCTGTCTCGTGGATCCGATTGTGACCAATTATCAGAAGGTCGAAGCAATGGTCGATACCATGATGGAATTGCAAGCGAAGCACTTGAGCTATATCAAGTAAGATCTTTTTGAAAGCAGAAGGCCGTCCGAAAGGGCGGTCTTTTTTTGTCCTTAAAACAAGGATCCCGGGACTTTGACCCGAGACCGTTGTTCACCAATAATTCACTGAGAATAAGGAGTACCTGTAATAAATTACAAGAAAGAACCCATATCACCTTATTGGTACTATTATAGGAAATAGGGAACGCTCTCACACGCGCCAGAGCGATAGGTTAGCCCTGTCAATTTGTTGGTGTATCAGGGTGAATACTATCTTTTAAGACAGGTTCGCGCGAAAAATTGTGCACCTGCGCTATAATCAGGATGATATCTATTGATACTGTCAATTTGTCAAAGGATCAACATAGATGAAGAATTCACTGACGGATGTTGGCGGGCTGCTTGTGGGGCACGCCCATGATGAACAGGGCGTGACAGGATGCAGCGTGATACTGTGCGAGGAAGGCACTGTTGGCGGGGTGGACCAGCGCGGCGGTGCGCCTGGCACACGCGAAACCGACCTGCTGGCGCCCATGCACCTGGTGCAACATGTTAATGCCATCCTGCTGACCGGTGGTTCTGCTTATGGGCTGGACGCGGCGGGCGGGGTGATGCGTTTTTGCGAGGAGCAGGGGCGTGGATTTGATGTCGGCGTGGGGGTTGTGCCGATCGTGCCGGCTGCGGTGATCTTTGATATGATGATCGGCGACCCGTCCGTGCGTCCGGATGCCGGCATGGGCTACCAGGCCTGCCTGAACGCTTCGCAGGATGAAACACGGCAGGGCAATGTCGGTGCAGGCATGGGCGCGACAGTGGGCAAATTGCTGGGGCCGATGCGTGCGATGAAGGGCGGGTTGGGCTGCGCCAGCCTGGAGATCGTCCCCGGGGTGGTTATTGCCGCCCTGTTCGTGGTCAATGTGCTGGGTAGCATCAGCGATCCGCAAAACGGCAAGTTGCTGGCAGGCACGCGTTCCGCCGAATACAACCAGCCGGTGGACAGCCTGTATCTGCTGCGCAGACTGGCGAATCAGCAGACGGCAGCGCAATCCGGTGCCAACACCGTGATCGGTGTGGTGGCAACCAATGCCGCCCTGAACAAAGAACAAACCAACAAACTGGCGCAGATGGCGCAGGACGGTATCGCCCAGACGGTGCGCCCGGCGCACTCGATGATGGACGGCGACACCGTGTTTGCTCTTGCAACCGGCAAGGTGGCGGCAGACTTTGGCCTGGTGAGTGCCTTCGCGGCGGAGGTGTCCGCGCGGGCGATTGTGAACGCCGTAACGCACGCCAAAACCATGGCTGGTATCCCCGGATTGGCAGGAGAATGACATGTTATTGACCATTGATATCGGCAACACCAACCTGACCCTCGGCCTGTTCGATGGAGCAAGCGAACTCAGCGCGCATTGGCGCCTGGCGACCGACCACCTCAAGATGCCCGATGAATACGGCCTGCAATTGCTGGGTTTGCTGCAGAATTGCGAGACATGCAAAGAGGATTTGCATGGCGTGGTGCTGGGTTCTGTGGTGCCGCCGGTAACCGGCAGGCTGGCGGAAGCCATCCGTCGTTATCTTGGCATAGAGCCTTTCATCATCACCAACGACATGTGCAACGGCATCCGCATTCTGTATGATCCTCCCCATGCGGTGGGGGTCGACCGCCTGATCAATGTGGTTGGGGTGCAGCATTTCTACCGTTTTCCGGCCTGTGTGGTGGATTTCGGCACCGGCACCACGTTTGATGCCGTGGACAGAGACGGCAACTACCTGGGCGGGGCGATTACGCCCGGCATCGGCATTGCCGCCGAGGCCTTGTTCACGCGCGCTTCCAAACTGCTGAAGGTAGATTTGCAGTTCCCGCCTTCTGCTATCGGCCGCAACACGGAACATGCCGTGCAATCTGGCTTGATGTATGGGTATGTCTCGCTGGTAGAAGGCATGGTGGCGCGCTTTCGCGCGGTGCTGGGTGATGATATGCTGGTCATCGCTACCGGCGGGCTGGCGGAATTGATCGCTAAGGGTACGGAAGTAATTGATATTGTCGATCCCTGGCTGACGTTGCAGGGCATGCGCTTGATCTGGCAAAAGGAGAGAGAACAATGAGCAACCCCATTGATGGAAAACGGATTGTGTTAGGCATCACCGGCTCAATCGCGGCCTATAAGGCAGCCGACCTGGCATCCAAGCTGACCCAGGCGGGGGCGGAGGTAGACTGCATCCTTACGGATAGCGCTGCCAAATTCGTCAGCCCGCTCACTTTTCAATCGGTGACCGGGCGCAAAGCCTATGTGGACGCGGACCTGTGGGGCAGCGAGGGGCATGTCGTGCACATCTCGCTGGCGCATGCCGCCGATTTGCTGTTGATCGCACCGGCGACCGCCAGCACCATGGCGAAACTGGCATACGGCATCGGTGACAACCTGCTAACGGTGACGGCGCTGGCGGCGGAGTGCCCGCTGGTGATTGCCCCGGCGATGGACGCTGGCATGTTCTCGCACCCGGCGACTGAAGAAAATGCTGGTATCTTGACGGAGCGTGGAGCTTACTTGATCGGCCCGGAACCGGGCAGGTTGGCGTCAGGCTTGATGGGCAAGGGGCGCTTCACCGAACCCAAGGACATCATCGGGCATCTGCGGGTGATCCTCTCGCAGAACGGGCCGCTGGACGGCATGAAGGTGATGGTCACCGCCGGACCGACGCGAGAAGCACTTGACCCGGTGCGCTTCTTCACCAACGCTTCTTCGGGAAAACAGGGGTATGAGATCGCGCAAGCACTGGTGGATGCCGGCGCGGAGGTGACCCTCGTCAGTGGGCCTACCCAGGTGGAAGCCCCGATCGGGGTGGAATTGATCCCGGTGGTGTCGGCGCAGGATATGCTGGACGCCGTGATGGAGGAGATCGAAACCCAGGATGTCTTCATCTCGGTGGCGGCGGTGGCGGACTTCAAACCCACCCAGCACGCGCAGGAAAAGATCAAGAAATCCAGCGAAGCCATCAACCTGGCGATGGAGCCCACCCCCGATATTCTCATGACGGTGGCGAACTGGCGCGCGGCGCAGCAAGCCGACCTGTGCCTGATCGGGTTTGCCGCCGAAACGCAGGATGTGGTGGTCAACGCGGAGGGCAAACTCACGCGCAAGCACCTGGATGTGATCATCGCCAACGATGTCAGCCTGGAGCGGGCGGTGTTTGGCGGCGAAGAAAACTTGGTGACCTTCCTCTACCGCGATGGCGTGGTGCGTCACTATGACTGGATGAGCAAATACGACGTGGGCGAGGAGATTGTGCGGTATTTGATGGAGAATTAGGGCATCCACCAATACCGTTCCCGCACATACGCCAGCCAATCTGCTTTGGCAGGCACTCGCTCTGCTGTCAACGTGCCAAATAATTCCTCAATACTGACGCTCTGGAAGCGATCCGGTTGCATGAGTAACTTCTTCCACACTTCGATGGCAGTATTCCCCAAAGGGCGCAGGTTGGGGGAGGTCACCTTGCGGAAATCGGTGTTACACGCCGGGCAGATGTGCAACACGCTGACGATGTCAGCACCCAGTTCATGGGCTTTTTCCATCTCGTGGGCGAGAAACTGCTGGCGCAGGAACTGGTAAAAGGGTTCGTAGAACAAATCGGCAAAACCGGGCAGGATTTCTCTGTTGATGGGGCAATCCGGTTGGTCGAACAGGTGCCTGTAGATGGTGGAGCGGTCAGTCCCGCTGGAAGCGATCAGTTTGGATTGGCTGCCATACGATTCCGTGTACTTCCACTCGATCAGCGCGACATGGCGTTTGCCATCCATGCGTTCAAACAGCACGACACTGTCCGCGCTGGTGAAATTGGCACCGCGGGTGCGGGTGCTGTTCTTTTGCATGCGTTCACTGAGGTAATTCTCAGCGCCGATCCATTCAAAGGAGACATAAGACCCGCTTTCGACCGGCAGCATGCGTTTCAGATCGGGGTAAAAAGGACGCAAGGTTTCGGCGAGGGCGTCGGGCTGGTCGGCGAAGGGGAATAGGAAATTCACCCCGCACACCATCGAACTGCACAGGTGGTTGCTGGGTTTGCCATCCGCTCCATCATGCCATTTGATGTGATGGTCTGCCCAAAACTGCATCGCTTTTTCACGGATAGGCGGATAGAGGTTTTCTTGGGCGTATTCGCGTGGTAAGCAGAAGGAGCGCGGCTTGCCTTTGTAGATGCCGTCACTCCGTGCTGCCTCCGAGATGGTTGGTGAGGTGGCTTTGAAGTGTGCCTGGTTGATCTTTTCAGATTCGAGAAATTTTCCCACTGGCTGCTCCCTCGCAAAGGTGAATCAAAGTACTTGTATTGTACCCTTTTTCGCGGGTCTTCCTTTATACTGTAATCATGACCAATACCATTTACTTCGGCGACAACCTGATCTTCCTGCGGCAGATGCCGTCAGAGAGCATTGACCTGATTTACATCGACCCGCCCTTCAACACGGGCAGGTCACAGGGGCGCAC